>JACCDH010686756.1_pt1 | contig 180274 bp, 157 predicted proteins | sample 7442481 | NCBI WGS metagenome assembly JACCDH01 (sample SAMN15323433, study PRJNA562643) | freshwater metagenome | isolation source: river surface water | place: USA:Blue River Watershed | collected 2017-08-15
CATTGCTGCTGCCGCCCATCATCGCAGACTGGTAATTCAATACCACTCCGTACCAGTCGCCGCTGGCCGGCACGTCGCCGTTTGAAACAAACCGAACCGAGTCCGTGGCCGTGCCCTGAACGTCCAGACGGCCCTCCACGCGAATCTCAATGCGATTGGGATCCTCTCCCCCCGCCAAATCGTCGGTCACAGGCTTAAACCGAACCTCAACCCCAGGCTGGATCACCAATGTACTGGTGCGCGGCACCAAAATATCCCCCGTAAGCAAGTACGGGCTATTGGCCTGTGTCCATGTCGTAACCGATCCCACCTGCAGCGAGCCGCTCGGCACCATCGTCAACCCATAAAACGACGACGTCGTCACCGTCGATATATTGCCAAAATCATCCGCAGGGTCTCGGTACGCTGCCGTTACCTTTTGACCCTTGTTTACCTGTAAAAACCCGTCCTGAGCAACCGCACCCGACGCGTCAAACCGCAACCAGCCGCTGAAGATGCCCGTGCCCACGCCCGTCTCCGTCAACGTGATCTTCTCGCCCAACGGCTCCTTGGGACTGCTCAACCGAACACTCACCGTGTCCAACAACGTCGACGACAAATTCCGATCCTGGTCCGTAACCCGCACGTACGCACTGTCGCTCAATCCGTACGTCAACGACGTAACTCCCAAGCGATTCACTAACCGAACTTGGCCTGTGACCGTTTGAGCGTACAAGGATGATGTTATTAAAAAGATCGAAAAAAAGAGAACACGTAGTTTCATGTAATGTGGGATTTTGGCAAGTAAAGATTGCCACATCCTCATCCTAACTAAATCTCAATGCACTCTATTTGAACTGCTTCGTTCAATTTATGCGCAACATTAACGATTTTTAATAGGTACAACCAGGGTACAAAAAATAACGAAAAAGCACTTAAAATCAAAAAAGTGAAAAACTGACTAAATCAGCATTTCACTTTACTTCCCACCCGAGCCCGCGTCCTTCTTGTCCTTCTTTGAAGGCTTCGAGGCGTTCTTGGCCTGTTCTGAAGCGGCTTGTGCTGCGGCCTTTGCCTCTGCCTGCTTCGCCTCGTCGGCCGCTTTGTTTTGGGCGGCGACGTCCATGATGCGGCGCAGGCGCGCCTCTTCGGCGGCCTTGGCCAATGCCTCTTTCTCGCGCTGGGCTGCTTCGTCTGCGGCTTTCTTCGCTTTGGCGGCGGCTTCGTCCTGCTTGGACTGGGCGCGCGCGGCAGCTTTAACCTGATTCTCGTAGTTGCGGACCGAATCCTGGGCGGCGCGTGCTGCCTGCTTATCGGCCTTTGCACGCTCCTTGAGGTCGGCCTTGGGCGCTATCAGGAGCGGAATCTCGACCGCTTCAGCGGGTACCTCCACTTCGCGGACCGCATCCACTGCAGGGGCCGCTTCGCGATCGGATGAATCGGGCTCAACGACCGCTTCGGGCTCCACGACCGGTGCTTCGGCGACCGCGGGCGCAGGAGCTGGCGTAAGGGCTCCGCCCTGCACGCGGAGCGTTACGCGTCGGTTGAGCGACCGGTGAAAGTCGTTGTCGTTGGCCGCAATCGGCTGCGATTCGCCGAGCGAAACCGCCGTCAGTTGGGCCGACGGCCGAAGCGCGCTCCGCAGCTCCTTGGCCACCGATTGGGCGCGGCGACGGCCCAGCTCGCGGTTGTAGGCATCAGAACCCACGTCGTCGGTGTGCCCCTCGAGCACGAGGACCACCGAATCGAGTCCAGCAAAAGCGGACTTCATCGCGTTGATTTCGACCGCCGAAATGCGGCGGGGAACGTCCTCGTTAAACCCAAACAAAATGTTCTGAAAATCCAGCTCGGCCGACTGCACCACCTTGCGGTTGGGGTTCAGCGGATCGCGCTGCGTGCTGGGCTTAAGGAACATGTCGTGGTAGTAGTGCGTGGCTACGGGCGCCATTGCCGGATTCAATCGAATGGACTGCGGAAAATACCCCGGCGACGAAACGGCGACCCCCAACTCTGCTCCGTGGCTGTAAATGAAGTTGATGCGGCCCGAGCGGACCGTGTCGCTGAAAATGATGCGGTCGGTTCCGCGGTTGAAAAACACGAGGGTAAAGGGAACCGCTGTTTTTTCGTTGGCGTCGTAAACCTGAAGGGTGACGAGGGTTTCCTTGCGCTCCTTGAGTTTGTCGGCGTAGCTCACCAGTTTTTTGACGCCAATTCCCGAACTAAACGCCCGGCTCGAGTCGGCCTGAATTTGGGCCAGCGAAATGCGGTTGGGCCCCATGACCGCGATGCCGTCTTTGGTATCCACAGCGTAGGCGTCCGGGAACTTACCCATCAAACCGTTCAATAAGGTATAGGCGTCGTCCGCGTTTTTAAACGTGTCAAACATTACCGCGAAGCGGCCCTTTTTCTTAACCCGCTCTCCGCCAACGGAATTCGCATTAGGAACCACCGAGGCCGAGGTCTCGCCCGGATTGAGTGCTGGAGCGACGGCCGCCGGGGCTTCTGCCTTCGTTGTTTCGTAAAACAGCGTGAACTCGCCCAGCTTCACGCGGTCTCCGACCGTATTCACCGGGGCCTGGCGCAGCCGCATAAAATTGAACACGGCAGAATCGCCCTTGGTCCCGACCACCAGCAAACTGTCGTTGTCCAAAATCGACATCTGCTTGGGAACCACCCCCTCTTGGTTAATCGGATACGGAAACGCATTCCACGCCCCCGACGTGCTCAAAAAACTCAGCACCGGCGCCTCGCCTTCGGGCTTCCAAATCGCAATCCAGCGCCCGGCTTGGTAGCTCAGCCACTCCGGCTTGAGGCTGTCGGCCAAAACAATTTGGTTCTGAAGGCGCAACTGCCCCTCGGACCACACCCGAGACGACACCGAAGCTCCTACCGCGCGACGGTCAATGTCGAGCAATTGGCTTCCCAGCACGCGCAAGCTGTCCGAAAACACCGGCGCCACAACCTCAGACCGAAATGCGGAGTCCAAGCCCAATTGGTACACCACCCCGCCCGAACGCGACGCGGAGTCAACTACCACCGCGCCCTGCTCAAATCCCAGAATGCTGGCCGAACCCCATTTCGACAACGGAATGCGCTGAATTTGGGTCGGCTTCAAACCCGCACCTGCAGGCGAGTAGCGCAGCTGCACGTAGTCGAGTTGGCGGTCCACCAGAAGCACTCGGCGGTCCGCCTCGTCCACATACACTTCGGTGGTCGGCTTGAGCCAGCCTACCCAGCGCTCCGATTCCAAATATCCCTGGGCTTGAGCAGCCAAGGAAGCAACGAGCGCACTAAGCGACCAAAAAACGCGGTGATTCATACCCTCAAAGTTCCTGCATTAATCCTAACTTGTCATCAAACCAAACCACAAACCTGTGCAAGCGCTTAAAATTAACGATAACCTGATTGGTTTACCGCGAAACATGCTGATTATCAGTTTAGCAGTATTCAGCTTGGGCCTCGCGCAACCCCTGTTCGCTCAGAACCGAACGGCCATGGTAGGATTTGGCATGGGCCAGAACTTCAGCACCAAGGAGTTTTACTACCGCGGCACCTTCAGCCTCTTCGCCAACGAATCCATGTGGGGACTCTATCAGGCCTTTGAATACCGCCCTCCGCAAGAAGCAGGCGGACTTCACTTCAAACTTCCCACGGGTTTTTATGCCCGAGTGCGCGGACCCCTCTACTTCCACTACGGAATGGATGCCGTGACCTCCATTGCGTTCAATGAAAAGCTCCGGCACGACCTCGGGCTCTCGCTTCGCTTCGACGGAATCCAACTGAAATTCAACTACGCGGGCCGCGACGGCTGGGCCGCACAGCTGGCCGTACCCGTCAAGTGACAAGGGGGCGCAAAGCGCCCCAAAATCCCTTTTTGCATCTTATTTACACGTATTTATACTTTCATTATACACATTTCATTATAATTAATATATATTTTTAATCATTTTGACAGGCACTAAAAGTAATTTTACTCAGTGCTACAAGTCGGAATATCCGTATTTCTCGCGATAAGTATGATCGCCGCGCTTCGCGCGGTGCGCATGATGCGCTTGGGCAACGCCCTTCAGAGCGCGGCACTTATTTTTAAAATAGTCCTGAACTTCTCGGGTGCCGCCCTCATCATGGTTACCGGGGCGCAGCTGCCGACCGCCTACCGTGCCGTAGCGCTACTGATGGTCTTTTTGCAGTTCCTCAATCCCGTAGCCTTAACCCTCTACTTCACGCCGCCGTTGGCGTCCTCAGGCCTGAAAACGATCAGCATCGTCTTTGCAGGGATTATGATGCCGCTGCTGCTGTGGTACCTCGCCATCGACGCGGGATGGACCGTTACCCACCCCCTGCCCGTATGGCTTTTTGAATTTAGCCTCGACCAGCCCGGTCAATTCGGCGCCTGGTCGGTGCTGTACAAAGTGGTGACGCCCATGGTGCTGGCAACCCTCATTTACCAGCAAATCAGGCATTACTGGATTCGCGGAAAAGGGTTCTCTCGCCACAAGTACTGGGAGCTTTTTTACCTACTCAGCGGACTCTCCCGCGCGCTCATCCTCATCGCGGTCCTCGAGTACACCCCAGGCAGCTTTGACGCGGTGTTCCACGCCTTGAGCCTGGTCATGGGCCTAAGTTTGATGGTCGACACTGGAATCATCCTGGTCTTTGCCACCAACCGCGCGGTCCAGTTTCACCGCGACTACGATCTGGTGCTCACCGGACCTTGGAATGCCGAACTCGAAGCCATTGTTCGGGAGGCCAGCTTGCCCGAACACTTTCAGCGCCCGCACTTTAGTTTGGCGGACCTCGCCGCCGCCACCAAGATACCAAGCTACCGGGTCACCAAAATCATCAGCAAAGGAATCGGACTCCAGGTGCGCGAACTCATCAACCACTTCAGAGTCAGAAACTACGAAATGCTCGTGCGCACCCAGCCCGATGAGCGCAAAAAGGTGCACCTCGCCCGGAGCGGATTCAACTCCTACGCCGCCTACTACGCGACCAAGCGCTACAAAAAGTAGGTTCGAAACCGCTAGTAGCAGCCCGAGTAGTAGACGGGGCCTTGGCCGTTAAGTACCACCTTGGGGCCCACGCTGGATGCAGCCTCAAGGCACACCTGATCGACGACCCACCCGTAATCAACTCCATAGGCCGACGAAGCAAACGAAAACCGCAGAATGATCTTGGTGGCATTTGGCGACTTCAGTCGAATTTCCGACTTCTGGTAGCCCGACCAGCTTGAAGACCACCCGGCCAAACCGTCTAGGGCGACCACCGAGGGCGAATTGTACCAGTTCACCGACCCCGCAGCCTGGCTCGAACCCAGCGGGTGCCAGGTGGCGCCGTCTAAACTGTATTCCAGCATGCCGCCGTCGACTGAGGGCTCGGCGAACATGCTGTGGTAGAAGCTCAAGGTATAAGTCGTTCCGGTATCGACCGTAAACACCGGCGAATACAAAAATTCGCGCGCGTTCGCCCCGTAGGCACCCGCAGGAGCCGTTGCATACGCCTTGGTTCCGTTGTAGGCCGACTGAACGCTTCCGTGGGAAGGCGTCGCACGCTGCCATGCGCTGGCGCCATTGGAGCGCGATTCCACCGACCACGCGTCCGACTCAAAATTGGCGCAGTACGGACTGGCAGACGAAACCAATTGGGGCGCCTGACTTAGTACCGAGATGCACACGGTATCTCCGACAGGTACCCCATCGGCACGTCCGTTAACTCGTGAAACCGTAAAGCAGGGCTGAAACGTGCCCGCCGGGGACAAAAGAAACTTCGGCGGCAACGAAACCCACGCGGTTTGGTTGGGCAGCAGCGGAGTGGCCAAGGTCACGGTATGGTATTGGGGTGCCGCACCAAGGTTATCCAATTTGATACGAAGGTTTTGAACAGGCAACGGGCCGTTGTTCAATATGTTCACCTCAAATGCAACCGAATCCGCGGTCGAAACGCGGTACGATGTGGGCCGCGCCTGCAGCAGCGAAACCGTATTCTGCGGAGGCACGACGACTTCGACGTCGTCGATGGACCACTCGCTGCCCGCGCTTGACTGAATCTTGAAATGAAAACGCAAACGCAGCGGATCTGTATGTCCTCGCCAAAAATTGAGTAGAAACGAGGACGTTATGTACTGGTTGTTGGTCGTCGTATTCCAACCAGGTCCCGGACCCAAGGTCGTCACCAAAGAAGCGCCGTAGGGCGCAGTAAAGGCATTGACGAGCCCCAATGGAACCGGCTTCCACGTGTTTTGATAGAGGTACTCGAGGGTGCCCGCATCTCCGTTCAGGAACGCGAATCGGTGCTTAAACCGCAGCTCCGCGCCCGCGATCGTGTCAAGTCCCTTGAAGGGCGGCAGCATTAAGTATTCCGACGTGGGGCCGTAGGCCTTTTGGCTCAAGCCCGTGTGCCAGGCTTGGGTTCCTGAGGCCGCCCCGTTGCCTTTCGTCGACGTTCCCATCTCCCAAATTTGCAGCGAGCCTGAAGGGACCCAAAATCCGTGCTCATCCAAGGCGCAGTTGTCCATCGTGAACGGACCTGCGGGCACTGCCACGTTAAGGGTGCCCGTCACGCGCTTCGACGTCGAGTCGTTAAAGGCGAGCCCGTCGCCCGGCAAGGCGGTGAACGCTTTTATAATCATGTCCCCTTGGCTGTAGGTGACGTTCGAGAACGTGAGCGTGGCCGTCGATCCCGCCAGTACCGAAGGCAGCACTTGGTTGTAGCTGATTATTGAACTCGGATTGCAGGCGTCCATTACCTGAACGGTGACGGGCACGTTCGTTTGGTTTTGGTTACCAAAATTGCGGCAGATCACCGAGATGTTGGGTTGGCCAAATCCAATGGCAACCGAATTTCCGGGTGATAAAATCCCGACTATACCTACGTCGTTGGACGGGCGTTCGCCAATGTAGATGTCGTCAATCGCCAAATCCGCCTCTGAAATGCCCGAGGTCGCTACAATGCGGATGCGCAACTTAATCATCGAGCCCGCGTAACTGCTGAGCGAACTGGCGAAGTAGGTCCAAGGATCAGTCTCAAATGCTTGGGAACTGGTATATATTGAACCCGACGGTAGGGTTACCCATTGCTTTGTGGTTTCATTAAATACGTCTACATTGAGCCCCGAGAAGTTGGAACCGTTTAGGTGGGTCCAAAACGAAATAATCGGGTTTTGCGCTCCACTAAGGTCGATGCAGCGCGACACTAGGCTGGCCGACACCGCTCCCGTTGGAATGGTACTGAGGCCGCGTGCGTATAGGTAGTTGCCACGGCGGTCTCGCGACCAGCGCGGCCCCGTGCCGGGGTTGGGCGTAAGGTCCTTGCCCACCGCAAAACTGTAATTATAGTTGCCCGTAGTAGGATTCAACAACGGATTGGGTGTCCAGTCATTCGTGCCGAACGTTCCAGGGTTTTGGGGCAAGCCGTCGGTCGGCACCCAAGAGGGGCCATTAAACGTTGCTCGGTACGGAATCGTGATGGGCGCCTGGTAGGTGTATAGGATCGGGGGAAGGGAATCGTTGTACGGCATCCCGTCGCCCGGCTGTTCGCTCCACACGCGGAGCTCGTGGTTGCTGGGCGCACTTAAGTCGGCCCGGTCGACGAACTCAATCGTGGCCGTACGGCTGCTTCCCCAGACCACGGGCACCGTGTCACGGCGAATCGTTACCGCTCCGGTTGTCAGGTTTTTCACTGAAAATCCGACCTGCACCGTGCTGCTCAACGTCGCGCCACGGTTATTCAGCTGCATCTTGACCACTTCTTGGCTGCCGTACGAGCATTTGTCTTGGGCCGGCGCAACGAACCGAACGGCCTTAATTTCTACGGGCGGAGCATCGTAGACCTGAATGTCGTCGATGGCCATGTCGCCGTAGTCGTCAAGGGGATTTCCGCTTTTGTATCCCACAAAGCGCAGCCTGATGTACTTGTTTAGGTAGGGCTGAAGGTTGACGTAGGCCGAACTCCACGCATCCGTCGACGACACCTGGGGGTTGGTGGCAATCGAAAAAGCCCCAATCACCCCAGACCCCGACGAAAACCCAGTGCCGGTGTCGATGTCGACTCGGAGCAAGCCCATAGTGGACCCATAACGGTGGAAGTAGAACTCCAACGCCGCATTGTTAATGTTGTCGAGCTTGATGCAGGGAGTGGTGAACATGGTGAAGCTACCTGAAACGCCTTGCGACGCCTCCGTGAAGAGGTAGCGGCCCATTCCGGTAGTGTGGTCTACCGCTGGCCCTGTGAAGTTCGTTGGCGTCGGCCCCGTGCGCAGCGACCACGCGAAACCCGATGCGGTCGGAGCAGGAAGCACCTCATAGTTCTGCCCCGCCGGAGGGTTTCCCGTCAAAAACGTGCCTCGGTGCGCGGTTCCTGAATATCCGTTTCCGGTGCCTGAAGCCCATCCGGGCCCGTCAAAGTCCTCCACGTAGGGAAAAATATTGGCGACATACGGCAACGACGAAGTCGGGTTGGCTCCACAGAACGCGGGGGGCGCATTATAGCGAATCAGCGAATAATACGTTCCCGGGGTCGCTGGCGAGCGCGACCACAAATGGTTGCAGGAACAGTCCTTGGCCTGCACGTAGTATTCAATCGAATCGCCTACCGACGGGGTCACCAAATTCCCCGTATAGTCGGCTGAATCGACGCAGGTCGCCGAGCCGAACTTGGTCATCAACGTGGTGACCCAAGGGCCGCCGTTGACGCGGTGCACAAGTTTTACCGAGTCTACTCCATCGTTGCCGTTGCCCGCATCCAGCACGCGCAGCTTGACCGTGTGCGTGGGCACGTAGCGAATTCCTTCCGGGCGGCTCGCGGTCGGAATGTTCCAATTCAATTGGGGCGGCACCACCTCGCAGGGCGCGCCTTCCACCTTGACGTTGTCGACAAACCAGCCCGCGGGGCTCGGTCCGGCGCCCGTGTAGGTCATGTACTTCAACGAGAACCGAACCATCACGTGATTGAATCCCGACCAGGCTCCCGACGGACCTCCGCCCGCGATTGCCGACAGGTCAAACACTTCGTGGGCCCACCACGCATTGGTCGGCGCTGCGGGCGTTGAAACCGTCGGGCCGCCCCAGTAGGGGGTCGAATTGGGCGTGCTGTAGGCCGCCTCGTTAAAGTGGCTGAGGGTATTAAACGCCGTACTCGCGCCGAGGTACTCGGTACTTTGCAGTTGCCGCCACGTGGCCCCGCTGTCAATCGACACTTGAATCGTGGCCCGTTGCGCAAAATGCACCTTGGCAATGTGGTCAAACGAGAGGCGTACCACCTTCATTCCCAGCGTTGAAAACGAAACGGTTCTAAAAAACACCGTGTCATTGGGCACCACCGCGCTGTGAAAACTCATGGGCGAGCTCACGGCCAAGACCGACGTGTCGTTCCAATACGGAATTGCGGTCGCCAAGCTGTGGTAGCTCACCACTGAATGCGGCGGGCTATCAAAATCTTCTTGATACAAGGTGGTGTACTGGGCCTTCGCTGCCAGTGACCCCAGCAGTCCAAGGGTTAACCAAATGCGCGTAATCATAACTTCAGAAACGGAGTTTGAAGGCTGCCCTCGGCCGAAACCACCGCAACCCAATAGGTACCCTTGGGCAACTGCGAGACGTCGAGCCGCACGCTCGAACCGCTCACCACGCGGTGGCGCATCACCGGTTGGCCAAATGCATTGATGACCAGCAACTTGCTGCCCGTCGTTGCGCCGAACACCCACACCTCGTCTTCGGCCGGATTGGGCCGCACCTGAAGCACGGGGCGGGGCCGCTCGACCTCCCCGAAGTAGTTATCCACCACCAGGGTATCGTACTCCACGCACGAACTGTAGCGCGTCTCGAGCACCACGCGGACCGTGGACCCTGTGAACATGGCCGTCACTGTGTCGCGGTTCGAGGGCGTCACAAAGTACCCACTATCGATCGACCATTGCGACTGGTGTGCGGGCACAAATCCCAAGGTATCGCTCGACCACGTGCTGTAGTAGGTGTGCGGACCTTGCGTGACGACCGCCGTGTCGCACACCCCTTGGCCCACGCAGGCTATTTGGGGCAGGGGGGCGCAGTTCTGCACGGTAATGGTGCCAAGGCTATCTACCGCGGTCGACAGGTTGCAGACGTTGGCCACGGGCGACGCGTCAAAAATCCCGGTAACCAAGTGGTAACTGCCCGGTGCCAAGGGCTGGTGCAGGACAAAAACCACCGTGTCGGTGCGCAGGCTCGCGCTGTCGGCAAGCAGCCTCTTGAAGGGCACTATGCCGCCCTGATCAGACGTGAGTCTGAAGTCCTGATTGCTCAAGTTGGCCGTAATCAACTCAGTCGCAAAGGCCACCGAAATCGCCGTATCTCCGCAGTTCGCGACCAGACTGGGTCGACCTTGGGCCGAAGCGGTCCACCCCAATCGCGTCGAGTCAATGGCCAGCGACGTCGTGGACGTACCGCAATTGGACGCTACCTGAACAAACACCTCGCGCACGGCGCTCCCCATTTTTAACCACATTCCGTACCACGGATTCCAGCGGTAGTCGCTTACCCGTAGCGTGACTACCGTGGCCTGCGGCCCTTGAGGGGTCACGCGAATCCCCCCGGTGCGCGGGTCAAAGGTTAGAGCGCCCGTGGGCGCCGTGAGCAGGGGCTGCAGGTAGGAGCGCCCTGCCGCATAGGTTACGTTGCTCCCTAAGGGCAAATCGTTGCGCGCAGATATCAACTCGTACCCTATGCTGTCGCCGTCGGGGTCGACCGCCGTCTGGGGAATCCACACGCTGTTGCCCGAACAGAGAAACGCAATCCCTGGACTGGTGAATTTGGGCGCTGAATTGGCCAAGCTGGTACCCGTACCCAAGATCTCGGTCTCCAAATAGAACCCGGTCGTGTTCGGCGAGCTCAAACCGGTCATGGCCAACGAGCGGCAGCACGAGGCCCACGACAGCGTTATCGGACCGCAGTTGGTCGGCACGTTCAACACCCCCTCTAAAATATTGATTCCCACATTCGCGAGCGTTGCATTGCCCTGCAGGCACTGGTACAAGCCCGAGGTCGTGTCTTGAAACTCAGGCTTTATCATGGTCACCGTAAGGCTCGTTGGCCCGGAGCAGGCGGCCGTACCCCGAATTTGAATGCTCTCGCTGCCGACAAATACCCCGCTGGAAATGTCGCGCAGCTGCACGAGGGTCACGCGGTACTGCGCGGTGTTGGTATTCGGAAATCCCACAAAGCGGTAGGTCAATTCGGCGGCCAGCACGTGGGACGCGTGCAGCGAGCCCGGTAGGGCCAGCATCGCAACGGCCCCCAACAGGAACTTTAAGAGCACCGCAGAGGTGGTTTTACGCATTTTTTCTAACATAAATATTCCCAAAAATAACCAAATTCGGTAGCGCGAACGTTCTCAAATCGAATACGTTGTGCCCGAACCGCCCGCCCCCCCAATGACCTTGAACCAATTTGAGTGCAATTCGCTTGATACCAAAAGTGTCCTGTGGCAAACCACCAAAGCAAGCTCACAAAATTTCTCGAACATATCCATAAATAACAGATAAAGAACCCAACTAAATAAACACGTCATGCAAATTATTAGTGATTATTCCTTACGCTTCAGGTATCATTTCGATTGCGGTACTGCAGAATTTAATCAACTGATAACAACGCGTCCTTAAAGATTTCGTTAATGCACGATTCCTTTTTCCTCCCTGTGCGCAGAAAAATTCTTGAACATTCTAAAACTTTTGCACCGATCGCCCCTGCGACATCTCGCGCCCCATTACCAATGCCACCGTCAATATGGCCACGCCGCTCGAAAGGGTCCTGAGTGCCGCCACAATGAGCACCACGACTAAACTCACCCCCCAGCCCAATCGCTGAAGCCGCAGGTAGCCCAACATTAGTAGCACCTGGCTCGAGTAGTAGGTCAGCGAAATCCACCCACCGCGTAACGCGATATTCTCAAGCGGAGTGTTCTCTCCGCCCTCATTGCCCAAATAGACAAGTAGCAAGCTGAGCAGCAGGTATGTAAGCGACGAACAGATGGTGCGCCGACTTAGCGGAAGAGTCATGACCGTCAAAGCTAGTGCGCAACAGATTAAAAATTTGTTTTAGTCAATTCCTCACCCTCCTCGCCCAGCTGCCGTCAAGCCGCGCAAACGGCGTACTTTTGTGCTACCAACCCAAACCCTTGAACGCTTGAACCTGCTGATTGGGCGCCTGCTATTGCGCTACACCGACCGCTTCCTCTCGAGGTGGACCGTGTTTGCCTTAGACCTCATTCTGGCTCTGGTAACCTACCTCGCGGCCCAGTTCATCGCCTTCAATTTTCAGCCCGGAGCCATTCCCTGGCATACGCTGCCCGCCAAAGCGCTTATCGTCCTTGCGACGTACGCCCTCGCCTTCCTTCACGCCCAATCCTACGTGGGCGTGGTGCGCCACAGCGGCAGCAAGGACTTCAGTCGCCTCTTTCAGGCGACGGTCGAGGCCATCCTGGTGCTGCTGGTGCTGTCCTTCACCCTCAAAAACCCGCAGTTTAGCCGTGTGGCCCTCATCAGCCAGGGCATGCTGTTCTTGATTACTTCGGTGGGCGGACGCCTCGCCGTGCGCAGCACCTTCCTCAGCATACAGCTGCGCAAGGCCAAAAAAGGCACCGGAATCGTCATCGTCGGCGCCGGATCCATGGGCCGGGCCGCCCTGTCTGCCATCCAGCACGAGTCGCGCAACGGCGACCACGTGGCGGCCTTTATCGACGACAACAACAAGAAGGCGGGCAAGAACATCAACGGAACCCCCATCCTCAATGCCAGCAATGCCCTAACTAAGGAATTCCTCGAAAAGCACAACGTGGGCAAGATGGTCGTGGCCATTAAAAACATTCCCGCCGCCCGCGTCAAAGAGCTGTCCAATACCGCCCTTGAGCTCGGACTTCAAGTAAAGAGGGTACCCCCCATCTCGAGCTGGGTGAATGGAGAGCTTACGGCCAAGCAAATCAGACCCATCTCCCTCGAGGAACTCCTCGGGCGCGACCCCATCAATCTGTCGTACGAGACCCTCAACGGGTTCATCAAGGGCAAGACGGTATTGATTACCGGGGCCGCCGGCTCCATTGGTTCAGAGCTGGTGCGCCAGGTGATGCGTCAGGAGCCCAAGCTCCTCATTGCCCTCGACCAGGCCGAGACGCCGACCTACCACCTCGACCTCGAGCTGCGGCAGTTCCCCAACTACGCTAATGTCAAGCCGACCATCGCCAGCGTGACCGACGTCGAGCGCATGGCGCAGATCTTCAGCACCTACAAGCCCGAGGTGGTGTTTCACGCCGCGGCCTACAAGCACGTGCCCCTTATGGAGGATCACCCCCAGGAGGCCGTTAAAACCAATATTTTGGGAACGCACACCACCGCCAAGCTCGCCTACGAGCACGGCGCGGAGTGCTTTGTGATGGTGTCGACCGACAAGGCCGTCAACCCCACCAACATTATGGGCGCGAGCAAGCGCGCGGCCGAGCACGTGGTCAGCTACTTCAACCGCCAGCCCGACAACCGCACGCGCTTTGTCACGACCCGATTCGGAAACGTACTTGGCAGCAACGGCAGCGTGATCCCCCTATTCAAGAAGCAGCTCGAAGAGGGCGGACCCATCACGCTCACCCACAAGGACATCACCCGCTACTTCATGACGATTCCCGAGGCCGTGCGCCTCGTGCTCGAGGCCGGTCACATGGGCCAGGGCGGAGAGCTCTACGTCTTCGACATGGGCGAACCCGTTAAGATCTACGACCTCGCCGTCAACCTCATCAAGCTCAGCGGCCTCACCCTGGGCAAAGACATTCAAATCGTCGAAACGGGCCTACGCCCCGGCGAAAAGCTCTACGAAGAGCTTCTCGCCGACGGAGAGACCACCAAGCCCACTCACCACCAGCAGATTTTTATTGCGGAGGCGCATAGCCTTGAATTAAAAGAAGTTGAGTCGCTTGTCAGCGACGCAACCGAGGAGAAAAACTGGTTGGAGTATATATCAGAATATCAACAGCGATAAGCGGATGACCTCTTCCCTTGATTTAGTACGTTTATAAACTAGAGTTTTTGGGCCCAAGTCCCCGGGCAGTGGGGAGTGAAAATCAGGAAATTGGACCCATCACGAAGAAGTCAAAATTCTCTAAAGCTCAGATCGTTTATGCCATTCGCGAGAACGAATCAGGCACCAAGGTCGCTGGGATTAGCCGGCGCTTGGGCATGAGTCAGGCCACCTTCTCTACTTGGAAGAAGAAATACGGTGATATGGCCGTTACGGAGTTAAAGCGCATACGTGCACTTGAAGATGAAGATGCACAGTTGAAGAAGTTGGTTGCCGATCGGAGCCTAGACAAGCAAATGCTTCAGGACATTTTAAAAAAAAGTTCTAGCAGTTGCTATTCGAAAAGCCATGGCTCACTACCTAAAAGAAGCCTATTCGGTGTCATTGCGTCGTAGTCTTCGTATTTCCGATGTTTCGCCTTGTATGTGGTACTACAAGAAAAGAGATCGAGGTGACCAATTGCTTCGAACGCGAATGAAGGGAATCGCTGCAATCAGGGTACGATATGGTTTTGAGCGAATCTTGATCATGCTACGACGGGAAGGCTTCAAGGATAACCACAAGCGTGTATACCGCGTCTACCGTGAGGAGGGACTGAATCTTCGGAGTAAACGACCACGAAGGTCGCGCAGTGGTGCGCACCGCTTAGAGCGTGTAGATGCTCCAGCAATCAATCGGGTTTGGAGCATGGATTTTCTTCAAGATGCCCTGATCAACGGGCAGCGATTTCGCATCTTAGCCAAAGTGGATAACTACAGTAAAAAATTCCTGTCACTGATCGTTGGCAAATCTCTTCGAGGGGAAGATGTTCGCAACACCTTAAACCACGTCTGCAAAGAGGAAAGTTGTTTCCCTGAGCGGATTCAAGCGACAATGGAAATGAGTTAATTTCAAAGGAAGTAGACCGCTGGGCTTGTGAGAACAAGCTCCCTCTAGATTTTTCAAGGCCAGGCACACCAACACATAATCCGTATGTTGAGTCCTTTGATGGGAAATTTAGAGACGAATGCCTAGCGATAAATTGGTTTATGGATTTGGAAGACGCAAGGAAGAAGATTGAAGAATATCGGATTGATTACAACACCGTGAGACCGCATTCATCTATCTTCTATTTACCATCTGAAGAATTCATATATTTATATCAAATCAACCCTGAATTCTCTAGTTAAAAGGGTTACTAACAAGGGGAGGACCTCACAACCGTGTATTCTCTAGTTAAAAGGGTTACTAACAAAGTGAGGACCTCATTTAAAATCTCAATTGAAAAATTTTTGGTCAAAATCTATTGAAACAAAAATGCTCAATTGCTTCAGTATATTTATGCTAGCGTAGTTGTAGAAATTAAATAAACGTTATAACTTAAACACTTTATAAAAAATTCGTGCCCTCATCTTTTAAAGAGTTTAATTTATAACAGATTGAAATTTACTAAATCAATCAATAAACTCTCTGAACCATAATTCTAAATTCACAATTGCTCTTAATTCTCGAGTTAAATTTTTCTTACCAATGATGTGATCGTTTATCATTAAAAGAATCAATTCCTGCTTAAAAATATTTCTAGACACAAATCTTTTATCTGTCAAAGTTTCAACTAAAAAACTACTTAATTTGGTTTTAAACCATTCTCCAATTGGCACAGTAAACATTTGTTTGTCTCTGTATACATGTTCTTGAGAAAAATGTCTTAATGCCAATTTTTTTAAAATATACTTAGTTTCTCCATTCTTTACCTTTTTATTCCCTGGTATCTTCATTAGAATTTCAAAAAATCTATAATCTAAAAAAGGACTTCTAGCCTCCAAAGAATTAGCCATCCCCATTTTATCTGGCTTAACTAAATTATTCCCAGGCAATAATTGTAAGGTATCAAAATACAAAGCTTGGTTAACATTGTCTTTATTTGAAGCATTTCTTATAGTTTTAGAGAATAAACTGAATGCCCCATTTAGAGAGACTTTATTTTTAAAATCATCTGTATATAATTCATTAATTATACCATTTTCTTTAAACAATGAAATTGAATCAAAGTACTCCTTAGATTTAACATCAACCTTATCCAAAATTAAATATTTGGAATAACCAGCAAAAAGTTCGTCTCCTCCATCCCCAGTTAATACTAACTTATGTGTTTTTGAAGCAAATTCAGAAACTATATATGTAGGTATGAAAGATATATCTCCATGTGGTTGATCATTGTGCCATGTTGTTGTAGACCAAAGTTTAACAATATCTTCTTCAAGCATTCTAATGTTTGAACCTAACCCATATTTATCCGTAATGTATTTTGCATATTTTGATTCGTCAAATTCTTTTTCGTTAAAACCAATGGTAAACGTTTGAAAAGAAGACTTGGTAATTTTATGCATATATGCAGAAATCAGACTAGAATCTAATCCTCCGCTCAAAAAAGCGCCTACAGAAACATCACTTCTCATTCTAATCTTGGTAGCATCAAGCAACAATTTATCAATCTCAGTTATATATTCATCATCCGTTACTAAATAATCTTCGACAGAATTTTCTATTTCCCAATATTTGTGATGCTCTACAGAAGAAGTATTATTCAAATCTACTTTAAGATAATGCCCGGGTAAAATATGTCTAACATTCTCAAAGATCGTGTCTGGTATAGGGATATAATTAAAAATAAAATAATTGTGTATACTTTGATAGTTAATTCGTTTATCAAACTTTTCATGATTCAAAAATGATTTTATCTCTGAACTAAACATCAAAATATCATTTTGTGAATATATATATAGTGGTTTAACTCCTAATCTATCACGATAAAGCAAAAGCTTATTAATATTTTTATCTAGAATTGCTATAGCAAACATTCCATTCAACCTTTGCACAAACTGTTCACCATATGCAATGTAACAAACCAATAACACCTCCGTATCTGAATTTGTATTAAATGAATAACCTAAATCCAAAAGCTCCTGCCTTAATTCTAAATAGTTATATATTTCACCATTCTGAACCAGTGCTATACTCTTTTTATCATCAGTAAATGGCTGATGACCAGATGTGATATCAATTATTGAAAGTCGGGTATTAGCAATAAAAGAATTATTTGTTGCAAAATATCCATTGTCATCTGGGCCACGATGTTTAATTGAATTAATCATAGATTCAATATAATCTAGACTAATTGAGTCATTTGAAATGAGACCTGCTATTCCACACATGTAGAAAATTTTTATTTTTTGGTTAAAAAGAATCTCTTTTGACAATCACCTGAAATACTGTGATAAATATTATTTTAAGATAAGAAAATACTGAAACATTATCAACCCATTCTAAATCTGAATGAATTCTATGTTCAATGGTAATTGCACTTCTGCCACTGATTTGAGATAAACCAGTTATTCCTGGACGATAATTATGTCGCTTAATCCATTGATCTGCTGTATAGTCAATAATTTGCACAGGTGTATCTGGACGTGGTCCTACAATACTCATTTCGCCTAAAATAACATTAAGCAGTTGTGGTAATTCATCTAAACTACTTTTCCTTAAAATTTTTCCAATTTTAGTAACCCTCAAATCATTTTTATCAGTTGTAACAAAACTTAGGCGCACCTTTTGTAACTCTTCAACAGTCATTATATCCGAAACATCTCCCACAAACCTACTAGCGTCGTGGAACATTGTTCTAAACTTATAAATAGTGAAAATCTTTAAATCCTTCCCCACACGTTTTTGTTTAAACATGATAGGGCCAGGAGATGAGACTTTGATTGCCACTGAGACTAAAATGAACAATGGTAAAAATACTAATAAAGCTATACATGAAAATGTAATATCCAATATTCTGATTAGAAAAAGATGAGTTCTTACTGTTATTTTCATTTCAACCTAGTTTTACTGTCTACAATTTCCACTACTTTCAATCTAAATTTTTGATGTACATCTATAATAAAAGATTTACCAGAAAGATCTGTTAACGAAACATGATACTTTTTGAGCTTATTAAATTCCTCTCTAATTTTTCGAAAATCACCACTAAATTACTAAAAAAGGATCCTGCTAGAATCACCATCTTTGAACCCAATCATACGTATTTATTCATAACTAGAGCGCCATTAACCTGCCCTGAATCAATGCCAGCTCCTCCTCAAATTCCATAATCAAAATTTGCTTATTTTAACTTACAAATTAGCGGATCAAAAAAACTATTTGATATTAACTCAAACGTAAAAGACAACCCCATCCCTTAATGTAAATCATTCAATCCAATATAAATATTATTTCTACCCTTAAGTTCAAGAATTCTATCGACTCTGCATAAGGCTTGCGGAGTTTCGAACAATGACTCCTGACAAGATCAGATACCAAGGTGTTAATGTCGGCAATTTATGTAATAGGGAAATTTTAAAGGTAAGAGCAGAAGTATCTACTTCTATTAATTTTGATATCAGAATTACAAAATTAGGGCGATTTTTAAGAAAAAACCGTCTTGACGAAGTACCTCAATTATTTAATGTAATTAAAGGAGAAATGAATTTAGTGGGGCCAAGACCTGACACCCCTATTCAAGAAATTGATTATCAAAAATCTAAATGGGAAATGAGACATTGTGTAAAGACAGGCATAACCGGTTTAGCACAAATTAAAGGTCGTAGTGATATCACTTTAGAGGACCGTGTTAAATTCGATATAGAGTACACAAAAAAAACTATGTTTTCTTGTACTATGAAATTCTTTTCAAAACCTAAATCCAAGTAATTAGATTTAAAGGGACAAATTAATTGGTATGTTTTACAACTAAGTTTACTATCCGATTAAATTCTTGACAAATTTCATCTAATTCATGCTCATTTATCAACTTGTAATTTCTTTCTAATTCAATTATCGCAGTTAATTCTTCTTGTAATCTTGAAATATTAGACCCTAGACTATTGATGAAGGTGCGAGATAAAATGACTTTTGAAGAACCAAGTCTTACATGTTGAGCTAAAACAAGCTTCCCTGATACCAAACCACCATTTAGACTTGCTATACCTCCAATACCGAATGGTATATTCTTCTGCTTTATCTTATTCACCATAAAGTCAATCAAACCACTAGATATTAATTCAAACATGAAATTTAAACCCATTCCTAGATGCAAGTCATTTAATCCTATATGGATTTCATCAATACCCTTTATATTTAGTATTTCGTCAATTCTAACAAGAGATTGAGGAGTTTCAAAAAGTAAATTGGTTTTCGCTCTATTGTCTACAAAATTAATAAATTGATTAACTTCTTCTGCGGTTTTAAAAAATGGCAGCATTATAATATCTGCACCTTCATTTATAACTTGGTCAATTTCATGGCAAGAGTTCTCATGCATTGGGTTGATCCTTACTAATAACTTGGATTTCGACAAGTTATTTTTAACAGGCACAATATCCGATATTTTATGGTGTTTACTAATCACAGTATTTAAATGTCCTTGCCTCTCTTCTTTACCTAGAATTTCTAAATCAATAAATATTTTATCAATCCCAATGTCGTTATATTGTTTTGCAATAAGTGGATTGTTTTCAATTATTAAGAATTCCATAAAATACTATTTATAAAATTTGATATTCTTTCATTTGCACCAAATTCATAAAATTTCTGATTGAACTTTTGAGTGGTATTCTTCATAAAATAATTCATGAGATTTTTTTCTAAATCAATATAGTTATAAGAGAATATAAATGGTTCGACACGATAATCATCCCAAAAATATTTCTGATTTTCATCATAATTATAAGTAAAAACGTGTTTATTACAAACAGCGGCTTGTACAGCTATCGTTGAATTATATGTTAATATTACATCTGAAATCGCTAAGGATTGAAATAAACTTAAATCATTATAATGCTTAATGAAATTACTCTTTATCAAATACTCTTTATAATTTTCTATTGAATCGCTTACAGGATGTGGTCTTAGTATTATTTTTACTCCAAATTTAGCACCCAAATTCTCTAATATTCTAAACATTGGCACATTAATGAGCTTTTGATCTCCAACACCTTTAACAGAAAGGTCATCATTCCAATAATAATATGGTGTTGGGCAGAATAAAATAATTCGATCGCTACCTTGGTAACCAAAATTTTCCCTTAGCGATTCAATATCAATTTTGCTTACTTCAGAAATCGTTTTATCAAAAATTGGTTGTCCAAGAGCCAATATATTTTTATTAATCCCTGAAATTTCAAGCTTATTCTTCACAAACTCATTCATAACAATAATAAAGTCTGCAGAAGGAGTTGGATAATCATCTCCAAATAAATCAAGAATTTGTATACTTTGTATATTTAACTCTTTAGCTGCATAAATTGATGCAGACTCCATTCTAGGTGAATTCGTAGTGAATAAAAAATCAGGGCTAAGATGTTTAATAATTCGTTTTAGAGTTTGCTTTGGATTAAATGACTGTCTTTTTTTTGATTTATAAAGTTTATGAGCCTGCATTTCTCCGTATTCGTTTACTAAATCCAAGTATGAAACACCAAGATAGAATACAATTTCACTAATTGGCATTTTAGAATTCGGATTGAAGTTTTCTTCTAATAAGCCAGTACCATACTTATGTATAAGAGTCATTTCCTCATTAAATAAATATGCAAAATCTGAAATTCTGTATTTATTTATTTTGGAATTCTCAATCTTGTCATAAGCCACAGTAAGTGCCAACAAATCAACTTCGTATTTTTCAAAATCAATTGAGCTATCAATTATTGTTTTTATCAATTCAATATGCCCACCACCATAACTAACAAATAATATTTTTTTCTTATTCATAATACTTCTCTACAATTCTATCTACCACAGCTCCGATATTAAATCTTTGCTGAATAGTTAAAAATGCATTTTCGCCCATTTCCTTTCTCAAAGATTCATTGATAAATAACAATTCAATTTTAGAAACTATATCATCTATATCACCAATCTCAACAATAAATCCTTCCTTATTTTCAGCCATTTCTGGAATACCACTTAAATTACTAGAAATAAAAGGATGTTTATAAGCCATAGATTCAAGTATTGCATTAGGAAACATTTCCCCCCAAATAGATAATAACGCAAAAATATCAAACCCTGCATTTAGATATTCAGAATCTGTTCTAAAACCTGTAAATATAGTTCTATTAGATACTCCTAATTCATTTGCCAAGATTTTGTTTTTATCAAAATCAGGTCCTGTACCTACTAAAACTATATACATTTTATCATATTTAAAATATAATTTTTCAAAAGCTCTAATCAGTAAATCGTGTCCTTTTACACCCATTCTTCCAATTATACCTATAACAAATGCATCTTGAGGAATATTTAGTTCTTTCCTCATTTTTATTCTATATTTATCAAGAAAATTGATGTCAAATCTAGACAAATCCACACCATTATACGTTACAGTTATCTTTTTTTCTTGAACTCCAAAAGACATCAGCATTTGTTTAGTATACTCACAAACTGCAAATAAATGAGCTGGATATCCTTTATATATGTAATTACGCCATTGGTAATTAGGCCTAAGTTCTACACCTCTACAGCTGTGAAAAAATTTAATTTCTTTCAACTTTCCTGCCAACATTGTTGCGATATAGGCTAAATATAATGTTGCGGCATTATGAGCATGAATAACCTCAAAATTATTCTCTTTAATAAATTTTCTTAGTTCCTTAAGCCCTTTAATAACATTAAAAAGATTTCTGTTCTCTAAAGAGATTTCTTTTATGATGTGTAATTTAAATCCTTTAGCAATAATATTATTCGCCAATAGACCACCACCTGAGCACAAAGTCACATTATGACCTCTCCTTCTCAATTCTTCCGATATTGTTAAGGTTTGAGTACCTGGCCCACTATCTTCAAATGCACCTCTAATTTGTAATATATTCATATTTCAACTATTCTTTATTATCCATTTATTTAATATATACAATGAAAAAATTTCATCTATAAATTTACCTTTTTTTCGATTGAGCAAAATACTATTTACTTCAGATTGGGAAATTATATTGGGCGGAATTCTTAAATTGTTAAATAACTCTTGTTCAATAGATTCTCCTAAATTTCCTCCTGAAATCCACTCAAGTAATGGAACTCTAAATCCGACTTTCGGTTTATTTACTATAGAACTTGGTAAAAACTCCGACAATAATTCTCTAAGTAAAATTTTACCTTTAAATGGATTAATTAATTTATTCGAGTTTATTCCCAATGATTTAGAATAAATAAGAGTGCTTAAAAATGGCACTCTAATCTCTAAGCCCTTATACATAGAAGTTAAATCTGTTTTGACTAGTAATTTATACCTTAATTCGTGATCAATATCATATTTCATTACATCTCTAAAATCTTTAAAGGTAGATTTTGGTAAAGATTCGAAAGCAGTTAACCTGTCTCTAGAGTAATAAAAAGGCCCACGTGATTCTCCAATATTATGTAATAGATTCCGAAGTAGTTTAATTTTTGGTAAAAATGGCATTAGGAACTTTTCAATTTGAAGTACCAAATCGAACATCCATTTATATCTAAATAATCTATATTGAATATAACCACCGAAAATCTCATCACCACCATCACCTGACAAAGCTGCTTTAACTTCTTTTTTTACATTTTCACATAGATACAACATTGGCAACATTGCCGGATCATATATTGGTTGATCCATACAATTAATTAAGGATGGTATCTGATTAAGCAAATCATTTTGCGTAAATAAAAATTCGTGATGAATGGTATTCAACTTGGCTGCTACAATCCTTGCATATGGCGACTCATCATACAAATCAGACTCCTTATATCCTATTGAAAATGTTTTTAATTTTTCTTGCCTTTTAGCTGCTAAAGCAGTAATTAATGAGGAATCAATACCACCACTTAGTAGAACACCAATTTCCACATCAGCATCAAGTTCTCGTACGATTTGATCATTAAGAATTTGCTTTAGTTCATCATTACTAAATCTATCCTTCTGAACTTCTATTTTATACTTTAAATTAATTTGATTAGCCAGTATACTTATTACAGATCCCCTATCAACTTCAAAAATGTGGTCAATAATTTTGTTTTTAACTATATATCCATGAATCAAAAACTCTTTCAGAGCCTCATCTTTAAAGTTGTATTGAATATTATTATGTTTCAGAAATCTAAAGATGGCCTTCTGCTCAGATGCAAAAACAAAATTGCCATTTGCACAATAATAATGCAAAGGCTTTACCCCAAAATAATCTCTTGCAAGTATTAGTTCTTTTGTTTCATTATTAATTATACAAATTGAAAAAATACCATTTAGATGTTCAATAAAATTATAATTATAATAGTCAAAAAGTTTTAATACCACTTCAGTATCGGATCTGGTATTGAAAAAATAATTTTTCTCCGTTAAAAAGCTTCTTAATTCTTTATGATTATAAATTTCACCATTAAATACAATTGTATAGTGATTGTAGGTCATTGGCTGACCGCCAGACACTATGTCAACCAAACTTAATCTTACATGCCCCAATGAAAAATACTCGTTTTCCAATACTCCATCTCCATCTGGACCTCTATGTTTTATAGAGTCCAACATAAGTTTCAAACTATTTCTGCTAATTTTTGGATTGTTTACAAAACCGACAAAGCCGCACATAATTAAAAATATCTATACAATAAAATAGAGAAAAAAATTACAGTTAAATCTAGTGCAATAAACTTTTTATAATTTTTATCGCCAATAAAAATAGAAGTTTGTAGAGCAATAGTTAACAGTATATTTACTAAAAGGGTAGTTGTAATTACACCTGCTAATCCATAATAATCTACTGCAAAATAATTTAATATTGCATTAAGTAGTGTTGCGAATATTGTGCTTATTAACAAAATATTGCCTTTTTCATTTACAATAATCGTTTTTACTAATAAGGACAGCTTTCCCATAAAATAAATATTTATAAAACCTACAAAAAGTACTATTAATACACCATCTCTACCCATAAATACATTTTTATTATAGATCAGATAAAGTAAGTCTAATCCAAAAAAATTAGCTACTATAGCAATTGGCAAAATAAGTGCGAACATGCCTTTTGTAAACTTCCAGAAATATTCGGATGCTCTATAATTTTCATTACTTATCGCATTGAAAAAAATAATTGACAAGGATGACATAAGCAAAGATTGAAACACATATGGGACTTTCAAGATAATATCGTAAGTGGTAATAGAGCCTTTACTTAATTTAGAAATAAATGCATAATTGATATAGACATTTGTTTGGATTAATACCGTAGAAATAAAAAATTTAGAATTCTCAATTACATTTAACTTGAAGCTTTTATAAGATATATTGAAAATATGTCTCAGTTTGAAATATTTAAAAAATTCTGATGCAGACAACTGCAAATAAGATGTAATAACATAACCAACAATAGTTAAGCCTCCAAATAAATAAATTAGCAATAGTGGGCTCAAAAAATATTGAGCAATTAAGATTGCAACTATTTGGAATGAATTCCAAACAGTCATGTTAATTGAAGAAATACTATACTTCTCTCTATATTGATTATGTAGGGTAAATATCTCTGTAATCGGTATTAGTACGGCCAAAGGCGACAATACTAGCATCAACAAACCACCATGATCGAAGAACTCATCACTTGCCATTGGAGCAAATAGAAATACTACCCATTTGCCAATAAATATGGAACAAAATAAAAAAAAGACCGTAAGCAAATTTGCGCTACAAAGTATTTTTAAGGTTTCAAATACTTGTTTTTTTCGCACTTTTGATTTTGCAAGCTTAGGTATTAGTGTATTGGAGATCAACGAAAAAATTATCTCATTAGACCAAAACCAATAGATATTCATTACAATTATTATAGCATCTGTATAAGCATTTGCTCCGAAATAAGTGGTTAATAATTGTATTTTAATAAAGCCAAGAATTTTACCTATAGTAGAAACAGAAAATACATTAACAATCTTACGCAACATGCTGGGCAGATTTTTGATTAATGTTACTTAATGAATATATATAAGCAAAAAACATCATACAATAGAAGTTAAACATGCCGTTAAAAAACATGTCATCTAGAAAACTAAATAGAAATAAAACCATTACAATACAAATAGAAACTTTGTACAAAGAATTTAATTCGGTTAAATTATCTTTAATTTTGTTAAGGTATAAAATTACTTTAATACATAAATAAAATAAATATACAAATATTAATATACCAACTGTACCTATTTCAACTGCTATATGAGCTAATGAATTATGCGGATGTGGATAATTTAATTCTGTATAACTTGCAGCTGACATAAATACCGCATTTGTGGAGCCATACCCTACTCCAAGTAGATTTGATTTATATGTATCGATTGATTGATTTATAAGAGCCAAACGTTCTAAATTAGAGTAGTTACGTTCAACATCCAAAACACTTTTAAGAATATTCTCGTCATTCATATTGTAGTACCGAAAAATTCCTATTGGTGCAATTAGCAATACCACGGACACTATAATCCACTTCATCCCCTTCCTAGTATCAAACAAGTAAAAAAATCTCACTACAAGCAATAATACACCCAACAATGTTGAGGCTCTAGATTCATTTGCTACAATTCCAAGAAAGCCAATCGATACAAACAATATTGCTAATAAAACACTTTTTGTACTTCTGAAATTTAAATATGAAATAGGAATTGCAATGCAAGTTACTAATGAAATAAATGCATAATAATTTATTTCAGTATAATCAGCACTTAGGGATTCATAAAAACTCTTTAAAGAAACTAAACAACCACTAAAAATTAAAAAGAAATTAGTCGATTTTACATCGTCTAATGTATTAATAGAGTTTACTAAGGCCAAGGTTAACAACAGCAATAGAATCAATTGAATATATTCAGTCATAAATCTTGGAAGATCATCTAACCACAATAGAGTAGATGCTGAGTATCCGAGCCAAACTATACTCAAATAAATAATCTTTTTCGTTAAACCTGTTAGTTTCAGACCGTTATTTGTTAGTATTTTGAAGTAAATTATTGGTGTTACTGCAATCATTACTCCTGCTGCAGTATAGGGGGCTGCTATGGCTACAAAAAGTACTAGCAACTGAATAATTCGAAGTGGGCTTAGAAGAGGACTGATTATAAATAATAAAACAATTGGTACTGTAAGGACAATATTTAGCACTTATAATAAGATTTAAACCAATTTATAAAATTAAATAGGCCTTTTTCAATATCAAAACTTGGCTTAAAAGAAAGTTTGCTTTGAGCTAACTGAATGTTTGCAGCTGTTCTATAAACATCACCATCTTGCATTTCAACCATTTCTTTTGCAATTGTTTGACCATAAATTCGCTCGATAGCTGAAATAAAGTCCAACAATTTAACTGGATGATTATTACCTAGGTTAAATATTTCATAGTTAGTTTCATTATAATTAATTGTAGAAACTATCCCATCAATAATATCATCTATATACGTAAAATCACGCATTAAATCACCATTATTGTAAACATTTATTCGTTGGTTATTTTTTAATGAAAGTAGAAATTTATAATAAGACATATCTGGTCTACCCCAAGGACCATAAACAGTAAAAAATCTTAACCCAATAGTCTGAAATCCGAATAAATGACTGTAAGTATGCGCCATTAATTCATTTGTTTTTTTGGTAGTAGCATATAAAGAAATAGGCTTATCAACGTTGTCTGTTTCCGAAAAATACTCTTTATTACTATTCCCATATACAGAGGAACTGGAAGCGTATACTAGTTTTTTTATACCTAGATTTCTACACAATTCTAATACGTTTAGAAAACCCTCAATATTTGATTTTTGATAAGATTGAGGGTTATCTATAGAATACCTAACACCTGCTTGTGCAGCAAGATGAAATATTAGTTCAATACTATTATCCTTAACTAGTTTGTATAATTTTTCATATTCACAAATGTCTAGTTTTTCGAAGTGAAAATTAGAAATAGCATCAAATTGTTTAAGTCTATCTTGTTTTAAACTTATATCATAATAATCATTCAGATTATCTATACCGAATACATTATGACCTAATTGGGATAGTTTTAAACTTAAATGTGATCCGATAAAACCCGCTGCACCGGTAACTACAATATTCATAACACAGATTCAAACTCTAAATAAATGCTATTTATCATTTATACCACCACCCCATACATTATGTCTCAAAGCCCACTCACCCTTTTCATTTTTACCCCATAAATGAGGTGACCTGAATTTATCACACAGATCATGAAAAGAATCGGGATTCATTTCTAAGTATTCCATAATTTCATTGAAATATTTATCAGGGAACTCTCCGTCAAATCTTTTTACAAGGCCTATACCCTCTTCTCTTGTTATATGCTTGTTTCTGATTTCTTGGGATGCGTCGTAAGTAGCTCGACCAATACCAAATTTAATATAGGTAGTATAGTAATGCAGATCATCGATTTTATCATCAATGCTGTTGTATTTGGAATAAGTACCTTGTGTTCTAAAAGGTCTTGCCTTGAAACCAGTATTTTCTACCGCATAATAATATACTTCTTGAGGAGTCCATTTCAGATAATATCCAAGATAATGAACTTCGATATTCGCCTTACCCAGTTCGTCAGCACTAGGAGGTAGAAAAGACATTAAATCAGCGAGTTTCACATCATGTTTTTCTATTAGTTCAGGAATTGATACCCCCCCAAGAAAAATATCATCAAGGTGCGTGAAACTATAATATGATTTATCTCTTAATGATGTTGAATTATCTGCGATAGGATTACCATATTCTGCTTCATTCTCTCCATAAAATATCAATGGGATTCCGAATTTAGCAGCAATTTTCGGAGCTAGGTTTTTTTGACCCAAGATAAAAGTCTGGAATGGATGAAGCAGATTCTCTATTGAAAGTCTCGTAAGCAGTTTCATCACTTTTCCATTCCGATTAAAAGAGATATTATCAAAACCACTATCAATCCAATTCTTCCAGTTTTGATATCCATATGTTGTATAAAGGATTGGGGGCCAGGTCACCGTTAATGGGTTCATCCCATACTTGTACTTCAACACATGCGCTTGATAAGCGCTATCTTTACCCCCGCTTCCAGGAACCAAACAGTCATAAGAACCGTCATTTTTACGATACTTATCCAACAGTTTAATGAGTTCCTGTTCTCTTTTGCTCCAGTCGATGGAATCTTTTATATCAGCCATCTTACAGGCGTCACAGATTCCATTTTCATCAAGGTGCATCGTGGTTTTTTTACTGTCTCTTTTGTGTTTGAATTCAACAGCTGATGCGGGTCTCTGATTTGAGATCACACATCTTTTACAGAATTCTACATTTTCTGGCAATCCATAATACGTTTCCAATTTCATTTTTTTTAAATTAAGTTATTGAGCTTTGCCCATCTATTATATATTTTGATTCCGATATCCCCGCTTTTTTCAGGATGAAACTGACAGGCAAATATATTCGGGGTTTTAATTACGCTTGAGCTGTAGATCACCCCTTCGTAATTTGTAACCGAAGTAATATTTTCAGAGTGTTCCGGTATAACGTAATAAGAGTGCACAAAATACATATACTCACCGTCTTGAACATCCTGCAAAGGAGTGTTATGCCATTCATTTTCGGAGATCTGTATTTGATTCCAGCCAATCTGCGGCACCTTTATACTCTCCTGATTTTTATTTTGCAAAGGGAATTTCCGTATACTGCCACTAATAAAATCCAGTCCCCGTTCGGTTCCAAATTCCTCACTTTCAGTAAACAACAGTTGTTGACCTAAACATATTCCAAACAATGGTTTGCCTCCAGCAACAAAATCCTTGAGTGGTTCAATAATATCCAACGCCCGCATATTTGACATGGCTTCCATAAATGCTCCCACACCAGGTAAAATGATTGCATCTGCCTCTAAAATATCTTTTTTATTTGATGATACTAAGGCGTTCAATCCCACTTTAATACAAGCCTGTTTTACGCTGAAAAGATTACCTAACTGATAGTCAAGTATCACTACTTTTTTTTCTGACATAATATTATAATCTACATGAAATACCTTCTGAAATCAAATATTTCTTAATTTCAGGAAGTGTTGAGGTTAACAGATTATTAAACGCTCTTTTTTTCTTAAGGAACTCGACATTCCCCTCATTTGCAGAATGAGCGCCGGTGTTGTTATTTTGTACATATTCATAATGTAGTATAGAAGATAATGTAACGGCATCTGCATGTGCATTTTTTATTACTGAGACTATGTCTTCTTTTTTCCCTGCTCCACCATGGGCGATTACAGGCACGGACACATTCGTTGCGATCATTTTAACCAGATCAAGATCATATCCTTCACCAGTGCCTTCCCTGTCCACCGAAGTGATCACGATTTCGCCTGCGCCAAGCTCAGCTACGTGCTCTGCCCATTTAATTGCATCTACTCCGGTAAACTCTCGCCCATTATCGGTATAGGCCAAATATTTTCCATCTGATTGCTTTACAGCTTCGATTGCAACTACTATAGTTGAAGAGCCGAATTTCAATGCAGCCTGCTTTATGAACTCAGGGTTCTTTATCACCGCTGTATTCAGACAAACTTTGTCAGCGCCTGCCCTGAGTACTTGTTTAATATCATCAAGATTTCTTAACCCTCCACCCACCGTAAGTGGGATAAAAATACTTTTTGCTGTTTCAGAAATAATACTGTGCAAGGAGTTACGTTCATATAAACTTGCAACAACATCCATAAATATAAGTTCATCTGCTCCGGTCTCATAATAATAACGTGCAAATTCACTCGGACTACCCATAACACGTAATCCTTCTAGATGAATACCTTTCACAACATTAGGCCCCTTTATATCCAATCGGGGTATAACTCGTATTGTTTTCATTATTTAATATATTCGCTTTTTGCAAGAACTTCGACCAATAACCAATCGACGGGCGTATCAATATCTACTGAATAATATTCATCCATAACATACTTTCTGACCCTCCTGAACTGATTCATTGGTTTCTCTTCGAGAGACCTAATATTCATTAAGTACAGAGATCCATTGTATGAATATACTTTCGGAGCATCCTGCCTCCTTGTAAAATTTCCTTCTTTACTCTTCTCAAGAAACCCTGTTATAGATTCCTCATACATAGAAAAATAAGGGTTCTCTTGGCATTCTTTTACTGATACGACCATATCAAGATCCGGCGTAAATAAATTTATCATATCATAGATAAACTCCGGTTTTCGAAAAGGAGATGTTGGCTGCATCAACATAATTGCATCATAGCTAATTCCTTTATTCTTATAAAAGCGGATAGCGTGAAGTAGAACATCATAAGAACCTGCAGTATCTGTAGCGAGATGAACTGGTCTTTTAAAGGGCACTTCCAAATTATTGTCAGCCAAAATGCCAATTATCTCCTCACTATCAGTGCTTACACAAATGTCAGCATCATCCGCTACACATCTTGCTATATTAACGGAATGCATAATCAAAGGAATGCCAGATAATTTCTTACTGTTTTTTCCAGGAATGCCTTTAGATCCACCACGCGCTGGGATTAAGAACAAAATCCTCATCAGAAAACTATATGTTTCACATCTTCTTGTGCTTTCTGGAAATCATCGTGTTTTCCAATGTCCAGCCAATAAGTCAATAACGGATAAGAAAGCACTTTTTTACCTTCTTTAACAAGCTTATCCATTAGGTCAGTAGCATTGAAAAAAGTATTATGAGGAATATGCTGGATGGCTTCTTTTTTTAATAGGTAAATTCCTGCATTTGAATAGTACGTATATGTGGGCTTTTCCTTAAAACTCATCACTTTATTCCCATTCGTTTCAAGAACAGCATAAGGGATATCGACCTTATAGGGAACAGTAGCAATAATCATATCCGCGTCCGCATTTATAAACTGTATAAAGAGATCTTCAAAATCAATATTTGTAAGAAGATCAGAGTTCATTATAATAATATAATCCTCTTCAAATTTCTCTATCAATGTAACAGAACCTATCGTTCCGAGTGGATCATTTTCGGTTACATAGGAAATAAAGATATTCTTCGAGTCACCATCTTTAAAATACTCTTCAATTAAATGACCTAGGTATTTAATTGAAATATGAATTTTTTGTATACCATAATCCGCAAGTCTGTCGATATTATATTCAATAATGGGTTTATCATTTACTTTAAGAAGCGGTTTAGGAATTGATTCTGTATAAGGTCTGAGTCTTCTTCCCTCTCCACCAGCCATAATTACAGCTTCTACCGGCAAAAGCGATTTCGCAGTCTGAAAGTTAATTAGCCTTTTAACAGCTCTTTTATTATCCACAAGAGGTATCAGTGAAAGTTTGTTCTTTTTTATTTCGAGCACCTGATCGATCGTAAACTGCCCATGTACGAGATAACTAAAATCCTTGAACATGATTTTGTCGATAGTGTCGTCAATAGAATAATCATTAACGAGGGCTCTTCGAATATCTCCATCTGTTAGTGAACCTACAAGTGTACCCGCTTCATCTACTACAAATAATGTGAGTGTATCTACACTATTTAATCTATTTAAAGCAGATTTGATACTCTCTTTGCTGGGAATAAGGTATTGACTATAATTTTTCATAAAACTGTTTTATAGCTGAAATTATTTTTATGGCTGCATCTCCTTTTCCATATACCTCGATCACTTTATCAGTATCAATTGTGTTTATATCATTGATGGCAGTCATTATATCTACGATATTGATATCACAATCAATGATATTATGAGTGCGTATGCGTCCATCCTGCCTATGACCCACATTGATTACAGGCTTAGAAAAAAAAGCTGCCTCTACGAATCCGCTTGACGAATTACCTAGCATAAACCGACAGTATTTCATGCAACTTAGATATCCTAGTGTACCGAATGATTCTATTCCCACTGCATTATCCGTATGCGATATAAAGCTAAGTAGTTTTTCTCGAATCATCTGACCCATAGTATCAGCATTTGGCATTGTGATTATTATCTGATATTTAGTTAACTGGCTTAAGACTTCAAGTAAAGTCGCAATATACTCTATATTTCTAGTGAACGAAACAGTTTCCGGGTGAAACGTAAAAAGAACGCTAGGCTTGGAAATATCTATCCCGAATACTTCTTTAAACTTTTCAATTGAAAGCAATTCCAAATCAAGCAGATTATCAATGCTTAATGCACCCACATTGTAAATACCATGGTTGTTTCCTTTCAGACTGACAATTCGGTTGTAATATACATCTGTGGTAGGAAAATGGCAATGTGCCATGTGAGAAATAGAATGCCTGAAAGCATCATCAATTGCACCTAATGTTTGTTCGCCTCCATGAATGTGGGCCAACTTTACATTGAAGGGTAATGAAGACGCACATGCTGCAAACATTTCATACCGATCACCAAGGCAAAATACAAGGTCATATTCATTTTTTTCCCAGACTTTTGAAAACTCGGTAATTGTCTTGCCCATAGAATTGGCTATTGCAACGGGCGAATCGTTTACCGGAACTGTTTCCAATTGCCAATCAACATCAAATCCATCCTGAATGATCTGATCAATGGTATGTCCATACAAAGGTGAAAGATGTGTTCCAAATGCTATTATAGACAGGTCAAAAAAAGGATCTGCTTTAATTTTTTTAAGCAAAGGAAGATAAATGCCATAATCGGCACGCGAACTTGTCAATACTGCTATATTCATTCAATATCCTCTAAACTGATTTTGTGGTCTTCCGGAATAGTATACAGAGCTTTTTTACCAACTACCTCAGCCATTCGCATTGGAGATATTCCATCCCCTGGGCGTTTCATGATAAGATCCTGTTCTCTAATAACGTTACCCTCATTAATTACCTTAGCAGTATGGATACTCTTTCGGGCAATAATAATATTCTTTTCTTCTGACGCTGTTGGAGCTTTTGTTCTGCTGCCCAATGCCGCTTCGATATGTCGTATCGCACTAGTCATCGCCTTTAGTTCAACTGGCTCCAATGATGCTTTATGATCCGGCCCCTCCATATTACGATCGAGGGTAAAATGCTTTTCAATGACCAACGCACCCAGGGCAACTGCGGCAATAGGGACTTCAATTCCTAACGTATGATCAGAATAACCTACCCTTACACCCAGTTGCTTCCTGATCTCAAGCATTGCATTGAGATTAACATGTTCAAATGGTGTAGGGTATTCAGTATTGCAGTGTAGCACAGTTATTCTTTCTTTATCGACTCCATTTGCAGTCAATATTGAAATAGCCTCCTGTATCTCCTGCATATTACACATCCCAGTAGAAAGAATCACATCTGATGCATATTGTCCAACTTTACGCAGGTACGGAAGATTAGTGATTTCACCAGAAGGTATTTTCCAAAAAGGCAAATTGAAATCTCTAAGCAATTCAATACTATCGAGATCAAAAGCCGACGACAAGAATCCTATGTTCTTTTCGATACATTTTTCAATTAAGATAGGATACCAATGATCACCCATTTCTAACTTTTTCAACATGGAAAACTGCGTGACCTCTTCACCCGACATGTTTTTCTTTTGATAGTCCGCTTTTTGAGCATTGCGATTTACTAATTTCTCCGCTTTAAAAGTCTGAAACTTTACATAATCCGCTCCCGCTTCAGCAGCAGTTTCTATTAAAGCAAGCGCACTTGATATGTCCCCATTGTGATTAACACCAGCTTCAGCAATTATTTTAACTTTTGTCATCATAATATTTTTTTTTTTGACGGATTTCCATACCAAACTCCACTTTCATCTATTGACTTTACTAAAATACTACCAGCCCCTAAAATGACATCTTTACAAATTGAAATATTATTAATAACAATTGCATTTGCACCAATAAATGTTAACCCATCTATCCGAACATTTCCACATAGAACAGCCCCGGGCGCAATGTGACAAAAACTATTAACTATGCATTCATGCTCAACAACAGCTGAGGTATTTACAATAACCCCTTTGCCAATGTACGTTTGTGCATTAACGCATGCATTCTTGCCAACATATGTCGACACATCTATTTTCGCAGTAGAAGAAACATTAGCACTGGGGTCAATTAAAATACATTGTTGTAATTTTAGTTTTTCGAAAAAACTAACAAGCTTAGCTCTCTGAGCGTTATCCCCAACAGAGGGAAAAACAAAATTATTTTTAACGATAGCAGTGACATTAACATTCCCTTCATAACCCAAATAAGGAATCTTATAAGGATTTGAAATCGCCTCTTGATAATCAAAATATCCAGCTACGGAAAAACCAGCAGCAATAAATGATTCAATAATCACGTAGGCATGGCCAGAATAGCCAAAAAGAAATACTTTTTTAGTGTCTGACACTGCTCGGAATATTTACTATTCTTTCCTCTAAAAATTCAGCATTCTTTTGGTCATCGCGGTAACAATGTTTATACATGGGTAAGCGATACATCAACTGCCAAATTGGACGTGTCATCGTTTTTGCTTCGTTAGTGGCTTTTAAAAAAGCATTCCTTTCCTCCAAATTCTCAAGCTCAACACACATTAACCAATAATTGGCCTGGGTACCCTCCAATTCCGTCCTGAAATTAATACCCTGATTCCTAAAATAATCAGAATATTCACTAGCTAATGCACGTTTATTCGCTAAAAAGGCCCCTAACTGCTCCAGTTGCGCACACACTAAAGCCGCATTCAAATTAGGCATTCTAAAGTTATAGCCCAACTGATCATGAACATATTCATAAGGATGTGGAACTTTAGCTGTAGTTGTAAGATGTTTACCTAAAATACCAAGTTCTTCATTTTGAGTTACAATCATGCCACCTCCTCCAGATGTAACAATTTTATTACCATTAAATGAAAACACTCCCAATTGTCCAAAAGACCCGGTATGCCTCCCCTTGTAATAACTTCCTAGTGATTCTGCAGCATCTTCAACTATCGGAATATTCCATTCATTACAAATCGCTGTCAATTCATCCAAATGTACTGGAAAACCGAAGGTGTGCATTGGAACACAGGCCGCTAATTTTCTTTCCGTTTTCCTGTTAAAAGTGCCATTTTCCCGTTTTTCACCATATTCCTCTAAAAATGCTGAAACAGCTTTGGGCGAAAGCCCCATCGTATCATAATCCACATCAAGAAAAACGGGCTCAGCACCAGTATAATTTATGGCATTCGCTGTAGCAACAAAAGTCAATGACTGTGTAATTACTTCATCTCCCTGTTTGACACCAACCAATTGCAGAGCTATCTGTAGTCCCGAAGTTCCATTCACCAAGGCTACAGCCTTTTTAGTCTGACTAATTTCAGCCATCATTTTCTCCGCCTTATCCACATAGGCCCCTACAGAGGAAACAAAAGTAGATTCTAGTGTATCCATAACATAATCCCGCTCATTACCAGTAAAGACAGGCACATGCAGAGGGATGAAATCGTTAGTGCCGAATTTATCTTTAATAAAACTTATTATCTCACTAAACATATCCTACTGTTTGATATCAATGTTATAATTTCCATAGCGATTCTTATTCACTTGAGAATCACTGTAAACACCAATTCTTAAGGCATAGATTAGTTCCTCAATTCCATCCTTCACAGTGAATTTTGGTTCAAAATCAAGAATGTCTTTTACTTTTTTAAAAGATACCTTGTAATTTCTAGGATCACTTCCATTAGTTCCAAATTTTATCTTCGAATCAGGAATATACGAGGCAATTGTGTCTACGATCATTTTCTTGGTGAAGTTATTAACATCTCCGCCTGCATTAAACACTTCAAAATCAACTTTTTCACATTCTGCATTAATGACTAATTCGATTAACCTCGCAAAATCACGAACATGGCAATAAGGTCTCCAAGTATGCTCATCAAAAACGAGCAACTCTTCACCAAAGAATAAATCACGAACAAATTCACTTACGCTCAAATCGAACCTCATTCTAGGAGAAAGACCAAATGCTGTTGCGAATCGAAGCACCGTTCCGGTATATTGCACCTTTCCCTTTTTCGACATTAAATGCAATTCAGCACCAACTTTGGCTTTAGCGTAAAGCGATAACGGGTTCAGCTGAAACTTCTCATCCGCTAATTCATCTTCTTTTATCAATCCGTAGTTCGAACAAGTTGAGATAAAAATTAAGCGATTCAAAATTTTATCATCAAAGAAATCAATACATGCTTTTACTCCTACCTCATTAATCTCATAAGAGGCTTCCGGGAATTTTTTGGTGATTGGGTCACCAACTAAGCCCCCAAGAATAACAACATTCACCACATCCTTTGCAGCTTTTTCCAATATAATTTTATCAGCCAAATCACCTTTGATAAATTCATAGTTTTCATCTCCAAGATAACCCTGTATCGATTCTTGATTATTGTATGTAAAATTATCAAGTACCCTAACTTTAAATCCTAGTTTTAAAAAATGTGAGGTAATTACAGTACCTACGTAACCTGCTCCTCCAATTAATAGTACATTCTTCATAATGATTTTTTTAGTTTATATATTCGTTAATTATGTGTTTTGCAATCGATAATGACGATGTAGCACCAGGAGATGGTGCATTTAGAATATGTATTTGGTTATTCTCTTTAATTATATGAAAATCCATAACTAATTTCCCTTGAGGGCTAATTGCCTGGGCCCTAACGCCGGATGTACCGCCTTCTACAAACATGTATTCTTCAATATCTGGGATCAGTTTTTTTGATTTTGCCACGAATGCGCTTTTTGCTAATGAACTTAAAAATTCGCCCATTGCAAAACTCGCATTCTTGGCAAAAAAGTTAAGAAATCCTTTATATAACAAAGAATCAAAAGCATCATTTAAGGAAAAATCTGTGTTTTTATACCCTTCCCTTTTTAATGCCAACACCGCATTTGGTCCAACTTCTCTTCCGCCATTGATCATTCTTGTGAAATGAACACCTAAAAAAGGATATTTGGGATCAGGGACAGGGTATATCAAATGATTAACCAAATGTTTGTATTCATCAGCAATGTGCATGTACTCTCCTCTAAATGGCACAATTTTAATTGGACTCTTTTTTGATGTCAAACTAGAATAAGTTCTGTCAGAATATAATCCTGAGCAGTTGATTACTATATCAAAAGCTTGCTCACTTTTTTCAGTTTTTAATATAGTTGAATTATCATTTGAAGTTGTAAGTCCGAGGACTTTATTATTTGTATAAATTTTGCCTCCAGCATTTAAAATATACTTAGCCATTACCCCCATCACCTGCTTATAATCAACAATTCCTTCTTCAGGTACCAGAAGTGCTTTTTTAGCTCTTACGTTTGGTTCACGTTGCTTAATCTCTTCTGGACTGAGGAATTTCAATCCATTTAATCCATTTTTTGCTCCGCGATCAGCCAGGTTATCTAATAAGCCTATCTCTCTATCGTCTGAGGCAACAACAATCTTACCGCAAACTTCGTGGTTGATTTGATTTTTTTCACAGAAGGAAATCATTTCACGAATGCCATCAACTGCTAGCTTAGCTTTGAGAGAACCAGGTTGATAATAAAGTCCACAATGAAGTACGCCACTATTGTTTCCAGATTGGTGCTTTCCTAAACCATCTTCTTTTTCAAATAGTGTTACCTTGGAACTGGGATGAGAAATACTCAGTTCGTAGCCTATTGCTAAACCTAATATTCCCCCACCAATTATTGCAACTTGTTTCATTAATTATTTTTTTAATGCGCACCAAACTGCGCACCAATTACCTTTATTTTGATTGATTTTTGAAGATTTTAAAGAAACTCAGAACTCAAACAAGTGCTCATTATCAATATTTTAACTATTTACACTGATTAGCAAATACCCCTCCTTGGTCTGGACCACACCAATCAGAACAGCTTCAAGTTTGGTCGAACAAGCCCGTCCAAATCTTCGGTAATTAACGAATATTTTATCTTCCGATTAATGCGACTTTCTACGCGTTGAACGAGATCATCAATTACATCGGTGTAAACATCGCCAACGAGGACTAATTCAATCGTTCCAGAATCAACGCCTGACGCATAGTCTCCGACCACATAAGCGGCCTTAAGGTCTCCAACCTTTTCAAGCACGCTTTCGATGAGCTGGTCAAATCCGAGGTACTTCGATACCATAGAAACCAGATCCGAATAAAACGGATTGGTCTTATTCACATGGTAGACCACCTTTTGGCCTTCGCTGGCACTTGTTAACAATCCGGCCTCCTCTAATTTGTTGAGCTCGATACGCACAGCGTTGGTGGAATCGCCGAATTCTTCGGCCAAACCACGCAAATGACCCCGAGCATCGGGGTGCGTAAAGAACTTGAGCAAGAGCTTAAGGCGGGTCTTGCTGGTGATTAAAGAAGCTAAAATACCTTCGGTATGTTTCTGGTTGCTAGCAGCTAGCAGCCGTTTGGTACGGCTTCGCCCCGTCACTCACAAGTGCAGAAGCTCGGTTCCGCAAGTGAGTAACAAACTTGAACGCAAAGTACGGCGGCGCACGTTAACCCAACACTATGAATTAAGTTCAAAGCACCTCAATATATCCACAATTTAAGCAGGTGACCCGATTAGCCTGATTTATCCTACCTGCCTTCAGGCAGAAGCCGTAATTTTGCCCCTATGAATGAAGCCAACCAGCCCCAAATCGACCCCAGCGACGAAATCAGCCTTGCCGAGCTATGGATCAAGGTTCAGTCGGTTGCTGCTTACCTGTGGCGGTTTAAATTCTTGATAGCCGCCGTAGGCCTCGCCTTTGCTGTGGGTGGGTACCTTAAGGTTAAGCTTGCCAAGCCCAGCTACACGGCTTCGCTGACCTTCGCGCTAGAGCAAGGTGGCGGCGCGAGTGGGTTGAGCGGGTTAGCCTCGCAGTTTGGGTTTGCTTTGGGTAATTCTGGAGGTGATGGATTAGGTGGAGACAACTTGTTGACCCTGATGAAGAGTCGTAGGATTGTTGAAGAAGTTCTGCTTAGTCCTATTTCAGTGGACGGGGACTCCGTGCTGCTTTTGAACCAATACGTCGCATCCGACAAAAAGCTTAAAGCCAAGTGGGACTCGCTAGGCTTGTACCCCATTGATCCGTTGAAGTGCTGCAGTCCGAGTCAGGATTCCGCTATTGGAACGGTGGTGAAGAGCGTGACCGAGAAGTCCCTCGCGGTGGCCAAGGTGGATAAAAAACAGAGTTTTGTGACCGTTACCTACGAAGGCCACGACGAGGTGTTTACCGGCGCCTTCGTCGAGCTATTGACGGCCAAGTCCACCGACTTTTATGTGCAGACCAAGATGGCCAATGCCCACGCCAACATTTCGAAGTTGGAGCAGCGGGTGGATTCGGTTTCGGCCGAGCTGCAGGCGGCGATGGTCGGTTATTCCGCGGCCCAAGACCAGAATTCGTTCACGGTGCAGACGACGGCCAAGGTGCCCACGATGCAGAAGCAGATGAAGGTGACGATGCTGACGACGCTGTACGGCGAGTTGGTGAAGAACCTCGAGCTCAGCAAGACGATGTCGGCCCGCGAGGAGCCCCTAATCACGATCATTGACCGCCCCCACTACCCGCTGCGCGTGCGGGAGTCCAAGCTGAAGTCAGCCGCCATCGGCGGGGTGCTGGGCGTGTTTTTGACGTTGCTGTTTTTGGGCGGTCGGGCGTTTTTGAGTGATTTGAATAAGCAGGCGGCTTCGCTCAAGGCAAAGCCTTGAGCGAAGTAACTGGCTACTAGTAACTTGCTGCCAGCTGCGCTGGCGCTACTAGTAGCTAGCTGCCGGCGATGCCAGCCAGCTTTGCTGGCGCAGCTAGTTGCCAGTAACCGGTAGCAAACATGTGGCCGCGCTCTTGGTTTTAGCTTGGGCGCATGATCGAATTTTATGACCTCCGTATTTGGCAGGAAGCCAAAGAAGTTTTTAAAACTACGTACATCGTCACGCGGCATCCATGCCTGGACAACGATCGGTATGTCCGCGTGCAGCTCCGTCGGGCTGCGTACTCAGTGGGATTGAATATCGCTGAAGGAAAAGGTCGAGGGACCGAAAAGCAGTACCGCCAGTTTTTATTGGTCGCTCGAGGTTCACTTGAGGAAGTCCACTCGGGATTTTACATCGCCCAAGAGCTTTTTCCGGAACTCCAAATGACTCCGGAGTTTGAAATACAAATCAAAAAGCTGAAGCTCTCGATCAGCGCTTTAATCAAAAAATTAGCTACTAGTAACTAGCTGCTTGCTGCCGGTTGCTGCTGGATGCTGGCTGCCGGTTGCTGCTGGCAACCAGTTGCTATTAGCCAGTAATTGGTGAATAGGATTAGCAATTTTTTGTAATTTTGTTTAGTCAATTTAACAATATGGAGAATTTAATCGCTAAGTTCCGAGGGCTGCTGCGGCATGTACAGGTGGATTTTGTGCGCTCCGCCATGGCGACGATGCCCTGGAACGTGCGGCTATTGGGTATTCGTGGGCCACGTGGGGTGGGCAAAACAACCCTTATGCTGCAGCACATAAAGATGTTCCGCGCAGACCAACTCGCCGAAACGCTTTATGTCAGTTTGGATTCCATTTGGTTTCAGCCCGGGAAGCTGAGCACGCTTATTGACGACTTTGTGGCGCGCGGGGGCAAGTATCTGTACTTGGATGAAGTGCACAAGTACCCGAATTGGGCCCAAGAAGTCAAGAACGCCTACGACGAGCACCTCGAGCTACAGATCGTGTTCACGGGGTCTTCGGCGCTCGATATTTTGAATTCTAGAGCTGACTTAAGCCGTCGCGCCGTGGTTCTCGACATTCAGGGTTTCTCATTCCGCGAGTACCTCAATGTTGAACTGGGGTTAACCCTGACTGCAGTCGGCCTCGACGAGCTCATTCAGCGCCATACCGAGATCGCGGCTAGCCTACTTAACGAGGTGAAGCCCCTCGCCCATTTTGAACGCTACATGAAGACCGGCTACTACCCGTTTTACCGCGAAGAACCGGACTGGTACGAGCACCGCGTGAGCGAAGTAGTCGGACTGATATTGGATGTGGAGCTCCCGCAGCTTCGCGCCGTAGAAACCGCGCACATACCCAAGTTGCGCACCTTGTTGAGCATTTTGGCCGAATCGGTTCCGTTTACGCCCAACGTGACTTCGATATCGACCAAAACAGAAATCAACCGAAGCACGCTCGTTAGTTACTTCCACTATTTGGAGGACGTGGGGCTAACACGGAATTTATACAAAGAGGGTCGAGGAGTGAGCCTGCTTCAAAAGCCTCAAAAGGTGTTTCTAGACAATCCGAATTTAATGCACGTGCTGGCGCCTCTGAGTCTGAATGTGGGCAGCCTTCGCGAGACGTTTTTCTGCAACCAAGTGGGTTTTATGCATGACGTCACCTACACCACGGTGGGAGACTTCGCCGTGGACAACCGCTATGTTTTTGAGGTCGGAGGACGCAGCAAATCCATCAAGCAAATCCAGAGCCTTGAACACGGCTATGTAGTGGCCGACTCTATTGAGCTGAGCGTTGGTAAAAAGATCCCGCTTTGGCTGTTTGGATTCTTGTACTAGTTGCTAGCTGCTGGTTGCTGGCGGCTGCTAGCTGCTGGTTGCTGCTGGTTGCTAGCTGCTGGTTACTAGTTCCGTCTTACTCAGGTCCACGCTGACCTTAACTTGGAGGTCTTCGAGGTAGAGTTCGAGTTTGGTTCCGCGCTGCTCGAGGACGGTGGCCTCGCGACCCAGCAACGGTCCGCTTTTGACCGTTACGTGCGAACCCGTTGCCAGTGGCTGAATGCTGATCGCCTCGTGGTCAAAGTCGTTGAGCCAGCGCTTGAGGGTGTCAATTTCGGTTTCGCGCACCTGGGCGGGGCGTTTGTTCCAAAAGAGGTAGCGCACAAATCCGGGCGTGAAGTAGACCGCGTCGCGGCGTTCCGGCTCAATGTGGATGAAGAGGTGGCTGCTGAACAGAGGCTGGTCGATCCACTTCGTGCGGTCGCTCCAGCGGCGCTTGACGCGCTGCGTGGGGCAGTAGACGGTGAAGCCCTTGGCGGCGAGCTGGTCGGCCAGCTTCTTTTCCCAGCGGGGCTTAGTGTAAATCACCAGCCAAGCTCGGCCATCGGCCGAGGCTTGGCCAGCGATTGGTTTCTTGCAGCTGGCTTCTAGCGTACCTGAAGGTTCCACTGGAACGAAACTAGTAACTAGCTGCTAGCAACTAGTTAGCGCGTTAGCAAGACGTACACCGTCGCGAAGCTGGTAAGGGCCGCGGTTACGGTGCCGATGGCCTGGTTGACGTCAAACTTGACGTCTTTTTTGACCTTGACTTTCTCGGGTTTGAGGCTCACGGCGATTTCTCCGCCGGCCTTAACTACCGGGTAGACCCTAAAGAGGCCGTAGTTGCGGGTGCGGCTGAACTTGCCGTTGGGGTACTTGACGTAGAGGCCGTCGCGGTCCGCTCGTTGGGCAAAACCCAGAGCAAATTGCTTGACGTAGCGGTTGGCGCGCAGGTCGCCCACAAAGGGCGCGCTCAGCGTATCGCGGTCGCCGTACTGGGCGGTGCGGTGGCCCTCACCCGAAATTTGAATGAGGTTCTCGTGCTCGGGAACTACGAGCGAATCGCCCTCGGCCATGATGTAGTTGAACTTGCCTTTGGGCGAGAGAAGGGCCTGGCGCAGCTCCACGACCACATTGGGCGCCCCTTCGCGGTAGAGCTGGGCGTTGCTCAGGTCGGCGAAGCCGGTGGCTCCGCCCGCGCGAATCACGAGTGAACTCAATCGCTCGTCGTAGCTGCTCAAGGCATAGTAGCCGGGGTATTTTACCTCTCCGCCCACGTACACGAGCTTTTGCAGGCTGTAGTTGGGCTTCTGGCGAACCACCACTTGGTCGTAGGGCTGCAGTTTGAAGCTGAGCGCCTCGGCCTGCACCTCCAGGTTTTGGGCAAATTCAGCGGGCACGTCGAGGGTGAAGAGCTCGGCGCGGCGGCGGCGCGAAGCTTCGGTGTTGACGCGGCTGACCTCCACGCGGCTGAGGTCGGCGTCGAGCTTGGCTCCGCCGGCCATGCGCAGCACGTCGCCCAAGGTTAGGCCCTCGGCGTAGGCCACGTTGACGGGCTGGCGAACCGACCCGCTAACCGCGACAGCTAGGCCCTCGCCCAAGTCGGGGTTCTCGAGCACGTACAGGTGGTCGCGGTTGCTCAGCTCGGCCTGGGTAGGATTGACAAACACCTTGGTGCGGCTGCGGTCGGCGCGCTCGCGCAGCACGTAGCCCTGGCTGCGCAGGGCTTTGTCGCTGTAGCCTCCGGCCAAGGCGACGAGCTGGGCGGCTTGGAGACCGGGGGTGTAGGCGTACTGCCCGGGGTAGCGCACGGCACCGTAGACTTCGACGTAGTCCACCAACGTGGTATCGAGGGCGCTGACCTTGAGTCGGTCGCCCGGCTGCACTTCGGTACTGGCGGCTTTAGCCACGGGCACGTCGACCAGGCTGCGCTGGCTGCCGGCAGGACGCACCAGCTGCACCGCGACGGTATTGGCGTCTTCGGTGAATCCGCCGGCGTAGGCGATAAGGTTTTGCACGCTCTCGCCCGGAATTACCTCATAGGTCATGGGGCGGCGCACGGCGCCCTCCACTTTAGAACGTGGGCCTACCGGCTCGACCACCAAGTGGTCTCCGTCTTGGGTGTAGATCAGGGTGGCGGTACCCGGCTGGGTCAGGTAGCTGTAGAGGTCGAGGGTTTGCACCGTTTTGCCTCCGCGCACCACGCGCACGCGGCGCATGGAGCCGAATTCGGTGGGTCCGCCGGCGGCCGCAATGAAGTTGAAGGCGCTGTTGGTGGCGGGCAGCGTGTAGGTTCCGGGCTTTTGAACCTCACCGGCGACGTTGACCGAAATGCTGCGGGCAAAGTTCAGGGCGAGGTGCACCTGGTTGCTGGCCAAGTTAAAGTTGGAGGCCAAGCGCTTGTTGATGGCTTCGTCGGCTTGGGCAAAGGTCATTCCGGCTACGTTGAGGCGCCAGAGTCCCGAGAATTCGATGAATCCACGGGCGTCGACCTTGAGGGTTTTGCTGACCAGGGCGGTTCCGTAGACCGTGACGGTGAGTTCGTCACCGGGGCCTATAAGGTAGCTGGCCGGAGCCTGCACGACTTCGTTGCCTTGGGTGTAGGGTTTGAAGTCGGCGCGCTGAAAGAAGTCCATGCCAAAGATGTCGCTGCTGTCTTTGACTTCTTTGGGTTGGGCCAGGCGCTGGTTTTTGGGCTGCTGGGGCTCTTTGGGCTTTTCGCCGTCTTGCTTTACCTCGGCTTTGGGACTGAGTTTGGCGACCCGTTCTTTGAACTTGGCGGCTTCTTCAGGAAGCAGGCCCATGGACGTAGCCATGGCTTCGGCGTCGGCCTCGCTGAGGCCCTGCGCCTTTCCGCGGGCAATGATTTGCTGGATTTGGGCGTCGCTCATCTGGTCGACGCTGACGTTGCTGAGGTTCTGGGCAGATAGGGTTGTGCCGAGCGCAAAGGCCATTACGGCCAAAAAACGGGGGAAACGCATGGTTTGGAGCATTTGGCGCAAAGATACGTCTTTAGCTCGTGGCCGAAGGGATGGCTAATGGGTCAAGCCCTCCCCCGTTTTAGCCGACCTCAAAATTTTGAAATCCGGTTATAACCGAATGCCTGCAGCTAGAGCAGGAGGGTGGCGCCCGTGAAGACGTTCACGCTCTTGAGGTTGTAGCCGTTTGCGCGCATGGGGCTGCTGGTCCCCGCCGGGTCGTACCAGTGGTTCCAATTGTAGGTCTGCGTCAGCAGGGCCTTGACCCAAAAGAGCACCGGACCGCGGCGTTCGCTGTAGTTCACGCCAAGGCTCGACTCAACGTACTTCTTGGTGAAGTCAAAGCCATACCAGGTCCCGACCCAGGGCACTCGCCCTAAATACAAACGATCATTATCTCTTGCCACCCGTTCATATACGAATCCAATTCGCCGATTTTCCTTGGTTCTTGATAGGTTGAGTACCCATTGATTACTGCCTGACCCAATTCCGGTGCCCATCATTTGACCTCTATGGCTGTAATCGCTGTCGTAAAAAACCGTATTGAAACGATTCGTTCCTTCTTTCGCCATTTCAATTTGAGTGACTTCGTAGTGAAAATCCCAAAAATCCGTTTTCGTAATGGGGGTCAACTTACGAAAACCCCATGTATAGGCCCTCGAGTGATCGGGCGAAACCAAAAGGTCCTCAAGATCATATCGGTTGTCGTCAAAGGCATACTCACCATAAAATTCGGCATGAGACTCGGGCATGACATACCGGATAAACGTGCTTGCCATTTGATCAACTCCCACCTGGGTTCCGCCACCGCTGCCGCGAAAGGGATTGGTAAAAAAGAGCGCAATAAAATCGGGATAGTTCACATCCAACGGCTGCGACTCAGTCCAGACGGCCCGGGTGACCCCTACCGATAGCCCTGGGAGCCAAATGGGATTAAACACTCCAACTAAACCAGTATACACCCTAAAATTCGAATCCCTAGACGGCACTCGTTCAACCTGAGGAAGTGAACTGCCATCCGGCGTTGGTCCGCTTACCCAAGAAAATCCAGAAGGCCTGATTTTACCTGTAAGTAATTGCCCTTCAAGGCTTCCCCATTTGGTCTTTAAGGGCTTATTGGATTCAATGGTGAACTGTGGTATGCCGGGGGCATTATCACTCATCACTAGTCCTGAATAGTAACCCGGTCCCCAATGTACATTTTGACTGCTTAGTCCAATGCTTAAAAAATCGTAGTTCAACTTCACATAGGATTGCCCGATATAATTTCTTCGGTACGGATCAACCCCGAAGCGATCTGGAGTGTCATTTCCTGTCGCCGTCCGCACACCAGGAGCAGGTAGATCCTGGTTCTGGGCATATACCACCTCAGGCGCAAACTGAAATTCCACTAATCCCTTGTAGAGGCGCCCGTAGACCCCCGCACTGGCGTACAGCTGCAGGCCTTTATTGGGAATCATGGGGCCGTCTTGCCAGCCGTAGTCGTGGTGGCTATTGAACTGCACCCGGGTGACGACCGGCACGGCGCGCACGTAGGCCAAGTCCTTTACTTTGAGCTGGGGCACCCACGGCTTGAGGGTATCGTCGCCGGCTAACGTGAAGTCGTACTTCGTGTCGAAACCGTAGGGGTCCGTGAAGCCAAGGGCGCGCACGGCGTTCACCGGGCGCACGCAAAAACTGCTCGACGTGGCGGGCACGCTGCCCCAAAGCTGAGCACGCCGCACCGCGTCGTTGAGGCCTTGATTGAGGAGCGAAACCGATTGAGCTTGAGCCGAAAGGCTCAATAGGGCGGCACTAAGCAGGTAAAGGGGGCGCATCAGGCTCAGGTTTGGGGTAGATTTTCACCGCAAGATAGCCCATCGCCAGGGCGATGTAGGGCATGGGGTCTCCGATGGTTCCGATTAAGAAAAAATTGAACAAGAATACGTTGACGGTGGCGCGCCAGTAGGAGTTGGTGAGGTAGGGCAAAGCGATCCAGTGCCGAAACAGCACGGCGATGAAGGCAAGGGTTCCGACGACGCCCACTTCGAGAAAGAGGCCGGCGGCAAAGGCCGTGGGGCGAATGCCCTTGAAGAAGCCCTCGTTGAACTCGAGGAAGTAGTAGATTTCAAACGAGTTAATGCCCATGTCTTCCATGGCCCACACGCTGCTGACGGGCCAGCTGCCCATCCCGGCGCCCAGGGGGTGCAAGATTCCGTACTTATAGGCCGACATGATGCTGAAGAGGCGGTGGCCCGACTCGTTCATCAGGGTCATGTAGATGTCGTCGGTTTCCCAGGTAAAAAAGATGTTGTGCAGGAGTTCCAGGGCGCGCGGCGGCTCTTCCATGTAGGGCACGAGCAGCAGGATGCCGAGGAGTCCGCCCCCGATGCTCAGGCTGAGCTGCAGAAGGGTGCGGCGCTGCACAAAGCTGACGAAGATGACCACGAGGAATAGGGTTCCGGTGGCCGATCGGTTGATGAACACGTCAAAAAGCAGCATGGCGGTGAAGGCAAGGGCTCCGCGCCGCGTGAACGGGTCGAGGCGCCACCACAGGGCCATGAAGACGAACATGAAGTGCATGGCATAACTGGAGTAGGCCGGCTCGGCGTACAGCCCCCCTACCCCGCGGCCGCCGTCGAGGCCCTCGTGGGTGAAGCGCTTGACGAACTGGCGGTAAATGGGTTCCAGGAAGTCGGGAAAAAGGCCGGCCATCTGCACCAAACTGATGAAGGCATTGAAGAAGAAGACCACGACCATAGCCTTGATGAGCTGGTAGAATTCCTCGCGGTCGGCGCCCAGCAAGCGGTAAAAAATCAAGCTGGCGTTAAGGATGGCGAAGTAGCTGCGAATGACGTCGACGGGCGAGCCAAAGACGTAGAGGCTGGCCAAGGCGCTCAGGCCAAAAAGCAGCATCAGGTAGACGTAGGCGCGGTCGACGACGAGCTTAGGGCTCAGGCAGAAGAGCAGCGCCCACGGAAAGGTCTCGATGTCGCTCAGCCCCAGCGGAATGTTGATGCTTGGCGTGTATATGAGGTGCTGCAGGACGGCCTGAATCATTTGTTTTTCAGGCGTTTAAGAGCGCTAAGGGCGCGGTCCATGGCGTGCAGGGCGCGGTAGTGGACGCCGCCGAAGGGGAACATGCAGCCCTGCTCCTGCAGGTGCAGCGAGAGCCGGTGCTCGGCCCAGGAACAGCGCATTTTGCGCTCGAGGTCTTCGGGGCTCAGGGCTTGGGTGTAGCCGCCCCAGCGGCGCGAGGGCGCGTAGTAGTGGGCCAGAAACTCGGGGTATCCAGGCCATTCTGGCGCTTGGTCGAAGTGCTTGAGGGCGTGCTGCAGGGCTGCGCGAAAGGCCACTTGGCCCGCACTGCCTTCGAGCAAGAACATCCACGACGCCAGGTGGCGCAGGGGTCGACCGTCGACGTGCACAGGTTCGAGGCGGGCGTCGCCGTAGACGCCGGGGCCCCGACGGGGTTCGTAGTTTTTGAGGAATTCCGCCCAGCGGCGCGCGCTGTGGTGGCTGAACAAGCTGTCGTTGAAGACCAGGATGCGGGCCTGCGGGCCGTGCTTGGCAACCAGGGCGTCGAGGCCCTCGAGGTAGCCGCTGAACTCAAACTGAGCATTGCTGCCCTGAACTTCAGCAAAAACGGTGTCGGGGCGGTTGTCGACCGCGAGCTTGGGCTGGCCCCACCGGCCGAGTTGCTGGGTGAAGCGCATCCAGCGGCCGTCTTGGTCGGCGCTGTGGCCGTAGGCAAGCAGCAGGCTGGCCATGGCTCAGGCGTTCGGCGACTCGGGTATGAGCGAGGCGATCACCAAAAAGACGCCGGCGGCGATAAAGGCTCCGATGGCGGCCCACTGCCACGCCGGCATTCCGACCCGGTTGAGGGGAAACTGCGGGTAGTCCACGATTTGGATGATGGGCGTCTGCTTGCGCATGCCGATCTCGGCCAGTTTGAGGTTTTTAATAATCTCGCCGTACAGGGTCACGCTGACCTGGAGCTCCACGAGGGCGCGGTTTTGGTCGACCCGCAGGGCGGCGCGGTTGGGGTTGATGTTAAGGTCGCTGCTGTTGGCGCTGCTGATCAGGTTCTTCTGCATGAGCATCTGCACGCTGTCGGCCTCGCGGCGAAGCACGCGCAGGTTGGACTTGGCCTTGCTGGTCAGGAGTTCTACGTAGTAGTTCGCCGTCTGGTCGATGGCGGTGGTTACGTAGGCATGGGCAAAGTACTTGTCGGTGTGCGTGGCGCGCAGCATGATCAGGCTGAGTTTGCGCTCGGGCTTGTCGGCGTTGATTACTTCTTCGGCCGTGTAGCGGTACAGCAGCATCATGGCCGAGTCGTGCAGGCGCGTGAAGGCCTCGCGGTCCGCCGGAAAGCTCAGGTCCTTGAACACCTCGGCCTTGGCCATCTTGGTTTGGGGCCAAAGCCGGTTAGCGAGCAGGCTCTGGGTGCCGTCGCCAAATTCAACTTCTTGAAGCAGGGTGCGCTCGACCATGTTGCGGGTGGTGAACAGGCGTATGAGGGCGTCGCCCTTGAAGATACCGCCGGGGTTGTTGCCGCCCACGTCGATGCCGAACTGCTGGAGGAGGTTTTGCCATCCGTTGCTGTCGTCGTCCTCGACGGCGATGATCATTTCAGCCTGGAACTTACGGGGGTTGGCCAGTCCGTACACCAGCCCTAAGGCCGCGCCCACGAGGGCCATGAGGAACAGGCCCTTCCAGCGGCGGCGCAGGATTCCGCCGAGCTGAAGCAGGTTGCGCATCCAGTCGCCCAAGGTGGCCCGACCGGCCACGACGTCGGTTAAGTTGGCCATGCTACTGAAGTAAGGTGGTTAGGGTCACAATCAAGGTGGTCATGGAGGCCAGGACTCCGCCAATGGCCGCGAGTTCCGCGGGGCTCGTTTTGCCGGTCTTGAGGGGCTTTTCAGGCACCACCACCGTGGCGCCGGGAACCACTTTGGGGCGCTTGACCCAGAAGACGTAGTTGCGGCTGCGCTCGGCGGCTCCGTTGGGGTAGATGACGTAGGCCTTGCGGGCGTTGCCCATTTCAGATGCGCCCCCCGCCAAGCTGAGGTAGCGTCCAAAGCTCCAAGCGCCGTTGTGGGCCACGGTAGAGGGTTGGAATACCGCACCCTCCAGGCGCACGGTGGTCTGCCGGCTCATGACGAAGAGTTCGTCGCCGTCTTGAAGGGTAAAACTGCGGCGTCCCGCGAGCGAAGCCCGGCTCAAGGCGATGGTGTCGAGCAGGTAGGCGTTGCCCTTGATGACCTCGAAGCTGACTCCCTCGCGGGCGGTGTCGCCCGGGGACAGCAGGGTTTGGCGGATGAGGTAGGAACCGTACAGGTCGGCGTAGGGTGTGAGGCCGCCCGAGCGCTCGAGCACTTCACGAAGCGGTTCGTAGGGGGCCTTGAGTCCGTAGGCACCCGGAGATTCAAACTCGCCATGGAGCACCACACTGGGTGCCTTGCTGCGCAGGCGGCTGTAGCGAACGCTCACGGCGTCTCCCGGCGCAAGCGCAAAGCGCTTGGCGTCGGCCATGGCCACGCGCAGCACCTCGGCGCGCCGAAAGGTCCCGTCTCCGCTGCGGAGTCGGGCGACCTCAAAGGCGGCGGTGTCGGCGTCGTCTGAGAATCCGCCCGCCATAATCAAGGCGTCGTAGAGGGTGATGCCGGGACCAAAGGGAATCGAGCCGGGCTGCTGCACTTCGCCGCGCACCGACACCTCAAACTCGGTGCGGAACATTTGGTCCATGGGCACGAGGAGCGAGTCGCCCTCGACGAGGCTTAGGTTGCGCAAGTCGGCTCCGTTCACGCTGCGGTAGGACCGCTTGCCGTCGATGCTGCGCTGGCTGAGCACGACGTAGTCGAGGCGTCCGCCCTCGCGAAGGCCGCCCGCCAGGTCCACCAAGGCCTGGGCGCTGAGTCCGTTGGACGTGGCGTAGTAGCCCGGGAACTGCACCCCGCCGGCAACCGCCACGCGGTTGCGCACGAGGTCGCGCAGGGTGTCGGCGACAATGAAGTCTCCGCCCTGAAGGGCGAATTGCGAGAACTGCTTGGCCGAAACGACTTCGGCATAAAACCCATGGGCGCCCACGCGCTCGACGTAAACCTTCTCGCGGTAGGCCTGCTCGGTGAAGCCGCCCGACCACTCGAGCACCTTGTCGAGCGACTCGCCCGGCAGGACTTCGTAGGCGTAGACGCGCTTGAATTCGCCGCCGAGGTTCACGCGCGCCGCATAGGTCGGGATGAAGATGACGTCTCCGTCTTCGAGGCGAATGTCGTCGTGCTTTTGGCCCGAAACCAGCAGTTCGTAGAGGTCAATGGTCGACACCACCTTGCCGTTACGCAAGAGCTGAATGCTGCGGTAGCTGCCTTTGGCCGCCGGACCGCCCGCAAGGTGCAGCACGTGGTAGGGCGAGGCCACCCCGGGCACGGTGTAGCGCCCCGGCACTTTGGCCCCAACGACTGTGACGTCAATGCCGCGCACTTCTTTGAGGTTGACGGCGAGTTCCGACGTGTTGCTTTTGAGGGTATGGTAGCCGTTGTTGCTGAAGACTTGGAACAGTTTGGCGCGCGCCTCCTTCATCGTCAACCCGCTGAGGTTGATGACGCCCACGTAGGGCACGTTGATGGAACCCGAGGGCTCGACGAGCAGGGTGCGGTTGAATTCCTGGTAGCCGTAGACGGTGACGTCGAGGTAGTCGCCCGGGCCGATGCGGTAGCTCGGCGGCGTCGCGATGCTGACGTTGGGCGCAAAGTCCATGCGCTCGTTGCGAAAGAGCTCGGCGCCAAACACGTTGGAGTCCAAGAAGTAGAGGCGCTCGAGCGCGCTGAGTTCGGCGCTGCTGCGCTTGGCCTGTGCCAAGGAGTCCTGCATTTGCAGCAGTTTGAGGCTGAGCATCTGCAGCTTGTCTTTGGGGTCGTCGACCTCAGAGGCGTTGAGCCGGTTTTTGAGCTTGCGGAGCTCTTCTTCCTTCATGCCCTTGGCCTTGAGCTGGTTGAGGGCCTCAGAAGGGCTCATGTTTTTGTTCTCGAAGCTCTGCTTGAACAAGAGGATTTCGTCTTCGCCGAGCTGGTCCACGCTGACCGAGGTCAGGCTCTTGCGAGCAAAGACGTTTTGGGCGTAGCCGGCGGTAGCCGAAACCGCAAGCAGGGCTGCGGCAAGTGCGAGGCGTAGGGTTTTCATGGGTGCCATTCTGATAGGGCCTGGGCGGCGCGGGCCACCACCTGGGGAACCGGGCGCTGGCCGCCTTGCCTGAGGCGACGGTAAAGGTAAAGATTTAATTTGAGGGGCAGTCGGCGCACCAACTGCTTGCCCAGCAGGTGCGCCAGGTAGGTCGGCCAGGTGAAGTAGCCCGAGGCGCGAATGGCCCTGAGGGCCTCGAGTTCGCCCTTGCGGGTGCGGGCCGTGCTGCGGCGGCGCACGAGCTCGTCGCCTCCGCGCATGTAGGTGAGGACTTCAGGGCTGTTTAGGGCCTTGGCGCCGGCCTGAAGCAGTTGGGCCCAGAGCACGTAGTCTTCGTTGGCCCCCACGTGGGCAAAGCCCCCAAGGGCCTGGGCCGCTTCGGCACAAAAGGCCACGGTGGGTCCGTTAAACGGGTTGCGGCGCTTGCCGTAGCGCCAAATGTCGGCGTGTTCGAGGGGCACCGTCCGCGCCCCGACAAATGAGGCGTAGTCAGCTGTCCATTCGTCGATTTGTCCGCCAAAGAGCCGCAATTCAGGGTCGGCCTCAAAGGCGTCGACCGTCAAGGCTACCCGACTGGGCGGGTACAGGTCGTCGGTGTCGATTTTCAGCAAGACGTCGCCCGACTTGGCCATGCTCAGGCCGTGGTTCAGCGCCGTGGGAAGGCCGAAGTTCAGCTTATTGTGGACCTTGGGGATGCGCCGCCATTCGACCTCAGGAAAGGCGGTTACGACCGATTCGAGCTCCGGGTTGATTTCGCCCTCAATGACGCCATAAGCCGCGTCGAGCGGCCGAGCCTGGTGGCGCAGCATGGTCCATAAACTTTGGTAGAGCGCGGGGGCTGAATCGCCCGCATACACCGAAAACAGCCCGACGTAGCGCCGCGTTAGCCGATCGCGACGAGGGTTTTCCATAGGATGAGCACGTCTTTTTTCAATCCAGCCATCTGGATGTACTCAAGATCGTAGTCCAACTTCTTGGCATTGTCGTTGGGCGTGGCATCGGGGTGGTGAATTTGGGCCCAGCCCGTGATGCCCGGCATGACGTCGTGGCGGCGCGCGTAGTTGGGGATTTCGGTCATGCAGCGCTCCACGATGTGCGGACGCTCAGGGCGCGGACCCACCCAGCTCATTTCGCCTTTGAGGATGTTCCAAATTTGGGGAAGCTCGTCGATGCGCCAGATGCGCAGAAAGGAACCCACCCACAAGATATCGGGATCGTTCGGGCGCATTCCGCTCAAGTCGTCGTTGGCCGTCGAGCGCAGGGTGCGAAGCTTGTACAGGGTGAATTCCTTGCCCATTTTGCCTACGCGCTTTTGGGTGTAAAAGATGCTCGAGCCCGTCGTTAAAAAGATGGCCAAGGCGCCCAGTACAATCGCAACCGCTGCAAAAGGCAGGGCGATTAGGCTAATAACAATATCTAGAAGGCGCTTTGGCGCACTATTCGGATAGGCATTCATGCGAAGTCGCAAATGTACGCGATGGAGGGAGCAGTTTTAAAGGCCATTTTAAGGCAATTATTCATTGACCGAAAACGTGCGATACCTGCCCAATCTTATCGGAGTTCGATGGCTTTTTTGCGGGTGAACTTCAGCGGTTTCTTGCTTCTGGCTTCTTGTTCCGCGGCTCCGCCGCGAACGAGTACCTAGTTACTAGCTGCTTGCTTTTTGGCCTCTCTTTTGGCCTTCTTCGCCGCCCGTCGCGCTTTGGCTTGGTCGCGGTACGACTTCTCGTAGAGCATCCAGTGCAGGCCCACGTTCACGTTGAAGCGGTCCATGTTGGCGGGGAGTCCGACGCCGAGGTTGCCGTTGGCGGTCGTCACGGGCTGCGGTAGCATGTTGGCCGAGCTCGTTCCGAGGTTCAGGGCCAGGCCGGCGGCCAGGCGCACGGTGGTTTGCACGCTCACGCTGGGGCGCATGGCGACGCTGCCGCCCAAGGGGTAAGTATAGCTGGTGCTGAGCTGCCAGCGGCGGCCGTAAAAGCCGTGGTACTCGGCCGCCAGGGCGTGGTAGTTCAGGGCCGGCCGGCTGCGGACCAGGTAGTGCAGGCCGAGCTGGTGGTGCTTTTTGGGGCTGCGCCAGTAGGCGGCCAGGTCGACGCGCTTCAGGGGCGTGAAGCCTTTGGAACCGACCGACATGTTTTGTCCAAGTTGCTGTATTTGAACAAGTAGCGTGTCAAAGTAGGCCGTCGGATTCAGCGCCGTGTCCGTAGCGGAGTTGAACGAGAATCCAGAGAATGGAATGCGTCCGTTGAATTGCACGGCGGTGTCAGACATCAAGGAAGTTCCGAGTCCGAGGCCCTGAACGCTGCCGGCGAAGCGCCATTTTTTGCTCAGGTCGTAGGTGGCGCCGAGGTCCAAGGAGGTAGTGGTGCTTTTTACCAACTCCGGAACGTCCACGGAGAAGGTTCCTTCAAAAATCTCGAGGTTGAACCCTTCGCTGGCGTAGGCCGCGGCGGACCCTCGACTGTAGAGCAGCAGCTCATTGAACCCGTTGCCCAGGTCAGTACTTCGCAGCCCCAGAGAGTCAAACTTCAGTTCGGCATGAGCCAAAATCTGAGTCAGGTTGAGGGTCGCCCCGACGCGTAGCTTTTGGCCCAATTCACGCTGCCACCCGAGGTGCAGGTTGTGGCGGGCGCTGACCACCGCGGAGGTTTGGCTGAAGTTGCCGTCGTAGCTAGGGTCGATTTGGCCGCTGGCGTCCTTCATTCCCCACAGGCCGAAGCCCACGAGGTCGCGGTCGATCAGGGTCGCGCCGTCGAGGTTGAGGCTGCTGCCGAGCCAAAAGGTGGATTTTTTGGCTTTGAATCCGAGGCTAAAGAGCCCGAGGTCTTGGTAGGTCAGCACCCCTGCGGCCTCGCTCGGGAACTGACGCCACAAAGTGCCCAAGTCGCCCCCGAGCACGTCGCCCGCGGCAAAGCTGGTCTGGACGGTAGCGTTGAGGGTGGGCAGCGCCAACCAGATCCGCGCGTCGACGTCGGCGGCGGGGTTCACGAGCAGGGACGTGGGGTTGCCGCGCTGGGCATACAAAAGATCTTGTGCCTGCGCACCGAGGGCACACCAAAAACCAGTAGCTAGCAGCAGAATACGCATTAGAGTTCAAGGTTTACGTCCAACGAAACGGCGAGGCGCACCTGAAGTTCGGCGTCGCTCAAGAGCTTGACGGGGTGGGTCGGCGACCCGGGGGCGGTGCCCGTGCCCAGCTCGGCGGTGAGCTGCATCCAGCGTCCGCGCGCGAAGGCAGGCACGTCGGCGGCCCCCACGCTGAGGACCGAAGTCTGGGTCGTGGCCGCGGTCACCAGGCCCGTGGCGGCGTCGAGCACGCCCGAGGCGAGCAGCGGAAGCTGGGCGGTGTAGACGATCTGGCCGGCGTCGTCAAAGAGGGTGAGCGCCAAGGTGGCGTCGAGCGGCAAGGTCGTGGTGGTTTCGACGCGCAGGGCCAGTTCCTGGACCACGGTGTCCAGGGCGCTCAGGGAGCTGCCGAGGTCGACGCTGTCGGTGAGCCCGAGGCCTTGGGCGCTGAAGTAGAACGGAAGTTCCATGAGCACGTCGGCCGAGATGGCGCTGGTGCCCGTGACGAAGTTCTCGACGCCCGTGGCGACGGTGTCGGCGTTGATCTGCACCTGGCCGCCGTAGGTGAACTGCTGCTTGGGCAAGGTCAGGAAGTCGACGATGCTCGTGTTGTTTTTGTCGAAGGTCAGGGTGTCTTGCACGGTCTGGCCAAACTGGGTGGCGGTTTGGGGGTACGGGAGCAGGGTGGGCGGAATTCCCAAGGGGTGCACCCCGCCCTGAGCGTCGTGGCTGGCCACGTCGAGATCCAGGGTGATGGGAAGTCCGAGGCTGTTGGTGACAGCGAGCTGGACTTTGGGGTCGGCGAAGACGACGCTTCCGCCCAAGCGGTTGACGAAGTCGAGGTCAAGCGACAGGGTGTCGGCAGGGATGGACACGTTTTGCTGGCCAAAGAATCCGAGGGCGTGGCCAAATTCGACGTTGGCGAAGCTGAAGTTCATGCTGACGCCGGTGGCCGAGTCCAAGGTGACCTGCTGGCCGGTGGAGTTGAGGGTGGCGGCGTAGCGAATGGGCAGTTCGTTGAAGGGGTGCGCCGGGTTGGAGCCCAAGAAGAGTTGGGCGCCCTGGAACGAAATGCTGCCGGCGGCGGGAGTTCCTTGGGTCAGGTTGACGGTTTGCTGGATGAGCTGGCCGTTGACGGTTCCGCTCGGGAACTGCAGCAGGATGGTCAAGGGTTCGGGGACCGCCGAGGTGATGCTATAGTTGAGTTGCCCCTGGCTCAGGCCGAGTTCGGTGAGGCGCACGCCCGCAGGGGCGCTGAAGGCCAAGTCCAAGGTGTCGTCGACGAGGGTCTGGGACTGGGTTTGGGCGGTGGCGCTGTAGATGAAGAGGTCGCTGCCGGTGAGACTCAGGTTGAGGTTGGCGTTGGTGTCGATGGCGGCGTAGGTGCTGGGAACTCCGGGGGTTCCTTTGCCGGGGCTGCTGAAGCTGCTCAGGTTGAATTTAAGCTGGTTCGGAATGGTTTTGCCGGCGAGCGAGGCGGGGACGCTGACGGAGTCTCCGGCGGGGATGGTCCCGAGGTTGTAGGTGAGCAGGGCTTGCCCGGCGGGGTTGGCCAGGACGACGGTAGCGCTGACGGCCACGGGGTAGTGGTTGACGGCCTTGAGGGTCATGGTTCCGCTGTGGAAGCTGGCGGTGGTGAAGCTGGTGATGGTGGTGGTGGCCAGGTTTCCGGGGTTTTGGGCGGGGAGCGCGGGGATGGGGGCGGTTCCGCCCTGGGCGGCGGCCATGGTGGTGGCGAATCCGGCCGGGTTGGTGATGCTGCGGGCGAGTTTTCCGAAGCGGATGGAGGCCGCGGCGTTGACGTCGGGGAGTTCGATGTAGCCCGATTTGAAGGTTTCGTTGACGCTCGGCTGCGCGGGGAGGTCGAGGAATTCAGCGACGCCCACCTGCAGGAGGCCGGTTTGGCGGTAGACGAGGCGGTAGGTCTGGTCGGGGTCCACGGTGACCAGGCCCGAGTCGGGGTTGAAGACGTCGCCCAGGGTCAGGTCGATCTGGCCAATGGGCACGGTGATTCCGGGGCGAAGGGTGACGTCGAGGTCGTCCACGGTGAGGAGGTCGCGCGAGCAGGCAGCGAGGGCGGCGGCGGCGAGTAAGGCTAATCCCTTGTTCATGGGGCGGTGGAAAAAAGTAAATCCGGAAAAATCCGAACGATGGGTGCGGAGCAAAGGTCGCGCTATTTTTTAACCCTTTGAAGCATCCAGGCGCGGATTTCTTCGGCGAGTTGGGCGCCGTCGGGGTTCCGCACGGGTTCTCCGATGTAGAGGTCGACGTGCCAGGGCGGACGGGTAAGCATTTTAAGCAGGTGCGTCACGAACGTGTCGTCGTCGACCCATGCCATTTTGGGGTCGGAATATTCCATGACAAACGGAATCACGGGAACGCCCAGTTCGGCGGCGGTGTAGAACATTCCGGGGTTGAACTCGAGGAGGCCGCGGTCGACGGTGGTGCCTTCAGGAAACACCACGGGGCTCAGGCCGTTTCGCACGCGCTCGGCGAGTTCCGCCCGAGAGGCGCTGCGCGACTCTTTGCTGCTGCGGTCGACGAACACCACGTCGAGGGCTTTTGCGCCCCAACCAATTAGGGGCCAGCTCTTTACCTCGGCTTTGCTCAGGTAAATTTGGGGGGTGGCGGACCGAAAAAACATCACGTCGACGTAGCTGCGGTGGTTGGCCATGAGGATTCCGGCTTCGCGCGGCGGAACCCCTTCGCGGACCCGAATTCGAATGCCCATCATGGCAAGCCACAGTTTTTTACCCACCGCCAGGTATCCGTGCCGGGCCCTGATGGACGCGCCCAGGGCTTTGAGCAGCACGAGTCCGAACACGATGCCCATCATGATGAGCAGAAGCAGCGGGAGGCGGTACAGGATGCGCATGGCGGGATAACGGGTTAAAGTTACGCTCGCGGTCGCGGACCGCTCCGCACCAGAGCCAATGCATTCGCATTCAAACGCTTAGGGTACGCCTGACCGCATTTACTCGTCCGAATTATGGGCGATGCCCAAGCAAGCTTTGCATTCACCCTAAAAAAAACCCGGCACCTCTCGGCGCCGGGTTTCTCGGTGGGCAATACAGGATTCGAACCTGTGACCCCCGCCCTGTCAAGGCGATGCTCTAAACCAACTGAGCTAATTGCCCTTGCGGTCTGCAAAAATACGCGCTGTGAACCAAAATTGAGGGAGGGGTGTTAACTTTCCGTATGCTGGAACGCCTGCTCGACACCGAATCCATCTCGTGGAAGGACCCCTCGTTCTTCAGCGAGGAGGCGCTTTTGCAGCAGGCCCTGCCCTACTTAGATCTGCTGGTCAACGACTTGTGGGCCGCACGCACGCTCACGCCGAGCACCCGAATCCTGCGCAGCCTTCGCGCCCTGGGCGACCTTCGGGCCCTGCCGGGCTGGTCGATGCCGCAGTGGGAACAAGGGTTCCGCGCCGTGAAGACCCTGCACCTGTTTTGGGAGCGCAACGCCGCCGACGGCGCCTTTGACGAAAACCCCGACATGTGGACGTCCTGGCTTTTTGCCTTCACGTTTTTTGAGATCGTCGAAGCCAAGCGCGTCGACGTCGAACGGGCCTACCGCGAAAACCTCAAGTTTCTCTCGAACTAAGCCTTTTTCTCTCGAACTAAGCCTTACTCGGTCGCCGTGGGCACAAAGGCCTTGGCGCTGGGACTCGGCGCAGACGCAGGCTTGCCCGTGCTCAACCGTTCGTGCAGGTTGCGCCGCACGTTGAACCACACCAAGTTGTAGTCCGCAATGTGGTAGTTCTTCCAGTTGTAAAAGACTTTGAGGAGCGGACGAAGGCGCTCCACGCGAAGGGTTCCTTGGTCCGTCCGCACGACAAACGAGCCGGCAAAACCTCGGCGTCCGCTGGGCAGCAAGGCCCCCAGGTGGTCGCGGCGGCGCGAGGCCAAGCCGTCGGTGCGCCAAGTGACGGGATTTACCACGGCATAGCGGTCGCCAAACTTCTCGGGATAGAAATCCTGTCCGTAGGTGCGCCAGTTGAGGTAGCAGTGCGTTTGGTCCGGCTGCGTGCAGAGCGGCAGGCCGTCAAGCTCCTTGAGTTCCACCACGTTGCCCACGAGGTAGGCCAGCTTAAGGCGCTCGCGCAGCTCGGGATTGGGTAGGATGACCTCCTTGAGCAGGCGCTTGGCGTGGTCCGTGCCTTGGCTGTGCGAAGCGAGTACAAACGTTTGACTTCCGGGCTGCAGCTCGACGAAGCGCAAAAACGCCCGGCGCACGTCTTGGTAGGCCGAGTCAAAGGCCACAAAGGCCAGCGCCAGTTGGGCGGAGTCGTGGGTGTAGTAGCCGTCGAGCTTCATCTGCCGGTAGTGCGGAGCCCAGACGTGGCCGATTCCGTTGAAGACCGCCGCCTGGTTGGCCAAAGTGCCCTCGTCGACCTGCTGGCGGTAGGTGGCGTCGTAGATGTCGGCGTTCCACTTTGGCCCGACCTCGTAGTGGGTGGGGTAGACGAAGAAGGTGGGGATTCCGGCGCCCGCAAAGGCTCCCGATACCCGGTCGGCGGCGGCGACGCGGCGGTCGCTGCCGTCCACGAGGTCGGGGTGGGCCGCCCAGGCGTCGAGCCGCTGGTAGTTGGGGCGCGTCGGCAAAGGGTACAGTGCACCCTGGGGCTCAGCGGCAACGGGCTTTTCGGCCCAATCTTGGGCAGATAAGCCAGAAGCCAGCAACCAGAAACTGAGAAAGACCAGCTTACGCACGGTTCCGGGCATGCATCCATCCGCCCAGGGCGCCCACGGCGGACCAGGGAACGACGGCGTCAATCAAGTGCACGACGTGGTCGGGAATGTCGTACCAGACGTGGTCGCTGTAGATGAAGTAGGTGTAGCCGATGTAGGAGAGCACGAGGGTGACCAAGGCTCCGCGGCCGGCGTTCACGTTCCGAAGCTGGCCCAGCAGCCAAAAGAGGAGGCCGGCGATCGCGACGTTGCTGCTGAATCCGCGCAGCAAGGGCTTGACCATGTCGGTATCTTGGGCGGGGTGCCAAACCACGTGGGCCCAAGGCTTGCCCTCGCGGGAAGCCATGAAGGCCTCGCGCTGCTCGGGCGTGGCGTCGGGGCCGGGCTGGCCCAGCATGTAGCCGGCGTCGTCGAGGCCGTAGGCGGCCAAGTCGGCGAGGATGCGGTCCTGCATCGGATGGTAGCGCTGGTCCGCCTCGTGAAGGTTGACGGCGGCAAACGACAGAAATTGCCAGAAGAACAAAACGGTTCCGGCAACGAAGGCAAAAATCAGGGTGTTTTTCATAGGGAGGGCAGTTGAATGTGCGCTAAATGGTGGTCGCCGTGCCAGGCATACATCTGCACGACTTCGCGAATCGGAACCGTGCGCAGCAGTTCCGGATGGTCGTAGCGGCGGTCCCAATCGCCGTCGCTTAAGGTCTTCAACAGGGGCACCGCCCGGCCGTGGACGGCCGCGATGAGTTGGAGCGAAAGCTCCACCGGGCCGTCGGGCAGGGTTGCCCACGCGTTCTCGTCGTAGGGCTTGACGGTGGGCTCGTCTTCGGTCAGGGCGAGCTTGATGCGCACGTACATGTTCAGGTGGCTGTCGGCCATGTGGTGCACGACGGTGCGGCGGGTCCATCCGCCTTCGCGGTAGGGGGCGTCGCGAAGTTCCGGCGGGCAGGCGTCCCAAGCGGCCGCGAGGCGCTGGGGGAACGTCTCAAGTCGCGCCACATAGGGCGTCAGGTCGAGGTCCTGGTGCTGGTACTGGAATCTTCCGAGGGGAAACTGCCGATTCATGCGTACCAAGTTAAACACTTAAAACGACTGCACTGCGTACCTTGCTTAGATGAACATTCGCCTTTTTGCCCTCGGACTCCTCGCGACCCTGCAGCTCGCGGCCCAGACCCTGCCTGAAGACCTTCTCAAAAACCTCACGTTTCGCAGCATTGGCCCCGCCGGCATGAGCGGTCGGGTCACGGCCATCGACGTGGATCCGCGCGACGAACGGGTGATTTACGCCGGTTCGGCCTCGGGCGGACTCTGGAAAAGCCGCAACGCCGGCCAGTCTTGGGAACCCATTTGGGACGAGCAACCCAATCCGTCGATCGGCGCCGTGCGCGTCGACCCCAGCAACCCCGACGTGATTTGGGTGGGCACCGGCGAAGGAAATCCGCGCAACTCGCAAACCATTGGCGGCGGGCTGTTCCGCAGCCTGGACGGCGGAAAAACCTGGAAGTCCATGGGGCTCGAGGCCACCAAGGGCATTCACCGCATTGTGGTGCATCCGCGCGACCCCAACACCGTGTGGGTGGCCGCCATCGGTCTGGCCTACGGCGACACCGAAGACCGCGGGGTCTACAAAACCTCTGACGGAGGCAAAACCTGGCGCAAAGTGCTGTACCGCAACAACCGCACCGGCGCGGCCGACCTGGTGATCGACCCGGTCAACCCCAACAAGCTGTTTGCGGCCATGTGGGAGTACCGCCGCTGGCCTTGGTTCTTTAAAAGCGGCGGACCCGGCTCGGGCCTCTTCGTGAGCCACGACGGCGGCGAGACCTGGACGCAGCGCACCTCCAAAGACGGCCTGCCCGAGGGCGACCTCGGCCGCATGGGGCTGGCAGTGGCACCCAGCCACCCCAACGTGGTGTATGCCCTGGTCGAGAACAAGGACAAAAACGCCCTCTACCGCAGCGCCGACGGCGGCGTGAACTGGAGCCGAATCAGCGACGCCGAAGACATTGGCAACCGTCCGTTCTACTACAGCGAGCTGTACGTGGACCCCTTCCGCGAAAACACGATTTACTCGCTTTGGACCCTCGTCACCAAGTCTGAAGACGGCGGACGCAGCTGGAAGACCATCGCCCGCTACAGCGACATCCACCCCGACCACCACGCCCTTTGGCTGTCGCCCAAGACCCCCGGCTACCTGATTGAGGGCAACGACGGCGGACTCAACATCAGCCGCGACGGCGGCGAAAGCTGGCGCTTTGTCGAAAACCTGCCGCTCGCCCAGTTCTACCACATCAGCGTCGACAACCAGCTGCCCTACAACGTGTACGGCGGAATGCAGGACAACGGGTCCTGGAAAGGCCCGGCCTACCACCTCAAGGGCGGAATCGGCAACAGCGACTGGACCGAACTCTACTTTGGGGACGGATTTGACGTGCTCCCGCACGCCACGGACCCCTCGACGGTCTACGCCATGGCCCAGGAAGGCTACTTGGCCAGGGTAAACGTTTCAAACGGTTTAAAGACGTTCATCAAGCCGGTGCACCCCGAGGGCAAGGCCCTGCGTTGGCACTGGAACAGTCCGATTGCGGCCGACCCCTTCAACCCCGATGCGCTGTACTACGGTTCGCAGCACGTGCACTACTCCACCGACCGCGGGGCCTCGTGGTCAATCCTTTCTCCCGACCTCACGACCAACAATCCCGAGAAGCAGAAGTACCTCGAGTCGGGCGGACTCACGTTTGACGTCACCGGCGCCGAAATGCACACCTGCCTGCTGGCCATCGCCCCGTCGGCCCTGCAAAAAGGCCTCATTTGGACCGGCAGCGACGACGGAACCGTGTCGGTGACCCGCGACGGCGGCGCCACCTGGACCCGCTGCAGCATCAAGGGCATGCCAGAAGGCGCCTGGGTGCCGCAGGTGCGCGCGAGCAGCGTGAACGCGGCCGAGGCCTGGGTGGTAGTCAACAACTACCGCCAAGGCGACTTTAACCCCTACCTGTTTCACACTAAGGACTTTGGAAAAACCTGGACCAACCTTATTCCGGCAATTCCGCCCAAGGGAATGGGGCACTGCCTCAGCGTGCTCCAAGACCCCGCGCAGCCTTCGCTGGTCTACCTCGGCACCGAAACGGGCCTCTTTGTGAGCGCCAACAGCGGCAAAACCTGGCAGCGCTGGACCGGCCTGCCCGTGATGCCGGTTCAGGACCTCGCGATTCAGGAGCGCGAGGGCGACCTCGTGCTCGGAACCTTTGGACGGGCCGCGTGGATTCTGGACGACCTGCGTCCGCTCCGCGAGGCGGCCGCCGCCAAGGGCCGAGTGCTGACGGCGTACGACGCGCCCGACGCCTTCCATTGGATTTATGCGGAGTCGGACGGCATTCGCTTTCAGGGCCACGCGATGTTCCAAGGCGAAAACCGCTCTGGGGGCGCGCGCCTGAGTTACTACCTGCAGCGCGACACGGCCGACAAAGAGCTCAAAAAAGTCAAGTGGCTGCGCGTGGACGTGTACGACCCGAGCGGAGCCCGCATTCGCCGCATCGAGTCCAAGGTTCCGGCGGAAAACGGACTGCAGCGCTGGAACTGGAACCTGCGCAGCGCGGGCGTCAACCGGCCGTCGATGAGCCGCAGCGAACGCGAGAACGCCAGCGATCCGGGATACGGCCCCGAAGTCAAGCCCGGACGCTATTTGTTGGTGTACGAGCTCGGCACGCACCGCGACAGCGCCTACGTCACCGTGCACGACGACCCGCGCGCGCCGCAGCGCGACTGGGCCGCCCAGCACGCCTTTGAAGCCGAGGTCAACGGACTGATGAGCCGCCTGGACTCCGCGGTAACGACCTTGCGCGAGGCCAAAAAGAAGCTGGAACTGCTCGATAAGCTCGTGGCGGCCAACCCCGACACGGCAGCCACGAAGCAGCTCCGCGCCGACGTCAAGGCCCAGCTCAAGTCGATCGAAGACCGCCGCATGGCGCTGTTTGGCAAGGAAGACGTGAAGGGCTACTTCGAACAGCCTGAGACTTGGGACTGGAAGTACGGCCAGTTTTCAGGGCATTACTGGAGCCTGCGCGGCGCCCCGTCGCCCAACATGCTCCAAGCATGGAAGTCGGCCAAAGCCGCTACCGAAGCCGAGCTCAAGGCCCTGGCCACTTGGGAAGCCGAGGTGTGGAAGCCGTTTACCGCGAAAAACGCCCAGATTCCGGGAGGCTGGTAGGACTTCCGAAGAATCATAAAAAAAAGCCCCGGGCTCACGCTCGGGGCTTTTTCATTTAGCGGCGGCGACCTTGGGGTCGCGTGGGCCTGCGCGGACCTCCACCGCCCGCGGCGGCCTTGGAGACGAGCGCGAACGAATCAGGCGTCGACAGAACGGAGGGGAACGGATGATCGCGTTCCGCCGGCACGTCGACGTTGATCAACTTGAGAACGGCCTGCCAGTTGCCGTACTCCTCGCGGTCGATGAACGAGTAGGCTACGCCTGAGGCTCCGGCGCGACCCGTGCGGCCGATGCGGTGCACGTAGGTCTCGGCCACGTCAGGAATGTCCATGTTGATTACGTGCGTGAGCTCGTCGATGTCGATTCCGCGCGCGGCGATGTCGGTGGCCACCAGCACGCGGGTCTTGCCCTTCTTGAAGCTGGTGAGCGCCGCCTGGCGGGCGTTCTGCGACTTGTTGCCGTGGATGGCGAGGGCGGGGATTCCGCGCCGTTCCAAATCTTTGGAAATGCGGTCGGCCCCGTGCTTGGTGCGGGCAAAGACCAGCACCGATTTGATTCCGTCGTCGGACTTCAGCACGTGGGCGAGCAAGTCGCGCTTGGCGTTGGTGTCGACAAAGAAGGCGCGCTGCTCGATTTTCTCGGCGGTGCTCGAAACCGGAGCTACCGACACGCGCACCGGGTCCACGAGCAAGTCGTCGCTGAGCTTAAGTACTTCAAACGGCATCGTTGCGCTGAAGAACATCGTCTGGCGCTCGCGCGGAAGCTTGGCAATCACCTTGCGCACGTCGTTGATGAAGCCCATGTCGAGCATGCGGTCGGCCTCGTCAAGCACGAACCAGGAAAGGTCGCGCAGGTCCACATGGCCCTGCTGCATTAAATCAAGCAGGCGTCCGGGGGTTGCGACGACCATTTCAGAGCCTCGGCGCAGCGCGTCCACTTGGGGCTGCTGGCCCACTCCTCCAAAAATCAGGGCGCGCTTGACGTCGACGTACTTGCCGTAGTCGCGGATGCTCTCGTCGATCTGAATCGCAAGCTCGCGGGTCGGGGTCAAAATCAAGGCGCGGATGGGGCGCTGGTCGTCAATGGGTTCGCGGCTCAGCAGCTCGAGAATCGGCAGCACGAAGGCGGCCGTTTTGCCGGTTCCCGTTTGGGCGGTGCCCAGCACGTCGCGGCCTTCGAGGGCGGGCGGAATGGCTTGCTGCTGAATGGGGGTGGGGCTTTCGTAGCCCAAGTCGTCGAGCGCATCCAAAATGTCTGCGTTCAGATCAAGATCTGTAAATTTCATAATCCCTAAGGGAGGCGGAGCGCCGCACCGGAAGCGGCCGCACCAAGGTTAATACTCCCTCCGGTGTGAAGGCAGCCGCCCTAGCAACTGCGGTGCAAAGGTACGAACTTTACCTTGACCTGATGAACGCACGCTTTGCGCTGCGCCGAATGGCCTGACGCATACTCCACACGTCCCTGCCTAATCGCTCAATCCAGGTAAGTGCTCGTCCGCCTAATTTTTGATCCCATTGGTCAACCAAAAGATCGGTAAACACATGGTTTTTAACCTCGAGAGCTTCCGGCTTAATTGAGCGTTGGGCAAACCAATCCGCAAAGCCCGGAATTCGCTTTTGGTGGTCAAAGCTCGCGAGGTGAAGGAGTCGCTGGTCCTCGACTTCGAGTCGAAACATCGGTTCATCTATGATCGTATATTCGGCTGGCGACCAACACTTGATGCGCGAATTCAGTTCTGATTGCTCGTAGACGTGCTTCCAACTGTAGTCCGACGGCTGCGTCCAGAGCTCGCACAGCAGGCGTTGAATAGCCTCGCTCGATCGAACGATAAAAAAGCCTGCACAAAACTGATCGTGATAAAAAGGTCGGTCAACCCAACTCAAGAACTGAAGCTCTGGGCGATCAAATGACTCCATGACGTCGGACCAATCTGCGCTGTGGTTGTAAAAGATGCAGTCACTGTCGATCCAAATAACGAACTCATACCCTAACTCGAGGGCGCGAAGTACCGCAAAAATCTTGACCCAAGAGGCTGCCCGATGCTGCCGCGCCGATCGGGAATACGCGGACCAAGACCCCCAAGGCCGGGATGGCAGGCCGTAGCACTCGTAACGAAAGTCCCAATTCTTCGAAGCGCAAAATCGCCGGTTGATTTCATAAGCCAGCGAAGGGTAACTCGTCGCCGTTTGAGCACCTTCACGCACTGGGCGGTCATCGCCCATCACCACACAAACCTTCTTTGATTCGCTCACCACCCAAAAGTAGTCCGTTTCGCAGGCAACGCAGATGCAAATCCTACCTTTACCCAAGTGAAAAGCGGTACCCTCTTTACGAACGCCCTATCCAACAGCATGCTGCAGTTTCTGCAGTACATTTTTCCGATTGTGGCCCTTCCCTATTTAGGGAACGTGGTTGGCCCCAAGTTTTTTGGCATCGTGAATTTTTTGGGAATCATCGTGGGCTACTTCAGCCTTATGGTGACCTACGGCTTTGATATTTCGGCTACTCGCGAAATCGCGCGTCACGCTAACGATCGGTCCAAGATACACGACCTGTTTAACCGGGTGGTGTCGGCTCGCCTGGCACTGTTTCTAGCTGCCACTTTGATTTTTAGCGTACTGCACCTGTGCCTACCTGAAATCAACCACCATACTCGGGCCGCATACTCCAGCTTTTTGCTGGTTTTTGGATGGGTTCTTATGCCCAATTGGTACTTCCAAGGCCTGCAGAAAATGCATCGGATTGTTCCGATTCACTTGGTGATCAAGTTGGGATTTGTGGGGCTTTTGTTTTTCGTCATTTCGCGACCTGAACACTACTACCGCTATCCGCTAATCCTGAGTCTGAGCACGGTAGCCGTTGGACTGCTCACCTTCCTCGTTGCGGTCATTCAAGATCGAATTCCGTTTCGAATTAAGTGGGACCGCCCGACGTGGGAACTCCTGTGGAAGGAGCGCTTCTTGTTCGTGACTTCCATCATCAACAATACCTACCAAACCGCGACCATTATTCTGCTCGGACTTTACTTGACTTTTGAAGAAGTCGGGCTTTTCAGTTTAGGATGGCGATTAATGAACATAAGCCAAGCGCTTATTGGCATTCCGCTCGTTTTTGCCATGTTGCCGCACGCCACGGTTGGGTTTCAAAAGTCAAAAACCGAAGGACTGCAGCGCGTGAGCCGAAATTTATCGGTTTCAGTCCTCGCGTTGGCGCTTTCTGGGGCCTTCATGTACCTGGTGAGTCCGTGGCTCGTGCACGGGCTATTCGGTCCTGCTTATGCGGCCTCACTCGGGCTTTTTCACCTACTGCTCATTGTGCCCTTCATCACGGGAATTTCGGCTACGCTTTCGAACCAGGTACTGCTCAACAACGGCAAGGACCAGACCGTGTTGTGGATCACTAGCCTCGGAGCGGTAGTCAGCGTCACCTTGAATGTTCTTCTATTGCCTCTTTGGGGGATGACGGGGTCTGCCCTAGCCATTATCGCGACGGAACTCGTCACACTCACCCTGTTTTGGTACACATGCCAAAAACAAGGTTTTCCCATTAGCCTAGCGTGGTTTAGCCCAGGGGAGATAAGCAGCGCCGTGCGCCTACTTTGGGCGGACTTTATTAACCGAAAACGTGAGGAATTCACGCCCATATCGGCTTCGAACGAACGCACGCTCGTCGTTCCAACGTTCAATCGACCCAACGTATGGCCCCCCTTGATCGAAAGCCTTAATGCACTCGATTTAGCCCCAACGCAGTTAATTGTGGTCGATCAAAGCACCGATCCCGAGGCGCGCATGCTCGTTCAGGCATACCTCAAGGAACTCAACCCGTCAATTGCGGTAACGTACCTCCCAATGGATGTTCAAAATCGGTGCATTGCCAAGCAAACGGGCTTTGATCACGCCCCTTTGGGCGTAGTCGTCGTAACCGACGACGACGTTACGCTTCCGCGCGATTTTTTCACCTTCTTCGTTCGTTTTTTAACTGAGTTTCCCGACCGAGTGCTTACGCCGCGAATTCTCGAACCCGGTCAAGTCGAAACCAGCACAAGCAACGTACAACGGTTCACGTGGTACGGGCATTTTTACAATAACAGCCACACTTGGGCACAGGCCGACGGGTTAAACTGCTACAGCGGGGGCGCCTTTGGATTCATCAAATCGTCCCGGAATGCCCATTTCAAGTACGAGCCCGCCTACATCGGGATGGGGATCCACGAAGAAACCGATTTTGCACGTCAGTTTTTGCGCGCAGGGTACAGCATCTCGTTCCGAAGTGAGGTTACCGTGATGCACTATCCGCAACGCAACGGGAATGCATTTTTTAAAGACCGCGATCCGTTTCCGTGGTACGCCGACAGCTTCTACAATTTTGGAATGTACCACCGCAAGTTCAACCTTGTCGGATTCTTCCTTCTCCGAATTCCGTACATGGCCTTTTTTGGTATGTACGTCGGACTGTTTAAGTACCCCGGACGGCGAAGCCCACGCACCGCTTGGCACTTAGCCACGCAGTTCATTCGCGGATATCGCGCGTGGCCCCCCGAAATTGGTTCAAAGCCGGCAGTTATTACTGCGAACCCCCATTGATTTAGTAAAAACTGCGACCTTTTGGGAGTGCATTCCGTGTACTTTTAAGCATGTTGCGCACCCTAGGATTGTTATTTGTCTGGGTCCTCGCGTTTTCTGCACGAGGGCAAGTAAGCCTACCCTACACTACCTCGTTTGCCGCCGCCTCGCAGGCCGCCGCCAAGCAGCAATGGCTGGGGCCGTGGGACCAAGACCTGCGGTGCGACGGCCTCGACAGCCTGCGCTTTGGGCCGGCTTGCTGTAGCCAAGGCCAAACGGTGCCCTGGATGGGCTTTGCCCCCTTCAACTACAGCTGCGCCCACCTTTCGAGCGATTCGGGCGGAGCCTATCTGCGCCTCGTAAACAGCTACCAGATTCCCGGCGCAACCCAGTATGTCTGGGCCCAGCCCAGCGTAATGAGCCCGGAATTTTCGGCAACCACCATGGGCGTCTTGAGCATTCGCGCTGCAAAAAACACCCTACACATGGCCCACGCCAGCACTCCTTGGTCGAATTGGTCAAGCCACGGAAACGCTGAGCCCTACACGGCTTTGGAGGTTGCATTAATCCCTTCAAGCGGCGGAGCGGCCCAGGTTCTGGACACATTCGTACTCACGAACTCGTGGGCAACCTATCGCGTGGATGCGCGAATGCACCCTCATCCTGCTTCGGGCCTATTTCGGCTAAGGCTTCGGCTGCTCGGTGCCGGGGATGCCGCGATCGATTGGGCCAATTTGCGCAGCTCCCCTACCTTGAACATTGCCGTTGCCGGATCGTGCTCTTCCCTCGCGCCCAATGGGAGCATTTCGCTTACCAACGCCATGGGATTTACCCCGCCCGTTTCGGTCGTTTGGGACCACGGCGCCACGGGTACAACCCTTAGCAACCTCGCAAGTGGTACCTACCACGTCACGCTCACGGACGCCCTAGGCACCTTTGCGCGAAGGCGAGTTATCGTACCCGCCGCGGTTTCACTAAATCAAGACTCGATTCGCCTAATTGGAAGTGTGCCTGGCCAAGTTTTTTACTCGGCAAGCGGCACGGGTCCCGTGACTTGGCTTTGGACTGGTCCCAACGGCTTTAGTTCCACCCTGGCTTCGCCCCTTTTGAGTGCCCCCGGAACCTACACCGTCACGGCAACGGACTCTCTGAACTGCAGCGCCCAGGGAACCGTGTCCATGCGGTATGCCTGCGGGTACCTTCCGGCCCCTGTGAGTTGGATCGATACGGTTTGCCTTGGAGGAACGGCAATCCTCACCAACGTAACCGCTCCCCAGGCCTCGGCACGCTTGAGGTTTTGGGTTTCCCCCACGGACACCTCAGCAGCGACCGCACTTTTGTACCCTAGTGCGCTGACCTCAAGCGTTTCAGGCTGGCTTGTTCGCTATGGGCGCTGGGTGGACACCCTATCCAACTGCGTCAGCCCCGCCGCCGTTTGTTCCGTATGGGTAGCATCAGCCGGGCCACCGCTTCAATCCCAATCGGTGCTGCGGTGCCCAACCAATGCGGGATTCAGCTTTTCATGGCCCAGTGCCGGGACCAACCTGATCATTGAACACCGAGTGGCCCCAGCGGCCGTGTGGAGCTTAGGTCCGCCTAACGTGACCAGTGCGCAAACGTTGGTACCCGGGGCATCGTATGCATTCATGGTACGAACTCGAGATTTGGTGAATGGGTGCATTAGCCAGGAGGCTACGGCAACCTATCAGGTAAAATCCGTCGTTCAAGCAAGTTTATCTGGGCCTAGTGGCTACGGCTTTGGCCTGCTTCACTCATTGAATTCCAGTGGATTAGGCTCCGGAACCAAGATTTGGACGGTTTCGTACGGTGGCCGATTTGAGATGGCGAATCCCAACCATCCCTGCCACAACCAAACCAGTTGCGCCACCACCGATGCGCAATTGACGGTGCGGGGTACTGTGGTTCCATGCTGGAATCCACCCAGCGTTACCGCAACAGTCACTCAAGCAGCGGCCGCGGGTATTTGCGACAGTGCCAGCACCATGACGGCAACGACCTCAGCATCCTATTCGTGCTTTGGCACCCAGCCGGACCAAGCGCCGCCGATAGTGTACTTCACCCCGGGGGGATTGCTCGAAGTTCGAGTTCCCACCCTAGCATCAGGATACAATGTGCCGGGAAATCCGTTAGCCATGAGCTACGCAACCTGCGCGTTCACCCTTCCGCACGAATGGCAAGTCCGAGCCAACGGCACTTCAGTTTGGCAGTCTTGGTCGAGTGTTTTTGCAGGAAGCCCCATTAATACGGTTACCGATACCAATGTGGTTGGATTCAATCTCGCAAACGCCGATTCGGTGCTCCAGCACTACGAAGTGCGGTTGGCCATTGAGCGATGCCAAGGGATTTGGGCTTATTCTACGGCCGTGCAATTGCGTTCAAACCTAAGCGACCCCGGCGCCCATTCGATGCCCGCCGTAAAGGTTGTTCCCAATCCTGCAGCGCAGTCCTGTGCGGTTTATTGGCCCGAAGCGTATTGGGGCATTCCTTGGCAGGTACTTGCCCTGAACGGAACGGTGGTTGCCGTGGGTAGCGCTTCGAGCACACCAAGTATCCTGGATTTGGCCCCTGGAACTTACTTGATTCGCCTTATTCATGTATCGGGCGTTACCGCTCGGTTTGTTGTGCTCCCGTAGCGTTACTTTTCAGGTTCTTCAGCTTAACTTCATCCCATTAATTATTCCTCATGAAGCGATTTCTAACTTTTCTGATTTTAGCCCTCGTGGGGGTGTTTGGCAGTACGAGCTGCGAAAAGGACCCCACGGTTCCGCGCGAGGTGTACGCGGTACTCGAAACCAAGCAGGAAGGCGGGGCGACCTCGTTCTTTTTCTTGGCGATTTACGACCAAAACCTCGCCCCCTTGGGCGGAGTGGGCGCGACGGGCGCCGAGAGTCCGATTAAAAAAACCGGCCAAACCTTCACGGCCATGGCGGGACAGGAACTCAAAATCAACGGACAGCTCTTCAACAGCACCGGAGCAGCCGACGTTCTCTGGAGCGACATAGTCGCCAAGGTCTACGTCGACGGAAGCGTGAAGTGGTCCAAAAAACTCAAGGCAGGAGACACGTTTACTCCGGCATTTGAAACGTTGGTAATCAAGTAACACTGCTCAACCTTGCATCGAAAGGCACCCCAACGGGTGCCTTTTTTTATTTCTATTTGCCAAGGAACGCGCCCGTTGAACTAAAAAAATACCCGCCACCCTTTCGGGTGACGGGTTTAGTGCGCCCAGCAGGATTTGAACCTGCGACCAAGGGATTATGAGTCCCCTGCTCTAACCGCTGAGCTATGGGCGCGGGAGTGCAAACTTAGGACTCAGGAACGCTCTATTTTTGCCCTATGGATAAGCACACGAATAATTGCAACAAGTTCCAACGCACAACCCTCGTACTGTGGTTGAGTGCGGTGTTCGCTTTCCCATTGCTCGGGCAAACCTGCCCGCTACCGCAGGAACCGCTCCCTTTTCAAGGGAACTGCCGGTCGATTGTTGAAGAAGAAACCCAAATCATCAAGGGTAAAAAGCAGCGTCCGGTGCGGAAAGAATTCACCTTTAATTCGAATGGACAAGTGGCATTAATCAAGCGCACGTTGAGCAATGGATTAATGCAGAATACCCATGTGCTTTTTACCGCTAACGGCGCCGTTTCTGGATGGGTAAACTACAGTAACGAGGGCGTAAGCAGCGTTTCGGTCAGCACCAAAGCGAAGAAAAGTCTAGTGGAACTGTACCAGGTTGGTATCGACGGCAGCTACAAAAATCAAACACTAATAAAGTTTAACGGGTCGTGTACCGTTGCGGAGGAACAAGTAATTGAAGGAACGTCGCTGATACTGGGAAAAAAATTCGAATACAACGATCAGGGACAAAAAACGCGAATGGAGTTATTGGAACCCGATCAACTGGGCCGTCCTCAAAAATCAATCATGAACTTTTATGTCTATCTGGACAATGGCCTCTTGTGGAAGCACTACTACACGGCAGAACGCCTAGTCAAGCACGAATACCGATACACCCAATTCGATAGCCAAGGAAACTGGACGGTCCGTGAGGACTACCTCGCAAACAAACAAAATAGGCTGGGGAAAAAGGTCGCTATCACGAAGCGCAGCCTAAACTACGGCGCGAACTAACGCACCAATTCCAGCCCGCCGTACGCCAGCGCCAACCAGGCCAGGCCTTTGAGCAAGAAGAACGAAAAAAGTCCGATCGCCACCGGCCATCCGGCCTGGCGAATCAAGCCCGCCCAGCCGTCGCGCTTGAGGATCATACGGTATTCACGCAGCCATTTCACGCAGCAAAAATAGCCGCACTCCAAACTGATTTATACCCTAAAACAAAAATTAGATAACCCAAAAATTGCCTTCAAAAATCGAACAAAACCTGGCTAAAACGTACTTTTGTGCTCAATTAGTATGAGCCCAAATAGCCCAATCCGATACCAAAGCCTGTACGAGGGCATTGAGTGGCTCCGCCTCGAAGGCCGCGCCAGCGAGACCCCCAGCACGTTGGTTTTGGAGCGGGAACACGTGCACTTGTTCTTTAGCCTTGACGGCGAAACGTCGTTTCAGTTCGGGCCGATGTACATGCGTCCGCTTCCGGCAGGCCAGAGCTTTTTCATCTACAACCCCAAGGACGAGCTGCGCGCGGGGATTAGCCTGCCGCACGGCAAGCGACTGATCGCGGTGAAGCTGCGCTTTGACCGCCTTCACCGCCTGTTCATGCCCGACGGTGAGGCGAGCGAAGAAATTCCGTTTTTGGGCCGGACCGACCTGCAGCGTCCGATTTACGACCAGCGGTCCGTAGACGCCGGGCAGCGCGTCATTCTGGACGCCCTTTGGGCTAAAAAGCTCAGCAACAATGCGTTGCGCGTGGCGCAGTTGGGGTACGTCCTCGAGCTCTTGGGGCACTACTTTCACAGCAGCGAGCCCGACACGGCCGTGTGTCCGTTTTTGAAGGACGAAGACAACCTCAAGCGCATTCACGACGCGAAGGCCGTGATTTTGGACCAATGGCAGAGTCCGCCCACGATCAAGCAGCTGGCCGACCTTGTGGGCCTCAACGAATACCGACTTAAGGCGGGCTTCAAAGAGGTGTACGGCAACACCGTGTACGGGTACGTCATGGACACGCGGCTGAACCACGCCCGGCGCATGCTCGACCAAGGACGCCTGAGCGTGAACGAAGTCGCGTTTGAAATTGGATACCACAATCCGAGCCACTTCATTGCGGCCTTCAAGCGAAAGTTTGGGGTCACGCCCAAGAAGTACACCAAAGCCGACGCCGTTTAGAGCGACCTTTGGGGCTATGCGCCGCCTCAAAACCTCAGAGCTCACCACGCACCCTGGAGCGTGGATCGTATTTGATTTCGGAAACGTTTTAATCGAAATCGACCCTTCGCGAAGCGTGGAAGCGTTTCAAGCCCTGGGTGCGCCGGCAAGGCTCAACCTCGACGCGGACTTTTTTCACGAAGTAGAAACGGGGGCGCTCTCGGCCGAAGGGTTTCGCGACGCCCTCCGCCGCGAGCTGAAGTGGGCCGCCAGCCGTTCGAGCCTGGACGCGGCGTGGAACGCGCTGCTGCTCGAAGTGCCTCCGCGCACGCTGGCCAAGCTGCACCGGCTCCGCGCGCAAGGCTACCGCCTCGCCCTACTGAGCAACACCAACCCCATTCACATCGACGAGGTGCGCCGCCGCATGGGGCCGCACGGATACGCGGCGTTTGCGCGCTGCTTTGAACGCGTGTTTTACTCGTTTGACCTGGGTTTGCGCAAGCCCGATCCCGCGATCTATGCCGCCGTGGACCGCGAACTGGGCATTTCGTCGCCGGCCGAAGTGCTTTTTGTGGACGACCACGCCGCCAACATTGCTTCAGCTGCCGCCTACGGATGGCGGACCCTGCACTTTAGTTAAGTTTAGGCGTCCTGGCAGAGCTCGATCAGGGTTCCGCCCGTCGATTTGGGGTGCAGAAACGCGATGATTTTGCCGTCGGCACCCGGTTTAGGGTGGCGGTGAATGAGCGCAATCCCGGCCGCGTCGAGGCGATCCAGTTCCGCTTGAAGGTCGGCCACGGCATAGGCCACGTGGTGCAGCCCTTCGCCGCGCTTTTCCAGAAAGGTAGCAATGGGCGAATCCGGACGGGTGGCCGCGAGGAGTTCAATTTTGTTGCCTCCGACTGCAAAAAACGACGTCATTACCCCTTCAGAGGCCACTTCTTCGCGCTGGTAGGGCCCGACTCCGAGCAGCTCTGTATAGCGAAGTTCGGCCGCGTCCAAGTCGCGCACGGCAATGCCGAGGTGCTCGATTCCGAGCCAGTGGGGAGAGGGAATCATTGCCCTAAAATTAGCGGTACTTTTGCGGGTATGGAATCCATTCGCCAAAAACGCATCAATTCGCTGCTTCAGCACGACATGGCCGAGGTATTTCGGGCCTTGGCGGCGGCGGAATTCCCCGGAACCCTGATTACCGTGAGCAAGATTCGGGTGACTCCGGACCTGGGGCTGGCGCGGGTGTACCTCAGCTTCTTCCCCATCGACCGCACTGAAAAGGCGATGGAGTTCATTCAGGAGCACGCTCCGCGCATCAAAAACGAGCTGGCCGGGCGGGTGCGCCACCAGCTGCGCGTGATTCCCAACCTGCAGTACTTCGCCGACGACTCGATGGAGTACGAGGCCAACATTGAACGCCTTCTGCGCGAGGGCGGCGAAAATCCGATCAAGTAATGCGCGCAAGCGGACCGCAGTTGGGCTGGCGCCTGCTTCGCGGACGCAAGCTCACGCAGTGGGTGGCCTGGCTGGCGGCCCTGGGCGTCGCCGTGGGTACCGCCGCAATGCTCGTGGTGCTCGCCGGGTTCAACGGGCTGGAGGGCATGGTCCGCGAGGCCTACCGCGGCATGCACGCGCCCTACACCCTGTCGCCCCGCCTCGGGCAGCATGCGACCCTTAATTTGGAGGCGCTTCGCGCGCATCCCCAGGTGGCCGGCGTGGCTACCGCGGTGAGCCAAAAAGCATTGGTGCGCACCGACGAGCGCGAGCTTTTGGTCGAACTCTGGGGGGTGGACTCGGCGTTTGCGGCTTGGAGTCCGTGGGCCGACCAATTGGTGCGCGGCGACGGCGACACGGTCCAGGAGCTCGACGGCCTGTACGTCGGGACCGGGGTGGCCGAGCAGCTCCTCGTTTCGTTTGACCTCGGGCCCGATCCCGTGGAGCTGCTTTGGCCCCAGCTGGGCCTCGACGACGTGCAGCGCCAGCGGTCGAGTGTGCGCGGAACCTTTGCCGTGCACCCCCAAATCGATTATGCCTTTGGGCTGATGCCCGCCGACGACCTGCGCGCGCTGCGGCCGCTCGCAGATTCGGGCGCCTGGTCCTATGTGCTGGTGTGGCCGCGCCCCGACGACGCCGGCCTCGACCTGCGCCGCGAGCTCGAGCAGTCCGCCCCAGGCTGGCTTGCCGAACGCCCCGAGGAGCGCGAAAAAGCCATGTTTCAGGTGCTGCGCAGCGAAGGACTGGCCACCGCCGCGATTTTGGGCTTCATCGTGCTCCTCGCGTCGCTTGGGCTCTACGCGGCCTCCAGCTTGATCATTCTCGAAAAGCAGGGGCAGCGGGCCATGCTGGCGGCCCTGGGCATGCCGGCCGACCGCATTCGCCGGGCGTTCACCTGGAGCGGAATCTGGCTCAGCCTCCTCGGAGCCGCGGGGGGACTCCTGCTGGGCGGGACCGTAGTGGGCGCGCAAGCCCAATGGGGGCTGCTGAAGCTCGGCGAAGGCTACGTCGTCGACGCCTACCCCGTGCGCTGGTCGCTGGGTCAGTCGGTTGCGGTACTGGGGTTGGTGGTAGCGCTCGGGGCGCTGCTCTCGTGGCTGGCCGCGCGTCAAGCCAGCTCAGACACGAAGCTGTTGCGCAGCGCGTAGTCGCCGCGAATTTCGTCGAAGGTCGCGCGCAGCGTCTCCAGCGAATCTGAGGTCACTAGGGTCTGGCGCAACTCCTTGAAGTTCGGGAAGTTGCGAAAGTAGTTGCCGTAGTGCCGGCGCATTTCGGCGATGGCCAGCTTCTCGCCCTTCCACTCCACCGACAGCTCCAAATGCCGCTGGGCCGCGTTGGCCCGCTCGCTCAATGTAGGCGGAGCCAAGTGCGCTCCGGTTGCCATGAAGTGCTTGATTTCGTTGAAAATCCAGGGGTAGCCAATGGTCGCCCGCCCGATCATCACGCCGTCGACGCCGTAGCGGTCCCGCATCGCGATTGCCTTTTCGGGGCTGTCCACGTCTCCGTTGCCAAACACCGGAATGTGCATGCGCGGATTGTTCTTAATCGCTCCGATCAGCGTCCAGTCGGCTTCGCCCTTGTACATCTGGCTGCGCGTGCGGCCGTGGATGCTGATGGCCTTGATGCCGATGTCCTGAAGGCGCTCGGCGACTTCGACCACGTTTTTGGTGCTGTCGTCCCAACCAAGGCGCGTTTTGACGGTCACCGGCTTATCTACGGCATCTACGATGGCCTTGGTGAGGCGGACCATCTTGGGGATGTCTTGCAGCATGCTCGCTCCGGCGCCCTTGCACACGACCTTTTTCACCGGGCACCCGTAGTTGATGTCGATCAAGTTGGGGTTGGCCTCGGCGCAGATTTCGGCGGCTTCAATCATGCTTTCCAGCTCGGAACCAAAAATTTGGATGCCGATCGGGCGCTCGTACTCAAAGATGTCCAGCTTGGCGCGCGACTTAGCAGCGTCGCGAATGAGGCCTTCGCTCGAGATAAACTCGGTGTACATCAAATCGGCCCCGTTCTCTTTGCACAGCGCGCGAAAGGGCGGATCGCTCACGTCCTCCATCGGCGCCAGCAGCAGCGGAAAATCAGGAAGTTCAATATCAGCGATGCGGACCACAGCACAAAGGTACTTACCGGCGGCGCAGTGCGACCCACAAGGCGACGGCAGCCAAGGTTCCCGCGGCCACGGTCCACGACAAGGGTTCCGCGCTGAACTCGGCGTAGGACCCCGGACCCGCCCGCTGCGCCTGAAGGTAGGTCACCGCGTTGTGCAGCACGTGCGCCCCGACGGGCACCCACAGGCGTCCGCTCCGCTCGTAGAGCCAGGCCAACAGGAATCCGGCCGTGAGCAAAAACGGAAGGTGCAGCAGGTCAAAATGAAATCCGGCAAAAAGGAGGGCCGACGCCAGAACCGATCCCTGACCCCAACGGGGGCGAAGCATGCGCTGAAGGGCTCCGCGAAAAAAGAGCTCCTCGCCGACCGCCGCCAAGCCGACAAAGACGAGCACGCCGAGGACCGCGTCGATCCAATGGGGCAGGAACAGCACCCGTTCCACGAGCTGGGCCTGCATTTCGACTTGCGCCCGGGCCTCCGCAGCCCAATTTTGGGACTCGAGCAGCAGCATCCACTGGCCCGTCGCCCACTCGAGCAGGGGCAGCAACGCCGGGAGCAGCGACCACGCCATGGCCGTCTGGGCCACCGACCATTCCGCCCGGGGCAGGGCCGGCGATTCCACGGCCACCTCCGCCGATTGTTGGGCCGACCAGCGCTGGAGCATGGCCACCCCGGGGAGCAAAAAGAGCGCCAGCGAACCCAATCCCTGCTGGGCCAAGAGGGCGCGGGAGGCGTTGAGTTCCTCGCGAAGCATGACTTCGCTCATGGGCATTCCCGCGTAGCCCAGCAAGCCCATGACCGCGGAACCGCCCAATCCCGAAGCAAACAGCAGCGAAACCAGCACCGCGGCACCTAAAAACACGAAGTCTGACTTGATCCACTGGCCCATGCGGCAAAACTACAGCCTTAGCTGCCCGGCTCGCCCGCTGGGCAAAAAAAAGCCCGGCCCCTTTGCGGGGGCCGGGCAGGTAGAACTAAGAGGCTATCTTAGAACGTCTTAAACAACTCCTCGGGAGAGGCCGCGGGATTTGCCGAATACGAAAGCTTCAAGGCTTGTGCTTTGCGAAGCTCCTGCTTAATGTCGCTTATCAGGCCCATCTTGGCATCGATATCTGCCTTGATGGAAACGGTAAACTTCGTGCGCTCGGCCTCGTTAATGGCCTCGCGCTGAAGAATCACCCACTGCTGCACGTCGCCCACACTGGCGAGTTGGTCCGCCAACTGGATGCGCGGTTCGGTACCCAACGCGGCGCTCTTGGGAGCTCCCACATAGATGTAGGTCGTCAGGTCCTTGCGCTCGAGCTTTTGGATCTCCGTAGCTTGTGGTTTCTTCAACTTAACGAGAAGGGTCACTTCGCGCATGGTCGTAGTAACCATGAAGAAGAACAGCAGCATGAATACGATATCGGGCAACGAAGCGGTTGACAACGGTGGCGTCTCAACCTTCTTTTTCTTTTTAATGTGTGCCATTATCCTCCGATTTTAACCGGTTCTGCCTCTGAGATGAACTGAGGGTAAATTTCATTTACCGCTTCTTTGTCCTCCTCGCTCAACGACTCGTAGTCGCGACCGTACTTGCGCTCTGCAAGATCGTTCCGCAGCTCTGAGTAGGCTCCCAACAACTCGTTACGCACGGTAACAAATGTTTTGTAGCTCGTACCCCGGTCGTTTTGAAGCGAAATCACTGCTTTACGCGGATTGTCCGAAGAATTCGGATCACGCAAGCCACGGCAGTCCTCGCAGCTACCGTCGCCGTTGTTGTCGATGAATTCTTTGGCAAGCCGACGAATGTCTTCGAGCGATGCGTATTCGTCTTCGATCAGAAGTTGGTTCTGAGCGTTCACGAGCACCACGAAGATGTTCTTTTCTTTAATGTCTTGTTCCTCCGAACTTTCCTCGGTCCAGGGCGGAAGCTTCACGAGCAAGCCCTTATCCACATCCATGGTGGTGGTTACGAGGAAGAAGATCAACAAAAGGAAGGCGATGTCAGCCATCGATCCTGCGTTGATTTCGGGAACAGCACGTTTCTTACTGGCCATAGGTACGCCTTATTTGCGCAAACGGCTAACCGAAGAGTAGAGTACGGCTCCGATTGAGGCCAACGACATGATGTACGTGGCATTCAATCCGGTTGACACCCATCGCGAACCGCTCTCGGAGATGTTCTTGTACGATTCGTAGTCCGAACCCGAAGAAATCGCGTAGCTCACGATGAGGATTGCCGCCAGAGCACCGAAACCGATCGCCGAACCGCGAAGTGAGGCCGGGTTGATCAGCATTCCGCGCACCGCACTGAAAATAGCCAGAGCGATGGCGACACCGAACATCGCAATCGATACCCAAATCGAAGCGCCCACATTAAAATCCAGGTTATCGTCTCCCCCAAAGAAAATGAGGAGCGAAAACACCAGACCGATGCCGCCCAGGACAACGGCCAGAAGTCGGCTTAATTTATCAAATGACATGGCTCGCTTACTTTTTAAGGTGCGCCGCAACGAGGTCCAGGAAGGTGATTGAAGCGTCCTCCATTTTGTTGACCAGATTGTCGATCATGGCTACAATCAGGTTGTAGAAAACCTGAAGAATCATGGCCGCAATCAAACCAAATACCGTGGTCAACAGAGCCACCTTAATACCACCAGCTACCAGCGACGGGCTGATGTCGCCTGCGGCCTCGATGGCGTCGAAGGCCTGAATCATTCCGATAACCGTACCCATGAATCCGAGCATCGGAGCCAAGGCGATGAAGAGCGAAATCCATGAAACGCCGCGCTCAAGCTTGCCGTTTTCAACTGATCCCAAGCTGACAATGGCCTTGTCGACCATGTCGATACCCTCGTCCATCTTCTCCAAACCTTGGTAGAAGATGGCGGCCACGGGACCGCGGGTATTGCGGCAAACCTCCAGGGCAGCAGATTTTCCGCCGCTTTTCAGGGCCGCTTCAACCTCTTGCAAAAGCTTGTCGTTGTTGCTGTTCGACATTGAGAGGTACAGCACGCGCTCGATTGCAATCGCGAGACCCAAGATGAGGGTCAAAAGAACCGGAGCCATCCACAAAGGGTCGCCCTCGATGAACTTCTCTTTGAGGACTTGCGTGAAGCTCTCCTCTTCTTCCACCGCGGTAGCGGCTTCTTCAGTGGCAGCGGCAGCCGTGTCAGCGGCAGCGGCGTTGGTGTCAGTTGACGCTACTTGTTCCGTGGCGGCAGCTTCGGTAGCTTCTTGAGCCAGAACAGGCTGGGTGAACAGAATCCCTGCAGCGAAGAACAGGGCGAGAACCTTTTTCATGGGGTTTTGCGAGGTTGGTTAAACGTTAAAAAAATGTCTTTGAGGGGCAAAAGTAGCGACTTCAGGTCAATGCAGAAATTATCGGAGCATTAATTTCTTGCCCCCTACCCAATTAGGCCTTAACCGCGGCCCGATGAAGGACGTCGGGCGACAGGTCGGGCGTCGCCAAAATGGCCGCCACGGCGTCGCGCGGATGGTCCACTACCGTCCACAGGTCCAAGTGCTCCGGATTCATGAATTCCTCGTCCACCATGCGCTGCAGAAAGCGAAGCAGGTCGTCGTAAAACCCGTTTTGGTTCACGATGACCACGGGCTTCAGGTACTGACCCAAGCGCTTGAGGGTGATCGCTTCGGCGAGCTCTTCGAGCGTTCCGCAGCCGCCGGGCAATGCAATTAAGCCTTCGGTATTCGCCAGCAGACCCGCCTTGCGCTCGGCCATGGTCGCCACAAAGGTGAAATCCTCGACGAGGGGATGGTTCATTTCAATGTCCTTGAGGAATTGGGGCATCACGCCCACCGCTCGGCCGCCGCGCTGGATGACCTCTGTGGCCACATGGCCCATGAGGCCTGTTTTGCCTCCGCCAAAAACCAGAACGGCTCCGGCATCGACGAGGTGCTGAGCAAGCTCCGAGGCCCCCGAAAGGTAGTCCGCGGCCACCCGTGCCGAACCCGCGCAGTAGACCGTGACGCGCGCTCCACGCAGCTCTCGACCCATTAACCTTGCGCGTTTCGGAGTTCGTCGATGCGCGGCACCAGGGCCTCGGCCTCGGCGCGCTTCAGGTCAGAGGCCTTGCGGTCGGTTGTCGACAGCTTAAACGAAGCCTCCAGCAGCGATTGGTACTGCTCGGTGAGGCGCTCGAGCTCGGATTTTTTGCGGAACAAGGAAAACATCGTCCCAAAGGTAGCGACCACCTTGGGACCTGCGGTTTAGCGCCAGCGGGTTTTCAGGAAGAGTCCGGTCAATGCGTTAGTCAGCAGTCCGGCCACCGGAGAAAAAACCGCGCTTTGCCAGGCGTAGGTGGACAGCGAGAAGTAGGTTTCCGCCCCTTCCCGCGTCATGTGGCCCTCGAGCACGGCCAGGCGCTGAAAGTCTACGAAAAAGTTGGGGTTGATGTAGGTGAAAAAGAGGTAGTGAACCCCAATGGAAAGGATGCCGACCACCACTCCGATGAGGGCGCCCTGGCCCAGGGCCTGGGTGTAGCTGAGTTCTCCGCCTTGTTCGTCGCGGCGCGCAACCAAGCCCCAAACCATTATGGCGGTGGCCGGAATCATCATGAGGTTGGTGTAGAGGTAGTGCTGCCGAATGTGCGTGGTGTGGAGGCCAACGAGGTACTCGCCAATGATCCAAATGAACTCCATCAGCACGAAAATGATTCCGAATCGCAAGGCCGTAAGCATAGGTATAGGTGTATAGGTACGGTATGAAGATGCACACATTCCCGGATTAGTTGCACGCCCACCCGTGGAATTACAACGACGGTTGAGCCCGCATCGTATGTGGCTGCGTAAGCGTACTTTTGCCCTATGGTTCGCAAACTTCTGTGGGTTTTGGGCAGCGTGGTGCTTTTGGGCGTCGGCGCGGCCGCGTGGTTAGGTGCGTTTCGCACGATGGTAATCAACGATTCCGTACAGGGCGGATACATTGTCGCGGGCTACGACCACACGGGTCCGTTTGAGGAAATCGGTCCCGTCTTCGAGCGCGCCCACGCGACGACCGATTCGCTGGGCATCGTGGCCGAAGAGTACGTTGGGGTGTACTATTCCAACCCCGACGAGGTGGCCGAAGATTCGCTGCAAAGTTTTGCCGGAGTGGTGGTAGGCCGCGGTGAAGAAGACCTGGGCACACTCGACTACGCCGACCTGCGCCTCGAGCGTATTCCCGAAGGACGCGCGCTTTGGATCGAGGCTCCCAAGCCCAACGACCTCGCCATGATTGTGGCCATTATTCGGGCCTACCCCAAGTTGGGCGAAGCCGCCCAAAAGGCGGGCCTGGAGCCCGGATGGGTGTACGAGGTGCACACCGACAGCACGGTGCGCTTCGTGTTCCAAGAGTACCCCGTGGCTCAAGAAGCCATTGATTTGTAATTTTTTGTAGGTTTGTTGGGTATGAACCGTTTTGCTTCGCTCGCCATGGTGCTTCTGCTCGCTTTGGGCAGTGCCTCATTCAGCATGGGGGGCGGATCCAATTTGGTGGTGTACCCTAACCCGGTGCAGGGAACGCTGCGCGGGCAGTTGGAGCTTTCGGGCAGCCAGCCGGTTTCGCTGAGTCTTTACGACATGCTCGGCCGTCGGGTTGAGGCCAAAAATCTGCCTTCAAGCCAGCGCCAGTTTGCCTGGGAGGTAGGCCACTTGCCCGCCGGCATGTACTGGCTCAAGGCGGAGCAAGGCGACGCCGTAGTCGCGCAGGTGCGGGTGGTGCTCGCCAAGTCCTAAATTCTGATTTTTAATGGGTTAGACGGGCAGCCGTCTTTTTACGTTTAGCTACGGCTGGCGGTGTTTTGCGTTCGGAGCTTGCCGTTCTAATTCGCAAGACCCATGAACCCACCTACCTTTTGGTTGAGCGCCGTCCTGGCGTACTCCCTTACTTCGTCGCTCGGCGCGCAGCCCCTGGCTGCATGGCACTTCAATTTGGAACAACTGGCCGCCGACAGCGGCTACGCCGAGCTGGCTTCGGTGCGCACGTTAGGGTCGTTTGCGGCCGGAACGGGAAGCGGCAAGGCCTGGTCGCTGCGGGGTTTTGCGCCGCAAAGCACCGAGTCGGGAGAACGGGGTTGGACGTTCGCAGCCAACACGTTAGGTATGGACAGCGTGTGGCTCAGCGGGCTAATGCGGGGTTCCCCCACGTCGTCGCGCTGGTGGAGCGTCGACGTTTCGACGGACTCGGGCGCAACCTGGACCTCCGTTTGGCAGCCCGACACCGGATGGGGGCCGTTTGACGTTTGGGTGCCCTTCACGGTGCCCCTCCCGGGGGCGGAAGGGCTCGCGCACGTCGAGGTTCGGGCGGTTTCGGTGTTTTCGCCGGTGCCGTTCGCCAACTTCGGAGCCACCTATGCCGCGAACCAAGCCTATCAAGGCATGCGGGCCAAACCAACCTCAGCCACCCAGAACTACAGCACCTCGGGCACGTGGCGCTGGGACAACGTGGTGCTGCGCGGGCTGGAAGGTCCGGTCACCCAGTGGAATGGCCATCAGTGGTCCAACGGCGCACCCCAGTCCACGACCAACGCCGAACTCCTCGGATCCTACACCGGAATGGGCTTTACCTGCGCCAATTTGCGGGTCGCTCCGCAGGCGGTGCTGAGCGTGCTCCCCGGCGGAGCCGTGGACGTGCACGGACGCGCAGTGCTCGACGGCCGTGCCGTGCTCCAGGCCGATTCGCAGCAGGTCGCACAGCTTCGCCTGGCCGGCGCGGGCTGGGGAAGCGGAATTCTGCAGGTATCCACGGTTTGGGCGGACAGCGGTTGGCACCAGCTCGCGAGCCCCTTTGATCCCGCACCCACGGCGACGAACGGGATTGATCCGTTCCAGCAGTTTCGGTGGAATGCCGACAGCGGCGGCTACCGCGCGCAAGGGATCGCGCCTCGCGGCCTCGGAAGCTTTGCGCTCGGCCAGGGCGGCGTGCAGCTCGAGGGGGTGATTGCGCGTCAGCCTTGGAAGACCTGGCTGCTCGGGTACACCGCGAGCCCTGCCACGGGAAGTTCGCAGTTTTCCACCGCGGTCACCGACGGTTGGAACCTGATTGGCAATCCGTTTGCGTGCGGTCTGGACTTCAGCCGCCTGTCGCGGTCCAACGTCGACGCCAGCTACTCGATTTGGAATCCCGGCGCGTTCGGCGGACTGGGCGGCTACGAGTACTACAGTCCTAGCGGGGGTTCGCTTCCGCCCGTGGTTCCGCCCCTAAGCGGATTTTGGGTGCGGGCACAAGCTCCCGGCGCCCACCTGACCACCCCGCTGCAGGGAAGCTTGGAATCCGGAAGTGCCGACACTGCAGCCCTTGAACTGCGACTGCAAGACGTCGCGCACCCGGATTGGTCCGCAAGGCTTTGGCTGTACCCTGACGCGCAAGCGACCGAATCGCTGGACCTGGAACGCGACGGAATCGCCCGTTCGAACGCAGCGCCCTTAGCGTGGTGCATTGAGGCCGTCGACGGGGACGCGTTTGCGAAGCGCTGGAATCCCGAAGTCGGGGTTTGGATCCGTACTCGGGTAGACTCCGCCCGAACCGTCGTCCTTTCTAGTGACGATGCCGGCGGTTCCCTCTGGCTGGTGGGCCATGAAACGGCTTTTTGCGTCGGTCCGCAGGGCCATGCGGTGCGGCTCGAGGGGACGCAGCGCTGGCGCGTCCTGCGCCGTACGGCGGGGGAATCTGAGGAGTCCGTGCCCAAAGTGTACACGGGTCCCGGATACCTATGGGTGCCCCACGCCGAAGAGGTGTGGGTGACCAACCTCCTGGGGCAAACCCTGCTGTACGCGCCCCGGGCGCAAGGCCAGGTCCTGCCGCATTCCCTGCCTCAAGGTCTTTATTTAGTTCGCACTCGGGTGGGCGGCACGTGGTCGGCCCACCAACACCTCCTAAATCCTTAAATCAATGAAAAACATCATTTTATGGGGCATCCTTGGGACCTGCTCCCTCTCTGCTTGGGCTTCAGACGAAGCCATTTTTCAGGCGGCCTTCCACGGCATGTTTGAACCTCCTCAGCAACCGATCGCACTGCGCGCCGCGGAGCCCATGCCCCCCGTTCCGTTGGACGGCGGCGTGGCGCTCTTGCTCGCCGCGGGAATGGCTTCAGCCCGAAAAAGCCTGAGGAAATGAAGGTCGTCCTCGCGCTGTGGCGGTGCCGTCATTTAGTTTGGGCGTACCTTCGGTTGACCTACCTCATACTATGGAAGCAGTAAGCGCGTGGATTCGGGAAAACCGAGCCTTTTTGGGCTTCATCGCCCGTTTTTTGGTGACTTTTTTGGTCCTAAGCTTTGCGTACAGCCTTTATCTGGTGCTCGTCAAGCGCAGCGGCGACCTGGACCTGGTGACCTACTGGGTGAGCCGATTGAGCTACGAAACCGCTCGGTTTATGGGCGTTGCGGACTGCGAATGGTCCTGCTTTCTCGACGGGTGCTACGTGGGCCGGGAAGGCCGAATGGTCAACATTCTCGAAGGCTGCAACGGGCTGCGTCTCGCCATTGTGTACTCCGCCTACGTGATCGGCATCGGCGGATGGACCTGGCGCTCGATGGTGCAGGCTTTGGTGGGCCTTTTTGCGGTCCAGTTGTTTAACGTGGTTCGCATTGGCGCCCTCGTTGCCCTGCGCGACCACGGCGGCGACACCTACTTTTTCTTCATCAAGTACGTCTTTGGCGTCTTCATCTACGGATCCATCGTGCTGCTTTGGATCCTCAAGCCCCGAATGGATCGATGGATGGGCGGCGCGTAGCGAGCAACCGCAGGTACTGGCTCTGGACCCTCGGATTTTTGCTCCTGTCGATGTTCGTCAGCATTGTGGTGGGCGAAGAAAAGCACGCTTTGGGGTTGGATCCGTTGGGGATTCCGTGGGTGCGAAACGCCTACGCGGGCCTTAAAATCGCCCTCGGATTGGTGTACGCCCGGGCCGTCGGGTTCCGCTGGGGTTGGGTTCTGGGCCTCGTGGGCTTTGCCCTGCTGGTGCGGACCTTCGCTGAAGGAACCTTTACCGTGGCGCTCATCGGTGCCACCATGGCGTACCGAACATTGGGGCAATCCTAGCATTTACTGTTCCTGGTTTCTCGCCTCTAGCCCAAAGCCGTACGCACTGCATGTTTACATGTTTAAACATTAGTATGAAATTCCGTCCTATATTTGCCCCATTAATGTTTAAACATCTTTTACATGGCCACCTGGACTATTGACCCCACCCACTCTGAAATTGGATTTGTTGCCCGCCACCTGGTAATTACTAAGGTTCGCGGCCACTTTGCCGAATACCAAGGCAGCGTGAGCTCGAGCGACGAGCACCTGAACGACCTCGCCATTTCGTTTGAGGCGAACGTCGCCAGCATCAGCACTAAAAATTCGGACCGCGACAACCACTTGAAGTCTGCCGACTTTTTTGACGCAGACAACCACCCGAAGTTGACGTTTGTATCGACGTCGGCCAAGCGCCACGGAAACGCGCTCGAGGTTTCCGGTCTTATGAGCATTCGCGGCGTCGAGAAACCCGTGTCGCTGAACGTTGAGGTCGGCGGCGTCGCCAAAGACCCCTGGGGAAACACCAAAGCCGGACTGAGCTTCGCGGGAAGCATCAACCGCAAGGACTTTGGATTGGCGTTCCACGTGCTGAACGAGGCCGGCGACCTGCTCGTCAGCGACGAAATCAAGCTCGAGGGCGAGGTTCAGCTCAAGCTCGAAGCCTAACCACTCCTGGTTTTTAGTTGGGCCCTCGGGCCGGGCACGTCCCGGTTCGAGGGTTTTTTTTCATGGGTGCGCGTGCGAAGGTGCCGTCGCATAACCGAGCAAACCGAGGTACTTTTAAGGTAAACTATGACCCCGATGCACCGCTTCCTGATTTTTGCCCTGGCGGGCAGCCTCTGCATGCCCCTGAAGGCGCAGTGGACGACCAACACCGCCCTCAATACCCCGATCGCCTCGGGAACGACGGACGACCTCCAGGCCCTCACGGGACCCAGCGGCCGCACCTACGTAGCCATGTTTCAGCCGTCGTCCAACGGCTACAGTCCGCGCCTTCAAGTGCTCAACGAATTGGGTGTGGCCCGATTGGGGAGCAACGGAATGGCCTTCAACACCACGGCGTCTATGGGCACCTACACGGTGACGTGGGACCTGAGGCTGGACGCGAACGAACACGTGTACATTGGTTTTACGGCGACCGGGAATACGGACGCGGTGGTGCACCGCCTCGACAGCTCGGGGAACCACGTGTGGAATACCGCCGGGGTGGCCCTCGGTCAAGGCTACGACGTGAAGTTGCTCCCGCTGAACAACGGAGACCTCATGGTGGGCTGGCTGGACGCCAACGGGGGCGGCGCCAAGCTGCGCAAAATCGGCGCCTCCGGCAGTTTTGCGTGGCCGTCCGCTGTGACGATTGCGTCGCCTACGGGTTCGGGTCAGGTGCAGGTCGGCGAACTGATGGAGTACAGCAACGGCGACGTGCTGGTGGTATACTACGTCCGCACGGGATTTGGACCCTCGGCCCTCCCCTACGCGCAGCGGTACACCGCCTCGGGCACGGCGGTCTGGCTTCAGCCCAAAGCGCTGACGAGCGGATGGTACGTGTACAGCAACCGCAGGTATTCGTTGGTGCAGCGGGGCGACACGGCCTACTTCGGAATGGCGGCGGCCCAAGGACTTGATTTGCAAGCCAAGGTGCAGCGCATTAATCCGCTGGGCGGACTTCCGTGGGGCGCCAACGGCGTCGACGTGTCCACGCTCAACAACCAGTACGAGCGCGACGTGACCTTGGGCATCGCCCCCGACGGCGACGCCCTTTATGCCGTGGCCGAGGTGACTCCGCTCAGCCAGGGCCAAATGGGCACTTTGGTTCAGAAAATGCACCTCAAAACCGGCGCCCTTCCCTGGGGCAGTGCGGGGCGGATGCTCTTCAATCCGAGCAGCAAAGACCAAGGTCCTAAAGGGGATTTGGGCTTCATCGACAGCAAGCCGGTGGTCGTGTACAGCGACGGGTTCAACAACGGAGGCACGCCGGTGCGCCTGCTGGCTGCGTTTTTGGATACGGCGGGAGCGCTGGTGGACAGCATTCCCTTGGCCACCTACCTGTCGCCCAAGGGCCGAATTCAGTTGAGCGGAGCCTCGGGCTTTGACGTTACGGCCGTGTGGTCGGAGGACCGCGGCGCCGGAAGCTTGGGCTTCGCCCAGCGACTCAACCGCACACCTTGCCCGCCGGCGAGCGCCGGCGCGGGCTGGGCATCGCAGCTCGACTCGGCATGGCTGTGGTACACCGGCAGCGGCGCCGACTCGCTGTTTTGGGACTTAGGCGACGGCAGCACGGCTTCGAGCGTTCCGGGCGACACGCTGCGGCACTCGTATGCCGCCAACGGAACCTACGCGGTGGTTCAGTACGCCTTTCGAAGCTGCGGAACCTCTGATACCGCCCAAGTTTCAGGGGGCATTCAGGGAATTGGAGTGGCTGAAGGCCGAGCCGCCCGAGTTAGGGTTGGGCCGACGCCTACCGAAAACGCGCTGGTGCTGGATGCTCCCGGACCCGTTTCGGCCGTTTGCTGGGATGTACTGGGGCGCCCGGTCGGTTCGATTCTCCGCTGGGAACCCGCAACCTGGTGGACCCCCTGCGCGGACTGCCCCGACGGAATGTACTACCTCGAGCTCGAAGGGGTCGGTCGCCAGGCGATCGTACTGAAGCGGCCCTAAACCGGATCACGAGGAGCGGTAGGCCACCTCGTGGTAGGTTTTGGCGTGCGGACCGAGAAAGATCCGCGCAAAAATCCGCACCGCCGCCAGGCCGTCGAGGACAAAACTGAGCGAGAAGAGCACGGCAAGGCCGAGCTGCTCCTCGCCTATGTGCGCAAAGAGCAGGTCTTCGCCGAGAAAGGCGGTGGTGATGGGGAAGCCCGATATGGCCAGGCACGCGAGCAGCACGGCGAACGACAGGCGCGGATGTTCGTAGTAGTGGCCGTGAAAGCGGGTGAGGTCGATCCCGCCCTCAAGCCGGCGCAAGCGCTCCAAGGCCAAGACGCCGGCGAGGGCAGCCAGGTAAATTCCGCCCAAGTAGAGCAGCGTAGACGGCACGTCGAGGCGGGAGTTGAAGGCCACCGCCAAGGCGACGAAGCTGTGGTTCATGACGAGCAGGAACCAAGCGAGCCGGGCATGCTGGCGCTCAGTAAAGGCTTTGAGCACCGAGAGCACGGCGATTCCCGCGGCCACATAGGGCATGGCGGGCGCCAGAGCGGGCGGCACGTACTGCGGACGAAGCAGCAGGACGACCAACGCGAGTATTACGGGTCCAAAGAGCGCCATAGCCCCGGTAACGCTGAGGAAGTCCAGCTTTCGGCCCGCCGCCTTCAGGGGGTTCCAGAGCGTGCGGTACATCAGGGTGTCCAAGCCAAATTCGGTGACGGCAAGCACGTACAGGCTGCTGCGCACGCGCGGGGGCAGCCGGTGTTCGTAGCTGCGGCGACCCGGATCAAATCCAAAGAGCTGTTCGCGAATTTGGTAGGTTACGACCGACGGCGAAATGAGCAGCTGGTAGGTGCGCAGCAGGGCGTTGCCCGAAATGTGCACGAGGGCCAGCACGTTCCAGCCGAGGGCGATTTCGATGAAGATGAGTCCAATTTGGGCCGCCGAAGCGTAGGCAATTTGGGCCTTGACTGAGGATTGGACGCGGGCAATGGCGGTGGCAACTAGGGCGGTGGCCAGCCCCACTCCGCCCACCAGCCAGGGCATCAGGGCAAGCTCACCCCAAAAAGCGTGGGTGCGCAGCAAGATGAAGGCGCCCATGTGAACCGAAAGGGAACCGTAGAAAATGGCGCTCGAAGGCGTGGGGCCCTCCATCGCGCGCGGGAGCCACGGGGTAAAGGGCAGCTGGGCGGACTTTGCCATGGCCGTCAGCAGCACCGACAGGGCGATGACCCACGCCATGCCTTGGTGGCCGGCGAGGTGTTCGCGCACGAGTTCGTGGGCCTCGAGCATCGAAAACTGGACGTTGGCATGCCAAAAGTGGTGGCTCATCCACATGGCGAGGAGGAGTCCGACGTCGGCGATGCGGTAGACCGAGAACACCTTGAGCGCGTTTTTGACCGGCAGGTAGCGATCCCGGTAAAAGGCGATGAGCAGGAAGGAAGAGACGCCCAGGACCTCCCAGCCAGCGAATAGGGTCTCAAAGTTCCCGGCGAGCACGGTAAGCGTATAACCCAAGTAAAAGAACCAAATGTTGGCAAAAAAGCGCCCGTATCCCTTCTCGCGGTGCATGTACACCGAGCTGTAGGCGGCGACTAAGGTGAAGAGGGCCGAGCCCAAAAGCAAAAACACGATGGCGAGTGAGTCCAGGTGGACGGCGGCGATGAATTGGTAGCTGTCGGTCGCGTAGACTTCGAGGTTGAGGTCGGTCCAAGGGCGGCGATCTTGGTAGAGCCACCACCCGGCGGCGAGGGCGACGGCGGCCAAGTGCGCCCCAGCCGCGGTGAGGGTCCAGCGGGCAATGCGGCGCTCGGCACGAGGAGGTAAAAGCAGCACTCCCAGGTAGGCCCCTAAGGGCGCCAGGGTGATAAAGTACAGTAGGGCGTTCATGCTAGGATTGGGGTCGAATGAGGTGAACTGGAATGTTTTCGCGAGAGGTCGCGGTGAGCAGCACCGCGTCGGCGACCTCGGGGAGCGACGAAGTGAACGGGTTGTAGGCCTCGTAGCTTCCGCCGGGGCGGTAGCGATGGCGTTGGCGGGTGCCTGGATCGATCACGACCAAGTGAATCCACTCGCGGTCAAACCAGGCGCGCGTGGCCGGCGCGCGGTCCAGCACCCGTTCAACTACCGCACAGGATTGCACCACGACCATCAGAAGGCGCAGGGGGTCGTGCACCTCGATCATTTGGCTGGGCAATCCAGGGCGGAGGTCGCCGTCGATGCCGTTGGCTACGCCGATCAATCCCATGACGTTGTGCGGAAGTTTGGTTCCCGCCCCCAGGCGCTGGTTGTCGACCCGCGAGAAGTAGTACTCGAGGTTGATGCCTCCGCAGACCGGGGCGGCAGCGCCCAGAATGGTCTGCAGGGCGTGGCCCTCGGGGTCCTGGGCGGGATCGTAGCTGTTCAAGAAGGCCCGGCGGTCCAAGAAGACGTGGTCGGTAAACGCCCGCGGGGCAACAATGGCCATGGCGTTGGTGGCGTGGTTGAGCTCGGGTCGGGGCTCAAAAAGCGACGCGGAGCGCTTGCGCGCATGGTCCCGAGCCGCGGCTCCGTCGGCACCCAAATCGAGGGCCTCAAAGCGGCGGGCGCGTTCTTGGGCGTTCCGCTCGCTGGCCCGCTCCAAGTCGCACAGCATCTGGTCGTGGGCGGAACGCTGTCGTTCGGTAAGCCCTTCGAGGTCGTAGCACGCGACTTCGTCGCGCGTCGTGTCGCGCAGGCCCGGAATAAAGCGCGTGGTGTCGGGAATGGCGATTCCGCGCTGGGCCAAGCGCTCCCGAACCGCGGGGTCGTTGGCCATGCGGCAGTAGGCCCGCGAATTCACGGAACCCGCTCGGCCGCTGCACGCCCCGCAGTCGTAGGCCGCGAAGTGCGGATTGTTGGTCGAACTCGCCCCGTGTCCGAACACGTACACCAGCGGGGCAAAGCCCGACGTCAGGCCGGTGGTCCTAAGGACGCTGGCGACGCGGTCGGCCATCTCGTCGAGGGTGTAGCCGATTTGAACGCCGTGGTCGTGCTCCCCCGCAAAGGACACCGTCAGCTTGGCCTCGGCGTCGAGGTGGTCAAACGCCAGCGAGGTTCCGGCTTGCTTGCTCGGCCGCAGAAGGTGGTAGGCCAACTTGAACAGGGACCAAAATCCGAGCGTCTGCGACCAAAACCACCCGCCCAGAACCGAATGCGAGGACTTTTCGAGGTTGCGCTCTTTGGCCCGCACGGAATGCGCGTCCACGGCCTTGATTCCGTGCTTGGGCGTCACCGGGGCGGGACAGACCTTGACCGGAAACTTGGCGCCCTCCGGGAGGTAGTAGGCGTCGACGCCAAAAAAACCCGGGGTTCCCAAGGTCTGAATGCGCGGATTCACGGCCTCCAGGTGCCGGCGGAAGGAGCATTCGCGGTCGTCAATGCAAAAAAATGCTTGGACTTCAGGGGTTTCAGGCTCGACGTGCAGGTCAGGGCTCAGGCCCAAGCCCAGCAAGGCCGGGTCGTACAAGCTCCACTCGAAGGCCTCCTGCCAAAGCCGCAGGACTTCGTCTTTTTCGCCCCACTCGACGTCGCCAAACAGCGCCACGGGCGGTTCGCTCAACCACGCCGAGAGCGGAACCACCGGGCTTCCTTCGTGCACCCAAAGGGCGTCCCACTCGAGCAGCAGTTCAATGAAAATGAAGTCTTCGAGGCGTACCGGACGCGAATCGAGCAGACTGTGGGGCAGGTCCTCAATGGCCGACACCATTCCCGACCAGCCCTGGTGGGCAAACTGCTGGTCAAAGAGGTAGTGCGCAAAGAGCGAGGGATCGCCGACCACCTTGGCCAGCACGTCTTCGAGCTGAAGGTCGGGGTCAAACAGAGCCTGGCGCACCTCCGGTCGGCGGATCAAGTGGACCGAAGACGACGCTTCGAGCTGCGCCACGGCCGCGCGAAAGGACTTGGCGCGCGATTCGGGAAAGCTCCAAATGGCAATTCCTTGGTCGAGGTAGCTGTTGATGAGGCGAAAGAGCTTGGGGTGCACCAGGGCGTCGAGGTCGATTCCGCGCTGGCGCTTCCAGGTGCCCCGCAGCTGGCCCACGCGTTCCCGGTGCTCGTCTTGGAAGATGGCGAAGTGCATCTTCTGCTCCCACTTGGTGCGTTCGGGCTCGGGCACCGACTTCAAGGCATAGGCCACTGCGGCCTCATGGATTTCTCCGCGGCCGTACCGGGCACGGTAGTCGCTTAGCGGCAGCGTGGTTTTGTAGCCCAGCAGTTCGTTGGCCTTTTTCAGGCCAAGGAAAAACGAGTCCTGCTGGAACGCGTGCAGGCTGTTGTGGTGCACAAAGTCCTTGAGCGGAGCCTGTGCGGGCAGGTAGTGCTTCAGTTCGTGAAGCACGTGGTGGCGATCAAAGGGGCGCATCGCTAGAGAATAAAAACTTGGTACTGAAGCGTAAACTCGCTGCGGCGAGCGGTGGCCGTGGCCAAGCCCGCGGGCGTTGCCGCGCTGTACACCGGACGGATTCCCCAGTCCAGACTCATCTTGCTCTGGTGCCCGTGCTCGAGGAAGTTGATCCCCCAATGGGTAATCCACATCGGGCGCTCGAGCCGGTCGGACTTCGCTCGACGGGCCGAAACGTAGGGTTGGAAGCGCACGGCCTTCTCCCCGCGTTCGGGACTCACCCAGGCCGCCTGAAGGTACCATGAGGTCCCGGTGGTGAACATGGGGTAGGCATTTCCGATTCCGCCCAACGACGCCGAAGGGTTCACGCTCGCGTTGGCCGGATTCATGATGCCGTTGTTGCGCTGGTAACCGGGTCCGTAGTCGGTGGCAAAAAACCCGAGGTAGCCTGAAAACGCGGCGTGCCGGCTGCCGTAGGGCTGCTCCGCAAAGAGCGCCACCGAGGCCAAGGTCATTGCGTGCTCGAGCGTGTCGGAACCGTTTAGGGACCACATCGCCTTGGCCTGGTGAATCGCGCCTGCCTCAAGGTTGAGGATGCGCTTGGTCCCCAGGTAGGTGCCCGCCATGTAGGGCGTGGTGTGGGGCTCGCGCTCGGCGAAGTTCCAGATCAGCAGCCCCTGGTACTGCGGGGTGGCCGACCTCGGATCGAAGCTGGCGTGCTCACTCAAGCTGGGGCTTGAGCCCGACGAAGCGTAGGCAAACGGCGTGGTAAAGGCAACCCGGTAGTCGAGTTGGGCCACCTGACCCCGCGCATAGGCGCTGAACTTGCGCGAGAACTGGTCGGTTTGGTCGACCGTGGCCTGGGCGAACACGGGCACGTCGAGGGTCGCAATGCTCGCGACCGCGGGTTGGCTGAACCGGCTCAGTCCGTTGAGGATGGTAAGCCCCGCCCCCACTTTGAGCTGATTTTGGGCCGAAATCCGCCGCTCGACCACGGCGTCGTGCACGAAGAGCTGGTTTTTGCGGTTTCCCCCGTTTCCCGGCGAAAGCGCGTTCACGTTGTTCATTCCAATTTGGCTGTAGAAGAACACGCGGGGGGTTACCTGTCCAAAAATCTGCACGCGGGTGCGGCGCAATCCGACGTCGGCAGTCCAGTCCTTGGGGGTCCCGTTCACGGCTGTTCCCGGGTTGCTCTGATTGGCGCGGACCCAAACCTGGTTGAGTCCGGTCCACTGCACGAAGGCGCTGCCCGAGGCGTTGAGCGGAGTCCGCAATGCCTGAGCGCCCGCGCGGCCCACGGCCCCCACCCCTAGGGCGGCGGACAGGGCAAGGATTCGCAATCCCCGCTTCATTTGTTCACCACTCGAGTGGAAAGCTCGTGCTTGCCCAGCGGCTTCGCGTCTTCGGGGTACAGCACCTCGAGGTGTCCGTTGGCCCGTTCCACTTCGTGCTGCACCGCGTGGAGGAGCTCCATCGTGCTGTGGTCCAGCATCTTCGCCTTGCGGGCGTCGACCACCGCGTGCGGAGCCGATTTAAGCGGTTCCAGCGTTTTGCCGAGCTTTATGATGTTGGCAAACGAAAAAGCCCCTTCGAGCTCGACGTGCTCGCCTTCGTCCCGGTGCTCCGTGTGAATTTGGGCGCGGGTAACGCTTCGCACTTTGCCCTTCAAGCTGAACACCTGCAGCAAAAACTCGACGGCGATGCCCGCAAAAATTCCGACCAATAAATCTTCAGCCAGCGTCAACCCGATGGTCACCAAGAACACCGCCAACTGATCCCAACCGATTTGGAAGGTGCTGCGAAAGAGCTTGGGGTTGGCCAAACGGTAGCCCGTGAAGATCAGCATGGCGGCCAGGGCACTGAGCGGAATCATCTGCAAAAGCCCCGGGAGCAGGGCGACAAAAAGAAGCAGCGCCAGACCGTGGTAAAAATTGGCCCACCGAGTTTGGGCTCCGTTGGAAACGTTGGCACTGGAGCGCACCACCTCGGCAATCATGGGGAGTCCGCCCAAAAGGCCCGCAACGCTGTTGCCCAGACCCACTGCGAGCAGGTCGCGGTTGGCGTCGGACTTTCGGCGGTAGGGGTCGAGGCCGTCGACCGCCTTCACGGTCAGCAGGGACTCCAGGCTTCCGACCAACGAAAACATGAGCACGTACTTCCACGTAGTCGCGGAGCCCAGCAGCCCGAAGTCCGGGAGCACAAAACCCGCCGAAAACGATTCCGGAAGGTGGACCAGGAATTTGGGGTCGAGCACAAAGTAGGCCCCCAACCCGATTCCGAGGACCAGCACGATTAATTGGGGCGGAACCGTCGCTTTAAACTTTTTAAGCGGAAGCCACGCATACCCAAAGAGCAGCGCCAAGCTCGATAGGCCCACTAGGGCGTCGTGGGCGTCGGCGTGGCGAACGAGCTGCGGAAGCTCCAATAGCAGCGCAATCGGCGTTTTGCCTTCAGGGGTCGCCCCCAGCAGTACGGGGAGCTGCTTGGCGATGATGATGATTCCGATGGCCGCGAGCATCCCGTGCACCGCAGAAGTCGGAAAGAAATCCACGTAGCGCCCGAGCTTCAGCAGGGCAAAAGCGACCTGAACGAGCCCCGTGATGACCACCACGGCCAGCGCGTAGCGGTACCCGGCAGCAGCGTCGCCCTGGCCCAATTCGGCCACGGCCGCAACCGCGATGGAAATCAGGCCCGCAGCCGGGCCCTTGATGGAAAGCCGGGAGCCCATGAGGGGGCTCACGAAGAGTCCGCCCACCATGGCGGTAATGATGCCCGCAAAGGGCGGAAACCCACTGGCCATCGAAATTCCGAGGCAAAGGGGCAGGGCGATCAAGAATACGAGAAAGCCCGCGGTGAGGTCTTGACTAAAATGTGCCCTCAGGCCCGCAAGGCCGTCTTTAGGCAATGTTTTTGACATAAGTAACTAGAAATGAGCATTAAAAACCGTTTTCAGCAGAGCGCTCAGAGGCGCGCGCAGGTCGGGTTTAGGCTCAAATTCTAAATACTTCGTACTCTAAATAAAGGGTCTTGGGTTGCGGAAACTTAGCTGCAGACGGGGCCGATTTCGCCCGATCGCCGTCCCAGATTCCGTCGGGATGCGCCTGGCTTCGGAAGGGCTGCTCCAGAAAGCAAATTCCGTCGCTTCCGTACTCCGTTTCGCCCGACTCGTCGGCCTCGGTTTCGACCTTGAGCTCTTCTGAAAGCTCCTTGCCGCCCGCAACGCGCTGCAGGTCGTCGCCCGCAAAATCGGTGACCACCGAAACGCCCAAGGGGTGGCGCACCTCCCGGTGGGCGTAGCCCGAAAGCACCGATCCCGCCAAAATCCACAGGGCCACAGCCAGCAGGTGCAGCGACGGAATCCAACGGTTTTTCTGTACGAAACGGTACATGGTGCTATGGGTTGGGCAAATATCGGTCCAATTTGGCGACTTTTAGCACCAAATGAGTGAACTCCGTGTTCTAGGTTTACACCCATGAAGGAATATTGGAACCAGCGCTTTTCGGAGGCGGAGTATGCCTACGGCGACGCCCCGCACGTCAGCGTGCGCGAACAGTTTGGCGTTCCGGGTTCGGGCCGCGTGCTCTGCTTGGCCGAAGGCCAAGGGCGGAACGCCGTGCACCTCGCCCGCCTAGGGTACGACGTGACTGCATTGGATTTCAGCGAGGTGGGCCTTGAGCGCGCCCAGGAGTTGGCGTCGCGAGCCGGGGTGAGGATCCACTGCCTTCAAGCGGACCTGAGCACCTATGTGTTTGAGCCCGAGGCCTGGGACGGAATCGTTTCGGTGTTTGGGCACCTCCCCGCGCCCTTGCGCGCTCGGGTGAACGCCCAGCTCCGCAGCGCCCTCAAGCCCGGCGGATGGCTGCAGCTCGTGGGCTACCACCCGAAGCAGCTCACGTATGCCACGGGCGGGCCGCAAGAGCCGAGCATGCTGTACACCGTCGAGGGCCTTCAGGCGGAACTCGGGGCCGGATGGATCTTTGACGTCGCCGAAGTCGTCGAACGCGAACTCGAAGAGGGCCCCTACCACCGCGGCATGTCGGCCTTCGTTCACGTACTTGCCTTGAAAACCAGCAACCAGTAACAAGTTACCGTCATGACTGACTTAGACATCGCCCGCTCCGTCACCCCCCAGCCCATTGGGGCGATTGCTTCGCGACTCGGAATCAACCCCGAGCTGCTCGAGCCCTACGGCAAGACCAAAGCCAAGATTCCGCTCGAGGCCCTGCGCGAGCCCCAAGGCCAGCTGGTCTTGGTGACGGCGATCAGTCCGACGCCCGCGGGCGAGGGCAAAACGACCGTGACGGTGGGCCTGACCGACGGCCTCAACCGCATCGGCGAGCGGGCGGCGGCGGCGCTGCGCGAGCCTTCACTGGGCCCCGTGTTTGGCATCAAGGGCGGAGCCGCCGGGGGCGGCCGTTCCCAGGTGGTTCCGATGGAAGATATCAACTTGCACTTCACGGGGGACTTTGCCGCCGTGGAGAAGGCCAACAACCTGCTCGCCGCGCTGATTGACAACGACTTGCAGCGCAAAAACCGCGTCGGACTCGACCCCCGGACGATTGTTTGGAAGCGGGTAATGGACATGAACGACCGCGCCCTGCGCACGCTCGTGATTGGGCTGGGCGGCAAGGCGGGCGGGGTTCCGCGCGAAAGCGGTTTCAACATTACCGCAGCTTCAGAAGTCATGGCCATTTTGTGCATGAGCCGCGACCTCGACGACTTGCGGGAGCGATTTGCGCGCATCTATGTGGGCGACACCTGGGACCGCCAGCCGGTGTTTGCGGCTGACCTCAAAGCCCCCGACGCGATGGCCATTCTGATGCGCGACGCGATAAAGCCCAACCTGGTGCAAACACTTGAAGGCAATCCGGCGGTGCTGCACGGCGGGCCGTTTGCCAACATCGCCCAAGGAACCAATTCGCTGATTGCCACGCGAATGGCCCTAGGATACGCCGACTGGGTGGTGACTGAGGCGGGCTTTGGTGCCGACCTGGGGGCCGAGAAATTCTTGAACCTCAAGTGCCGGGCCGGAGGCCTCAAGCCGTCGGTGGCCGTGCTGGTCGCCACCGTTCGGGCGCTCAAGTACCACGGCGGCGTGGCGTTGTCCGACTTGGGCACGCCCAACGCGGAGGCGGTGGTCCGCGGCAGCGCCAACCTCGCCAAGCACCTTGAAAATTTGCAGTCGTTTGGGCTTCCGGTGGTGGTCGCGATCAACGCGTTTGCTGCCGACACGGCCGAAGAGCACGAGGCGATTCGCCAAGCGGCGGCGGCCTACGGGGTAGAGGCCGTGCTCAGCGAGGGATGGGCCCGCGGCGGAGCCGGAACCGCCGACCTCGCCCGCGCCGTCGTGGCCGCGTCCAAGGGTCCGGTGGCCCCGCAGTTTACCTACGAATTCGGCGACCCAATGGAAGAGAAAATCCGCCGAATTGCGACCCGGATTTATGGGGCCGACGGCGTTGTATTTGCTCCGGCAGCCAAAGCGTCGATCAAGCGCATGGCCGAAATTGGGCTGGGCGAACTGCCCGTGTGCATGGCCAAGACCCAAAAGTCGTTTACCGACAATGAGAAAATCCTTGGGCGGCCCACCGGATTTGACGTCACCGTGCGCGGCCTCGAAGTCAGTGCGGGCGCGGGATTTGTGGTTCCGCTCCTCGGCGACATGCTGCGCATGCCCGGATTGCCTGAAGTTCCGGCAGCCGAACACATGACGATTGACGGCGCAGGGCGCATTGAGGGACTGAGTTAAACAAGTGACCAGAAACCCGTTACTGGTTACTTGCTCCTCGTGTTTTTAAGTGTTTCAAAATTTAAAGTAGAATTATTCTAAATAGGCAGTTCTGCACCGCCGTTCGCGTTGTAGGTTTGCAGCCTATTTAAAATCATTCTAAATATGTTAAGTGTGGCGCTTGGCCTTAGTATGGCCGTGTATTCGGGGGATTCCGCCCGGGTTGATAGTCTTCAACTGGTTGAAATTCATGCTGTTTCTAGTCTAGGCCTTGGGCAATCCGCCCGCAACTTGGGAAGCGGAACCCATGTGGAAGCACGGGTGCTCCGCCAGACGTTCACGCAAAATCCCAACGAGGCCGCCTCGACGGTTCCGGGCCTTACGACCCGAGACGAAGACGGATTTGGGCTGCGCATGAACTGGGGAATTCGCGGCACGGGCACCGAGCGCAGCAGCCGGGTCGTACTTATGGAGGACGGGGTACTCACCGCTCCGGCGCCCTACAGTGCTCCCGCAGCCTACTACCAGCCGAGCGTGCTCCGCATGTCGGGCCTCGAGGTGGCGAAAGGCTCGAGCCAAATTGCGGCGGGCCCGCAAACGACCGGCGGAGCGATCAATTTTCAGTCGAGCCCCATTGACCTGCAGCAGCGCATTAAGGTTCGGTCGTCCTTGGGCGGCTACGGTACCGCATTTGCACACAGCCAGGTTTCCTTGGGCGGACCCCCCTGGGCCGCCTCGGTCGAATGGCTCCGCCAGCACTCGAATGGGTTTCGGCAGCTCGACGGCAGGGGCCCGGGCGGAACCGGTTTTGACCTGAACGAATGGGTTGCGAAAAGCCAGCTGCGCATCAACCGCCGGAATACGTTGCTGTTCAAGGCCCTGGTCAAAGGCGAAGAGTCCGCCCAGTCCTACCTCGGCCTTACCGAAGCCGACTTTGCCGTTAATCCGTACCGCCTCTACGGACTGGCGCAAAAGGATGTTTTGAAGAGCCGGTTTGGGCAGGCTTGGGTGCGCCACCTCTACCGCGGGGCCCAGACGGAACTGAGCACGACCGCCTACGCCCAGGGTTTCGGCCGCAACTGGTACAAGCTCGACGGCCTGTCGGCCGAGGGGGAAGCACTCACGTCCCTCGGTGCGGCACTTCGCAGCCCGAGCTTGGCGACGTACCGTGTGCTCACTTTGGACTCCGCGGGGCTCGGCCGCGCAGACGTCAAGGCCAACAACCGAAGCTACGCTTCGAGCGGAATTCAGACCCACGGCCTGCTCCGCCAAGGGCCGCTCGCAGGGCTGCGCTTTGGCGCGCGCCTTCACCGCGACTACGGAGACCAGCTCCAGTGGACCGACCGCTACGACGTCGCGCAAGGCCAAATGCACCGGGTGTCGCACGGAAGTCCAGGCTCGGCCGGCAACCAACGGCTGACTACTACGGCGGGTTCTGCCTATGCCGAGGCCAGGCTGCGCCGGGGCAAATGGACGGCCGTTCCGGGGCTGCGCGTGGAGTCGATCTACAGCCGCAACGAGAAATGGAGCGCGTTGGACTCGCTTCGACTTGGGACCGCGGACCGCACTGCGGCGTGGACCACGGTGGCCCTGCCCGGGCTTCGCCTGCAGCGCCGCGGGCGCAATCACCTTGCTTTTGCTAGCGTGCACCGGGGTTTTGCCTCGGGTTCGGCCAGTGCCGACGTGCGGGCCGAGCACAGCGTGAACGCGGAATGGGGCCTGCAAGCGGAACGCCGGAACCTCGACGGGATGCTTACGGCTTTTGCGACGTGGTACCAAAACATGCTGGGCAGCGACCTTGCGGCCTCGGGCGGCAGCGGAACGGGAGACCTTTTCAACGCCGGTTCGGCGCGAATTCTGGGGTTTGAGGCGGCAGGTAGGATTCGGCAGCGCTGGGGCCACATGGCTCTGGAGCACCAGATTCAGGCCTCGTGGATGCACAGCGCGTTCACTTCGGCGTTCAAAGCGACGACCGACGTGTGGCGCGAGGTGGCTGTGGGCGATCCGATTCCCTACACGCCCCAACTTCAAGGGAGCGCGCGCAGCGAAGCCCGACTTGGCCGATGGGGCTTCATTGCCCAGGTTCAGTACACGGGAGCTTCGGCCACGGGGCTCGGGGGTAATTTACCCGCCCGCACGCTGGTTCACGGCGGAATTTTTGTTGAGCCCGCGCCCGCTTGGCGCATCCAACTCGACGGGAGCAACCTCACGGGATCGCGCGTTGCTGCTTCGCTCCATCCGGCCGGGTGGCGCGTGACCGGGCCGAGAATGCTGCGTTTTGGCGTGAGCTACGGGTGGTAAATGGATGAAACGTGTTTAAACACGTTAAATGATTACCTTTGCCGCATGAATATTGTTGCATTCGGCGCCTCGTACAGCCGCACCTCCATTAACCGCCAGTGGGCGGAACACGTTGCCCGCCAACTTCCGGGCACCACCGAAGTCCGCGTGCTCGACTTAAACGACTACGACTTGCCGGTGTACACGGTGGAACGCGAGCAAGAGCTCGGAATTCCCGAGGCCGTGGGACGCTTTGTCGCAGAGCTTCAGGCGGCCGACGCCGTGGTGGTTTCGTTTGCGGAATACAACGGTTCGTACGCCGCCGGCTTCAAAAACCTTTTTGACTGGGCCTCGCGCCACACGCTCAAAATGTTCGAGGCCAAGCCCACGGTGCTTCTTTCGGCTGCACCCGGTCCGCGCGGCGGGTTGACGGTGCTTCAGTCGGCGGTGGAGCGGTTTCCGCGCCACGGCGCCGAGGTGGTGGGGAGTATGGCGCTACCCCGGTTCAAAGAAACGTTTCACCCGGTGGACGGCGTGGTCGACGAGGCGCTGCGCGCCGAGCTCGACGGCCTGATCGCCCAGTTTGCCGCCGCGGTGGCGGCTCCGCGCCAAGGTTGAGCATGGTGCGCATTCTCGCGGTAGGAACGCACCCTGACGTGATGGCGGTCGTGGAGCGCCTGCTCCGCAGCCAGCCCGGTTGGGAGCCCCGGGTCGAGACCTGCGCGGCCAATGCGCTGGCGGCCCTGCGCACCACGGCGGGCTTCGAAGTGCTGCTCCTGGGGGCCGGACTGAGTCCTGAGGAAGAAATGGCCCTGCATACGGCGGCCGGCGCTTTGGTTCCCAAGGTTCCCGTGGTCGCCCACTACGGAGGCGGTAGCGGCCTGCTCTTCGCCGAGGTGTGGGGCGTGCTGGGGCGCTGAGAGGCTACCTTTAGCCCCATGCATCCGCTCGAAACGCTTCTGGATTCGTGGAACCAGCTTTATGTTTTGGATTCGCCAAGCAGCGAAGCGCTGCTGCGCCTTGCCCGCACCCAGTATATGGACCGCGGCGACGTGATTCAACCGGTGGGCCAACCCTGCCGGACCCTGTACTTCGTGGCCGAAGGTTGCGTTCGAATTCACAGCGTGCACCAGGGCCACGACGTCACCGAACGCATGGTGCTTGCGGGCGGATTCGCGGCGCGCGGTGAAAGTTTGTTCGACCAAAGTCCGGTGGACAAAGGCATCGAATGCCTTTCGAGCGGAACCCTCGTCGCCCTACCCACACCTGCTCTGTTCGCCGCTTTTGAGGCGCACCGCCCCCTTGAACGCGCCTTCTACAAAATGATCGAACAGGACTACGTTCGTCAGATTAAACGATTGGAACGCATTCAAACGCTTAACCCTGCGGAGCGCTACGCGCAACTCCGGGCAGCCGAACCCGAACTGCTGCAAGAGGTTCCGCTCAAGTACTTGGCTAGTTATCTGGGCATCACCCCAGAGAGCCTTAGCCGAATCCGCGCCCGACGAACTTAACGATCGTCAAGGCACAGCTTGGCGGCAGCACGGAGTTTTGCCCCATGCCTTCGCCTTCAGCGCAACTTGGCCTTCGCCACAACCTCGCCCCATTCAGTCTTTTGGTACTGGTCAACGCCCTCGTCGGGGCCATGGTCGGCATGGAGCGAAGCATCCTGGGACCCCTCGCCGAATCGCGGTTTGGGCTGACGAGCACCGCGGTCCTGATGCAGTTTTTAGTGGCCTTTGGACTCGCGAAGGCTCTGGCTAACTACGCGACGGCATGGCTGGCTCCGCGCTACGGGCGGCGCTGGGTACTGAGGCTGGGGTGGCTCCTCGCGCTGCCGGTGCCGTGGTTGCTTGGATGGGCTCCGAACTGGGGCTGGGTGGTCGCCGCAAACGTTTTACTCGGATTCAACCAGGGCCTCGCTTGGAGCAGTACGGTCGTCATGAAGATGGACCTCGTGGACGACCGCCAACGCGGTCTCGCGATGGGCCTCAACGAATTCGCCGGTTACCTCGCCGTGTCGGTGGCCGCAGGAGCCACAGGTTGGACTGCCCAGCACTATGGCTTGGGTCCGCACCTCTTTACCGCAGGCGGAATCACCGCGGCCCTCGGAACCCTTCTGAGCTTTACCGCCGTACGCCGCACCGAGGGGCACGTCGCGAAGGCCGCTGCGGACTCCCCGCTCGAGCGGCTCTGCTGCCCCTTTGCCCAAACGACCTGGAAGCACCCCGCCCTCGCCAGCATTTCGCAGGCCGGACTCGTCAACAACCTCAACGACGCTTTGGTGTGGGGACTGGTTCCCGTCCTACTGTGGACCAAGGGATTCAGCATGGGTGAAGTAGGCCAAGTTGCCGCGGTCTACCCCGCCGTGTGGGGTTTTGCCCAGCTCGCCACGGGTCCGCTCGCCGACCGTTTTTCAGCCCGAAACCTGATTGCCCTCGGGATGACCGTTCAAGCGTTCGCCCTTGCCTCGATGCCCTGGCTCGACAGCCCTGAGGCCTGGACCGCCGCCAGCGCCGTACTTGGCTTGGGCACCGCCCTCGCCTACCCCACCTTTTTAAGCGCCGTCGCCCAGTGGACCCACCCGTCGGATCGGGCTTCAGCCCTCGGAATCTTTCGCTTTTGGCGCGACCTGGGGTACGCCGTTGGCGCCCTGATAGTGGGCGGAATCGCCGCCACCACCTCTGCCCAAGCCGGAATCCTCACCGTAGCCGGTTTAACCCTTGCCAGCGGACTGCTTGTGGCGGTTCGTATGCCCTCAAGTCCTAACTTTCGCCCATGAATCCTACCCACCTTCACCTCATTTTGGTGCACGTGCCCGTCGCGGCCCTGCTCTTTGGGGCGCTCAGCCTCAAAATCGGAACCTTTTGGAAGTCCCGCCCCGCCCAAATCTTGGGCTACGCGACCATTTTTGGCGGAATCCTTGCCGCCTTTGCCTCCGGAGCCACCGGCGAAGAAGCCGAAGAGGCGCTCGAGGCCTTGGGCGGATTTTCGCACGACCTCATCCATGCCCACGAAGAGGCCGCCGAAGGCTTTATGTTCGGAATCTGGTCCCTCTCGGCCGTCGCTCTGACCGGATTTGTTCTGTTGCTGCGGAACCACGCCAAAGCCACCCTCTTCGCGTGGATCGTCTTGATTTATGCCTCCATCGTATCCTTGGGCGGAATGCGCGTCGGCTACCTGGGCGGCCAAATCAGCCACTCCGAGGCCTACGACCAGCCGGTGTCCGTTGCACATGATGAAGACTAAGTTCGCGGCCTTGGCCTTGGCGGTGAGCACCGCCGCCGCAGCCCAAATCGCCAACCCGGGGTTTGCGGACAGCACTACGGGGGTTGCCATTGGCAAAATCCACCTGTCGGGCTACCTCGACACCTACGTCGGGCTCGGTCCGCGCACCGCCGGAAGCATGCCCTACATGGTGAGTTCCGCGCGCGTCGGCGAAGTCAACGTCAACCTCGCCGCACTCGACCTTCGCTACCAGACGGACCGCCTTCGCGCCCGCATCATGCCCGGCTGGGGCACCTACATGGACGCCAACTACGCGCCCGGCGAGCCCCGGGTTGTGGAGGCGAGTGCCGGATTCCGCCTGAAGACCCGCCGCGAGGTGTGGGTCGACGCCGGCGTTTTGGGTTCGCCATTTACCAACGAGAGCGCCATTTCCAAGGACCATTTGATGTACACGCGGTCGCTGGCGGCGGAATACGTTCCGTACTACCTCAGCGGCGTGAAGCTGAGCTACTTGCCCAGCGCACGATGGAACTGGTACGCCTACCTTGTCAACGGGTGGCAGCAGGTGCGCGACCAGGTGCGCGGACCGGGGCTGGTGCTCCAGTCCGAGTTCCGCCCGAACGCCCACGTGCTCGTCAACGGCAACCTGTTTGCGGGCCGCGAGCAGAGCACCACGGGCGAGGTGGGGATGCGCGCGTTTGCCGACCTGTACGTAGTGCGGCAAATCGGATCCCGTTGGCGGACCACCGCCGATGCCTACGTCGGGCGCCAGCAGACCCCGGGGGGAGCGCGGTGGTGGGCCCAAGCCAACCTGATCGCGGAACGCCGCCTCAGCGCCGATTGGCGCGCCTCGGGCCGCCTTGAGTACCTGCACGATCCGCACCACGTGGTGGTGGCCTACGACCGGGGCTACCCCGGGTTTCGCACGGCGGCGAGCTCGATCGGCCTGGCCAAGCACCTGGACCACGGAATGCTGCGCCTGGAATCCCGGTTGTTTTACAGCGCCAACGACAGCTACCCCACTCCGGGCTTGGGCAAGGTTGCGCCTTGGGGCGTTGCGAGCTATACGGTCTGGTTTTAAGTAAAATAGCCCCGCCGGGGGGCGAGGCTATTTTTTCAAATTCGGATTTTTCCGAACGTTTGCGCGTAGAAAAGATTCGGATTTTTCCGGATTTCAAAAACTCACGCGCGGTCCGCATTCATGACTTTGGCCCAAGCCGCCACGAAGTCGTGAACGAACTTGTCGGCGCCGTCGGCGCAGGCGTAGACCTCAGCGAGGGCGCGCAGCTCTGAATTGGAGCCAAACACCAAGTCGGCACGGGTGCCGGTCCACTTGACGGCGCCCGTCTTGCGGTCGCGGCCTTCGAAGTGGTCTTGATGCGGGTTGGTCGACTTCCACTCGGTGCTCAAGTCGAGCAGGTTGGTGAAAAAGTCGTTGGTTAGCTTGCCGGGCTGGGTGGTCAGCACGCCGGTGGCGCTGCCGTCCCAGGTGGCGCCGAGCACGCGCATTCCGCCCACGAGCGCCGTCATTTCGGGCGCCGTCAGGTTGAGCAGCTGGGCCTTGTCGACGAGCAGGTGCTCGCCCATGGCGCCGTAGTGGCCCTTGTGGTAGTTGCGGAATCCGTCAGCTACCGGCTCCAGAACGGCGAACGAATCGACGTCGGTATGCTCCTGAGTCGCGTCGGCACGGCCTGGAGTAAACGGAACCTTCACGTCGCGGCCCGCATCCTTGGCGGCTTTTTCGATGGCGGCGCAGCCTCCGAGCACGATGAGGTCCGCCATCGACACCTTAGTGACGCCGGCGGCGTTGAACTCCTTCTGAATGCCCTCGAGCACGTCAAGCACTTTGTGCAGCTGCGTCGGGTGGTTCGCCGCCCAGTACTTCTGGGGCGCAAGGCGCAAGCGTCCTCCGTTGGCACCGCCGCGCATGTCGCTTCCGCGGAAGGTCGAAGCCGAAGCCCACGCCGTAGTCACCAATTCGGCCACGCTAAGGCCCGAAGCAAGGAGCTTTCCTTTGAGGGCAGCCACGTCGGCATCGCTCACCGTCGGGTAGTCCACGGCGGGGATGGGGTCTTGCCAAATCAGCACCTCAGCAGGAACCTCGGGGCCCAGGTAGCGGTGGCGCGGACCCATGTCGCGGTGCGTCAGCTTGAACCACGCACGGGCGAACGCGTCGGCGAACGCGTCGGGGTTCTCGTAGAAGCGGCGCGAGATTTTCTCGTAGGCCGGATCAAAGCGAAGCGCCAAGTCGGCGGTCGTCATGACCGGCTGGTGGGTCTTGCCGGCCACGTGGGCGTCGGGCACGGTTCCGGCGCCGGCGTCGCCCTTGGGCTTCCACTGCCAGGCTCCGGCGGGGCTCTTGGTCAGTTCCCATTCGTAGCCAAAGAGGTTCTCGAAGTAGTTGTGGCTCCACTGCGTTGGGGTGGTCGTCCATGCGCCCTCGAGTCCGCTCGTGATGGCGTCCTCGGAATGGCCTTTGCCGTGGGCGTTCTTCCAGCCCAGGCCCATTTCTTCCATGGGCGCTCCGGCGGGCTCGCGGCCTACCAGGTTGGCGTCGCCGGCCCCGTGCATCTTGCCAAAGGTGTGGCCGCCGGCCACGAGGGCCACGGTTTCTTCGTCGTTCATGGCCATGCGGCCAAACGTCTCGCGCACGTCGCGGGCCGAAGCCAGGGGATCGGGGTTGCCGTTGGGGCCCTGCGGGTTGACGTAGATCAAGCCCATTTGAACGGCGGCGAGCGGGTTTTCTAGGTCGCGGTCGCCTTCGTAGCGCTTGTCGCCAAGCCACTCGGTCTCTTGGCCCCAGTAAATGTCTTCTTCGGGCTGCCAGAGGTCGGCGCGTCCGCCCGCGAACCCAAAGGTCTTGAAGCCCATGGTCTCCAGGGCGACGTTGCCCACCAGCACAAAGAGGTCGGCCCACGAGAGCTTGCGTCCGTACTTCTGCTTGATCGGCCACAAGAGCATGCGGGCCTTGTCGAGGTTGCCGTTGTCGGGCCAGCTGTTCAGCGGTGCGAAGCGGTGCGTACCCGTTCCGGCGCCCCCGCGGCCGTCGGCGATGCGGTAGGTACCGGCCGCGTGCCAAGCGAGGCGAATGAAGAAGGGACCGTAGTGGCCGTAGTCGGCGGGCCACCACTCCTGCGAGTCCGTCATCAGGGCCGCAAGGTCCTTTTTGACGGCCGCCAGGTCGAGGGTCATGAATTCTTTAGCGTAGTCGAAGTCGGCGCCCATCGGGTTCACCTTTTCGTTGTGCTGGCGCAAAATGTTGAGCTTGATGCTGTTGGGCCACCAATCCTTGTTGGTGGTTCCGCCGCCGGCAGCTGCCTTGGTGCGCTCGCTGGTAAAGGGGCATTTGCCCGTGCTTTGAGTAGTATCCATAATCGGGTTGGTCGTGACGTGAGTAGGTCTAAATGGAACCCCAAACCTAGCACATTGTTTGATTGCGCGCCCCTTTTGTTGATAGTTTTTAACTATGAATTAATGCGGAACGAACGCGTGCCGTCGCTCCACTCGTTACCGCCGCCGAAGTACCTTTAAGTCATGAATCCTGAAGTCGACCTTCTTCTGGCGGATGCCCCCAAGTGGAGCGCCGAGCTGCGGTTTTTGCGGGCGTTGCTGCTTGAGGCTCCGCTCGTCGAGGAAGTGAAGTGGGGCCAGCCCTGCTACACCCACGAGGGTCGCAACATCGTCATTTTGGGCGGATTTAAGAACTACTTCGTGCTCTCCCTGCTGAAGGGCGCCCTGATCCCCGACCCCCAAGGTCTGTTGAGCAAGCCGGGAGCCCATACCGTGGAGGGCCGATGGATGAAGTTCACGTCGATGGCCGAGGCCGAGGCGGCCGCGCCCTACGTGCTCGAATACGTGCTCGCGGCCATTGAGGCGGAGCAGCGCGGACTGCGCGTCGAAAAGCCGGCGAACGAATTTGCGGTTCCCGCCGAGCTGGAGGCGGCCTACGCGGCGACGCCCGGACTGCGCGAAGCGTTTGAAGCGCTTACGGTGGGGCGCCAACGGGCCTACCTCATGTTTTTTGCGGCGGCCAAGCAGTCGGCAACCGTTTCTGCACGCATCGACAAATTCACCGTCCGCATTTTGCGCGGAAAAGGCATGAACGACTGCGTCTGCGGGCACAGCCAAAAAATGCCGGGCTGCGACGGAAGCCATAAGATGTACCCAAATTCCATGTCATGCTAAACGTGTTAAAGTTTGTGGCGCTTTTGGCCGTGGCCCTGACCGTGGGCGGATTCGCCAACGGACTCTTAATCAGCTTGAGCCCTCACCTCATTCCGCCGCCGGAAGGGCTTGATTTGACGACGCCCGAGGGGCTGACCGCCGCCGCCCCGCTGATGGAGCCGAAGCATTTTGTGATTCCGTGGTTGGCGCACGCTCTGGGCACGTGGGTCGGTGCCTTCTTGATTTCGTGGTGGCAGCCCAAGTGGTCCCTCTGGGGCGTACTCGTCGTGGGCGGGATGTTTTTTGTGGGCGGACTCATGATGGTGCAAATGGTCCCGGCGCCTCAATGGTTTGTGGTGCTCGATCTGGGGTTGGCTTACGTTCCGATGGCTTTTTTGGGGCGTTGGGCCTCTCGGCGCATGAGGCGGAATTAGCTGCGCGGTTCCCTAAGTGGGGGACTGCGCCGGCGCGGTCGCGCCGCCTGGCTTTTTTGCTCTTGTCCGCGTTCGAGCAAGCTCGACGCGTTCATTCACAAAAAAACCCGCAGCACATGCTGCGGGTTTCTCGGTTTCTGGCGGAGAGAGCGGGATTCGAACCCGCGATACAGTTTCCCATATACGCACTTTCCAGGCGCGCTCCTTCAACCACTCGGACACCTCTCCAGGCTAGGTCCCACGCCCCCGATGAGGCGGTGGAATGCAGGGCGGCAAAGATACGCCGAGCAACAGGACTTCAGCGCGCAACCTGACAAGATGACGGCCGGTTCCGCTACCGAGAACGAAGGAACGTTAATTGCGTTAAATCCGACATGACATGGAATGCGAACGACTTCGCGCAGGCCTGGAGCCGCGCCCAACCCATTGACCTCTACGTAGAAGACGTGCTCCACGCGGTCCCGAACGACGAAGACCCCTACGCCAAGTACTTAGTTATCAACCAGCAACGGGTTAAACGCTTGACGCAGCGCCTGCGCCTCGAGCCCGAAACCGAGGTCGCTGCCCTCAATGCCCGAGCCGGTACCAAGTGGCTGATTTTGAACGAACATTGGTGCGGAGACGGGGCGCAAATTGTTCCCGTTCAGGCCGCGATTGCCCGCGCGAGCAACGGCCGGATCGAGGCACGGGTACTTCTGCGCGACCAAAACCTCGAGTTGATGGACCAGTTCTTAACCCATGGGGGACGCAGCATTCCCAAAACGATTCAGTTGAATGAAGCGTTTGAAGTGACTTCAAGCTGGGGGCCCCGCCCCGTGGAGGCCCAGGAGCTCGTGCAGCGCGTCAAAGCCGACCCCGAGCGAGCTCACTTGTACAGCGAAGATTTGCACAAATGGTACGCCCTAGACCGGCAGCAAGCAATCCAGCGCGAACTCGCGGCCCTTTTGGAGCGGGCCTAATTGGACCACGAGGGTTCCGCGCTGTAATATTGACCCGGCAACCGTCACTAATGGGGTATGAATCCAAAAATTAACCGCGCCCTCTACGGCGGCTTTGTCTTCTTGGGACTGTACTACCTACTCGTGCAGCGCGACCCCGGTACGGCGATTGCGCAAATCGGAATTGCTCTCGTGTTTGATCCGTTTGATCCGAACCAGCCGTGGGGCCAACGTCCGCGCTGGCAAAAGATTTGGCTGTACACGCACTTGGCCGTAATGGCGCTCATCTTCGGAATGTGGATGGGCACCAACGACGCGGCCGACGCGGCGAACGACGCCCGCCAAGGATTTTGGGACGGCTGGAACGGCAAGTAAGCGTGCAGACCCCCGCCACGGAATCGGCTTGGGACCTCATGCAGTCCCACCGGGGACTGCTCCACAAACTGATTCGGCTCTACTGCCCCCGAGGCGAAGAGGCCGACGACGCCTGGAACGAAATCTACCTTCAGGTACACGGTGCCCTCGAGCGCTTTCGCGGAGACGCGCAGGCCTCGACCTGGCTTTACCGGGTGGCGCTCAACACCCTGCTCACCATGCAGCGCAAGGCCTACCGCCGTCCCGCCACTGTGGGTGTCGAGGCGGCGCCCGAGCCCGGGCACGATCCTGAGGCGCGCAGCGACGCGGCCGAGCGGCTCCACCACGTCTTGATGCGCTTGAACGAGGCCGACCGCGCCCTCATCGCGCTGCACCTCGAAGGGTTCCGCGCCGAAGAAATCAGCGAAACCCTCGGAATCACCGCCAACCACGTCAACGTCAAAGTTCACCGCATTAAAAAACAACTTCAGCAATGGCTCAACCCTTAAGCGAATTCGACCTCGAGGGCGCATGGAAGTCGGCCGAACCCGCCGAAGCGCCCGCCCGCCCCGCCTCCGCCACGCCCCACGCCGGCCCGACAATGCCAGCCCCCTTGGTGCGGAGTGCGCTGCGCCGGCAGTACGCCGGAATTGCGTTTTCGCTGGTCATCACCGCTTTTTACCTCTACGTGCTCGCCGTGACGCCTTCGTGGATTTTGCGCGGCGGAATTTTGGTCCTCGTCGCCTTCAATACGGCGGTGACGCTGCGCATGATTCCGCTGGTGCGCCGCCTTCGCCAGGTGCGCATGGACCAGCCGATTCGGCAATTTGCCGAGCAGCTCTTGCTGGAATTTCGCGACTGGCATCGGTTTCAAACGTACTGGGCGGGCATCGCCTTCCCGGTGTCTGCGATGACCGGTTTCTTTCTCGGCGGAACCATTGGTGCGCAGGAGCCCGACGCTTCGGTGCTTCTGATGAAGCCCAAATTGCTGCTCACGGGGCTCGGCGTGACCCTCGCGATGATGCCGTTGGTCGTGCGCCTTTCGCGCTGGATGTGGAAGCACAGCTACCAAAAAGACGTCAACCGACTGGAATCCTGGCTGAAGGACCTCGGCTGAGGTCCGCTTGATAACATCGGGCTAACATACCCGTAAACTTGAGGTTAAGCACTTGCGCGTGCTTTGCAACCTGAACGCATCACGCAACGCACCCTAGGCTATGAACCGCATCCTCCTCATTTTCTCGGCTTTACTCCTTTCTGTTTCGGGCGCATGGGCCCAGTCCGCCAAGCTCACGGGAACCGTGGTCGACGGCTCAACCGGCGAAACCATGCCGGGGGCGCAGATTCTGGTCGAAGGAACTTCACTGACCACCATCACCAACTTTGACGGGGAATACAGCCTCAGCCTGGCCCCCGGAACCTACACGATTGTGGTAAAGTCGTTTGGCTTTGCGAACAAGGCCATTACCGGCGTGGCCGTGCGCGCTGGAGGCGAAACGTCGCTCAACATCACCATGGAGCTGTCGAAGGGCGAGTCCCTCGAAGAAGTGACCATTACCGCGTCGGCCGTGCGCGAAAACGTGAATGCCCTACTGATTCAGCAAAAAAGCCTGTCGTCGGTCTCGGACGGCATTTCGTCAGAAACCATTCGCCGCACTCCGGACCGCAACACGGGCGACGTGCTCAAGCGCGTTTCGGGCGCGTCCATTCAAGACAACAAGTTCGCCATTGTGCGCGGACTCAACGACCGCTACAACGCGGCCTACCTGAACGGCGCCCCGCTGCCGTCGACCGAATCGGACCGCAAGGCGTTTGCGTTTGACGTGTTTCCCGCGGCCTTGCTCGACAACCTCGTGATCGTCAAGACGGCCTCGGCGGAGCTTCCCGGTGAGTTTGCCGGCGGCGTGATCCAGGTGAACACCAAGAGCTTTCCCGGAAAGGCTTTTCAAGAGGTGAGTTTTTCGAGCAGCTACAATACGATTACCACGTTCAAGGACCGTCTCGACTACCAAGGCAGTTCCACCGACTGGCTGGGCCTCGACAACGGTGCCCGCGCGCTTCCGCAAGGCGTGCCGACCTCGAACCAGATGTTTTTGCTCTCCTCGGCGGAGCGCGTTGGGGTCGCCCAAAAGTTCCAGAACGACTGGGGGCTGCAGAATAAGATGTTTTTGCCGGCCCTCTCGCTTCAGTACAGCGGCGGAGGCAGCAAGGAACTCGGCGCCAACCGCTTGGGCGTCATTTATGCACTGACGTACAGCCAAAGCAACCAGTACAACACGACGCGCCGCCAATCGTGGCAGAACGCCGTCGGCTCGAGCGAACCTTCGCTCATGGAGAGCGACCTGCTCGACGACAACTACGTGGTGAACACGCTTGCGGGTGCGCTCGCCAACGTTTCGTACAGTGTGGGCCCCAACACCACCATCGGCTGGAAGAATTTGTACTCCATCACTTCGCAGGACCGGGTGCTGATGCGCTACGGAACGCGCCAGCCCATCGACGCCCCCAACCAAGTGCTTCGCCAAAGCGCCCGCTGGTTCACCAACAACCAAATTGTGAGCAGCCAGCTCAACGGCTCGCACTACTTCGAGTCGTTTAAAGGCAAGTTTCAGTGGATCGGAGCCTACAGCGGCATTTCGCGCAGCGTGCCCAACCTGCGGAACACCCTGTACTACGGCGACACCGACGTGGCCGACACGGCCTGGCGCGCGGGCATCACCTCGACCTCGGTGGGCCCCGACTACTCAGGCAGCCGTTTTTATGGCCTGAACCTCGAAGGCATCACAAGCGGCCAAGCCACGTTTGAGCTGCCCGTGGATATGGTCAAGGTGGGGCTTCGCAACAACCTCAAAATGGGCGCCGGCGCGCAGTACCGCGACCGATCCTACACCGCGCGTCAGTTCGGGTACGTGCTGGCCAACTTCATGTCGTTTGATCAGTCGCTGCTGAACCAGCCCATTGACGGAATTTTTGCCAACGGCAACATGAACGCCACCACCGGTTTCTCCATGCGCGAAGGGACGAAGTCGTCGGACTCCTACCTGGCCAACGCGACGCTGAGCTACGGTTTTCTGCAGTTGGACACGCGCATCATGGAAAAAACGCGCATCAACTGGGGCGTCCGCGCGGAGAATTTCGAGCAAAACCTGTACTCAAAAACCGACAACAACGACACCGTGCAGGTCGAGAGCAGCAAGCTCGACTTCCTGCCTTCGGTGAACTTCATCTACAGCGTGAACGACGCACAGAATCTGCGCCTTTCGTACTCGCGCACCCTGAACCGTCCGGAATTCCGCGAACTGGCGCCTTTTGCGTTCTACGACTTCCAGACCCGCTACGTGGTCACGGGCAACCCCAGCCTGGTGCGTTCCACCATCGACAACTTTGACGCCCGCTACGAGTGGTACCCGGGCAAGGGCCAGGTGCTGTCGGTGACCGGTTTTTACAAGAACTTCACCAACCCCATCGAGCAGGCTACCCGCGAAGACGTGGTAACGGAGTACACGTTTGTCAACGTACCCAAGGCGGTTGACTTCGGCATGGAACTGGAGGGACGGCTTTTGGTGAGCACGCTGCTCGGAAATCCTGACCACGCCCTATGGAGCAAGGTCACGGTGTTTGCGAACTACGCCTTGATCCGCTCGCGCGTGACGCTGAATTCCAGCACGGCGACGGACTCGATTCGTCCGCTCCAAGGTCAATCGCCCTACGTAATCAATGCGGGCGTTCAGTACCAAAACGAAGAGTCGGGCACTACGGTGAGCGCCGCGTTCAACCAAGTAGGCGACCGAATTTTCATCGTGGGCTCCAGCCAAGAGCCCAGTGTGTGGGAAAAAGGGCGCGCGGTGCTCGACCTCTCGATCAATCAGGAGGTCAACAAGAAGCTCAGCCTGAAGTTTACCGCCCGCGACCTGCTGGCCCCCGACTTGATTTTCTTCAACGACATCAACAACGACCAGCGTTGGTCTGAGGGCGACGACCAGATGTGGCGGACCCATTTCGGACCGACCGTCTCGCTGGGTCTGACCTACCAACTTTAAGCGCTTAACATTGGCGTTGCATTGGAGTTACGGAACTATAACGATGCGGTAAAATTGAGGTAGTATTCTCCGGGTAGGTTTGCACCACATAGTAAACCTACGCATGAAAAAAATCGCACTCCTTCTTTTTGCGGCACTTACGACCTCGTCGTTTGCCCAAGTGAACTGGAAGTTTGAGCCCACGGACTACCGCGGCGCATTCGCTCCAGCTCCCACGCCCATGTGGACCAACGGATGGACTAACTGGGATCCCCAGACCACCGTGTACGGCACGCCCACGGTCACCGTGGCCGCCAACATCACGTCGAACACGACGTGGACGTCCAACAACGTGTACCTTATTTCAGGTCCGATTTATGTGACCAACAATGCCGTACTGACGATTCAGCCCGGAACCGTAATTCGGGGCAACGTCGCAACGGCCGGTTCAGCGCTCATCGTGACGAAAGGCGCCAAACTGATCGCCGCGGGTACTGCGAGCCAGCCGATTGTCTTCACCTCGAGCGCCGCTCCCGGCAGCCGCCAGATTGGCGACTGGGGCGGAATTGTGCTTTTGGGTAAGGCCGCCAACAACCTTCCGGCCAACGCCGCTGCGGGAACGCCCGCCGGCATCGGCAACATCGAGGGTTTGCCCGTTTCGACCAACTCAGAGTACGGCGGCGGAGCTACCCCCGACGACAACGACAACAGCGGCGTGCTGAAGTACGTCCGCCTGGAGTTTGGAGGATACGCCTACCAGATTGACAAGGAAATCAACGGATTCACGTTTGGATCGGTCGGTGCCGCCACGGAAATCGACTACCTGCAGGCTTCATTTGTCAACGACGACGCCTTTGAGTGGTTCGGTGGAACCGTGAACGCCAAGCACCTGGTGGCCTACCGCTGCTTGGACGACGACATGGACTGCGACTTCGGTTTCCGCGGTAAAGTGCAGTTCGGTTTGATTGTGCGCGACCCGAACATCGCCGACCAGTCTTCGGGCTCAACCTCTGAGGGTTTTGAGTGCGACAACGACGGAAGCGGCTCGACCAACACGCCCAAGACGGCGGCTATGTTTGCCAACTTCACCGCAATTGGCCCGCTTCGCGGCAACCCCAGCGCCACGATCAACAGCAAGTTTGAGCGCGCCCTTCGCCTGCGCCGCAACAGCGAGATGAAGATTTTCAATTCCATTTTCATGGACTTTAAGCGCGGAATCCACATCGACGGAACCACGACCGAACTCCGCGCCGGTGAGGACCTGCTGCGCTTCCGCAACAACATCATTGCAGGCTGCCAGCCTTCCAACAAGATCGTAACCACGTCGGCCACGTTTAACTCGAAGAAGTGGATCGCCGACAACATGAACGACACGCTGTTGAGCGCCGCCAACCTCTTGGTGAGCCCCTACAGCTACACTGCTCCGGACTACCGTCCTGCGGCCGGCTCATTGGCCTTGAGCAACGTCGACTTCAACGACCAAGGATTCCCGCAGTTCACGACGACCTCGTTCCGCGGTGCCTTTGCCCCGGCTCCAGAGCCCATGTGGACCGACACCTGGACCAACTGGGACCCCGCCAACACGATTTACCCGGCGCCGACGGTTACCGTAGCCGCCAACATCACGGTCGACACGCGCTGGACGGCCAACAACACCTACCTCATCAGCGGTCCGATCTACGTTAAGGATGGAGCCACGCTGACGATTGAAGCCGGAACCGTGGTTCGCGGCAACAAAGCAACTGCGGGATCGGCCCTGATCATCACCAAGGGTTCGAAGCTGATCGCCAACGGAACGAAGAACGCTCCGATTGTCTTCACCTCGAGCGGCGGCGTCGGCAACCGTGCGATTGGCGACTGGGGCGGAATCATTCTGCTCGGTAAGGCCGCCAACAACCTTCCGGCCAACGCCGCTGCGGGCACGCCCGCCGGCATCGGCAACATCGAAGGCCTTCCCGTGTCAGCCGACTCAGAGTACGGCGGTGGCGCTACCCCCAACGACAACGACAACAGCGGCGTTCTGAAGTGCGTGCGCATCGAGTTCGGTGGCTACGCCTACCAAATCGACAAAGAAATCAACGGACTCACCATGGGTTCCGTAGGCCGCAACACGGTGATCGACTACGTGCAGACTTCGTACACCAACGACGACTCGTTTGAGTGGTTCGGCGGAACGGTGAACGCCAAGCACCTGGTGGCCTACCGCGGCCTCGACGACGACATGGACTGCGACTTCGGCTTCCGCGGACAAATCCAGTTTGCCCTGATCGTTCGCGATCCGGCCATCGCGGACCAGTCTTCGGGCTCGACTTCAGAAGGTTTTGAGTGCGACAACGACGGCAGCGGTTCAAGCAACATTCCCAAAACCGCCGCTACGTTCTCCAACGTGACGGCCGTAGGTCCGCTTCGCGGAAACGTCAACGCGACGATTGATCCGAAGCACGAGCGCGCGCTTCGCCTGCGCCGCAACAGCGAAATGAAAATCCACAACTCGATTTTCATGGACTTCAAAAAGGGCCTCTTTATCGACGGCGCCTCGACTGAAGGTCAAGCCACGAGCGGAAACCTGTTGTTCAAAAACAACATTTTGGCAGGCTACCGTCCGGCCCAGGGCTTCTACAAGACGAGCGCTTCGTTCGACATCAAGGCCTTCTTTGGCGCCAACGCCAACGACTCGCTGCTGAGCTCTGCCAACATCTTGACGACCCCGTACAACTACACGGCACCCGACTACCGTCCGGGCGCTAACTCGGTGGCCCTGACGGGCGCGTCGTTCACGGCGGCTCCGTTTGCGAACAACATCGCGTGCGGCTTGGCGGCACCGACCCTTACCGGTTCCCTCACGGTGTGCCAGGGCTCGAGCACGACCCTTGCTGCCCCCGCGGGCTACAGCTACCTCTGGAGCACGGGCGCTACGACGCAGAGCATCACGGTTTCTGCAGCCGGAAGCTACACGGTTACGATTACCGACGGCTCAGGCTGCTCCAACAGCACGACGGCCACGGTTGCGGTAGAAGCCCGTCCGACCGTAACGGTAACCGGAACGGCCACGGTGTGCGCCGGCCAGAGCGTTACCTTGACCGCCGCCGGAGGTGCTACCTACCTGTGGAACAACGGCACGACCACCAACACCTTGACGGTGAGCCCCACGGCCAACACGACCTACACGGTGATCGGTACGAACGTTGCCGGTTGCGCCGACACGGCCACCTTCAGCGTTGCCGTTGATGCCGCGCCGAGCTTGAGCGGTACGCCAACGGTTACGGACGCAGGTTGCGGACTTTCCAACGGATCGATCACGGGCGTGACCGTGACCGGCACCGGCCTGACCTACAACTGGACCAACAGCGCCAACGTTTCCGTGGGCACCACCGCCAACCTGACCAACGTTCCGGCAGGCGTGTACAACCTGACGGCCACGAACGCCACGGGCTGTGCTTCGACCTTCGGACCGTACTCGGTCGCCAACCCGTCAGCCCCGGCTGCCGCCAGCGTGACCGTAGTCGACTCGGTGCTCTGCGCAGGCGAAACGATCCAGCTTACGGCCACCTCCAGCGCTACGGGGGCGACCTTCACTTGGAGCGGACCCAACTTCAGCGGCACCGGCGCCAGCGTGAGCATTGCCAACGCAACCGCCGCCAACGCCGGAGTGTACTCGGTAACGGTAACTGCCAACGGCTGCACGAGCGCCGCAACCAGCAAGACGATTGTGGTCAATAACCTTCCCGCCGTGACGGTACTCGCCTTCAGCGACACCACGTGCGTGAACTACGGCCCCGTAGTATTGGCTGGCGCCCCTTCAGGCGGAGCCTTCAGCGGAAACGGCGTATCCGGAGCCAGCTTTGACCCCGCCACCGCCGGTGTGGGATCGCACACGATCACGTACAGCTACACCGACGCCAACGGTTGCGCCAACAGCGCTACGACGACCGTGGTTGTAGAAGCGTGCGTCGGACTTGGCGAATCTTCGGCGAACGACCTCCGCGTGTTCCCGAACCCGACCAATACGGTGATCAACATTGCCACGACGCGCGAAGACCTCGCCGCCGTAATCCTGACCAACAGCGTAGGCGAAGTGGTGGCCCGTGTCCACGGCACCCAGCTTGACGCCACGCAGTTCGCCAACGGAGTCTACTTCGTGACCGCCTTCTTCGCCGACGGCAGCAGCGCCGTAGCCCGTGTGACGGTAATGAACTAATCGAGACCTCCTCCGGGAGTGAACGAGCCGCCTCCTTCGGGGGGCGGCTTTTTTATGGCCCGTCGGCCGTGCTGGGTTTGGGGGACGCGGTCTTAGTCGCGTTCGCCGGCCCAGCTCGCGGACCAGGCCTCCGCCTGACGCTCGGGCGCTAAGGCGAGGACGAGCATCATCTTGACCACGGCGGCCTCGAGGGTCATTCCGCCCGACTCCCACACGCCCGCGGTTTGAATTACCTTGCCCGACGCATAGTTTGAAGGCGAAGGCGACGCGGCGCGGCACTGCGATACGTGGGCCAGGCGAACTCCGGCCGCTTGGGCCTCGGCCAGCAGGTCGGCCAGCCAGGGCCATGCCGGAGCGTTGCCGCTTCCCAAGGTTTGCATCACGACGCCGTCGGCTCCGCTGCCCAGCAGCATGGCGCGCAGGGCGGACTCCGGCATTCCCGGCGTCAGGGTCGCCACGGCGACGTTGGGGTTAAGCTCGGTGCGGCGGCCTTCACTCAGGTCGGGCTGCCAGAGGCGCTTGCGGTGCAGCACGAGTTCCACCCCACTGCGGCCCAGCTCGGGGTAGTTGGGGCTGTGGAACGCGTCAAACTGCCGGGCGGAATGCTTGTATACGCGGTTTCCGCGAAAAAGTCGGTTTTCAAAGAAGACCGTGACTTCGCGCACCCGCGCGGCCCCGTGGGCGTCGCGGAGCATCGCAATTTCGAGACTCGTGAGCAAGTTGTCGCGGCCGTCGCTGCGCAGCACGCCGAGCGGAACCTGGCTGCCGGTGAGCACCACCGGTTTGCCGAACGAGCCGCCCAGCATAAAGCTCAGGGCGCTGGCGCTGTAGGCCATGGTGTCGGTGCCGTGCAGTACCACAAACCCGTCGAATTCCTCTCGGGCCGCCCAAAGGGCTTCGGCCATCGCGCGCCAATCCTCGGGTCCCACGTCGGACGAGTCTTTGGGCTCACCCAAGCTGCGGCATTCAACATCGGCCGCGAGTCGGGCCAAATCAGGCACGTTGGCACCCAGGGCGTCGGCGTGGAACGGAACCAGGCTCCCGTCGCGCTGGGCGACCATGCCGATGGTTCCGCCGGTATAAAGGATCAGCAGTTTCACAATCCGAAGATATGCCGCGCATTCCGGCTGGTGACTTCAGCGACCTCCGCCACCGTGCGGTCGAGCTCCACGGCCAGATGTTCGGCGACCCGGCGCAGGTAGGCGCTCTCGTTGCGCTTGCCGCGGAACGGAACCGGCGCCAGGTACGGCGAATCGGTTTCAAGCACCACGCGCTCCAGGCCTACAGCCCGAAGCACGTCCGTCACTCCCGCCTTCGGAAACGTCGCGACGCCCCCGATTCCGAGGTAAAAATCCATGCCGATGAGTTCTTCAGCGATTTCGCGCGAGCCTGTAAAGCAGTGCAGCACACCGCGTAGGCCCCGCCCCTTCCACGCCCGAAGCACGTCCATCGTCGGCCCCCAGGCCTCGCGCACGTGCATGCTGAACGGCTTGTCCCAGCGCAGGCACCACTCCAGCTGGCGCTCCAAGGCCGCTACCTGACGGTCCAGCGTAGTCCGGTCCCAGTAAAGGTCCAGTCCGAGTTCGCCCACGGCCACGAACGCCTCCGGGGTGGCCGTCCAAAGGGCCTCGTAGCGGTCGAGCACTTCAGACCAGTCCTCGCCCACATGGCAGGGATGCAGTCCGAGCATCAACCGCACCCCCTCAGGGTACTCCGCCTGTAGGGCCAGCATGCGCGGCCAGCTCTCGTCGTCGACGTTGGGAATGAGCGCCAGCCCTACCCCCGCCTGCTTCATGCGCGCAAACACCTCGGCCCGGTCCGGAGCGAGTTGCGGATTATCCAAATGGGTGTGGGTATCTATCAGCAGCATGCCGCAAAGTTAGGCTCTGCTCGGAGCGCGAGGGGCCAAGCAGCTAGTAGCTAGTAGCTAGTAGCTAGCTGCTACAACCCAAGTCCCGCCTTCACGTCGCCGCCCATGAGCAGCTCGACAGGGTTTTCAAGGGCTTCCTTGATGGCGACGAGGGTGCCGACCGATTCGCGGCCGTCGATGATGCGGTGGTCGTAGCTCATGGCCACGTACATAATCGGGCGCACCACAATTTGGCCGTCGCGCACTACGGGGCGTTCGACGATGTTGTGCATTCCGAGGATTGCGCTTTGCGGCGGGTTGATGATCGGGGTCGAGAGCATGGAACCGAACACGCCGCCGTTGGTGATGGTGAAGCATCCGCCCGTCATCTCGTCGACGCTGATTTTGCCGTCGCGCACCTTGGTGGCGAGGTCCTTGATGCCCGCTTCGACGTCGGCAAAGCTCATTTGGTCGGCGTTGCGGAGCACGGGAACCATCAGGCCCTTGGGTCCGCTCACGGCGACCGAAATGTCGGTGGTGTCAAAGGACACCATGTCGTCGCCGTCGATCATGCTGGCCACGGCCGGAAACATTTTGAGGGCGCGCACCGAGGCCAAGGTGAAGAAACTCATGAACCCGAGTCCGACGCCGTGCTTGGCAGCAAACGCGTCTTTGTATTCTTTGCGAAGGTCCATGATGGGCTTCATGTCGACCTCGTTGAAGGTGGTCAGCATGGCCGTCTCGTTTTTCACGCTCACGAGTCGGGTCGCCAGCTTGCGGCGAAGGGCGCTCATGCGGGTGCGGGTCTCGCCGCGCCCGGCGGACGAGGCGGTGCCCATCGAAACCTTGGCGTTGACGGCGTCTTCTTTGGTGATGCGGCCGTCCTTGCCCGTTCCGGCAACTTGGCTAGCGTCCATGCCCTTCTCGGCAAGAATTTTTTTAGCGGCCGGTGAGGCCGTGCCGGTCGCGTAGGTCGCGGTTGCGGCTGCAGGTGCCGGGGCGGCAGCCACGGGCATCGGGTTAGGCACCGCGCTGGCGGCGGGCTTGGCTCCGCCCTCGGGCGCCGCGGCCGACGTGTCGATGCGGCACACGACTTGGCCCACGGCCACGGTGGTTCCGGGCTCGACCAAAATCTCAATCACGCCTGCGGCCTCGGCCGGAAGCTCCAGCGTCGCTTTGTCTGAATCCACCTCGGCAATCGCCTGGTCCTTCTCGACGTAGTCGCCCGAGCTCACCAGCCAAGTGGCGATTTCAACTTCGCTAATCGATTCGCCCGGAGAGGGCACCTTCATATCAAGGATCATGGTTCGAGGGGGATTTTAGCAATCAAATGTTTCGGCAATCAGGCGGTGCTGAATGTGGTGGGCGGCCTTGTGGGAGCCGGTAGCGGGGGCGGCCGAAGCCGGCGGAGATACGCGCTGCAGCTTCACGTCGCAGTTGGCCAGCAGGTAGGTCCAAGCACCCATGTTGGCGGGCTCTTCCTGGGCCCAAACCAGCTTGGCTCCGGCAGGATACTTGGCGAGTTCGGCCTGCATCTGGGCGGCGGGCAGGGGGTACAGTTGCTCGAGGCGGACGATGGCCGTGTCCACGGCTCCGCGCGTGCTGCGCTCCTCGTCGAGCTCGTAGTACAGCTTGCCGGAGCAGAACACCACCTTAGTAACCTTGGCGGCGTCCACGGTCGTATCGCCGATCAGCGGCTGGAAGGTGCCAGCAGCCAACTCCTCGACGGTCGAAACCGCCTTGGGGTGGCGCAGCAAGCTCTTGGGGCTCATCACCACCAGCGGCTTGCGGAAGCTCCAGTGCATGCTGCGGCGCAGCAAATGGAAGTGGTTGGCCGGCGTCGTCGGGTTGCAGACGGCCATGTTGTCTTCGGCGCACAGCTGCAAAAAGCGCTCGAGGCGGGCCGACGAGTGTTCCGCCCCTTGGCCTTCGTAGCCGTGCGGAAGGAGCATGACCAGGCCGTTTTGCATGTTCCACTTGTCTTCTGCGGCGCTGATGAACTGGTCGATGATGATCTGGGCGCCGTTGGCGAAATCGCCAAACTGGGCCTCCCAGATCACGAGGGTCTCGGGGCTCGCCATGGCGTACCCGTAGTCAAAGCCGAGCACCGCGTACTCCGAGAGGTGCGAATTGTAGATCGCGAAGCGGCCGGTCTTGCCCGGAACCGCGTTCATGGGGAGGTACTCCTCTTCGGAATCCTCCATCTTCAGCACCGCATGGCGGTGGCTGAAGGTTCCGCGCTCGACGTCTTCACCTGAGATCCGCACGTTAAAGCCCTCTTGGAGCAGGGTCGCGTAGGCCAAGTTTTCGGCCATACCCCAGTCGATGGCGTTGCGCTCAAAGACCATGGCGCGGCGGTCCTCGAGCAGACGGCTGGCCTTGTTCAGGAACTTTTTGCCCTCGGGCAGCGTGGTGAGGGCCATGGCGGCCGACTCGATGCGGGCGCGCTCAACTCCGGTTACCGGAAGCTGGTGCACGGCATCGCCCTGCGCCGGGGGATAGGGCGCCCACTCGTCTTCCATGAACGGAACGATGACGTTCTTGGCGATCTGCTTGGCTTCGTCGAAATGGCCTTCGAGCATCTGCTTGAATTCCGATTCCATTTCTTTGACCATGTTGGCGTGGGTCGCTCCCTGAGCCAGCAGCTTGGCGTGGTAGATTTCGCGCGGGTTCGGATGGCGCGCAATGGCCTTGTAGAGCAAGGGCTGGGTAAAGCGCGGCTCGTCGCCCTCGTTGTGGCCGTACTTGCGGTAGCAGAGCAGGTCAATGAACACGTCGCGACCAAAGTGCTGGCGGTACTCCATGGCAAAGCGCATGGCGTGCACCACGGCCTCGACGTCGTCGCCGTTGACGTGGAGCACCGGAGCCAAAACGACTTTGGCCACGTCGGTGGCGTAGGTCGACGAACGCGCGTCGAGGTAGTTGGTCGTGAAGCCCACTTGGTTGTTGATGACCAGGTGAATGGTTCCGCCCGTGCCGTAGCCGTCGAGGCGCTCCATCTGCACGACTTCGTATACGATGCCCTGGCCAGCCACGGCCGCGTCGCCGTGGATTTGAATCGGAAGGACCTTGGCGCGGTCCATTCCGTAGTCGGTGTTGCCTTTGGCGCGCGCGATGCCCTCCACTACCGCGTCTACGGCCTCGAGGTGCGAGGGGTTCGGCGAAATGTTGAGCTTGAGGCTGCGCCCGTTGCGAAGGACCCGGGTCGTCGTGTAGCCCAGGTGGTACTTGACGTCGCCGTCAAATCCTTCTTTGTCGTCAAATTCTTTGCCTTCGAACTCGCTAAAAATCTGGCGGGCGGGCTTGCCAAATAGGTTGGTCAGCACGTTGAGGCGTCCGCGGTGGGCCATGCCCAGCACGACTTCTTCGACGCCGAGGTCCGCGGCGCGCTGCAGGAGAAAGTCCAAACCCGGAATCAGCGATTCCGCGCCCTCGATGGAGAAGCGCTTCTGGCCGACGAACTTGGTGTTGAGGAAGTTCTCGAAGGCCACAGCCTCGTTGAGCTTGTGGAGCACGTGCTTTTTCTCGTCGGCACTCAGCGACGGGTAGTTGTCGTTGGCGTGCACGTAGTTCTGAATCCACTTGACCACCTGCGGGTCGCGGATGTACATGTACTCGACGCCAATCGAGCGGCAGTAAATGGCCTTGAGGTGCTCGACGATTTCGCGCAGCGAAGCCGGTCCCGGCAGCCCCACTTCAACGGCCGCCTGAAAGCTGCTGTCGAGGTCGGCGGTGCTCAAGCCAAAGTTCTCCAGGTCCAGGGTGGGTTTGTAGGTGCGGCGTTCGCGGACCGGGTTGGTCTGGGTAAAGAGGTGGCCGCGGGTGCGGTAGCCGTTGATGAGGTTGAGCACCATGAACTCCTTGCGGAGCTCTTCGGGAACCTCAGGCCCCACGGGCGCTACGAGCGACTCGAGGTCGCCGCCGTAGGGGCTGCGCGCGAAGTCGTAGCCCTGAAAAAAGGCCCGCCACGAGGGCTCTACGGAATCTGGCTGCTCAACGTACTGCTGGTAGAGTTCGTCTAAGTAGGCGACGTGGGCACTGCCGAGAAAAGAAAAGCGATCCATAGTGGGCAAAATCTCGGCAAAATTACGGCCAAAAAGCCTAGGATTCGCGGGAAAAAAGCCATTCGGCGAGTTCCCTCAAGTCGGGCGTGGCGGCGCCCAATTCCCCCGCGCGGCTCAAGGCCACCAGGGCCCGATCGTAGTGCTCCCTTCGGCGCGCCTCGACGTAGGCGCGCACGCCCGTGGTTTCGAGGGCTTCGGTGAGCACGTCTACCCGCTCCGAACCGCTCAAGGCCAGGGCTTCGTTGAGGTGCTCGGGACTGCGCCGGCCCAATTCAATCCAAAGCATGGTTTTTTTGCCTTGAATGAGGTCGCCGCCCGCTTGCTTTCCGGTTTTGGCCGGATCGCCAAAGGCGTCGAGCAGGTCGTCGTGAATCTGAAACGAGGTGCCGAGCTCCAAGCCAAACGAGTACAGCGCTTGGGCGACTTCCGACGAGCCGCCGCCGCTCAAAACCCCCATCTGCAGGGCGCAGCCAAGGAGCACGCTGGTTTTGTACTGAATCATGCGCAGGTAGGCGCCTTCTTCTACGCGGTCTTCGTGCTCAAAATCCATGTCCCATTGCTGGCCTTCGCAGACCTCAAGGGCCGTTTGGGTAAACACCCGGTAAAGCTCCGGCAAGGCCGACTTGGGCGCCGCCTCCAGTGCCTTAAAGGCCAGGGCAAACAGGGCGTCGCCGCTCAAAATGGCCGTGTTGACGCCCCAGCGCTCGTGCACCGTGGCGTGTCCGCGCCGAAGCGGAGCTGCGTCCATAATGTCGTCGTGGATCAGCGAAAAGTTGTGGAAGCGCTCGACGGCATGGGCCGCAGGCAGCGCAAGTGCAGCGTTCGCCCCCACGGCCTCAGCGCCCATAAGCGCCAAAACCGGCCGAAGCCGCTTGCCGCCCATGGCCAAAATGTAGCGCTGCGGAGCATAGAGGCGGTCGGGCTGGCGGCTCCATTCGGGCTCGCCCATGTTCGCTTCGAGGGACTGGATAAAGGTGCGTTGGAGGCGTTCGACCGACTGCATAACTAAGGGTGGGTATAGGACAACGCCCGCTCAGGGCAATGGGTTTAGCGAAGGAGGGACCGCAGGTAGGCCCCGTAGCCGCTTTTCACGAGCGGAGCCGCCAAGTGCTCCAGCTGCGCCGCGTCAATGAAGCCTTGGCGGTAGGCGACCTCCTCAATACAACCCACCTTGAGGCCCTGGCGGCGCTCAATGATTTGCACGAACTGGGCGGCCTCCATGAGGCTTTCGAAGGTACCGGTGTCGAGCCAGGCCGTGCCGCGGTCCATAATCTGGACGCTGAGTTCGCCGCGGCGCAGGTACTCGCGGTTGACGTCGGTGATTTCGTACTCGCCGCGCGCCGAAGGCTTGAGGTTGGCGGCAATTTCAACGACTTGGTTGTCGTAGAAGTACAGGCCGGGGACCGCGTAGTTGCTCTTGGGCTGCGCGGGTTTTTCTTCGATCGAAAGGGCCTTGCCCTGCGCGTCAAACTCGACCACGCCGTAGCGCTCCGGGTCGCTCACGGGGTAGGCAAACACGACGCCGCCCTGCGGGTTGGCCGAGGCCTGGAGGATGCTGGGCATCTGGGTTCCGTAAAAGATGTTGTCGCCCAAAACCAGCGCCACCGCGTCGTCGCCGATGAAGTCGCGGCCGAGCACGAAGGCCTGCGCCAAGCCGTTGGGCTCGTGCTGCACCGTGTACTCGAATCGGCAGCCAAGCTGCGAACCGTCGCCCAGCAGCTTGTGAAAGAGTGGCGCGTCGTGCGGCGTGGTGATGAGCAGGATTTCGCGAATTCCGGCCTCCATCAAGGTCGACAGCGGGTAGTAGATCATCGGCTTGTCGTACACCGGCATGAGCTGCTTGCTGATGCTGTGCGTGAGCGGATGGAGTCGGGTGCCGGAACCGCCGGCCAGGATGATGCCTTTCATTACTTATTCGTCGTCTTCAGAAAGTTCGGCCAACGAAACCTCCTGCTCCTTGGCCGACATCACCCGATCAAGCGACATGAGGAGCGAAGGAAGCAAGAGCAGATTAGAGAACATGGCAAAGCCCAAGGTAATGGACACGAGTAAGCCTAAGGCCTGCGTTCCTCCAAAATTTGAGGCTAAAAAGATCATAAATCCCGCAAACAAAACGACCGAGGTGTAAAACATGCTCACCCCCGACTCGCGAATGGCGATCAACGCCGCCTTGCCAATGATGCCTCCGTTGACTTGGAGCTCCTGGCGGTAGCGCGACAAAAGGTGCAACGTATCGTCGACCGAAATGCCAAAGGCAATCGAGAAAATGAGGACCGTCGAAGGCTTCACGGGAATGCCGAACCAGCCCATGATGCCCGCGGTCATGATCAGCGGGAGCAAGTTGGGTAAAATGGCCACCACCATCATGCGCCACGAGCGGAACAGTCCCGCCATGAGCAGCGAAATCACGACGACCGCAAAAATCAAGCTCATGATCAAGTTGTCAATGAGGTACTCCGTGGAGCGCAAAAAGATCAAGCCCGCACCTGAAAAACTTACGTCGACCTGCTCCCGGTTAAAAATGGCGTCCGCATTGGCTTGAATGGCTTTGACCACGTTGACCATTTCGGGGCGCGGAAGGTCGCGCACCTGCACCGTGATGCGCATGCGCTGTCCGTCCGAACTCACAAGGCCTGAGGTTAGGGCCGCGTTGGCGTCGGCCGCACCTGACGGAAGCAATGCCGCGATTTGCCGACGTTCGGCCGCGGAGGGCAGTTCATAAAACTCAGGCATTCCGCCATAAAATGCCTGCCGGCCAAACTTCATGAAGTCGACGACGCTCAGGCTGCGCGACATGTTGGGCAGGGTGTCCAGCGAGCGCTGAAACTCCTCCACCTGGCGAAGTACCGAAGACGAATTCACTCCGCCCGGCTCGCGGGTATTGATGATCACCTCGAGGGGAATAACGCCCCCTAACTCTTGCTCAAAGAACCGCATTTGCTGCACGAGCGGGTCGGCAGGGTCAATGTCGGTGGTGATGTTCCCCGTGGTTTGCATGCGCAGCATTCCCACTCCCCCGGCGGCGGCCAAGGTCAGGGCCCCGACATACACCCACTTGCGGTGGTACTGGGCCACGCGCTCGAGCCAGGCGACGCCCTCACTCAGCCACTTTTGGTCCAAGTGCTTGTAGTGCTGCGGACGAGGGGCTGGAAGCCAACTGTACAGTACCGGCAAAATCGTGATCGATAACACGTACACCACGATAATGTTAATCGTAGCCGCCACTCCGAAGTGAACTAACGCATCGCTCGAGGTCAGCGTAAACGTCGAAAAACCGAGGGCGGTGGTAAGGTTGGTAAGCAACGCTACCCCTCCAATTTTCTTGACCGTGTTCTGCACCGCGGCGTCCACATCGTGCTCGCGAGCGTACTCCTGGTGGTACTTGTTGATGAAGAAAATGCAGTTGGGTACGACAATGACAATCAGCAAGGGCGGAATCAGGGCGCTGAACAGGGTGAGTTTATACCCCAATACGCCCAATACTCCAAAGCAACCAACTACCCCTACCCCAACTACGGCGAGGGCGATGAGCGCTGCGCGAGTGCTCCGCATCATGGCAAACATGATCACGAGGGTGACGATAGCCGTCAGGCCCAAAAACAAATTGATTTCAGACTTGATGCTTCGCGCGTTGACCATGCGCAAATAGGGTACGCCCGAGATTTGCACGTCAATTCCCGTGCGGCGTTCAAATTTTTTTGCTTCGGCCGTAATGCGGTCGATCATCGGGAAGAACAGCTTGCTGTAATTGGCGGTGTCGCTAATGCGAACGGCCATCAGCTGGGTATTCCCGTCGTGGCTGTTCATCAAACCATGGTACACCGGAAGCTCATTGAGTTCCGCCTTAAGGGTTTCAGCCTCTGCCCTAGCGTCAATTCGGCCGTCGCAGATGGGCCGCGCCTCAAATCGGTCGGTCGAATCAGGGCCCAAATACAAAGTGACGGCGTTGTGCCACGACAGCACGTTCTCAACTTCGGGAGTCGCTTCAATGTTCTTGGCCATCTCGATCCAGGAATTCAAGATGTACGGGGTGAACATCGCCCGATCGTGTGCGGCGAGGAAGACGACGCCTCCGCTGCCTTGGTCGAAGTGCTTATTGAGGTCGACAAATTCCGTGTAGACGCTGTCGTCGGCGGGCAGCATTTTGGCGAAGTGGTAGCTTACTTCCACATTCCGACCCAAAAATGCCATAATGAGTACGTAAATCACCCAAAAGGCCAAGACCGCACGGCGATTACGGCGTAAAAAACGACCGAGTTTTTCCCACATAATGGGCAAAGGTAGGCGTTTAAGGGCTCTCGGCGGGGAACAAAATGGGTCGGCTCGGCACCGCGTCGCCGTGCATCGGAGCCAGGCTCAAATTCAGCATGTACCGGCCCTCGGGGCAGTCCGCCGGAACCTGAATCAGCTCGGTTATGCTCGCCTCGGCAAAGCGGGCGTCGGCCAGGGACGTCGATCCGAGGGGAAGCCCCCAAAAGGCGCGGTGCGCGGCCAGGGCTCCGCCGTCCTCTTCGGGGTCGACGCTGGGCAGGTCGATCAGGAGGTGGCGCACGCCCTGCTCCGCCAGCCAGGCCAAGGCCTCAGGTTCCACGGCGGGCGGATCGGTCCGGCGCCAATCCCGCTGGGTCAGGTCGCCCTGCTGGGTGGCAACCACCAAAGCGTCGTAGTCGAGCAGGGACGCCGAGCTCGCCTGGAGGGCGTCGCAGCGCAGGAGCGAAGGGCTCGGAATGCGCAGCACCCGCGCCCGCATCCAGGGCGACAGCGGCAAATGCACCGCATGCACCGATTCGCGCACCACGTGGCCCACGGATTCGGTGTGGGTTCCGTGGGCGTGCGGATTGAAGTGCACGTCAAAAAAATTCACGCTTCCGCCTTGGTTGACGTCGCCAACCCACTCGCCGAGGCGCACGGCCTCACGGCGCGGACCGTCGAGGTACCAGGCCCTCGGGCGGCCAAACTCCACCGGGATACTCAAATCGAACATAGCGCGAAGCTAACCGAATCAAGCCTCCAGGCCAAATGCGTCGGCGGCCACCGCGTCGGCCCACAGCCAGCCTTCGCCCTCGAGGCGCCAGCCCTGGTCGTCGGCCCGGAGCATTCCCTGGCCGATCCACGCGGACCAGGCCCGATCCAAGTCGCGGCCTTGGGCTGCCGCGCGGCTCAGTCCCTCTTGGCGCCGCAGCTGAGTGAGCACCTGTTCGTGGAACCACTCCTGGTCGCTCAGCACTTCGAGCTCAAACCACTCCGCCGGAACGGGAGCGGTCAATGCCTTTTGGTAGCTGGGGTTGCTCCGCACGTTGGCCCGACGGGTGCGCCGGCCGTCAAAGGAGTGGGCGCCCGGGCCGATTCCGACGTAGGGGCTGCCCTGCCAGTAGGCGCTGTTGTGCTGGGCGCGGAACCCTGGCTTGGCGTAGTTGCTGATCTCGTACGCGTCCCAGGCCTGGCGCTGCAGCTCGGCGCGGAGCCACCTGAAGTCCTCGGCAGCACGGTCGTCCGACGGGGCCGCCGCCGTGCCCTTGGCCACGTCGTGGAACAGGGCCGTGCGGGGCTCAACCGTTAGGGCGTAGGCGGAAAGGTGCGGCGTTCCCAAGTCCAGAGCGCGCCCGACCTGCTCCTGCCACTCGCCGAGGCTGCTGCCGGGAAGTCCGTAAATCAGATCGAGGCTCAGGTTGCTGAAGCCCGCATCTTGGGCGCGGCGAACCGCGTCTTCGGCGTCGCGACCGCGGTGCGGACGGCCCATCCAGTCGAGGCGGTCGTCGCGAAAGCTCTGCACCCCCACGCTGAGTCGGTTAAAGCCCTGCGCCCTCCAGAGGGCGAGCGAGCGGTCCGAGACGTCTTCGGGGTTGACCTCGAGGGTGCACTCGGCGCCTTCGGCGAGGGCTAACGGAGCGCGAACCACCTGGTTGAGCCGCACCCATTCCGCTTCGGGCAGTACGCTGGGCGTCCCTCCGCCCCAGTACAGGGTGGCGGCGGGCAGGCCCTGAGGCAGCCGGAGTTCCGCCTCGCGAACCATGGCCGAAACCACGTCGGGGATTTGTTTGAGAAGCGTCGAAAAGTGAAAATCGCAGTACCGGCAGGCGTGCCGGCAAAACGGAACGTGGACGTAGACCCCGCCCGCGGCGACGGCCTCGCTCACGGCAACGGGAGCGCTAATCGAAAGGTGGTGCCCTGGCCGGGGGCGCTGTGCAGGACCAGGAGGCTGCCGCCGTGGCCCTGCTCGGCGATGCGGCGCGCGAGGCTGAGGCCCAGCCCCCATCCGCGCTTCTTGGTCGTAAAGCCGGGGCGGAACACCGAACGGCGAACCTTGGCCGTCATTCCCTTGCCGTTGTCGGCGACGTCGACCACCACCAGGTCGCCCACGCGGTGGGCCCGCACTTCGATGCGGCCCTTTTGGTCGTGCAGGGCGTCAACGGCGTTGCGAATCAGGTTTTCGAGTACCCACCCCAGGAGCACCGGCTGGTAGCGCACCTGGGGAAGCGACGGCGCCACTTCGTAGCGAAGGTCCACCCCCTTCGGAAGGCGCTTTTGGAGGTAGGAAACGCTGTGCTCGACGAGCGGCGTCAGGTCGGCGACGGTCCCCGGCTGGTCCGACCCGATCTTGGAGAAGCGGTCGGCCACGGTTTGCAGGCGCTCCAGGTCCTTGCGCACTTCGGCCAAGAGCGGAAGCACGTTGGGCTGCCCCGCCGCCTCTTCTTCGAGGACGGTCAGCCAGCCGTACAGGGCCGACAGGGGCGTTCCCAGCTGGTGGGCGGTTTCGCGGGCCATTCCCGTCCAAACTTGGTCCTCTTCGGCCCGGCGCGCCCGGTGGAACCCGTAGTACGACAGCGAGAGGAACAGCGCCATTACGCCGAGCAGCACCCGCGGGTAGGTGCGCAGCTGGCGCAGGGTGGTCGATTCGTACTGGTAGATGTATTGGCTCATTCCGGGCACGAGCTCAATTTCGATGGGCGGCGCGTATTGAGCCATGCGCGCGATCCAGGCCGCCGTGTCGGCCGCCGTGGAGTCGCTCCAGGACACGTTCCGCGACGAAACCACGGTTCCAAAATCGTCGACCAACAGCAGCGGAATGGACTCGTTGTCCTCAATGATTTCGGTCGCCAGGCTCAGGTCGACTTCGTCGGCCGAATGCACGATGTGCTCCACCGCCATGGCCCAGCGCTCGACCTCCCGGGCTTCGCGCCGGCGCAAATTGGCCGCCAGCGATTCGGTGTACCAGAGCGTGGCCGCCGCAATAACCAAGGCAAAAAGAAGCAAACCCGCCTTCCATCGCTGGCGAAGCGCGTAAACCGAAACGGATTTAAACGGGTTAAGCATTTGAAGCGAAGGTAGCACGACCTTTGCGGCCGTTTGTTTATGCGATCTCCAATAGCCTTCCTCTTCGTCCTGGTGCTCTACTTTGCCATGGATCTGTACGTGTACCGCGGCCTTCGCACGCTCGAGCCCTCAGCTTGGGTAAAGCGCAGCTTCATGATCGTCCACGGCCTGGGCTACGCCTACGTGCTGTATGCGTTTTTCAAGTTTGACCCCGGGGCGCCCGCTGACGAAATCCGCCGCGGCATGCAAACGTTTATGGTGTGGTTCGTCTTGCTGTACGTGCCCAAGCTTCCGATGATTGCCCTGTGGCTTGCCGAAGACTTTGTGCGCGGAGGCGTGGCCCTTTTGGGCCAAGACGGGTGGCCGGAGCGGCGCAAAGCCCTCGGTTGGGTGGCCGTGGCCCTCGGATCCATTCCGTTTTTAAGCATTTTGGACGGATGGCAGTTCGGCCGCTCGCGCTACCGCATCAAGACCCACACGGTCCGCATTCCGGGATTGCCGGAGGCCTTCCGCGGGTTCCGCATCGTGCAAATCAGCGACATCCACAGCGGAAGCTTTACCGACCCCGACGAGGTGCAAAAGGGCATCGACGCCGTACTGGAGGCCAAGGGCGACGCCGTCGTGTTCACCGGAGACCTCGTCAACAACACCGCCGACGAAATCGAGCCGTGGATGGAGCGGTTCAGCCAAATCAAGGCTCCGCACGGCGTGTTCAGCATTTTGGGCAACCACGACTACGGAGACTACGTGCCCTGGCCCAGCCCTTCGGCCAAAGAAGCCAATCTGGAGCGCCTGGCGCGCAACCACGCCGCGATGGGATGGAACCTGCTCCGCAACCAACGCGCCGTGCTCCGCAAGGACGGTGCCGAGCTGGAACTCCTCGGTCTTGAAAACTGGGGCCTGCCCCCCTTCCCGCAGTACGGGCGACTCGAAGACACGCTCGCGCTTTGCCCGGACCCCGCTTCGCCCAAAATTTTGCTGAGCCACGACCCGTCGCACTTTGACGCCGAAGTGCTCCCAAACCCCGCCAACATTGCGCTCACCTTGAGCGGACACACCCACGGCATGCAGTTCGGCATTGAAATTCCGGGCTGGTTCAAGTGGAGCCCCGTGAAATGGAAGTACCCTCGCTGGGACGGCGCGTACCCGGTGGGGTCCAAAACCCTGTACGTAAATCGCGGATTTGGCTACCTTGCGTTTCCTGGACGTGTAGGGATGTGGCCCGAAATCACCGTCCACGAACTTCAACCTGCATAAGCTAACCTCATGAAAAAAGTCCTCTTCACCCTGGCTGCAGCCGCGGTTGCCCTCCCCGCTTTCACCAACGCCAACGGTCCGGGCGGAGGCAAGTCGGGTTCTCCCGCCTCCAACGGCCAAACCTGCGGCAGCTGCCACAGCGGGGCGTCGATTTCGACCCAAACGGTGAGCATCAGCACCGACATTCCTTCTACGGGTTTTGTTCCCAACACCAACTACCAAATCACCGTGACCAATTCCACGGGCGGAGCCAGCAATCCGCGCAGCGGCTTCCAGGCCTCCGTCGAGTCGGCCGGCCACCAGGGCAGCCTCACGGCCGGGACCGGGAGCAAGGTGGTCAGCAGCAGCTTCGTCACCCACACCTCGAGCAGTAACATCGTGAGCAACGGCCATGCGGCTTGGACCTTCACGTGGAACAGCGGCAACGCCCCCGACGGAACGACCATTTATGTGTCGAGCCTTTTTGCCAACGGAAACAACAACGACAACGGCGACGCCGTGGCCACCCAAACGCTGGCACTGACCCGCAGCACGATCGGCTTGGACGAGCCGCAGCTCGCCGTGGGCGTTTCGCCCAACCCGGCCCGCGAATTCCTGCAGCTGGAGCTGCCCGAGGGCCTCACGGTGGTGCGCGCCTACGCCCTCAACGGAACCGAGGTATTCCGCGCCGCGGGCGTCGACGGCATGCGCATTTCTACGGCGGACTGGCCCAACGGCACCTACGTGCTCGACGTGCGCCACGCCGACGGACGCCAGTTCCGCGACCGCATCCAAGTCCTTCACTAAGCGAACCCTGCGCGATTTCAGGCAATTTTGGCCCGATTCTCGCGTTGAACCGCATATGAAACGTTTGATCCTCGCCCTGCTCGGCGTGGCGCTGTCGGTGCCTGCCTTGAGCCAGTCTTCAGATTCCAAGATTAAAGCCTACCTGCGCGGCGGCGTCAACTACAACCTCAACGGGGTGGGACTCGACAGCGGCCTGGTCAACGCCGGCAGCATCGCGCGCCTCGAGCGGCCCGTGAACGGCTGGCACGCCGGACTGACCGTGCGCGAGCAGCGCAAAGACGGAAGCTACCTCGCGTTGGAATCGCTGTTTTCCGCCCGCACCTATACCTTTCAAGGCACCGACAACGAAGGCAATCCCTTCGACGAGACCCTGAACTCGCAGAGCGTGCAGCTGGCCCTGTCGCCGGGATTCCGCATGTTCAAACTCGTGCGCGCCCAGGCCGGCATCAATGCCCAGTTCGAGCTCAACGACGACTTTAATTCGACCTTCAGCAACTACCAGCTCGGCTACCGCCTGGGGGTGGGCCTGGACCTCGGCAGCCTGACGCTCGACGTCGCCCTCAACAGCGCGTTTAATGCCCAGGGCGGAACCTGGAACGGCCTGCAGCTCAGCAACCGTCCGTCGGAATACCTGGTTTCGGTGGGCTACAAGCTCTGATTTTTTTCAGGGCATCGGTCCTTTGGCACGCTTTTGGAATTCCCCTTTTCGAGTGCTTTGCGTTTAGGTGATTTTGTGTTCAACGTTCATGCGTTACGTTGAAAAGTTAAGCGCTCTTGTTGAAGCCCTGGCCGCGTGCCGGGGCTTTTTATTTCCATAAAACTCAAGCGGAGCGCGGGCTACGTCGGTTTTCGCGAACCGTGAGGTGGTCCGCTTTTAAAAAAACGATACATTGCACCTACCTCAAACACCTCATAAAACGCATGAAATCAACCAAACTCATGTTGGCGCTCCTGTCGGCAGCCCCGCTGCTTGCGCAAAATACCGACAGCACCAAAACCGCCAACCTTCAAGAAGTTCAAATTGTGGGCAGCCGCAACGTGAACCGCTCGGCGACGAAAACCGCAGTGCCCGTCGACGTCCTCCCCATGGCCAACCTCCTTCAGACGATGGGCCAAATGGACGTCAACCAGGTGCTTCAGTTCAGCGTGCCTTCGTTCAACGCCAACAAGCAGTCGGGGTCCGACGGTTCGGACCACACTGATCCGGCGACGCTCCGCGGCCTGGGGCCCGACCAAACCCTCGTTTTGGTCAACGGCAAGCGCCGCCACCAGTCTTCGCTGGTCAACATTTTTGGCACCCGCGGACGGGGCAACACCGGAACCGACCTCAACGCCATACCCTCGTTCGCGATTGACCGCGTCGAAGTGCTGCGCGACGGCGCCTCGGCCCAGTACGGTTCCGACGCCATCGCCGGGGTCATCAACGTGGTGACCAAGCGCAACGTGGGCAGCAGCCTCAGCCAGTCGTTTGGCCTTGCTTCGCGCGGAGACGGCGGAAGCAGCGTGACCGGACTGAACTACGGCAAGCGCTTTGACGGCGGTTTCGTCAACGCAACCCTCGAACACAACAGCCGAGCCAAGACGCAACGCGACGCGGGCGACTACCGAGAGAAGTACGGAGACGCCAGCAGCCGCAACAGCGGAATTTGGCTTAATTCTGAGTTTGCCTTGGGCTCGTTCACGGCCTACGTCTTTGGGGGCGCCAACCACCGCGTGGGCGACGCCTACGCTTGGACCCGCAGCGCGGGCGACGACCGCAACATCCCTTCGATTTACCCCGAAGGCTTCAACCCGCAAATCCAGGCCACCATTGTCGATTACTCGGCGACCGCCGGAATCAAGGGCAAGCTCGCGGGCTGGGATGCCGACCTCTACGGCAGCCTCGGAAGCAACCGTTTTTCGTACTTCGTACACAACACCTTGAACACCTCTATGGGCGCAAATACGCTCACCGAATTCGACGCGGGCGGATTTGGCCTCGGTCAAAAATTATTCGGGCTCTCCTTCAACCGCTACTTCGGCGCCAAAGGCAAGGGCGTGAACGTGGCATGGGGTGCTGAAAACCGCCTCGAGAACTACTACATTTTTGCCGGCCAAGAAGAGTCGTGGCAGAACTACGACCCCACCAAAGCCAGCGGCAGCCAAGGATTCCCTGGATTCCGTCCGTCCAACGTAGTTGAAGAAGGCCGCAATTCCTTGGGTGCTTTTGCCGACCTCGAGTGGGACGTCAACCAGCGACTCATGCTGAGTGCCGCCGTTCGCGCCGAGAACTACAGCGATTTTGGAAACACCCTCAACGGCAAGGTTGCCGGCCGCCTCGCGCTCAGCGAAAACCTGGCCGTGCGCGGGTCCTTTAGCACCGGCTTCAGGGCTCCGTCGCTTGCGCAGATGTACTTCAACAGCACCTTCACCAACTTCGTGTCGGGCCAGGCCGTTGACGTCAAGCTTGCCAACAACAGCGACGCGCTGACGACCGCGCTCGGAATTCCCAAGCTCAAGCAAGAAACGGCGCAAAACATCAGCTTGGGCCTTACCGCTACGCCCGCCAAGGGCCTGAGCGTGACCCTCGACGGCTACCAGGTGACGGTGGCCGACCGCGTGGTGCTGACGGGCGGATTTGACGACGCCGACGACATTGCCGGTCCGTTCCTTCAGGCCGAAAACGTGTCGTTCGCGCAGTTCTTCACCAACGCCGTCAACACCCAGACACGCGGACTCGACCTCGTCGTGAGCTACGCGAAGAACCTCAAGAACGCCCAACGCATCAACCTGAGCGCCGCGTTGAACGTGAACCAAATGGAGATCACCGACATTTACACGAACGAGCTTTTGACGGGCAAAGAAGACAGCTACTTCGGCCGCCGCGAGCAGCTGTTCCTGCTGGCCTCTGCGCCCCCGATGAAGGGCGTGGCGAGCATTGACTACCATAAGTCGAAGTTTTCGGCTTCGCTCCGCGGAACCTACTTCGCCGGGATCACCCTCGAAGACTGGGTGGGCAGCGACGACGTGTACGATCCGCGCGTGACGCTCGACCTTTCGCTGAGCTACGCTTTGAGCGACGCCCTTCGCGCCACGTTGGGCGTGAGCAACCTGACCGACGCGTTGCCCACGCTTCAGGACAGCGAAACCGAAGGCGGCGGCCTCTACGACCCCGTGCAGATGGGTTCCATGGGACGCTACTTCTTTGCGCGCGCCAGCTACCGGTTTTAGGTGAAAAAAAATAAATCCGGAAAAATCCGAATGATGGGGCTGCCTTAGGGCGGCCCTTTTTTTTTAAGCTACTCGTTGCTGGTCTCTAGTAAATCGAAACCCGACCCTAGCGGCCAGAAACCCGGCGCCATAAACCTTACAGCTTCACAAATACGTTCTTGGGCTCGGTAAAGAAGCGGAGCGCTTCAAATCCGCCCTCGCGGCCGAGGCCCGACTGCTTGACCCCACCGAAGGGCGTGCGCAGGTCGCGCACGAGCCAGCTGTTGATCCACACAATGCCCGCCTCGAGCTCGTGGGCTACCCGGTGGGCGCGCTGAAGGTTGCTGGTCCACAGCGTCGCGGCGAGTCCGTACTTGGTGGCGTTCGCCAGCGCCAGAGCCTCCTCTTCGGAATCAAACGGCATGACCGTGACTACCGGCCCAAAAATTTCTTCTTGGTTGGTGCGGCAGCTCATGCTGAGGCCCGTGATTACGGTCGGCGCAATAAAGTAGCCGTGGGGAGCCCCCGCGACCGAGACGGTGTGGCCGCCGCACTCGACGCGTCCGCCCTCTTCTTGGGCCAAGGCGATGTAGCTCAAAATCTTGTCTCGGTGCGGAGCCGAGACCACCGCGCCGACTTGGGTTTCGGGGTCGCTGGGCAGGCCCACGCGCAGGGCGCGCACGCGCTCGGTGAATTCCGCCACGAAGCGGTCGTAGATCGGGCGTTCGACCAGAATTCGCGACCCGCAAAGGCAAATTTGGCCTTGGTTGGCAAACGACGACTGCAGCGTGGTCCGCAGCATGGACTCAAAGTCGCAGTCCGCAAAAATCAGGTTGGGGTTTTTTCCGCCGAGCTCCAGGCTGAGCTTTTTGAAGCTGGGCGCGGCCAGCGTGTTGATGCGGGCGCCGGTGGCGGTTCCGCCGGTAAACGAAATCATCGGCACGTCGGGGTGCGTGACCAGGGGCTCGCCGACGCCCGGGCCGGTTCCGTGCACAATGTTGAGTACGCCCGCCGGAAACCCTACTTCGTGCAAAATTTCGCTCAACAGGTAGGCGGTGTAGGGCGTCACCTCTGAAGGCTTGGCCACGACTGTATTGCCGGCCGCGAGGGCGGGCGCAATCTTCCAGCTGAACAAGTACAGCGGAAGGTTCCAAGGACTGATGCAGGCCGCCACGCCAATGGGGCGGCGCAGCGTGTAGTTGAATCCGTGGGCGCCCATGTCGTGGGTTTCGCTCCAGTCGTGCAAAATGGCGGTGGCGTAAAAGGCGAAGTTGTCGCGGGCCCGCGGAATGTCCACCGTGCGCGCCAACTTCAGGGGCTTGCCGTTGTCGCGCGATTCGGCGGCGGCCAGCTCGTCAAGGCGCTCCTCGATGCGGTGCGCCACCGCCAGCAGGTGCTTGCTTCGCTCGGCGGCAGTCAGCGCGGACCACCCGGGGTACGCCTTCTTGGCGGCCGCAACCGCGCGGTCCACGTCTTCGGCTCCAGAATCCGGAATCAAACTGTACACCTCGCCCGTGGCGGGTTCGAGGTTGTCGAGGTAGCGTCCGTTGGCGGGCGCACTGAAGGCTCCGTCGATGTAGTTGCGCAAGGTGATCATAAGCTGCGAAGTTCGGTCAAGACCGCGTTGAGGTGGCGTTCGCGGGTTTCCGTTCGCTGGGCCCGTCCTATTTTTTGAGCCCACTCCGCCTGGCGGCTGCGCGAATAGCGGTCGAACGCGGACCGCGCCTGCGGGTCGCAATCAAGGGCCTCGCGGAGTTCCGGCGGGAGCAATACCTCGCGGACTTCGCCGTCGAGCCATACCGTAACCTTCACGGCGCTTCCCTCGGGCGGACTCCCTAGGGCCTCGCGAAGTTCGCTCCGCAGCAGCAGCATGTGCTGCGGAGTTCCGTACTTAACCAAGGTTCCGCGGTACGAAACACGGTCGTTGAATACGGCCCAAATCGGAGGCTTGGACGATCCCAACCACGCCGCCACGTCGTCTGGAATTAAAAAATACCCTCCGCGGGGAGCCGACGGCGAAACGTGCAGCGGGAGCATCCAAGTGCGCGCTTCATGCGAAACGGGCAAAAGCTCAAGCCACGTGGTTTGCATGCTCAAAGGTTGGGCGTGCGTCCCCCGTCGACCGGAATGTTGATGCCCGTGACGTAGCTCGCCGCAGGCGAAGCCAGAAAGGCCACCGCCGCCGCGATTTCGGCCGGGTCGGCAAAGCGCCCCATCGGCACCTCGGCCTTCATTTCGTGCTCCATTTCGGAATACGGCCGTCCCGTGCGTTGGGCTCGACCCTCGATGATGGCCGACAGGCGCTCCGTCGCCGTCGCCCCGGGGAGCACGTTGTTCACGGTGATTCCGCTCGGAGCCAGCTCGGTAGCCAGCGTCTTCGCCCAGTTTCCCACCGCCGCGCGCACCGTATTGCTCACCCCAAGGCCGTGCAGCGGCGCCTTGACGCTCGTCGAAATCACGTTGACGATGCGGCCGTAGCCCGCGCGCCTCATGCCCGGAACCACCAGCTGCGCCAGTTTTTGGTTGACCAGCAAATGATGGGTGAACGCACTTAAAAACGCCTCCGCGCTGGCGTCCAGCACGGGGCCCGCCGCCGGACCTCCGGTGTTGTTGACCAAGATATGGACGTCGCCCCATGCCTTCATGTCTTCGGCAACCGCCGCCGCCAAGGCATCAGGTTGCGCGTTGTCGACGCTGAGCCAGCGGTGCTTTTGGCCCGCCGGCGTGGGCAATCCTGCCGCCGCGAGGGCCAAGGACTCGGGGTTTCGCGCGAGCAAAAGAACTTCAGCGCCCAGTTCCGCGAGGGCGGAGGCCGCCGCGCGGCCAATTCCTTGGGACCCGCCGCCGACCACAGCGCGCTTCCCGGCAAGGGGTTGTTGCATTGGGTAAAGTTAGCAAGGTTGGCGCGTTGGCCTGTGGGTTACTGGTTTCTTGTTTCTGGTGGCCATCGAGCGCCCTCTCGCATTCGGTTATATCCGAATTTACTTTTTTTCAAATTTCTCGAAATGGATATGTATCAGTGATTCAACACATTATAGAAAAAATCCGTTTACAAAAACCCGTTACAAGCAACCAGAAACCAGCAACCAGCAAGCCAGCTAAGCGCGCAGCAGCACCACGTCCTGAAAATCAAGAGTGGTTCCGCCCCGGCCGCTCCAGCGGCCAAAATGGACCTCGACGTCGGACCAGCCCGCCGCACGGGCCATGGCCACCACGTCTTCAGGGCGAAAGGCAACGTTGGCGCCGACCACTTCAGGATCCATGTACCACACACCGTCGCGCTCGACGGGAAACGCGTAGGAACCGCCCCGCGAAGCGCGCTCGGCCTCGGCATCCATCAAAAAGAACGTAGCCAAGAACCGGCCGCCGGGCCGCACCACGCGGCGGGTTTCGGCCAGGTAGCGCGCCACTTCGTCGCGGTCCATGTGGGTGAACACTGAAGTGGCCCAGGCAAAGTCAAAGTCCGCGTCCGCATAAGGAAAAGTGAACTCCGACGCCCGAGCGCCACCCGCCGTATACAGGTCGTTGTGCAGCGGAACCCACGTAAAGCGAAAACCCGGGTAGCGCGACGTGATCCGGCGGGTGCACAAATCGACCGCCTCGCGGACCACGTCAAAACCCTCGTAGGCGTCGGGGCGCGTCAGGTAGTCGGTGAGCGGAATCGCCATGCGGCCCAATCCGCTGCCGATGTCGAGCACCCGCTCGTCAGGTCGAAGCCCGCCAAGGCCCGTAAAGTGGGCTTTGAACAGCAATCCGTTGGCCAGAAAATCGCCGCCGCCCGTGAAGACCTCGCCCGGCAACGGCAAGGGAATCCCCGCGTACGAAGGCCGTCCGCCGTGGCGCAGCAGCGTCCACAGGTCGACCGGGAATACCAGCAAGCGGCGCACCCCGCGCCGGGCCTGAGGACCAAGGCGGTAGAACGCCGAGCGCAAAAACTTCTTCAAACCAGAAACCAGAACCTAGTTACGGCCAGCCATGATGCGCTCAATCTCGTCGACCTCCTTGGGGATCGCCTTGGTGAGGTTGATCGGCTCGCCCTGGGTCACGACGACGTCGTCTTCGATGCGGATGCCCAGGCCCTCCTCGGGAATGTAAATGCCCGGCTCGACCGTGAAGACCATGCCCTCTTGAATTTCAGACCCGTCCCAGGGGCCGTAGTCGTGCACGTCCAGGCCCAGGTAGTGCGACGTGCCGTGCATAAAGTACTTCTTGTAGGCGGGCCAGGCCGGATCCTGCTTGGCGACGTCTTCTCGGGTGATGAGTCCGAGGCCAATCAGCTCCTCGGTCATCAATTCGCCCACCTGAACGTGGTAGTCGGGCAGGCGCACGCCGGGCTTCAACAGGTTCATCGCGGCCTTTTCCACGCGGAGCACGGCCTCGTAGACCTGGCGCTGGCGCGCCGTGAAGCGCCCGTTGGCCGGAACGCAGCGCGTCACGTCGCAGGCGTAGTTGCCGTACACGGCTCCGACGTCAAAAAGCACCACGTCGCCGTCGCGCACTTGGGCGTCGTTGGTGATGTAGTGCAGCACGCACGCGTTCGCCCCCGACCCGATGATGGGCGTGTAGGCAAACCCGTGCGAGCGGCGGCGCACAAACTCGTGGAGGAACTCGGCCTCGAGCTCAAACTCCCACACCCCGGGCTTGAGGAAGCGCATCACGCGGTCGTAGCCCGCAGCGGTGATGTCGGCGGCCACTTGCATGATGGCGACCTCTTCGGGGTCCTTGACGGCGCGGAGCGCGTTCATCGCAGGTGCCGAACGCTCGTACTCGTGGTTCGGAAAGCGGCGGCGCAGGTCGGCCCCGAAGCGGTCTTCGCGGGTCTCGACGGGGTTGTTGCGGCGAATGTGCTCGTGGCCCAGCAGGTAGACGTGGTGGGCGTGGGCCATGACGTCGCGCAGAATGCGTTCGAAGTCGCCGAGCCAGTGGATGCTTTGGATTCCGCTCAAAGCGCGGGCCTCATCTTTGGACAGCTTTGCGCCTTCCCAGCGGGCGATGAGGTCGTTGGTTTCGACCAAAAACAGCATCTCGCGCTGCTCGGGCTTGGGGGCGTCGGGAAAGAGCACCAAAATGGATTCCTCTTGGTCCACTCCGCTCAGCCAGAGAATGTCGGTGGCCTGCTTGAAGGGAAAGCTGCCGTCGGCCGAAGTCGGGTAGATGTCGCTGGAGTTAAAAAAGGCGACGGATTTCGGCTTGAGCGTAGCCGTGAAGCGGGCCCGATGGCGGGCGTAGAGGTCCGATTTAAGGGGTTCGTAGCGCATGCGAACGAAGGTACGGCTCCCGCTGTTATGGATTGGTACGAGGCCGTTTGGCCCCTACCTTTGACCCCACCAAAGTCACAAGAATATGGCATCGCAACGCGGATTGTTTGGGTCGTCGCTGGCCCGCAAGTACTGGATGGCCCTCACGGGCCTCTTTTTGATTACGTTTCTGGTAGTCCACCTGCTCGGCAACCTGGCCATCGTCTTCGGGACGGGCGAAGATTTCAACGCCTACGCCGCGTTCATGACGAGTTTTCCGCCGATTAAAATCGTGAGCTACCTGCTGTACGCGTCGATCGTGCTCCACGCCGCCGACGGCATCGTGCTGGCCCGCCAAAACCGCGCCGCCCGTCCTGTGGCCTACGGAACCTACCACGGCGCCGCCAACGCCGGCTGGGCTTCGCGCAACATGGCGCTCTTGGGCATCTTCACCCTGCTGTTCATTTTGGTGCACATGAAGAGCTTTTGGTTCGAAATGCACTTCGGAACTCTCGGCCTCGACGCCAACGGCAACAAAGACCTCTTCACCCTCACTACCGCCGCCTTTGAACAGGTGTGGTACACGGCCTTCTACGTCGTGGCAATGGTCGCCCTCGGATTTCACCTTTGGCACGGATTCCAGTCGGCCTTCCAGACCATGGGATGGACCCACCCGACCTACACCCCCATCGTTCAGTTTGTGGGCCGCGCCTTTGCCGTGCTCGTGTGCGGAGCCTTCGCGCTGATTCCCCTGTACGTCTTGATTTCGCCCAACGTTTAAGCTTGTCGCTCATGTCTAGCAAATTGAATTCCCGCATTCCCGAAGGGCCCATCGCAGAAAAGTGGACCAAGCACAAGGGCACGATTCCGCTGGTTAGCCCCGCCAACAAGCGCCGCATCGACGTCATCGTCGTAGGAACCGGCCTCGCCGGTTCGTCGGCCGCCGCTTCGCTCGCCGAGTTGGGCTACAACGTCAAGGCCTTCTGCTTTCAGGATTCGCCGCGCCGCGCCCACTCGATTGCCGCCCAAGGCGGAATCAACGCCGCCAAAAACTACCAGAACGACGGCGACTCGGTGTTCCGCCTCTTTTACGACACCGTGAAAGGTGGCGACTACCGCAGCCGCGAGGCCAACGTGCACCGCCTCGCCGAGGTGTCGGCCAGCATCATCGACCAGTGCGTGGCCCAAGGCGTTCCCTTTGCCCGCGACTACGGCGGCCTGCTCGACAACCGCTCGTTCGGCGGGGTGCAGGTGAGCCGCACCTTTTACGCCAAAGGACAAACGGGCCAGCAGCTGCTGCTCGGAGCCTACTCCGCCCTCGAGCGCCAGGTGGCCAAGGGCCGCGTGAAAATGTACGCCCGCCACGAAATGGTGGACCTCGTCGTCGTCGACGGCAAGGCCCGCGGAATCATCGCCCGCAACCTCGTGACCGGCGAACTCGAGCGCCACAGCGCCCACGCCGTGATCATCGCGTCGGGCGGATACGGCAACGTGTTCTACTTGAGCACCAACGCCATGGGATCGAACGTGACCGCCGCCTGGAAGGCCCACAAAAAGGGCGCCTTCTTTGCCAACCCCTGCTTCACGCAAATTCACCCCACCTGCATTCCGGTGAGCGGCGAATCGCAGTCCAAGCTCACGCTGATGTCCGAGTCGCTCCGCAACGACGGCCGCATTTGGGTGCCCGCCGAGCTCGAGGACGCCAAAGCCATCCGCGAGGGCCGCTTGAAGCCCACCGACCTTCCCGAAGAGAAGCGCGACTACTACCTCGAGCGCCGCTACCCGGCGTTCGGCAACCTGGTTCCGCGCGACGTCGCTTCGCGCGCCGCCAAAGAGCGCTGCGACGCCGGCTACGGAGTCAACAAGACCGGCGAGGCCGTCTACCTCGACTTCTCGGCCGCCATCATGCGCTACGGCAAGGAGCAAGCCAACCTCAAAGGCATGCCCCATGCTTCAGAGGCTGAAATCCGCGCCTTGGGAACCAAGGTGGTGGAGTCGAAGTACGGCAACCTCTTCCAGATGTACGAGAAGATTACCGACGAGAATCCGTACGTGACCCCGATGAAGATTTACCCCGCCGTGCACTACACCATGGGCGGACTCTGGGTCGACTACAACTTGATGTCGACGGTACCCGGACTCTTTGTGGCCGGCGAAGCCAACTTCTCGGACCACGGCGCGAACCGCCTCGGCGCTTCGGCCCTCATGCAGGGATTGGCCGACGGCTACTTCGTGCTTCCCTACACCGTCGGGACCTTTTTGGCCGACGACATCCGCACGGGTTCGATTTCGACCGACCTCCCCGAATTTGAGGAAGCCGAAAAAGCCGCGCGCGCACGCTTCGAGGGCTTTTTGAACGCCAAGGGCTCAACCCCCGTGGAGGTGTTCCACCGCCGACTGGGCAAAATTGTGTGGGACAAGATCGGCATGGCCCGCAACGAGGCCGGCTTGAAGACGGCGATTGCTGAAATCCGCGCCCTTCGCGAAGAATTCTACCGCGACGTCAAAGTGCTCGGCGGAATGATGGAGATGAACCCCGAACTCGACAAAGCCAACCGCGTAGCCGACTTCATGGAACTCGCCGAACTCATGGCCCTCGACGCGCTGACCCGCGAAGAGTCCTGCGGCGGACACTTCCGCGAAGAATACCAGTCTGAGGACGGCGAAGCCCTTCGCCAAGACGACGCGTTCGCCTTTGTTTCGGCCTGGGAATTCACCGACAACGACCCCGGAAAAGCCACGCTGCACAAAGAAGAACTGGTGTTTGAAAACGTTAAACTCGTAACCCGCTCCTACAAGTAATGAACCTCACGCTCAAAGTGTGGCGTCAAAAGAACGCCCAAGACCAAGGCTCGTTTGCCACCTACGCGGTGCGCGACATTTCGCCCGACATGTCGTTCCTCGAAATGATGGACGTGCTCAACGAGCAGCTCATTGCCCAAGGCGTCGAGTCGGTGGTTTTTGACCACGACTGCCGCGAAGGCATCTGCGGCATGTGCTCCATGTTCATCAACGGCGAGGCCCACGGCCCCGACCGCGGCGTAACTACCTGCCAGCTGCACATGCGCAAGTTCAAGGACGGAGACACGATCACCGTGGAGCCGTGGCGCGCCAAAGCCTTCCCGGTGGTGCGCGACCTCATGGTCGACCGCAGCGCCTTTGACCGCATCATCCAAGCGGGCGGATACGTTTCGGTGAACACCATGGGCAATTTGCCCGACGCCAACGCCACGCCCATCGAGAAGCACGATGCCGACGCCGCTTTTGACGCGGCCACGTGCATCGGGTGCGGAGCCTGCGTCGCAACCTGCAAAAACGCCTCGGCGATGCTGTTTGTCAGCGCCAAAGTGAGCCAGTTTGCCCTGCTTCCGCAAGGCCAAGTCGAGGCCGCCGACCGCGTGCGCAACATGGTGCACCAAATGGACCTCGAGGGCTTTGGAAACTGCACCAACACCGGAGCATGCGAAGTCGAGTGCCCCAAGGGAATTTCGATTGAGAACATTGCCCGCATGAACCGCGAGTACCTAAAAGCCTCCATTACTGCCTAATTTTGCCGCGCGTGGCACGGGCTTTGCCCCAAGCCGCGCAACAAACGAACTACCATGACGAAACAGCTTTTCTTTGCCCTTGCCGCGGTTGCCGCGCTGGCCTCGTGCCGCCCTGACCCCACGCTCGACGAGCGCTTGGCCGGAACCTGGAACCTCAGCGACCTGAACATGTCGGGAACCATCCCCTCTCCGCTCGGCGCCATTCCGTTCACCATCACCGATTCGCTGATCCGCGCCAACAATACGATGGACTTGAGCATCAACGAAGACGCCACCCAGAGCATTTTGTGGAATATGGACGTGCGCGCCGTGCTGACCGCGGCCGCGATTGGTTCGTTTGGCGTCGACCTGCAAGACACGATTTCGGGAACTTGGTACGCCGTCGACGGGGGCGGAGTCACTCCCGACTCGCTGTACATCACGGCCGACGGAGAAAAAACGGGCTACGAGATCCTGAGCTTCTTGGAAACCAGCCTGCGCCTGCGCAGCGTGCAAACCATCAACGATCCCGACCTGGGTTCGCAGACGGTAACGCAGGAGGTGACCTTCATCAAGTAATCGGGATTCGCCCTAAAAACGAAAAGCCCGAGGCCTGCGCCTCGGGCTTTTTTTTGACCTTGGGTCTAGGCGCGGAACGCCTTCCACCCCTGAGCCTCGAGGGGGACGTGTTCGCCCGCGAGGTTGACCAGAAATGCCCCCGGCGTGGCTGTCATGTGGCCGATCGGCGTGATGCTGGGATTGCCTTTGATCTTGTCGTAGTCTTCCAGCGCGACCGTGAACACGAGCTCGTAGTCCTCTCCCCCGTTGAGCACCGCGGTGACGGGGTGAATGCCAAACTCTTCGCAGGTGCGCAGGACCACGGGGTCGATGGGGAGTTTGTCTTCAAAAACCACGCATCCGAGTCCGCTCGCCTTGGCGAGGTGAAGCAGTTCGCTCGACAGGCCGTCGCTGACGTCCATCATGCTCGTGGGCACGACGCCCAAGTCGGCCAGGAGCTCCACCACGTCTTTGCGGGCTTCGGGCTTGAGCTGGCGCTCGATGGGGTACTGGTACTCGCTCAGGTCGGGCTGCAGGTTGGGGTTGGCCAAAAACGTAGCCTTCTCGCGCTCCAGCACCTGAAGGCCCATGTAGGCTCCGCCCAGATCGCCCGACACCACCACGAGGTCGGTCGGCTGGGCCCCAGCCCGGCGCACGGCCCGTTCGCGGGCCACCGTGCCCATTGCGGTCACCGCGAGGGTCAGGCCGCTGGGGCTTGACGTGGTGTCTCCGCCTACCAAATCGACGCCGTACTGGGCGCAGGCCCGGCGCAGACCGGCGTACACCTCGTCGAGCGCCTCGACCGGAAAACGGCTGCTCACCGCCATCCCGACCGTCAGCTGGGTGGGCGTTCCGCCCATCGCATAAATGTCGCTGAAGTTGACGACGGCCGCTTTGTAGCCCAGGTGCTGCAGGGGCACATAGGCCAGGTCAAAATGCACCCCCTCCACGAGCAGGTCGGTGCTCACCAGAAGGTCCTGGTCCGCCCCCGGGCGAAGCACCGCGGCGTCGTCGCCCACCCCGAGCACGGTCGAGGGCTGAACGGGTACGAGGTCGGCGGTAAGTCGCTCAATTAAACCAAATTCACCCAATTCAGATAAGGGAGTGCGCTGCGGATTCGGATCTTCAATCATGGGACAAATTTCGGCTATACCTTTGTCGGATAAATACCCCCTTTATGAATCCTAAGTACCAAGCTGAAATTTCGGCATTCATGGATTGGGCCAAGGCCCGCAACGGCGCAGAGCCCGAGTTCCTTCAAGCCGTACACGAAGTAGCCGAATCGGTTATTCCGTTTATCGAAGAGAACCCGAAGTACAAAAAAGCGCGCATTTTGGAGCGCATCACTGAGCCCGAGCGCACGATCATGTTCCGCGTCGCGTGGACCGACGACGCCGGCAACGTGCAGGTTAACCGCGGCTACCGCGTCGAGTTCAACAGCGCCATTGGCCCCTACAAAGGCGGACTCCGCTTCCACCCGACCGTCAACCTGTCGGTGCTGAAGTTCCTCGGATTCGAGCAGATTTTCAAAAACTCGCTCACCACGTTGCCCATGGGCGGCGGCAAGGGCGGTTCAGACTTTGACCCCAAAGGCAAGTCCGACAACGAGGTAATGCGCTTCTGCCAGGCCTTCATGACCGAGCTGTCGCGCCACATCGGCGCCGACACCGACGTTCCTGCGGGCGACATTGGCGTGGGCGGACGCGAGATCGGCTTCATGTTCGGTCAGTACAAGCGCATCCGCAACGAGTTCACCGGCGTGTTGACCGGCAAGGGCCTCAACTGGGGCGGATCGCTCATTCGTCCGGAGGCGACCGGCTACGGAACCGTTTACTTCGCTCAAGAAATGCTCGCCACCAAGGGTGACGGCTTCAAGGGCAAGAAGGTCGTGATTTCGGGCTCGGGCAACGTGGCCCAGTACGCCGCCGAGAAGGCGACCGAACTCGGCGCTACGGTGCTGACGCTTTCGGATTCGTCAGGCTACATTTTGGACCAAGACGGCATCAACGCCGAGAAGCTGGCCCACGTGATGCACATTAAAAACGTGGAGCGCGGACGCATCAGCGACTACCTCAAGAAGTACCCGTCGGCCTCGTTTGTGGCCGGCAAGACTCCGTGGGGTGTGGCCTGCGACATCGCGATGCCCTGTGCGACCCAAAACGAACTGAACGGAGACGACGCCAAAGTCCTGATCGCCAACGGCGTGAAGTGCGTGGCTGAAGGCGCCAACATGCCTTCGACTCCTGAAGCCATCGAAGCTTTCGCCGCCGCGCGCATCCTCTTCAGCCCGGGCAAGGCTTCGAACGCCGGTGGTGTTTCGACCTCAGGCCTCGAAATGAGCCAAAACTCGCTGCGCCTTTCGTGGAGCCGCGAAGAGGTGGACCAGCGCCTGCACGGAATCATGAAGAGCATCCACGCTTCGTGCGTGAAGTACGGTGCCCGCGAAGACGGAACCATTGACTACGTCAAGGGAGCCAACCTCGCCGGATTCGTGAAGGTGGCCGACGCCATGCTCGACCAGGGCGTGATGTAAGCTTTGCCGCAGCGCGGCATCATCGAAACCCCGGGCTCGCGCCCGGGGTTTTTTGTTGGGCCCATAATGCGCCCATGAAGCAAAAACGCCCCAAGGCCGAGACCAAGGGGCGCTTGCTTAGGCCTGCCTTAACGAAGACCTAGAGGCGTACGGTGGCGAACAGCGACGCATTGTAGAACTGGGGCGGAGTGCTGGACCAGGTCGCGGGCACCACGAACGGCTCGTTAAAATTCTGGCGCACTCCGACCGAGAACCGTCGGTACCCCAGCTCCGCCTGAAGCCCGTACGAAAACAAGCTGCCGTAAAAATTGCCGTTGGTATTCTCGGTTACCCGGCCCATGCCCTCGGCGCGGTAAACAATCTGGCGCGTTCCGCCCAAGCGGATTCCGACGAAGCCCCCTGCCGACAGGCTAAGGCCCTTGCCGCGTCGCGACGGATTGATCACCAGCGACAGCGGCACTTCGAAGTACGACATCGTCAAGTTCGAGCGACGGAGCTCAACAGAATTCGCCGGAGCAACCAACTCAATCCCGCTGTTCATGGGGGGAACGGAGAGCATTTTTTGCCCAAAGTCGTAGGTGTACCCCGTGAATCCCCAGCCCGTTTTGGCCCATAAGGGCGTGCGTCCCAAACGTCGTTGGTTGGTAAAATAGATTCCCAACGTGGACGAACGATTGTTCGCCTTCCAATCCCCAACGTAAGGATCCGTAGAAGCAATGTCAACGGTCGGTGCATTGAGTAGGGTGTTGGTCCCCACAAGCAACACGAGGCCGTCCATTTTCTTCTTGAACTTCTTCTTCTTAGGCTTCAAAGGTTCAATGTTGAGCTTGAGGTTGTCTCCCAGATTGAGCTCCAGGTTCTCGATCGACTCCTCCAGGGTATCGGCCCAGGCCTCCGCCATGCTTTCGATTGCTTCAAGACGCTCTTCGAGCCGGTCGTTCAGTTCCTTGCGGCGGCGTTCCGCGTCCTCTTTGCTGATGTCTTTATCGCGGATCTGCTTTTCAAGCGCCGCCATGTCTTTGGTGTACTCGCTAATGGCCGCGGCGATTTCGGCGCTCATGCGGGCGGCGCGCGACTGCGTGCTGTCGGAGGCTTGGGCCTCGGCCGGAGCCTGCGGCATCGCCGGGGGAGCGTCTTGAGCGCGCAGCTGCGGGGCAGCCCCCGCTAAAATGGCCGTCAGTGCGACCGCCTTGAGGGTAAAGTTGACCATGATTCCGTGAGGTTTTCTGCCAGCGTTCGGGTTTGATTAATGCGCTGAAGCACCACGGCTGGCACGTGCACTTCAACGGTTACTTCCGCGGGCACCTCGGCTTCGCGGTATTCGGTGACGGCCGCCCAAACGTTTTGCACGTTTGCGGCGAGTTGGGCGTACCTGCGGCGCGGAACCTCCGGTGCCGGGTTTTCAATCTCTGCCCTCACTTCGCGCTTGAGCAGCGGAACGAGCTCTTCCCATTCGTCTGCCTCCATGCGGGGCAAGTAGGCCAATTCGAGGGCGGCACTACCGTGGCTGCTCGCGGCTAGCTGCAGGTTACTCGTTGCTGGTTGCCGGTAGCTGGCGGCTAGCTGCTGGTTGCTGGTAACTGGTTGCTGGTTACTAGCTACTAGTGACTGGTTACTCGTTATTGGTTGCTCGTTGCTGGTTGCTGGTTGCTGGCTACTAGAAACTAGTGACTGGTTACTAGGAACCCTTTGCCGCGAGGCCTGCATCCACCACATGCCCACGGCGGCGATGGCAACCGACGCGGCAGCGGCATAGGGCCACCACAGCCTGCGGCGCTTGGGCTGGGCTTGGGGCAAGCCCTGGGCCACGCGGGCCCATGCCTCGGGGCGCGGGGCGGCTTGGCCCTCACTCAAGGCGTCGCGAAACAGCTTATCGAGGTCCTTCGGGCTCATTGCAAACTAAAGTTAACCAAGCGGCGCTGGAGCCACTGGCGAGCTCGGCTCAGTTGGGACTTGCTGGTGGCCTCTGAAATTCCGAGCTGTTCGGCGATTTCGGCGTGGCTGTAGCCTTCGAGGGCGTACAAATTGAAGACGGTGCGGTATCCCTCGGGCAGCTGGCGGAGCAGGGCCCACAGCGCTTCGCGGTCGTGCAGCGCGTCGGTGGCCGAGGCGCCCGTTTCGGGAAGATCGGCCACGTCGACCCAGTCCGCCTTGCGCCGGCGCAGCTCCATCAGGCACTCGTTCACGGCCGTGCGGCGCAGCCAAGCCGGAAGGGCTTTGACCTCACGGATCGTGGGGAGTTGCTGGAACATGGTGGTCATCGTTCGAATCATGGCGTCTTCGGCATCGGCTTCGTCGGCAAAGTAGCGTTTGCAGGTATGCAGCACACGCGGCGCAAGCGCCTCATAAAGTGCGCGCTGCGCATCCAGACGGCCGAGTAGGGCGCCGTGAATGTGTGCGTACCATGCTTCCACTTAGTGCGGAACGAATCCGTAAAAAAGATGCCGTCCTTAACGCAAAGGTTGCACGGCCCGCTTAAAATTGTGCGACCTTTACTCGAGTGCAGACCCTGAATAGCTAAGAATTCCGCCTAGATGCCCAAAAAAGGACCCAAGATCAACAAGGCCCACCGCTCCATGGACGCGGTGTCGTTGGCCAACCGCCTCCTCCGATTTTTTCAAAAGCGCCCCGGGCGCAAATTCACGACCGCCGACCTGGCGTTTGAAACGGGCATGAACGAGCGGACCGGCAAAAGCCTCGTGGCCAGCGCCCTCGAAATCTTGACCCGCACGAACCAAATTCACGAAGACGGCGACGGATTCCGGCTTAAAATGGAGCTGGCCTACGCCACGGGCACCATCGAACTGATCTCGAGCGGAGCCGCCTACGTCGTGCGCGGACCCGGTCTGGACGACATCTACATACGCCAGGGCAGCACCGGCTGCTCGTTTGGCGGCGACCGCGTCAAAGTGCTCGTCTACCCCCAAAAGGCGGGCAAAAAGTTCGAGGGCGAGGTCGTTGAGGTCGTGAGCCGTGCCCGAAGCCGCTACGTCGGCGAGGTGCAGCCCCACGCCCAAGGAGCCTTCATCCTGACCGACGGCCGCAAAGTCGGTCGCGACTTTTTTGTGCCCAAGCCCAACTTGGGCGGGGCCGAAGCCGGCCAAATGGTCGTGCTGGAACTCGTGGAATGGACCGACGCCGAGCGCGCTCCGGTGGGCAAGGTGGTCGAAATCCTCGGCGAACGGGGCGAGCACGAGACCGAAATCCACGCCATCATGGAGGAATTTGGGCTGCCCTGGAACTTCCCCGCCGAGGTGGAGGCCGAGGCCGCGCGGATTCCGTTGGTGTTGGATCCGCTCGAGATCGCCCGCCGCCGCGACCTGCGCACCACCTTGACGTTCACGATCGACCCCGTCGACGCCAAAGATTTTGACGACGCCCTCAGCATTCGTCCGCTCGAAAACGGACTTTGGGAGGTGGGCGTGCACATCGCCGACGTGACCTACTACGTGCGGCCGGGAAGCCTGCTCGAGCAAGAAGCCGTCGAACGCGCCACCTCAGTCTACCTGGTCGACCGCGTGGTGCCGATGCTGCCCGAAATCCTGTCGAACCAGGTTTGCTCGCTGCGTCCGCGCGAAGACAAATTCACGTTCTCGGCCATTTTTGCCATGGACGAGACCGGGGGCGTTCACGACCGATGGTTTGGGCGCACGGTCATCCATTCCGACCGCCGCTTTGCTTACGAAGAGGCCCAGGCCGTGCTCGAGGGCGACGACGACCCGCTCGCTTCGGAGCTGCGCCTCATGGACCGCATGGCCAAGGCCCTCCGCGCCCAGCGCATGAAGGACGGCGCCATCGCGTTTGACCGCGCCGAGGTCAAGTTCCGCCTCGACGCCCAAAACCAGCCCATTGGGGCTTACGTGAAAGAGGCCAAGGACTCCAACAAGCTCATCGAAGAATTCATGCTGCTCGCCAACCGCGAAGTGGCGGTGTTCGCCGGCGGAAAAAAGCCCGACGCCCGCACCAAGCAGGCGCCTCGGACCATGGTTTACCGCATCCACGACCAGCCCGACCCCGAAAAACTGATTGCCCTCAGCCAGTTTGTGCGTCCGCTCGGCTACGCCATGCAGGTCGACAGCCCCGGCAACGTGCGGCGCTCCATCAACGACCTACTGCGCCAGGTCAAGGGTACGCCCGAGGCCAACATGCTGGAAACGCTTACGGTGCGGACCATGGCCAAAGCCGTGTACAGCACCCAAAATGTGGGGCACTACGGGCTCGCGTTCGACGACTACACGCACTTTACGTCGCCGATCCGCCGCTACCCCGACATGATGGTGCACCGCCTGCTGCAGGACGTGCTCGACGGCAAGCCGTCGCCCAAGGCCGACCCGCTCGAGGAACTCTGCCAGCACAGTTCGCAGCGCGAGCAGAACGCCGCCGACGCCGAACGCTCGTCGATCAAGTACATGCAGGCCGTGTACATGGAGCAGTTTGTGGGCGAGCAGTTCGACGGAATCATCTCGGGCGTCACCGACTGGGGCGTGTTCGTGGAGGTTCCCGAAACCGCCTGCGAGGGCCTGGTGCGCCTGCGCGAGTTCCGCGACGACTACTACAGCGTGGATTCGGAGCGCCATTGCCTGGTCGGCGAGCGCTGGGGCAAGGAATATCGTCTGGGCGACCCGCTGCGCATCGTGGTCAAGGAGGTCGACGTGGTGCGCAAAACCATCGACTTTGGCGTGGCGTCTTCGCGGCATTCGGGCGGAGCCTCCGGCGACCGCTTCAGCGAACGGCCCTCGGGCCGATCCTCGGCCCCTGCGCGCGGACAGTTTGACGAAACGCGTCCTACCGAGGCCGGCAGCCGCTGGGGAAGCCCCCGCAGGCCCGGCGGTTCGTCGTCAAGCTCCTCGGGCTTTGGCGGACGCTCGAGCCACTCCGGCAAGCCCTCAAGCAAGGGCGGCGGCAAAGGCCACCGCAAGGGCCCCAACACGACATCGGCCAAGAAAAAACGACGGTAAACTAGTAACTAGTAACTAGTTGCTAGCCACGCGAAGCGAGCAGTGCCCGCGCCCGGTCCGCATCCCGCGCAATCTGCGCCTTAAGCGCTTCCGGCGTTTCAAACGTTTGCTCCGCACGGATAAAGTCGATAAACCGGACCTCCACCGGGCGGCCATAGCCCTGGGCTTCGACGTCCAGCAGGTGCACTTCGAGCACCGGCTCCGAATCCGTGCCAAAACTTGGACGCACGCCGTAGTTCGCCACCCCTGCCAAGCCGCGCGGACCGTCGGCGTCGCAGAAATCGAACTCCACGGCGTACACTCCATACCGCGGCATGGCTTTGTCGGGGTGAATTCCGCCGACGTTGGCGGTGCGGTAGCCCAGTCCCCGGCCGATTCCGCGCCCCGCAACCACTTCGCCGCGCACAAAATGGGGCCGGCCCAAGCCCTCGGCGGCGTCGCGCACCCGACCCTCAGCCACGGCCGCGCGAATTTTGGTCGACGAAAGGGCCACTTCGCCCGAAATCACCGCGCCCACTTGCTCGAGGCTAAAGTCAAAAACCTGAGCAAACTCGAGGAGCTGCGCAAAATCGCCCTCGCGGTTGCGTCCGAAGCGGTGGTCGTAGCCCACAATCAAGTGCTTCATTCCGAGGTGGCCCACGAGGTCACGCCGCACGAACTCCAGCGACGAAGTCTGCGCAAACTCGGCAGTAAAGGGGTGCTCGACCAGCGCGTCCAGGCCGGCGGCCGCCAGCCATTCGGCGCGCTCTTCGGGCAGGGTGAGCCGCGCCAGCACAAATTCCGGATGAATCAGCTTGCGCGGATGCGGCTCCAGCGTCAGCAAGACCGCCGTTCCCCCGCATTCCCGCGCGGCCGCCACCGCCCGTTCGACCAAGGCCTGATGGCCGCGGTGCACCCCGTCAAAGGTGCCCAAGGTCACCACGGTGGGTCCTTGGGGCACAAAATCCGAAAGGTGGCGATAAATATGCACGGTCTGGGGGTCAGGGCAAAGATATTTCCGAACTTCGCGCTATGATGCTCCACGCCTTTGGCCTCGCTGCAGCCGCCTTTCGGCGCCATCCCTACCCCTTTGCGGCAACCGGAGCCATTGCCCTGGCCCTGAACATGTTGGGCTTACTCGCCCCCGTGCTGGCCCTGGTCTCCAGCTTGGTGCTTCTGCCCATGCTGTACGTGGGCCTGGGCACCTTGGCCGAAGCCGAGCCCGGACTGCGGTTTACCCAAGCCCTCCGCCTGGCGCTGTCGGCCTGGCCGCGCATGCTGGCCCTGGGCAGCATGATGGTCCTCCTCGTCCTGGGCCTTTCCGTCGTCCTAGGGTCCTCTCTGTCGGCCCTGTACGGCGACCAACTTCAGGGTGTGGTCGAGCGCTACGCCGAAAACCCCGAGGGCCTCGTCGCGGCCCTTCGCGACCAAATTGACTGGAGCCGTTCCGCCTACGGGTTAGCGGCCTTGGCCCTTTTTACCCTGGCGAGCGCGACCCTGTTTTGGCTCGCCCCTATGGCCCTGGTGTACCGCAACATGGGGGTGCTTCAGTCCCTGATTTGGTCGGTGCAAATCGGCACTTCCCAGTTCGGCCGCCTTCTGCCTTCAGTGCTTCTCTGGGCCGTGCTGTCGTTGGTGAGCGGAGCCCTTGTCGGGCTCAATATTCTGATTTGGCCACTTACGGCGCTTTTTCATTTTTATTGCTTCCGGACTCTAGGTAAGCAAGGTGCTTAGGTCGTACCTTTGCACCCGAATTCAGAATTACTCCATTCCGCACAACCATGGCGAACGCAAAAGGTAAAATTGCCCAGGTCATTGGCCCGGTAGTAGACGTCTACTTCGAAGACGCACAGGCCCTTCCTAAAATCTATGACGCGTTGATGGTAACGCGTCCCAACGGACAGCAAGTGATCCTTGAAACCCAGCAGCACATTGGTGAGGACACCGTGCGCGCAGTTTCCATGGACTCGACTGACGGCTTTACCCGCGGCCAAGAAGTAGTTGCGTTGGGCCAACCCATTGCCATGCCCACCGGCGAACAAATTCGCGGACGCGTGTTCAACGTGGTCGGCGCCGACATCGACGGCATTGGCGGCATTGACATGTCCAACGGCGGACTCGCCATTCACCGCGCGGCTCCGAAGTTTGAAGACCTTTCCACGGCCACCGAAGTGCTCCTGACGGGCATCAAGGTCATCGACCTCATCGAACCCTACGCCAAAGGCGGTAAAATTGGTTTGTTCGGCGGTGCCGGGGTTGGCAAAACCGTACTCATCCAAGAGCTCATCAACAACATCGCCAAGGGCCACGGCGGACTCTCCGTTTTTGCCGGGGTAGGCGAGCGCACCCGCGAAGGAAACGACCTGCTCCGCGAAATGATCGAGGCAGGCATCATCCGCTACGGCGAAGACTTCATCCATTCGATGGAATCCGGTTCGTGGGACCTCAGCAAGGTCAACAAAGACGAGCTGAAAGAATCTAAAGCCACCTTCGTGTTCGGTCAAATGAACGAGCCTCCGGGTGCCCGTGCCCGCGTGGCCCTTTCGGGACTCACCATGGCCGAGTACTACCGCGACGGCGAAGGCAGCGGCCAAGGTAAAGACATCCTGTTCTTCGTAGACAACATCTTCCGCTTCACCCAGGCAGGTTCTGAAGTGTCGGCCCTCCTCGGCCGCATGCCGTCTGCCGTAGGCTACCAGCCGACCCTCGCGACCGAAATGGGCGCGATGCAGGAGCGCATCACCTCGACCAAGTCGGGTTCCATCACCTCAGTACAGGCGGTATACGTACCGGCGGACGATTTGACCGACCCGGCTCCGGCGACCACCTTTGCCCACTTGGACGCCACGACGGTACTGTCGCGCAAGATTGCCGAGTTGGGCATCTACCCGGCCGTTGATCCGCTCGATTCGACCTCGCGCATTTTGACGCCAGAAGTCGTTGGTGCCGAGCACTACGCCTGCGCCCAACGCGTTAAGGAGTTGCTTCAGCGCTACAAGGAGCTGCAAGACATCATCGCCATCTTGGGTATGGAGGAGCTTTCGGAAGACGACAAGATGGTCGTGCACCGCGCCCGCCGCGTTCAGCGCTTCCTGTCGCAGCCCTTCCACGTAGCGGAGCAGTTCACCGGCATCCCGGGCGTGTTCGTAGACATCAAAGAAACCATTAAAGGCTTCACGATGATCATGGACGGCGAGCTCGACAAGTACCCCGAGGCGGCTTTCAACCTCAAAGGTTCGATCGAAGAGGCCATCGCCGCCGGCGAAAAAATGCTTGCTGAAGCCTAATTCGCTCCGAACATGTCCCTTCACGTCGACATCATTACCCCCGAGCGCAACCTGTACTCTGGAACCGCTACGGCCGTGCAGCTTCCTGGCGCCGAAGGCTTGTTTCAAATTTTGGCAGGCCACGCACCCATCATGGCGGCGTTGTCCTCGGGCCGCGTCAAGATTGATACGGCCAAAGGCAGCGAGTTTGTCGCCATCGAGGGAGGAGTTGTTGAAGTTTCGGGCAACACGGTGACCGTCCTCGCGAAGTAGGACGTATCCGTCGGTTTAACTACCTGGCCCGGGCGAATCGCCCGGGCTTTTTTTTGGCGCTATCGGCTACCTTCGCGGCATGTACGGCGAAGCATTTAATCCGGTCTCTTGGTGGTGGTATGCCCTCGGGGTCGCCGGATTGTGGGTCGTCGCCGCCCTGTGGGTGCCCAACGCCCAAGGCCGTCGCCGGGTCGTCCGTTGGGGCCTTCAGCTTTGGGTCGAAGGCTGGCCCGTCGCCTGGGGCAATGCCATCACCCTCTTGTCCATGGGATTAGCCGTCGGACTCCTGTACGTCAGTGCCGGACTCCACCCCCTGCGGTCGGGACTCGTGCTGCTCGCTCCCTGGCTGGTGCACAGCATCTCGGGCTTCATCTGGAACGCCGTGCGGGCCCACCAGGCCTACCACCAGTTTCGCATGGTCCTGGTGCCCCTGCTGCTGGTCCTGGCGGTTCCCTTTGCGTGGTGGCGCGCGGCGGGTCAAGAACCCCACCCCAATTTCAGTTTGGGACTCCTTGCTGCCGTGTTCGGGGCGCTCTATTTAACTTCCTTATTTCGCGCAGCTTACATTTATATAACCTCGGGACCCGGGCCTTTATACTTCAGAATTGCGTACCTTTGCGCCCTGGAAGCGATTCCCTGGTTATGGATCTATCATTGGCTGAGCGCAAACGTAAAGTAAAGAGCATTTTGGTCTCCCAGCCGGAGCCACAGGCGGGCAATAACCCCTACCTGCTCCTGGCCGAAAAGCACAAGATCAAGATTGACTTTCGCCCGTTCATTCAGGTGAAGGGGGTAACCGCGGCGGAATTCCGCAAAGACAAGATCGCCCTCGGCGAGTTCAAAGCCTTTATTTTCACGAGCCGCAACGCGATCGACCACTTCTTTCGCATGTGCGAAGAGATGCGCGTCGCCATCAATCCGGAGTGGAAGTACTTCTGCACCTCTGAAGCGGTAGCCTTTTACCTGCAGAAATTCGTTCCCTACCGCAAGCGCAAAATCTACCCGGCGAAGTCCAACATCAACGACTTGGTTCCGACGCTCAAAAAGCAGCGCGGAGAGCATTTTTTGATGCCCACCTCGGACGTGCTCAATCCCGAAGTGCCCGCAGCGCTGGAGTCGGCCAACATCAAGTGGACCCGCGCCGTAATGTACCAGACCGTAGCATCGGACTTGAGCGATTTGAGCGACGTGAAGTACGACATGCTGGTGTTTTTTAGCCCCGAAGGCATCAAGTCGCTGTTCAAGAACTTCCCCGACTTTGTGCAAGACGCCACCCGCATTGCGGCCTTTGGCAGCACCACGCACCAAGCCGCCCGCGAGCACAACCTCGTTCTGGACGTGCCCGTGCCTTCCCCGAAGTTTGCCTCCATGGCGCAGGCGCTCGAGGCCTACGTCGACGAAGCCAACAAAAGCAAGTAATGCGGGACCTGCGCTTCCCCCGCGAGGAGCGCCTGAAGTCGCGAACCTCCATCGGAATCCTCTTTAGCCGCGCCTCCCGGAGCACCGGAGCAGACGGGCTGCGCCTGATCTGGACCGCTTCGCCAGAACCCCTCGAGCGGGGCGTTCAGGTGCTGGTCGCGGCGCCCAAAAAGCACTTTAAGCGGGCCGTGGTCCGCAACCGAATCAAGCGTTTGCTGCGCGAAGCTTGGCGCATGGAGCGCGGAAGCCTTCCGCAAGACTGGCTGAGGGCCCAACAGCCCAAGTTGCTGGGCTTGGTGTATTCCGGCCCCTCCGAACCGAGCCTTGCGGCGCTGCGCGCGACGCTCCGCACGCTGCTGGACCGCGCACCGTGGTCCGCTTAACGCCACGTGCCGTCGATGCGCCGCGGAAGGCTGTGGTACAGCGCCGCCGCCACGAGTACCACGCCCATGGCCCGCTCCAGCATGGATTCGGTCGCCAAGAGCAGCAGCAGGGTGAGCGTTAGGGCTTGGGCACCTCGATTCCACGAGGACTTTTGGGCGCAATAGGCCAGCCCCAAACCCCAAATTGCGAGGCCCAGCAGGCCGATTCCGGCCCAGAGCTGCAAAAATTCGTTGTGCACGTTCAGGTGGCGCTTGAGGCCAAATCGGTAGTTGAGCTCGCGGTAGCGCTCCTCGAGCTGGGCTTGGACCGCGTCCACTCCGACTCCCCTCCAGGGATTGCTCGAGATTACCGACCACGCCACCTTAGCCTGCACCGCCCGCGTATCCACTGAGCCGGTCGCCCAGTAGGGGTCCGCCTTGGCGAGCTTGCCCAAGCTGCGCTCCGACGGCACCACGGCCACAGCCACCAGGAGCAGGGCCGCTAAGCCCAGGCCCCAAGGCCACGCCGACCGACGGGCTGACCCAAAGCGCCGGCCCGAGTACCACCAAAGTCCGCCCAGCACCACCGCCATCAGGCCCATGCGGCTGCCCGCCAGCACGGCGACGAGCGCGAAGAGGCTCAAGAGGACCGGCCGCACGGCGCCCCGAAACCGCAGGTCCGTGGCGAGGGCTGCCGCCGAAAGTCCGAGGTACAGGGTGAGGTAGCTGTGCTGGTGCGCCAACTGCGCGAAGTCACGGTAAAAAAGCGGATCCCAGCTTTGGCTGCGCACGGCCGAAGCGACGCCGTTGCCGAGAAGCACCAGCGACACGACGATTCCGCCGGCGATCAAGCCTTCGTGCCACGCGCGGTGCTGTCGGCGCAGGGCCAAGGGCACCCAGAGCAACGGAGACCAGCGCAGCAGCGTTTCGAAGCTCGCCGCCTCGGTCCACAGCGCGCTCGCCGCGACGGCGGCAAAGCCCGACCACAGGGCCACGTCGACGGGCAGCGCCTTCCATCGCCCGCGGGCGGCCACCAGCGAAAGCATCGCGGCCAACGCCAGCGCCCCCCCGGTTCCGAGGTCCCACCAGGGCAGCAAAATCGCCGCGGCCCGAATCAAAATGGCAATAAATTGACGCTCCACGAGCAGAAAGATAGCCTAAAGACCGTGGGCGGCCAAGCGGGGCAGTCGGGGCGAGAGTCCCGTAAGCACCTCATAACTAATGGTTCCGCACGCTTCGGCCACCGAATCCAGGGTCACGTGGCGGCCCAAAAGTTCGACCCGATCGCCCTCGTGCAAGGGAACTCCGGTGGCGTCGACCATCAGCATGTCCATGCACACCCGGCCCACAATCGGCAGGTAGCAACCGTTGGCGTAGGCCCGGCCGACTCCGTTGCTCAGGGCGCGCGGAATTCCGTCGGCGTACCCAATCGGAAGGGTCGCGATCACCCGCTCGCGGTCTGCGGCGTCGGTGGCCCCGTAGGAAATGCCTTCGCCCGCAGGCACGCGGCGAATTTGGCTGACCGTGGTGGTCACGTGCACCACCGGCTGCAGGGCCTGTGCGTCGCGGGCATCCAGCGAGGCTCCCATCAGCCCAATACCCAAGCGGACCATGTCGCCCGCCGCCCAAGGGTGCCGCGCCACCGCCGCCGTGTTGGCCATGTGGCGCCAAATTTTCGTTCCGAGACCCACCTCGAGTTGGTCGGCAAAGTGGCTGAATTGCGCCCACTGCTGGCGGCTCAGCGAATCCTGTTCGGGCACCTCGGCCGCCGCAAAATGGCTGAGCACCGACGCCACCCGCACCCCCGGAATCGCCCGCAGGGCCTCGGCCACCGCGCGGCCTTCGTGCGGAGCAAAGCCCAGCCGGTGCATTCCCGTGTCGACCTTGAGGTGCACGAGCACCTCGCCAAGGGACTCGGGGTGCCGCGCAAAGGCATCGGCAAAGGCCCGCAGGCGCTCCCAGCTGAAGATCTCGGGCTCCAGCCGGTAGCGCAGCATCAAATCAAACGACGGATCGCCCGGATTCAGCACCATGATGGGCGTGCGCACTCCGGCCTCGCGAAGCTCCCGACCTTCCTCGGGGTAGGCCACGCCGAGGTAGTCGAGTCGGTGCCGCTCGAGCGCTCGGGCCACCGGAACCGCTCCCAGCCCGTAGGCGTTGGCCTTGAGCATGGCCATGATGCGCGTGCCCTGCGGCAGCAGCGACCGGTAGTGCCGCAAATTGGCGGCCAGGGCGTCGACGTCGAGCTCGACCATGCTGTCGTGCTGCCGGGCAAGTCGTTCTTCCAAGGCAGACTCCACGCCGTGTCCTTTGAGCAGCACGGCGCCTTCGGTACCCCACTCGGGCGCGGGGTCGTGGGGAGCGCAAACCGCAATCTTCAGGCCGGGCATTTGGGCGGACCAGCGCGCCACCGGCTCGGTCCACCGCTCCGGATTGGCCGTGAAGATCAAGGCCGTCTTGGGCGTAGCCGCCTCCTGCGCCAGCAGTTCCAAAGCCTCGAAGGCCGAGGCCTCGTCGAGCGCGTAGCGGTCGACGAGCAGCGCGCCGCCGCCCCAGCGGGCGGCGCGCCGTTCCACGCGCAGGGGTCCGCGCGGCCGCTGGTCAAAATCGTGCGGAATCCGGCCCAGCTCGTAGCAGGCGGCCAGCGCGAGCTGCGCGTTGGACCGCTCGGCCTCCGACTCGGTCGGAACCGCGAAGTTCTGTCCGTCGGGTCCGACCCAAAATCCGCCTTCGGTGCGCAGCACCGAGCCCGCCGGTCGCAACGCGACCCCGGAACGCCCCGCGGCTCCGGAAGGCCCCTCGACCCCGGGAAGCCCCGCGGCTCCGGGAAGCCCCGCGGCTCCGGAACGCCCCGCGACGGAGGCGCCCTCACCCGTGCCCGTCCCGCGGTCGGGGACCAGCACCGAGGCAACTCCGGCAAACAGCGACATTTTTTCGGCGAGCTTGGCTTCGCGGCTGGGGAAGCCGGCGTCGTGGGCGTCGCCGAGGCCCGTGAAGATTCCGTGGGTGGGCTTCAGCCAGGGCGTGAAGCGCGCCATGTCCCCCGCCTCCGAGATGCCGACTTCGACGATCCACATCGAGGCGTCCAGCGCAAAGTGCAGCACCGAAAGGGGGACTCCCAATTTGGAGTTGTAGCTGCGGGGGCTGCGGGCGACCGTCGGGTCGCCCAGAAGGTGGGCCAGAAGTTCTTTGACGCTGGTTTTTCCGTTGGAGCCGGTGACGGCCACTACCGGGCCGCGGTACGCGGCCCGGTGGGCTTTGGCCAAGGCAAAAAGAGCCGCCCACACGTCGTCGACCAGGAGCACGTCGAGGTTCGGAACCGCATGTTCCGCCCAAGATGTGCGGGCGACCACGGCGGCCACGCACTCGCGCTCCACGGCCTCGGCGAGGTGACGGTGTCCGTCGCCCGAAGGCGTCGTCAAGGCCCAGAAAAGGGCGGGTTCGGTTTGGGTCGTGCGCGAATCCGTGGCCATGCGGCGCACCCGCACCTCGGGGTTGGCCGCCCGAAGCTCGGCCTGGAGCACTTCGGCAAGCTGCCGCAACGTCCAACTCGGCGCGGTCACGTTCAGGAATTTTGGTGGCGTTCGCGCACAAACTCGGCGCGCGACAGCGGTTCGTAGGTGCGGCGGTCGCCGAGCATCACCTGGGTCGAATCGGGCGTCAGGCGGTGCGAGTAGTGCGCCAATTCCCCGCTCCGCACGCAGATGGCGTGCACCTTGGTGACGAACTCGGCTACGGCCATGAGGTGGGGCATGGGGCCAAAAGGCACGCCGTTGAAGTCCATGTCGAGACCTGCGACCACCACGCGCTTGCCGCGATCCGCCAGCTCGTTGGCCACCGGCACAATTTCAGGGTCGAAGAACTGCGCTTCGTCCAAACCGACGACGTCGGCGTCGCGTGCGGCGTCCAAAACTTCGCGCGCGGAGGCCACCGGACGGGCCTCCATGCGCCCTTCGTCGTGGGTAACCACGGCGTTCTCCGCGTACCGGTTGTCGGTTAGTGGTTTGAAAACCATTACCTTAAGCTGGGCGATCTGCGCCCGCTTGAGGCGGCGAATGAGCTCTTCGGTCTTGCCCGAAAACATGGAGCCCGCAATCACCTCAATGTGCCCGGAACGGGGCGCGCGCTCTTGGAACATTTCGTACTTTTCCACTTCTGCTAAACTACGGCTTTCCACCATGAGCACCGCCCTCTCTTCGGCCCTTTCTGGCCTCCATTCTGCCCTTCAATCTGAGGTACCCAGTGCGGACGACCTCAAGCTCCTCGATTCGCTTTGCGTGCAGGCGCATCAGGCGAAATTCCGCGCCGAAGTAGCCGAAGCCAAAGCTCAGGCCGAAGCCCAGTTCGCCGCCACCCAGGCGGAGCTCGCGCAAGCCCAAGCCGCCGCCCTGGCCGCCAGCCAGGCCGCAGCCCAAGCCGCCGCGCAGGCCCAACTCCAAGCCCAACTCGCCGCCGCGCAGGCCGCAGCCGAGTCGCGCCTCCAGGCCGCGCTCGCCGACCACGTAGCCACCCTCAGCGAGCAGCCAGCAACCAGCGACCCGCAACCCGCAACCCGCAACCCGCAACCAGAAGCCGTTAGCCCGCAACCCGCAGCCAGCAGCCAGCAACCCGCAGCCAGCAGCCAGCAACCCGCAGCCAGCAACCCGCAGCCAGCAGCCAGCAACCATCAGCCAGCAACCAGCAACCAGCAACCAGCAGCCGTTAGCCCGCAACCAGAAGCCGTTAGCCCGCAGCCCGCAGCGGCCAAGTCCGTGAACGCCCGCTTCGCCAACCTCAACGCCGGCCTGAACGACCGGCTCGCGTTTGTGAAGCACCTTTTTGGCGGCGACGACCAGGACTACCAGCGCATAGTGGCCTACTTGGCGACCTTGGAGTCCAAGGCCGAGTGCGAGACCTTCATTCGCGAAGCCGTACAGCCCGACTACGACTGGAGTAAATCGCCGGACGTCGCCGACCGATTTATGGCGCTCGTCTACGCCCGCTTCGAATAAATGGGCAAATTGGTGCTCGTTCCGACTCCGCTGGGCAACCTCGGAGACATTACCGACCGCGCCAAAACCGCGTTGGCCGAGGCCGATTTGGTGCTGGCCGAAGACACGCGTACCACCGGAAAACTGCTTCATTTACTCGGAATTGAGGCCAAGCTCCGCGCCTACCACATGCACAACGAGCACGCCCAAGCCGCCGCGCTCGTGCAGCTGGTTCGCGAATCCTCCGGCCATGTAGTGCTCGCCAGCGACGCGGGCACGCCGGGCATCAGCGACCCCGGATTTTTGCTGGTCCGCGCCTGCGTCGAGGCCGGCGTGGCGGTCGAAGCCTTGCCGGGGCCTACCGCGCTCATTCCCGCTTTGGTCGCGAGCGGATTTCCCTGCGACCGATTCGTGTTTGAGGGCTTTGTTCCGCAAAAAAAAGGACGGCAAACGCGCATCCAAAGTTGGCGGACCGAAGGCCGAACGGTCGTCGCCTACGAGTCACCGCACCGGCTGCGCAAGCTTTTGGACGAAGTCGTCGAATGGCTGGGACCGGACCGCAAAATCTGCGTGGTCCGCGAGCTCAGCAAACTGCACGAAACCTACCACCGGGGCACCGCCGCCGAGCTGCAGGCCTATTTCGCCGAGGTTGAACCGCGGGGCGAGCTCGTGGTTGTTTTAGAAGGAGCGCCGAGCTCCGCTAAAAAGAACGACGAATGAGTGCTGCCGCCCGACGCCACCGGCCCTTTGGCCACTGGAGCCCCAACTCTGGAGAACCCTGGGTCATTGCGGGACCTTGCTCCGCCGAATCCCTCGACCAGGTGCTCGAAACGGCCCGGGCCCTCAAGGCTGACGGCCGCACCCAGCTGTTCCGCGCAGGAGTCTGGAAGCCCCGCACCCGTCCCGGTGCGTTTGAGGGCGCCGGGTACAACGCTTTGGAGTGGCTGCAAATCATGCGGGCTGAAGTGGGACTGCCGTTCGTCGTCGAGGTGGGAAACCCCCAGCACGTCGAGCGCGCCCTCGCCGCGGGAGCTGACGCCGTTTGGATCGGCGCACGCACCACGGTGAATCCGTTTTATGTGCAAGAAATCGCCGAAGCCCTCAAGGGGTCCGCGCTGCCCGTGCTGGTAAAAAACCCGATTCACGCCGACGTCGGCTTGTGGTTGGGGGCCCTCGAGCGCCTCGACAAGCTTGGCTTGAGCGACTTGGCGGCGGTGCACCGCGGATTTTTTGCCACCCACCCTGAGCCCTACCGCAACGATCCGCGCTGGGAACTCAGCTTTGAGCTGCGCCGATTGGCTCCCGAACTCCCGATTTTTTGCGACCCCAGCCACATTGCCGGGCAGCGCGACCTGGTGGAGTCGGTCGCCCAAATCGCGATGGACCTCGCGCTCGACGGGCTGATGATCGAGATTCACCCGCAGCCCGACGAAGCGCTGAGCGACGCCGCCCAGCAGCTCACGCCGGCGCGCCTCACCGCCTTGCTCGACCGCTTGGCCCGCTACCTCGAACTGGCTGACCCCGCCGCCCTGGCGCAGAGCTTGAGTTCCGACCGAGAGGCCCTCGACCAGATCGACGCTCAGTTTGTGGAACTGATTCAGCAGCGCCAAGCCATCGTGGAGCGCCTGGCCCACCGCAAGCTGGCCCAAGGGGCTAGCGTGTTCCAGATGGACCGATGGATCGACATGCTGGAGCAGCGCGAAGCACAGGCCCAAGCCCAAGGGCTGGACCCGAAGTACGTCAAAGCCTTCTTCGAGCTGGTGCACCGCTACTCGGTCCAGCACCAGGCCGCGATTTACCAAACCCAGCGCCGCGACGAATCATGAGCCGCACGCGACGCAAGTGGTGGACGCTGCCCCCCAAACCCGACGCCGAGGCCGTCGCGGCCCTCGAAAAGCAGGTCGACCGGCCCATGGCTGAACTGCTCGCCCTGCGCGGGTTTCGCAACCTCGACGAAGTGCGCGACTGGATTCAGGGTACCGACCCGGGCGAAGTGAACCCGCTCGACATGGCCGGAATGCCCGAGGCCGCCGAACGCCTCGCGCTTGCCCGCGCCCAGGGCGAACTCGTGTTTCTCTTTGGCGACTACGACGTCGACGGCACCACGGCGGTGTCGGTCGGCACCCTCGCCCTCAAAGCCGGCGGATGGCGCACGGAGGCCTACATTCCCGACCGCTACCGCGAGGGATACGGCCTCTCGAAGGCCGGGATCGACCGGGCCGTCGAACTCGGCGCCAAGGTCCTCATCGCCCTCGACTGCGGGGTGAAGGCCTTTGACGAAATCGACTACGCCGTTTCCCTCGGCCTCGACGTAATCGTCGCCGACCACCACCAGCCTGAAGAGCGCCTGCCCAACGCCCTGGCGGTACTCGACCCGCTTCGGAGCGACTGCCGGTTCGGTCACACCTACCTTTCGGGCTGCGGCGTCGGGTTCATGCTGTGGCGGAGCGCCTACGACGCGGCGGGCCTCGATTCGGCCCCGCTCGACGCCCACCACGACCTGCTCGCGCTGAGCATTGCGGCCGACATGGTTCCGATGATCGGACTCAACCGCCGCTGGCTGATGCAGGGCATGGAGCTGATCAACACCCAGCCCCGACCCGCGCTGCAAGCGCTTATTGGCGAGCGGCGCGGACCCGTGAGCGCCCGCGACCTCAGTTTTAGCGTCGCCCCCAAAATCAACGCGGCCGGGCGTATGGACCACGGCCTGCGGGCGGTACAGCTGCTCACGGCCACCGACATGGGGCCCATCGAGCAGTTCAGCCAAGACCTCCACGACCTGAACACGACCCGCCGCAGCACCGAGCGCCGCATGGTCGACGAGGCCCTCGAGATGGCCGAGTCGGTCGGCGACGACCTGGCCCTGGTGCTCTACCACCCCGACTGGCACAAGGGCATTGTGGGGCTGATCGCCCAGCGCGTCGCCGAACGATTCTACCGCCCCGTCGTGGCCTTTACCGAGCACGAAGGCGTGCTTTCGGGCAGCGCGCGCAGCGCCCCCGGCCTCGACTTGTATGCAGCCCTCGACGACGCCAGCGCCCACCTGATCCAGTTTGGCGGACACAAGGCCGCCGCCGGCATGACCTGCAAACCCGAAAACCTCGACGACTTCAGGCTTGCCCTCAACGCCGCGGTCGACCGGCGCTGGCCCGAGGCCATGCGCCAGCCCCAGATTGCCGTCGACGTGGTCCTTCGGGTCGACGAGGTCACGCCGCGGCTGCTGCAATTGCAGGACCGGCTCGAACCGTTTGGCGTGGGCAACCCGGCGCCCGTTTGGGGCGTGCGCGGCGTGGAGCTCGCCTACACCAAAAAAGTGGGCGCCGAAGGCGAGCACCTCCAGGTCGAGCTCTTTGATCCGTTCCGCCAGCGTTCGCTGCGGGGCATCCACTTTCAGTGGGGCGATGACCCCGTCCCCGAGGGCCTCGTCGACGCGGCGTTTCAGCTTTCGTGGAACGAATACCGCGGCGAGCGAACTGTTCAGGCGCGCCTCCTCGACCTTCAGCCGACCTCAGGCCAGGCCTACCTTTGACCCATGGGAAAAGGCAAACTCGCCAAATTCGCCGAGCTGGACGCGATGGCCCACGTCGTCCAGCCGAGCAAAGAAGAAATTTTAGGGAATTTTAGCCTGCGCGGCCAATGGAAGGAGGCATTTTTTGCCTCCGAACGCCCGCTCGTCGTGGAGCTCGGCTGCGGACGCGGCGAGTACACGGTGGCCTTGGCTCGGCGCGAGCCCGAAAAAAGCTACCTCGGAATCGATATCAAAGGGGCCCGCATCTGGAAGGGCGCCAAAGAAGCCCAAGCCGAAGGGCTGAACCAAGTGGGCTTTTTGCGCACCCGTGTGGAGTGGCTCGAGCAGGCCTTCGCCCCCGGGGAAATCGACGAACTGTGGATCACGTTTCCCGACCCCCAAATCAAGTTTCAGCGCGCCAAGCACCGCATGGTCAACCCCGAATTCTTGGCCCGCTACCGGCGGCTGCTCAAGCCGGGCGGACTGCTGCACCTCAAGACCGACAGCGAGTTCCTGCACGGCTACCTGCACGGAATCCTCGAGCTTCAAGGCCACGAAGTGCTCGAGAGCTACCACGACGTCTACCGCCAGCTCGAACCCTATCCCGACCACGTGGCTTTTGCCTGCCAGACCTACTACGAACGGCTGTTCATGGACAAGGGCAAGACCATCACCTACCTCAAGTTTCGCTTTGCATGAGTGCCCCGGAATCTGATTTTTTTCAGCGGGTCTACGCGGTGGTTCGCCAAATCCCCGAAGGTCGCGTTACGAGCTACGGAGCCATCGCCCGCCACCTCGGCAGCGCCGGCGGAGCCCGAACGGTGGGGTACGCCATGAACGCGGCCCACAGCTTACCCGACGTGCCCGCGCACCGGGTGGTCAACCGCCTCGGCGTACTGACCGGTAAGCACCATTTCGGCGGATTCACGGCGATGCAGCAGCAGCTTGAAGCCGAAGGCATCCGCGTCGAAAACGATCAAATTCAAGACTTTGCGCGCCACTTTTGGGATCCGATTCGCGAACTTTAGGCTGTGAACCGAGACGAAGCCCTTGCCTACGCCGCGGAACTGCCGCACGCCGAGGTGACCACGCCCTTTGGTCCGGAACACCTGGTCCTCAAAGTGGCGGGTAAAATGTTTGCCATACTTCCGCTGGACGAGCCCGAGCCCGTGGGGATGGCCCTGAAGTTCCCGCCCGAACTCCTCGACGACCTTCGGGCCGAATACCCCTGCCTGGAGCGGGCCTCCCACATGAGCCCGGTGCACTGGAGCGCGGTACGCCTCGACGGCAGCGCCCCGTCGCGCACCGTCGCCGGCTGGATTCGCCAGTCCTACAACCTGGTGGTGGCCGGCCTCCCTAAAAAAATTCGCACCCAATACCCCGTTTTATGAAAAACCGACTGATCAACTACTTCGTTCAAGGCCTCCTCTACACGACGCCCTTGGCACTGACTGTTTACGTGCTCTTCTGGGCCCTGAGCTCCCTCGACTCTTTGATTCCCTTTGACCTTCCGGGGTTGGGGCTGCTCACGCTGCTCGTGGGGGTGACCGCGATTGGCTTTCTGGGCAATTTTGTCGTGAAAAATCCGCTCGTCAAAGTGGTCGACGGGCTCCTCGAAAAAGTGCCGTTGGTCAAGCTGGTCTACAGTTCGACCAAAGACGTGATGAAGAGCCTGACGGGTAAAAAGAAGGGATTTGAGCACGCCGTGCTGGTCCGCATGGCGCCCGACAGCGAAGTGCGCAAAGTCGGATTTGTGACGGACGAAACCCTGAAGGAGTTGGGCAACGCGCCCGAGGGCTTTGTCATGGTGTACGTCCCCTTGGCGCTTACCATCATGGGCGACATGTACGTGGTTCCGCAGAGCTACATTGAACCGCTGAGCGGAAAAACGGGCGACATCATGAAGTACCTCATCGCCGGGGGCGTAGTCGGGCAGGGCTAAGCCCCGTTCTTCATGCGCGCCACGCGCATCCGCCACTGACCCTCGAGCATGCTCGAAATAATCGAGTAGACGACGCTGAAGGCGAGGGCCGACCAAAATCCGCCCACGGTAAATCCGTCCACCCAATCGCTCGCGAGCAGCACGACGCCGGCGTTGATGACGAGCACAAAAAGTCCAAACGAAAACACCGTCAAGGGAATCGTCAGAAGCACGAGGAGGGGTTTTACCGTACTGTTCAGCAGGGCAAGCACGACCGAAAGCCAAATCGCCGTGGTAAACTTATCGAGGTCGACGCTCGGAAGAATCCATGCCGTCGCAAAGGCCGCCAGCGTGCGGGCGATGAGTCGAACGCCCCAGGATGGGCGGTTAAAAGCATTCATGCCCTCCAAGGTACAACCATCATACCACGCGCTGAAGTTCCGCGCGAAGGGCGTTGCGCAGGGCCTGAATGCGCACAAATTCGCTGAGCTTGGCCTCGCGCTCGGCGGGGTCGGTGAGGGCCGCCAAGGCGGCAACGGACGCGCGAATGCGGTCTTCCAATCGGTGCTCCTTGAAGCGGAGCAGGCACTCGTGCACGTGGTTCGAGAGCTGGTCCTCGATGGATCCGATGTAGATGCTCTTGCGCGACCAGTCGGCGAGCTGGTGGCGCTCCGTCAGGCACTCTGCGGCGGTTGCGGCCAAGCTCGGATCTTCGTGGCGCACGAAGTACTCGGGACCCAAAATGCGTTCTTCAGAGGACCACACCGCGAGCATTTCGAGGTAAATGCGCTGGTAGGGCTCGTGGCCGAAGGCGAGTTCGTCGGCGCTGAGGTCGTCGAGAATAAGCGCTGCCGCGGCATCCTCGTGCTCGAGTCCGTCGGGGCCGGTCCACTTGACGCGGTCGCTGCCGTGCTGCAGCAGGACCTTGACCAGGGCGTCTTCGACGGCTAAGGGGCGCGGAGCCTGCGGCCGCTGCACCTGCATTTCGGGCGGACTGGGGTCCTCGTAGGGGTCGCGTTCGGGGCGCCGTTGGCTGGCGTTCTTGAGTTCGGCGCCGCGGATGCGCTCCATCTCGGCGTACAGGTTGCGCTCGTCGATGCCCAAGCGCTGGGCGCTGTCGCGCAGGTAGACCTCGCGCAAGATGGCGTTGGGAATCTTGGCAACCGACTGCACCACGTCGCGTACCACTTCGGCGCGGCGAATGGGGTCTTGGGCCGCGCCCTCCTCGGTCAGCGCCTCGACTTTAAACTGCATGAAGTCAACTTCGTGCTCGGCCAGGTAGGCGTTCAGGGACTCCGGGTCCATCGAGCGGGCGAGGGAGTCGGGGTCTTCGCCCGCCGGCAGCGGTACGGCCCGCACATAAAGGCCTTCCTCGAGCAGCAAATCAATGCCGCGGAAGGACGCGCGGATGCCCGCCTTATCGCCGTCGTAAAGCAAGGTGACGTGCTCGGTCAAGCGCTTCACGAGGCGAATCTGCTCCAGCGTCAGTGCGGTTCCGCTCGACGAAACCACGTTGTGCACGCCCGCTTGGTGCATGCTGATGACGTCGGTATAGCCCTCGACGAGGTAGACCTTGTTGGCCCGGCTGATGGCTTGCTTGGCCTGAAAAAGGCCATACAGCACCTGGGACTTGTGGTAAATGTCCGATTCAGGGCTGTTGAGGTACTTGGCCGTCTTGGCGTCGCTGCGCAGCACGCGTCCGCCAAAACCCACGACCCGGCCGCTCAGCGAATGAATGGGGAACATCGCCCGGCCCCAGAAGCGGTCGACCAGATCGCCCGACTCGCGCTTGATGCACAGCCCCGTGGCCTCGAGGAACTCAGGCTGGTAGCCCGCTTTGGCCGCGGCCTTGGCGAAGGCGTCGCGCCCCTCGAGGTGAAAGCCGAGCTCAAACTTGCGCAGCGTCTCGTCGGTAAATCCGCGCTCGCGAAAGTAGGCCAAGCCCACGGCGCGTCCGTGGTCGTCGTTCCACATCCACTCACCAAACTGCTTGAGGGCGAAGGCGTTGAGGGCAAACATGCTCTCGCGGCGGTCGCGCACGGCGTCCTGCTCGGGCGACGTCTCCTCTTCCTCGATCTCGATTTGGTACTTTTTGGCGAGCCAGCGCAGGGCGTCGGGGTAGGAAAGCTGCTCGTGCTCCATCAAAAAGGTGACGACCGAACCGCCCTTGCCCGACGAAAAGCACTTGAAAATCCCTTTGGACGGAACGACGTAAAACGACGGCGTCTTCTCTTGGGTGAACGGGCTCAGTCCGCGAAAGCTGCCCCCGCTGCGCTTGAGGGTCACGAACTCACCGACGACTTCTTCGATGCGGGCGGCATCGAGAATTCGGTCAACGGTGGCAGGTGAAATAAGTCCCATGGGACGAATGAAGGTAGGAATTATTTGGCCCGTTGGCCCACAAAATCAACCAAAACTTCAAGCGCTTGGTGCGCTTCGCCCGCCGGGAACGACGCCAGGATTCCGCGCGCCTCGTCCAAGAAGGCGTCGCGGCGCTCCCGCGCGTACTGCAGCCCCCCAAGGGCGGCCACCTGAGTCATCAGGGTTCGAATCCGTTCGGGGTCGTTGGCCTTTCGCCGCACAATGCGCATCAGCTCGCGCTTGGTCGACGCGTCGGCCCGCTGCAGGGCATATATCAGCGGAAGGGTCATTTTTTGCTCGCGCACGTCGATGCCCGCGGGCTTACCGCTTTCGCCGTAGGCCTGGTAGTCGAGCAAGTCGTCCTGAATCTGGAACGCCATGCCCAACGCGTTGCCAAATTCCGAGGCCTGGCGGACCGTGGCCTCGTCGGCCCCCACCGATTCCGCTCCCGCCGCGCAGCAGGCCGCCATCAAGGAGGCCGTCTTCTTTTGAATGATGTCGTAGTACACCGACTCGTCGATGTCCAGCCGGCGGGCCTTCTCGATTTGAAGGAGTTCGCCCTCGCTCATGGCGCGCACCGCCGTGCTCACCGTGCGCAGCAGGTCGTGGTCGCCCGCCTCCACTGCGAGCAGCAGCACCCGCGACAGCATGTAGTCGCCCACGAGCACGGCAATTTTGTTTTTCCACAGCGCGCTGATCGAAAACATGGAGCGGCGCACCGCCGACTCGTCCACCACGTCGTCGTGCACCAGGGTGGCCGTGTGCATCAGCTCCACCAGGGTTGCGGCGCGGAAGCTCCGCTCGCCGACCGTACCGTGCGCTTTGGCCACCAAGAACACCAACGATGGGCGCAGCTGCTTGCCTTTTTGGCGCACGATGTACCGCAAGATCAGGTCCAGCAGCGCAACCTTTGAGCTGAACGCCTTGGGGAAGTCGCGGTTGAACTGCGCCAGCTCGGAACGAATGGGGTCGCGGAAGTCCATACTTACTTAATTCCGCGGGCGGCACAAAGTTCTTCGTACGCCGCTTGAATTTGGCGGAACGTGGATTCGGCCTCCTTCACCACGTCTTCGCCCATGCCCTGCAGCGCGTCGGGGTGGTACTTTTTCACGAGTTTGCGGTAGGCCGACTTGACTTCGGCATCGGTAGCCGAGGGCGACAATCCCAGCACTTCGTAAGGGTCTCTGCGCTGCACCGTGGGGCGGTGAAGCAGCTCCTGCCGATTAACGTCGTGCTGGTTGAGCCCGAGGTACTGGGCAATTCGGGCAATAACTTGACGCTCCGAGGCCTGCAGTTCGCCGTCGGCGTAGGCCAGGGCAAACAAGAAGCCTACGATTTGAATTCGGCCCTGAAGGCTCATGTGGCGCCGAACTTCGGAACACACCGTCGTGAGTGCCGGCTGCTCCTGGACCACTTTTTTGAAAAACGCAAAGGCCTCGTTGGCTCGTTCCACGCCAAACCATTGCCGGAACTGTTCGCGCACAAAGCTCAGCTCGCGCTCGTCGACCTTGCCGTCGGCTTTGATGACCATCGAGGCCAGCACCAAAAGGGACGCGTGAAAATCGCGCTCCGAACTCGGTACCGCGGCGCCCTCGTCGTCTTTGGACCAAAAATCCGAAAGGGCATTGCCCACCGCGGCGCCCAGCAAAGCGCCCACGGGTCCGCCCAGGGCCCACCCGAGGCCTCCGCCCAACCAAGTCGTCCAACGCTTCATGCGAAGCGAAGGTACGCTCGAGGGTCTAGGTGCTCAAGTAGTACGCTAAAGTTCCCACGATGCCGAGGATGAGGACCAGCACAATGATTTGCGTGGTCGTCGCCGCCTTGTCGTGCTCCTCTTCTTCGTGGCGGTGCCGCTCGCGAATCTCGTCGACGTCGCGGCGGGTGCTGCGTTCTCTGCTCATGGCTACAGGATTTTGTGCCAATAAGGTACACAAATTCCTGAAGACCAATGTTTAAGCTTTACAAAAAAAGCCCGCACAAAGCGGGCTTTTTTGGCAATAATTGCAAATTCTGCTTACGAACCGCAGGCCTCGCAGGCTTCGGGATTATCCAGCGAACAAGCGACCGCTTCTTCGGCGCTGTACACTTTCACCTCCGGAGTGTCCATGGCGGCCAGCGCCTCTTGCTGCTGCTTCACCTGATCCACTTCGCTGAACACTTCTTCGGCTGGTGCCGATTCGCCGCGCTTCTTCACCGTGAACTTGATGGCTGCTGAAGCCGCTTTGGTGCGGAGGTAGTACATACCCGTTTTGAGGCCCTTCTTCCATGCGTAGAAGTGCATGGACGTCAGCTTGCCCATATTGGGCGATTCCACAAACAGGTTAAGCGACTGCGACTGGTCGATGAAGAGTCCGCGGTCGGCGGCCATGTCGATGATGTCGCGCATCGAGAGCTCCCACACGGTCTTGTAGAGCTCCTTGATGTTCTCAGGAATGCCGTCAATGGCCTGAATGGACCCGTTGTTGGCCATGATGGCGTTTTTGAGGTCGTCGTTCCACAGTCCGAGCTTCACCAGGTCCACCAGCAGGTGCTTGTTGACGACGATGAACTCGCCCGAAAGCACGCGGCGCGTGTACAGGTTGCTCGTGTAGGGTTCAAAGCACTCGTTGTTGCCCAAGATCTGCGACGTCGAAGCCGTCGGCATCGGAGCCACCAGCAGGGAGTTGCGCACCCCGTGCTTCATCACCTCTTTGCGAAGCGCCTTCCAGTCCCAGCGTCCGCTGAGCTCGTCTTCGCTCACGCCCCAGAGGTTGAACTGGAACTTACCCTCGCTGATCGGTGAGCCTTTAAACGTTTCGTAGGCACCGTCCTTCTTGGCCATGTCGCACGAAGCGGTCACCGCGGCGAAGTAGATAGTCTCAAAAATGTCCTTGTTCAGCTGGCGTGCCTCAGGCGACGTGAACGGCAGGCGCAGCTTGATGAAGGCGTCGGCCAAGCCCTGAACGCCCAGGCCCACCGGGCGGTGGCGCATGTTGGAGTTCCGCGCCTCAGGCACCGGATAGTAGTTCTGGTCGATGACGTCGTTGAGGTTGCACGTAACCTTATAGGTCACGTCGTACAGCATCTGGTGGTCAAACGCCCCGTTGTCCACGTACTTCGGAAGCGCAATCGACGCCAAGTTGCAGACGGCGATTTCGTCGGGAGCCGTGTACTCCAAGATTTCGGTGCAGAGGTTGGACGAACGAATCGTTCCCAAATTCTTTTGGTTGGACTTCTCGTTGGCGGCGTCCTTGTACAGCATGTAGGGAGTGCCGGTCTCGATCTGGCTTTCCAAAATCTTAGTCCACAGCTCGCGGGCCTTGATCGTACGGCGGCCTTTGCCGGCGCGCTCGTAGCCTTCGTACTTCTCTTTGAACGCGGCCCCGTAGGTATCGTACAGGCCGGGGCACTCGTTGGGGCACATCAAGGTCCACTCCGCGTCGGCTTCGACCCGCTCCATGAAGAGGTCTGAAATCCACATGGCATAAAAGAGGTCGCGGGCGCGCAGCTCTTCTTTACCCGTGTTCTTCTTCAGGTCGAGGAAGTCAAAAATGTCGGCGTGCCAGGGCTCGAGGTACACCGCAAATGAACCTTTGCGCTTGCCGCCGCCTTGGTCGACGTAGCGGGCGGTGTCGTTGAACACGCGCAGGAGCGGAATGAGTCCGTTCGACGTTCCGTTCGTGCCGCGGATGTAGGAACCCGTGGCGCGGACGTTGTGAATGCTCAGGCCAATGCCCCCTGCGCTCTGCGAAATTTTCGCGGTCTGCTTGAGGGTATCGTAAATGCCGTCGATGCTGTCGTCGGCCATTTGCAGCAGAAAGCAGCTCGACATTTGGGGCTTCGGCGTGCCGGCGTTGAACAGCGTCGGGGTGGCGTGCGTGTAGAGTCCGCGCGACATGCCGTCGTAGGTCTCAATGGCCGCTTGAATGTCTTCTTTGTGGATGCCCAGCGACACGCGGAGCAGCATTTGCTGCGGACGCTCCGCAATGCGGCCGTTCATGCGCAGCAGGTACGAACGCTCTAAGGTCTTGAATCCGAAGTAGTCGTAGCTAAAGTCGCGGTCGTAAATCACCGTCGAATCCAGCAACTCCGAGTTTTTCTCAATGAGTTCCATCACGTCGTCGGCGATCAGCGGCGCTGCCTGGTTCGTCTTGGGGTTGACGTACTGGTGCATTGCGCGCATCGTTTCGGTGAACGACTTGTCGGTGTTTTTATGAAGGTTGCTCACCGCAATGCGCGCGGCAAGCTGCGCGTAGTCCGGGTGGCGCACGGTCATCGAAGCGGCAACTTCGGCGGCGAGGCTGTCGAGTTCGCTCGTGGTTACCCCGTCGTAGAGGCCTTCGATTACGCGAAGGGCTACGGCTACCGGGTCTACCAACGGGCTCAATCCGTAGCAAAGCTTCTGGATACGGGCCGTGATTTTGTCGAACTTAACGGCTTCTTTGCGGCCGTCGCGCTTTAAAACGTGCATCATTTCGGTGCGTGCTTAGAAATCCGAATCAAACGAGAAGGTGTCCGCCTTGGACTCGACCTCGGTACCCACGCCAGCTTTGCGGTAGTCCGAAACCCGCTTCTCAAAGAAGTTGGTCTTGCCCTCGAGCGAAATCATGTCCATGAAATCAAACGGATTCTCCTTGTTGTACACCTTGGCGCAGCCCAGCTCCGAAAGAAGGCGATCCGCCACAAACTCGAGGTACTGCGACATCAGTCGGCTGTTCATACCGATCAGGTCGACGGGAAGTGACTCGGTGATGAACTCGCGCTCAATGTCGAGGGCCTCGACGATGATTTGGGTGATGCGCTCTTTGGGCACCTTGTTGATCAAGTGGTGGTTGTGCAGGTGCACGGCAAAGTCGCAGTGCATGCCCTCGTCGCGGCTGATGAGCTCGTTGGAGAAGGTCAGGCCCGGCATCAGTCCGCGCTTTTTCATCCAGAAAATCGAGCAGAAGGCACCGCTGAAGAAAATGCCCTCGACGGCCGCAAAGGCAATCAAACGCTCGGCAAACGAAGGCGACTGAATCCAGCGCAGGGCCCAGTCCGCTTTTTTCTTGATGGCGTCAAACGTGTCGATGGCGTTGAACAGCTGGTGGCGCTCCTGCGGGTCCTTCACGTAGGTGTCGATCAGCAGCGAGTAGGTCTCGCTGTGAATGTTCTCCATCATGATCTGGAAGCCGTAGAAAAACTTGGCCTCGGTGTACTGCACCTCGTTGACGAAGTTCTCGGCGAGGTTTTCGTTCACGATGCCGTCTGAGGCCGCAAAAAACGCCAGGATGTGCTTGATGAAGTAGCGCTCGTCGTCGGTCAGCTTAGTATCCCAGTCGGTGACGTCCTGGTGCAGGTCAATCTCTTCCGCAGTCCAAAAACTTGCCTCAGCACGCTTGTAGATTTCCCAGATGTCGTTGTGCTCAATGGGAAAGAGCACAAAGCGGTTTGGGTTCTCCTTGAGTATCGGCTCGTTAGTGTTCGTAGTGTGGCTCATCGTTCAAATTCTTTTTTCGTATCCTCTTGAATAACAAAACATTAGCATTTCGAAGCGAGCGGGCTTACCGTGAGGGGCTGTTTTGCGCTTTACAAAAGTTCAAAACTCTTGCCCTCGGGACAAGACATAGATTTGAACATTATACCATAGTTTTCAACAAAGCCCTCAGGCCTTGCGCCGCTCCTGCTCGAGGGCTTCGTGCACGAGTTCGGCCTCTTCGTACCAGGCTGATCCATAAGCCCTTATGAGCGGATCCTTCAAAAAGCGAAAAACGGGCACTTTGCGCTCGGAACCCAGGCTGCACGCGGGCGCGCAGACCTTCCAATGGTCCACATTAAGGGCGTCGTAGGCCCGGTACGAAGTCACCCGAATCGGGTACAAATGGCAGGAGAGCGGCTTGGGCCAATCAACCGCCCCGTCGCGAAACGCGCGTTCGATTCCGCAGTAGGAAGTTCGGCCTTCGAAGACCACGTAAGCGCACTCTTTTCCGTCGACGAGCGGCGTCACCCATTCGCCGTCGGCATCGCGCACATAGGTTCCCTGCTCGGCGAGGGCCGCCCGCCCCTCGGGCCGCAAGTAGGGCGCTACGGCGGGCCGAATCCGGTCCAGTACCTCGAGCTCGTCGTCGCGCAACGGAGCGCCCGCGTCGCCCTCAACGCAGCAGGCACCGTGGCACTTGCTCAGGTCGCACACAAAGGCGTGCGAAAAAACCTCGTCGGAGGCCAGCGTATTCCCAATGGCGATCACAGCCACAAAAGTAGCCGCTCCGGCGGCAGCGCACTACCTTTGCCCCGTCGTGAATTTTTCAGAAATCCTCAGCGTTACCATGGTCCTCTTTGCGGTGATCGACATCATCGGAAGCATTCCCGTGGTCATTTCGCTTCGCAACCGCGTCGGCCACATTCAGAGCGAAAAAGCCACGCTCGCGGCCACGGTCATCATGATCCTCTTCCTCTTCGTGGGCGAGGGAATCCTCAAGCTCTTTGGCGTCGACGTCGCCTCGTTTGCCGTCGCGGGCTCGCTCGTCCTCTTTTTTCTCGCCCTCGAAATGATTTTGGGCGTGCGCATCTACAAAGAGGCGGAACCGGAATCGGCCAGCATTGTGCCCATCGCCTTCCCCCTGATCGCCGGCGCAGGCACCCTAACTACCTTGATTTCGATTCGTTCGGAATTTCAAACGATCAACATCATCGCCGGAATCCTCATTAATTCGGTGCTCGTCTACGTCGTTTTGAAAACCACCCGCCACCTCGAGCAGATTTTGGGTAAAAACGGCATTAGCGTGCTGCGCAAAGTGTTCGGAATCATTCTGCTCGCCATTTCTGTCAAGCTGTTTACCCGCAACCTGCCCAACCTGTTATCGTAAGTTCCGCCATGTCGAATCCCAGCCCCGAAGATGCCTTTAAGCGCGTGATTGCGCACGCCAAAGAGTACGGTTTTATTTTTCAATCGAGCGAACTCTACGACGGACTCAGCGCCGTCTACGACTACGGCCAAAACGGGGTGCTGCTCAAAAACAACCTCCGCACCTACTGGTGGAAGGCGATGGTGCAGCTGCAGGGCAATGTGGTCGGCCTCGATTCCGCCATTTTCATGCACCCCACGGTGTGGAAGGCAAGCGGGCACGTCGACGCCTTCAACGACCCGATGATCGACAACAAAGACAGCAAGAAGCGCTACCGCGCCGACGTGCTGGTCGAAGACTACGCAGAAAAGCTCCGCCAAAAGGCCGACAAAGAGGTAGAGAAGGCCAAGGAGCGCTTTGGCGCCGCCTTTGACGAAGCGATGTACCGCAGCACCAATCCGCGGGTGGTAGAATACCTCAGCAAGGCCGATGCCGCTCTGGCGCGCTTCAACAAGGCGCTCGAGGCCGGCGACTTCACCGAGGCCCGCCAAGTGCTGGTGGACGAAAAAATCACCTGCCCGGTCAGCGGCAGCGCCAACTGGACGGAGCTCCGGCAGTTCAACTTGATGTTTGCGACCAAAATGGGGTCGGTGGCTGAGGACGCGAGCGACCTCTACCTGCGCCCCGAAACGGCCCAGGGCATCTTTGTCAACTTTCTCAACGTGCAAAAGACCGGGCGCATGAAGCTCCCGTTCGGCATCGCGCAAACGGGTAAAGCGTTTCGCAACGAAATTGTGGCGCGGCAATTCATCTTTCGAATGCGCGAATTTGAGCAAATGGAGATGCAGTACTTCGTGCGTCCCGGAAGCGAAATGGAATGGTACGCGCACTGGAAGCAGGCGCGAATGAAGTGGCACCTCGCACTTGGCTTAGGTTCGGAACGCTACCGCTTTCACGACCACGAGAAGCTGGCCCACTACGCCAACGCGGCGGCCGACATCGAGTTTCAGTTTCCGTTCGGATTCAAGGAGCTCGAAGGAATTCACTCGCGCACGGACTTTGATTTGAGCCGCCACGAAGAATTCTCCGGCCGCAAGGTGCAGTACTTCGACCCCGAAACCAACGAATCCTACACGCCCTATGTGGTCGAGACCTCGGTGGGACTCGACCGCCTGTTCCTGGCGGTGCTGTCGACCGCGCTGGACGAAGAGGTGCTCGAAGACGGAACGACGCGCAGCGTGCTCCGCCTGCCCTACGCCGTGGCCCCGACTCAAGTGGCCATTTTGCCGCTCCTCAAGAAAGACGGTCTTCCCGAGCTCGCCCAGAAGGTGTACGACGAGCTGCGGTGGGACTTCCAGGTGGCCGTAGACGAGAAAGATGCCATCGGCAAGCGCTACCGTCGGCAGGATGCCGTGGGCACTCCGTACTGTGTAACCGTGGACCATCAAAGTTTAGAGGACCAAAGCGTCACCCTTCGCGACCGCGACAGCATGAAGCAAATACGTCTGAATATCAGTGATTTAAAAGCGAATTTGCACGAATCCGTGTCCATGACTTCGCTACTAAAAAAACTGATTTAAGTGTAGCCTCTTGCACGACTTAAAAATTGCACTACCTTTGCAGTGGATTTCGAAGTCCTAAACAATTAAAAACCAAAACCCAAAATGAAAAAAGTAAGCTTTTTTCTGAGCGCCCTGGCCCTCGTTGCTTTCG
>JACCDH010568489.1_pt1 | contig 178302 bp, 147 predicted proteins | sample 7442481 | NCBI WGS metagenome assembly JACCDH01 (sample SAMN15323433, study PRJNA562643) | freshwater metagenome | isolation source: river surface water | place: USA:Blue River Watershed | collected 2017-08-15
AATGAAAATTCATTTGCTTTTGGTCAATTTTATAATGTGGGAGGGCATGTAAGAAATAAACTCAAATTAAGGGTATATTCTTATTCTGTTCCTGAACATGAGATAAGAGTAGCATACCCCGATAAGGAATCATATTCAAAAGCCACAGATTCTTGTACCATTTGGATGAGTAATGGACTTTAATAATGGAATATAAAACCTAAAAACAATACTATTAATAGGCTACAACACATTGTAGCCTATTTTTTTTGCATAATATGATAAATGAATTTACCTTTTTCAATTGACAGGTATAAAGGGTATGAAAAATCTAATTATCATTCTCGCCTTTTTTACAACAGGTTCTCTTTTTGCAGAAACTATTAAAACGATTCAACCGCAACCCAAAAAAGCCACCGTTTACCTGAGTGGTGCCGAGCTTTCTTACTTTGAATCTATTTATCTAACGGCAGGGACTAACCAAATTATTATTGAAGGTGTTTCTCCTTATGTTGATGAACAATCAATTTCCGCTTATTTTAAAGGCGCATTAATCATCGATTCAAGAAAATCTTTGCGTTATCCTGAGCAAACAAAAATCAATAAAATAGAACAGAATTATCAAATCCTCATTGATAAAATCACAGATTCTCTGGAAGACCTTTCTTATCTTATCAAAGACTGTAATAACAAAATGAATGGTTACCAACGCGAAAGACAATTGCTTTTAAACAACCGTTTAATAAAAGGGGAGTTTGCCAAAGATTCTTTGGGATTGTTAAAGTCAAGCTTGGACTTATTAAGAAATAGACTAACCAATATTGATGAGGAAGAATTAAACGTTGAAAAACGATTGAATAAATTAGAGAAAAGAAAAAACATACTACAAACCCGATATAATCATTTCGTCAATCTACAATCCAATCACCAAATAGTTGACCCCAATTTAAGTACACCCATTCATCAAATTATAGTTACTGTAGAGGCAACCATTCCAATTTCCGGTAATTTATCTTTAAAATACTTTATAGCCAATGCAGCTTGGATGCCATTATACGATATACAATCTACCTCAGGGAGTTCTAAAATTCAATTGATTTATCGCGCACAAGTTTATCAAAACTCAGGTTTAAATTGGAAAGGCATTGCCTTGGTGTTATCAACCAGTAACCCAACTGTGGGGAACACTAAGCCCATCCTTAGTGAATGGAATTTAGTATTCGGATATCCCAATAGCTATACCGATAATTTGTATAAAAAATCAAAAACACCTAATAATTACAACTACAATACATTACCAAGCAAAAGTTTAAAGGAACAGAACATAAGCATGCAAGATGAAGAATCTAGAGGTGTTGATATGAATGGAAATAACAATGAAATAGAACAGCTGTTTACTGTAAATGGGAACTTACTTAGAACTGAATACGAGATAAAAACCAAATACAATATTCAATCAGACAACAAGTCGCACCATGTGATTATCAACAACATCGAAGTGCCTGTAAATTTAGCGTATTTGGCAGTACCCAAATTGGATCAAGATGCTTTCTTGATGGGAAAAATATCACAGTGGGAGGATTTAAACTTAATTCCGGCAATGGCAAGAATCTACTTTGACGAGTCATACATAGGCACCACTTCGGTATATCCAGAAAGTTTGAAAGACACCCTTTATGTGAATTTAGGTAGAGACAAGTCTATTGTTATCAAACGTCAAAATGTAAAAGAAAAATGCAAAGAAACCATTTTGGGCGAATTTAAAGTTGTTACAAAAACCATTGAGATTACGATTAGAAATACCAAAGGCATTGCTTTAGATTTCGAAATAGACGATCAAATACCGGTTTCAAAAGACCCAGCGATTAAAGTAACATTAATCGACAATGATAAAGCCGTTTATAATGAAGTAACAGGAAAACTGACTTGGGCAATGAACATAAAACCAAAGGATATTAAAAAGCTTCGTTTTTCATTTGAAGTCAAATATCCTAAAGACAAAGTAGTCGCCGGATTGTAAAAAATAATCCGGGTTGTTTTTAGTGGTCTCGACTGAGCCGAGACCACTAATGACACAAATTACTTATTATACCAAATACTTGCTTAATTCTGATTTATTTAGCTACATTTGTGCTTATAAAAATTATATTTTAAGAACAAATGAATACTAGAAAAACCTTTTTAACGCTTTTATTGTTAATTTCAATCTTGGGTTTTTCTTCATGTAAGAAAACTAAAAATGGAGTTCTTGAAATCAGAACATCAAGTTTATTAATTGGAACTAACGGAAGTACAGGATTACCATCTGTAACAACTATTTTTAATGACAATTTTAAATGTGTTATAGCAACCGATGACAATTACACTGACGGTGAAATTAAAACTTTTTTGGTTAATGGTTCAAATTTTGGGGGTCCCGGAGCAACAAAAATGGAGTATATTTATCATTCAGGTGAAAGCGCAAAAAGTTTAGGGTATACCGAAAAAAGTGAAAAAGATGTTTCATTTTCAACTCCTTTTGGCACATTTGATTCATATTACACTTCTAAAGAAGGTAATGGCATCCCTGGTAAGAAAAGTGGTTTTGGCAGACTCTGTGGTAAATGGAAACACACACCAACAGAATTAATTATTTGGATTGATAGTGATAATGAAGGTAAAGCCTTGCTTGTAAATGGTGGCACAAGCGCTCCAGCAGATGCAGTAGGAGGATTTGCTTGGAAAGAAATAAATAATATAGGTTCAAATTCTTATCGTTTTTTAAACCAAATTTGGTATCCAAATACTGGATGGATAGATGGTAGTTATATGAACTTGGAATTAGAAAAGGATGGTACTTCTTTTAAAGTTAATGGGCAAACTTATAATAGGGTTCCCTATTAAATTCAGAATGTAAAAACTCTTAAGTTCTAATTTCTTTTTAAATTTGGTTCGTGTTATCACCAATAACCTGGTTTTAGGGGTTTGTAAAGGGTGATCTCGGCTGAGTCGAAACCAACAAAGGTACTAAGACAAAGTTTTAGCTGGATTATATAAATTTAAAATCAACAAAAAACCTATCCTAAACTCAGGATAGGTTTTTTTATAGAAATTACTTGTTTTAATTGACAAGGTAAATTGAAACATATTTGAATATATTTGCCGAAACAGATAACTTAAAATATATTACACAGACATGGAAGAAAACGAATCAATAAGCGATGGTTTTAAAAGGGAACTAGAACAAGCTTCAGCCAATAAAGTTTTAGACCCTGCTTACCAAAAAAAGAAGCTAGTTTTATGGGGAATTAGAAATTCCATTTCTGTGGTACTATATGTAATCTTTTGGAACTACAATTGGGTTCAGTTTTCATTGTATTTCACCATTCCATTGTCGCTATTAAGTTTATTGGCGATTCTTGCCATGCCATACATCCTAAAAAGAAAAATAGCAAGCGCAAAGTTAAAAATATTAGAAACAGAGAACCAACTTGGCCAAGATAAAGGAGACTAAATAGACGAGTCTATTTAGTTGGGCCTAAATTGTTTTTTTGTCTTTTAATAGAATCTATTCTTTGTTTATTAAGTTCAACAATACTTTTCGGGAAAAATTTGAAATTCAAGTAAAAGTAATGAAAAACAATCTCATATATGATATAAAATGGAAATGCTATGTAAAACCAATTAATTTCAATAAAAAAGACAGCTATATATATTAAGAGAATAAACACATTAATCATTATTTTAAGATTTATCTCTTTATTGAGTAATTTAATCTTGTAATAGTTCTCATTTTCTTTAAGTAAAATAGAGTAGTAGTGTTTAATAAAAAAAGGTTCTATAAGGGCAAGAGTGATTAAAGGCACTAATATTAATATGCTTTTATCTAAAAAAAACGTTAGAATAATAAGAAGGATATAAATAAGACCAAATAAGAAATTAGGAAAAAGATTTTTCAACCAAATGTTTTCCAAACTGGTTTTATTAACACTTTGATTCCACCAAGGCTCAATTCTAGAAACATCAAACTCAGAAATGGCTAATTCGTTAAAAAGTTGCTTCGAAAATTTGTATTTCATATTGTGATGAAGACCTTTTCCTAATTCAAACTTTAGTTCATTGAATAAATTAGATGGTGTGAAATAATGACAAATAGGTTTGTACCCTTTCAAAAACAAATAATAAATACCAGCATACTTTTCTCTGTTATTAAGAGCGAGTGCTATTTGATGTAAAATTTTAACGACTTTTTCAGGGTTTGAGTTTGCCTGTATCAATTTATTGAAAATTCTTTTTGAGTTATCTTCAAAATAACTGATAGTCTCATTGTCAGTTGACAATCCTTCAAATACAATATAAAGCTTATCAATTTCGGTCATCAAATGTATTTTAGGGTTTCATTTTCTTAGGATGCGATAGTCTTTTGAAAAATAGATAAGCAAACATAAGTCAATTAATGAAGACAAAAAAGGGTGAATTAACTTATATTGATGCCTTTTGTGTTTCCCAATAAAAAATAGAAAATCAGTTTATATTGATAATTGTCTATGTATTAGTATATTTGTCTGACTCAAACCTGTTTGAAAACAATTATCAATAAGTTAAATACAATAAAATAACATGAAAATAACAATTAAAATTCTAATGCTTGTCACACTTTTTGTGTTATCAAGTTCATTTACTCGTTCATCTCAAAGTAATTTCATAGGAACATATGGTGTTACGGCATCTAATCCATCACAAATTAAGCTAGTCTTAAATGTTGATTATACCTTTTATTACCAAGACTTCTCTGTTACAAGTCAACAAATTACGGTCAATGGCAAGTGGACATTAAAAGGTAAAAATGTATTGTTGCAAGCGAATAACCCAACAAAACGTTTTCACAAAGTTTGGTCATTTGACAAAGATGGAAAAGTAGCCAAGTCAAGATTAGGACTCACCTATTACAGATTGTGTAGAGTAGAGGGGTAATAGAGTTAGGACTCATCCTGTGCCTAGTTTCATCCAAATCTTCTCTCTCGGCTTAGCCGAGAAGAGGGGAAGTTTAATTGAATATTTTTAAATTTTTATCAAACAATTAAATATATTTATTTGTTGTTTAAATATGATTAATACTCGATTTAAAACCCAACCCAAACAATGCCCTTTAAAATAGATTTTTTTCATAAACTATTTCTCTCGCCGAACACAAGAAGTCGTATTGAAAAAATATTTTTAATCATTGCCCTTCTTAGCTTTTTTGTCCATCTTATTATTATATTGCTCGTCAATTTTGATTTAATTCCTTTGAACAAATCATCGAGTCTGCTCGAAAGTCCAATATCATCCATTTACACACCATTTTCATTTATTCTTGTTTATGAGGTTTATTTGCTCATTTATTATCTACCACAGTCCCTTACAACCTACATCAACAAGCAATACGAAATTATTCTTCTGATAATTATGAGGCGACTGTTCAAGGATTTGTCTAACCTTAAAATTTCACCTGATTGGTTGACTATCAAATATGATTTACAATTTACTTATGACATTGTGACCTCTCTGTTGCTGTTTTTCTTAATCTTTTTGTTTTACAAACAGAGTTTAAAGAAAGACACAAAAGTAGACAACGATGATGCTGAGCTTGAAAAAACACTGAGGTACTCCAAGATAAAAAAATACATTGCCTCAGTATTAGTTCCTGTTGTTTTAATTTTGGCCCTTTATTCCTTTACTTCTTGGATAATAGAAGCTTACATTTCTGTTGAAAAATCGGGAGAATCTTTTCAAAACATCAACCATGTGTTTTTTGATCAGTTTTTTACTGTTTTGGTTATTGTAGATGTAGTCTTGCTTTTGGTTTCCTTTTTTTACACCGATAAATTTCACTTAATAATCCGCAATTCAGGCTTTATCATTTCTACAATCTTAATTAGGCTGTCATTTTCAACCGAAGGGCTTATGAACAATATATTGGTAATAGTTGCAGTCTTATTTGGACTTTCTATTTTGGTTATTTACAACAAATTCGAAAAGAATTACGCTATAGGTAAGTAATACCTTAATGATTCTCCGTTCTCGCTCGCATCTTGCGAGTAATCTATCATACCGCCTCTGGCTTTGTTCAAACCATGGGTTATGTTGAATCCGTGAGTTAATCAAACCATTTTAAAGGTTTATTTTCACCTCAATTAAATCGTTCCAATTGGTGGTGTAATTGGGCGACAGTTTTTCCTGCTTCAGTTGCCAGCGTTTCGCAAAACCTTGTGAGGCTATTTTTACAGTGTCTTTGCCGTATTGTTGGTTTAGTTTATCTAATACAGACAACGCAGCTTTGTGCTTGTCTCTGTTGACAGTGTCAAACAAGCGGTGTTGAATATTGCCTTCAGGCACAATTTCGCTTACAATAACACCTGCTTTTTTGTAATAATACTCCTTTTTGTAAAGGGTATCCAAACCTCTAAGGGCATGTTCTATAAGTTCTATGCTGCTGTTAGTGGCGGCAGGCAAAGGAATAGAAATACTTCGGCTGTACTGTGGTAAATCTTTCCTAAACGGATTGGTATGTATGAAAATTAAAATTTGGCTGGCACAGGTTTTTTGGTGTCTAAGTTTGGCAGCACATCGCGAGGCATAATTGGCAACGGCTTCGGCAATAGGTGCTTTGTCATTCAACATCGTACCAAACGACCTAGACACACAAATAGTTTGTTTACTAGGTGCGTGCATTTCGAGGTCGAGGCACGAAATACCATTCAGTTCTTTCACTGTTCTAAGTCCCACCACAGACATTTTGCTTTTTATCCATTGTTCACTACAGCGAGACAGGTCGTAAGCGGTATTTACTTGATGGGATTTCAGGAATTTATCATATTGCCTACCGACACCCCAAACATCGGAAACATCTGTCTTTTTGAGCGATTCTATTCGTTTTTCTTCAGTATCTATCACATACACGCCACTGTTTGAAGGGTGTTTTTTGCCAATTTTATTTGCAACTTTGGCAAGTGTTTTGGTGGTTGCTATGCCTACGCTTACAGGAATTCCTGTGTTTCTAAAACTGGTTTTTTTTATCAAAGAAGCATAAGCTAGCAAAGGCGTGTTTTTAAAGTCGTGCAGACTTAAGAAAGCTTCATCTATGGAATAAATTTCAATATCAGGAGAAAATTCAGAAAGGGTTTGCATAACACGTTGACTCATGTCGCCGTACAAGGCATAATTGGAAGAAAATACATGAACTTGGTGCTTTTCTATTTCAGCCTTAATTTCAAAAGCGGGAGCGCCCATTCTAATGCCAATTGCTTTGGCTTCGTTACTTCGGGCTATGACACAACCGTCATTGTTTGATAATACCACAATGGGTTTGCCGTTTAAGGAAGGGTTAAAGACACGCTCACAGGAGGCATAGAAATTATTGCAGTCGATTAACGCAAACATAACGGTTACATTTTGTGAATAACATAAGTAACGATTCCCCAAATAACAAAGTCATTCTCTTCTTTAATTTCTATTGGTTTGTAGTCGGGATTAGCGGGTAAAAGCCAAAGTTTCTGTTTTTCTTTTTTAATGGTTTTGAGAGTAAATTCCCCATCGATATAGCAAACTGCTTTTTTGCCATTGCTAGGTTCCAAGGAGCGGTCTATAACCAAGATGTCACCTTCTTTAATTCCTGCATCTATCATTGATGAGCCTTTAACACGGGCATAAAAAGTAGAACTTGGGTTTTTTACTAAACTTTGGTTTAGGTCTAAACTTAGTTCGGTATATTCTTCGGCAGGCGAGGGGAATCCGGCACTTACTTTTCCGACATAAGGAAGTTTTAAGCTGCTTTCGGTATCGGCAGAATAAAAGGAGAGGTCTTTTTCGGATTTAATAAGAGTGAGTTTCATTGGACAAACAACGCTGTACAAATTTAAATTAATTAAGCTGTATTTTAGTCAATTTAACGAAAAAAATAGTACAATGATTTTGAGGTTGTTGTAGTTTGATGTTGGAATTTAATTACATTTGCATCGAATTTAAATCCATTTTGAAAAAAGTGCTATCGTGTCATTAGTTAAAGATTTATTCATTAAACTAGTGTAAAAATTTCTTAATTATTCATTCCAAAGTATAAAAAGACTAATAAAATATTAAAAAGTAAAAATAGACAAAATGCAAATCCCCAAAGATGGTATAGCAGGATTAAAAGAAAACTATAAAATGGATGCTATATCTGGTTTTGTTGTCTTTTTGTTGGCTTTGCCATTAAGTTTAGGTATAGCCAAAGCGTCTGAATTCCCTCCGGCAACAGGTTTATTAACTGCCATTATTGGAGGATTGGTTGTGAGTTTATTTATGGGTTCACATTTAACCATTAAAGGGCCGGCTGCAGGTTTAATTGTCATAGTTGCAGGAGCGGTGTCTGATTTTGGTGGTGGAGAAACAGGCTGGCAAATTGCATGTGGGACAATGGTTGTAGCAGGCTTGGTTCAAATATTATTTGGGCTTTTAAAGTTTGGGCGATTGGTAGACTTCTTCCCCTTGTCTACTATTCATGGCATGTTGGCTGCCATAGGACTAATTATTATTTTAAAACAAATACCAATTTTATTGGATATTAATCCACTGTTAATAAAAGGAAAATCGCCAATAGATTTAATGCTAGAGTTGCCTTTTTATATCAAACATTTAGACGCTAAAGCGACATTAATAGGTATGGTTAGCTTAGTAATTATGATGACATGGCACAAAAACTCTATTTCATTTTTGAGGAAAATTCCAGCACCATTGGTTGTTTTATTGATTGCTATACCTGCTAATTTGATGTTCCGTTTACACTATGCAGAACCTTCGATTGCTTTAGTACATGTTGGAAATATATTTGATTATTTTAAATACAATGCCAGTTTTGATGGGTTATCGCAATTTGGTTTATTTGCAAAATACGTTATCATGTTTGCTTTGGTTGGTAGTTTAGAATCATTGTTAACCGTAAAAGCTGTAGATATATTAGACCCATACAAACGAAAGTCAAACAATGATAAAGATTTAATTGCAGTTGGAATAGGTAACACTATTGCAGCATTTTTAGGAGGACTTCCAATGATTTCAGAAGTAGCCCGTAGTTCAGCCAATATTAAAAATGGAGCAAAAACAAGATGGTCAAACTTTTTTCATGGTTTTTTTATTCTCTTTTTTATACTTTTAGCACTCCCTCTTATTGAACTAATCCCCAATACAGCATTAGCGGCAATGCTAATTTCTGTGGGACTTAAATTAGCACATCCCAAAGAAATATTATACATGTATCATATTGGCAAAGACCAAGTTGCTGTGTTTTTAATAACCGTAATTGTTACATTGGCAGAGGATTTATTGTTAGGTATAGCGGCTGGTGTGATTTTGAAAATATTTTTTCATTTATATAATGGAGCTCCAATTAGTTCTATCTTTAAAACTCCATCTAGTATCTCATTTACCGAAAATGAATATGTAGTGACTATAGAAAAATCAGCTATTTTTACTAATTTCTTAGGAATCAAAAGTCGATTAAAAGCTATTCCATTTGGTAAAACAGTAACGATTGATTTAAATCAAACAAAATTGATTGATAATTCTGTTATGGAAAGTTTAGATGAATTTAAACTGGATTATGAATCGAATGGTGGTATTGTTCATGTCATTGGATTAGATAATCATAAAGGATTATCTAATCATACTTTTTCAACAAGAAAAAAACATGAAAAATAAGTTTGGAATCTTTGTGTTATTGTTGTTCCATTTGCAATTATATTCACAAAATAAAGTCAATACATCTAACAAGAACGCTTGGTTTATGCTTTTTGGTCAGTTAAAAGTAAACAAGCATTGGAATATCGGGTTTGAAACGCAATGGCGAAGAAATGATTGGGGAAGTTTGCCTCAACAGTTGTTGTTAAGAACAGGTTTGGATTACGAGTTAAACAATAATATCTCTGTTACAGCAGGTTATTGTTATGTTAAAACTCATCCTTATGGTCAGTTTCCAGTCTATTCAATTTTTCCTGAACACAGAATTTGGGAACAGATTCAATTTAAACATCAAATTGGGAAACTAGAACAAATCAATAGAATTAGGCTAGAGCAAAGGTTTTCATATTTGCCCGTTCTAAATAAGGATTCTAATTATTCAAAAGGCAACAATATTTATACCAATAGACTTAGAATCATGAATCGTTTTTCAATGCCTTTTAAGGGGAAAAAGATTGAAGATAAAAGTTTATACATTAGTGTTTATAATGAAATAATGATTGGATTTGGCAAACACATTGGCACTAATTTTTTCGACCAAAACAGAGCTTATATAGCTTTAGGATATAAAATTCCATCTATTGGTAAGTTGGAAATTGGATTCTTAGAACAAACATTGTTTAAAAATAGCGAATTAAACACAAGGGGCCAAATAGATCAAAAAATAGAAAATAATCATACCTTTCAAATTGGTCTAACCATTGCATTAGATTATACTAAAACAATTAAAGATTCTGGCAATTAAAACTATTTTACAAGGCATTAATTACCGTTTAAATAAAAGTACTTTTTTATTTATTAAAGCATAAATCGCCAAACCAACTTCCCTAAAACTGTGGTTCGTATGTGGTTGAATGCGCCTGATGAAGTATCGTAAATTTGGTTGACAATAAAGTAAAAATCAGTTCCTACTTTTGGTATAACTTGTAATCTAAAATTCATACTGAATTCGTCTGCGGCTGAATTCCATTGCGATAAAACAGAACCAAAGACCATGGGATTAACAGCATATTCTATGCGTGTGCTTAGTAAATTAATTTGAAATGAACCTGCCGGAAGCCTTACGTTATTGTGGTTGTACCTCACCAATAAGTTAAAATGTTTATTGGCGCGCCAAAGCACTTCACTCGTTGTTTGTAGCGACTTGCCATCATAAAATTGACCCGTAATGAATTTATTATACATCGATAATGTTCTACCAGTAAAGGTGCTTATCTCAAATTCATATTGCCTCCACCAATAAGTTGAGTCAGGAATTAAAACGCCCTCTGAAATTGAAAAACTGTCTTTTAATCCCTCTGCCATTATTTTATAGTCAAACCCTATTTTTTCTCCTTTTTTTGTTTCAAAACCTAAATATCTAATTTGATACTCAAATGATTGAACACTGTTGTTGGTGTTGTATTGTGTATAGGTTAATCCGGTTGGCACAAAATCAAATTGTCTAATCCATTTTAGCCATTTTTTTGGACGTGGTTTTAAGTTGATTAATGCAAATGATTCTTTAAAATCGCGTCTTCGCATCAATCCCATTTCGGGGTTGAAAGCAGCAGGGCTTTTTTGGTTTGAAGCAAAGATAGTTAAAAAGTCATTTTGATAATGCACAAAAGCTCTGTAAGCATAAGCCTGACGATTGAATGTGGTATCGTGTTCGTGCGACTGTATGTAGGCGCCCCCAATGTCTAAATTTTTGTTGCCAAGGAATTTGGATGTACTATATCTTCCATTGACACCCGTGGTTGAGTGCCAAGCATTTTTGTCTATTTTGTGTGTCGTCATAGCGCCAATAACACTTTGTTTGCCGATATCTTGCCTCCAACTTGCGGTAGTATAATTGGTTGACAATTGTGAAGGAGTTTCGGCCGTTTGTAAACTCATTAATCCCAAGGTTTGACGATTTTCTTTGCCTAATATTCTAGCACCTGCAATAATGGGAACTGTTTGTCTTTGTTCGTTTAATCCTATTTTTCGAGTGTAAAAGGGTATAATGCGATTTCCTCCAAAACCAAAATTGAAATAATCTTCGCCTTCTAAAAAAAACTCTCTCAATTCAGGAAAAAATAAAGGAAATCTTGTAATATTGACTTGCTGTTGATCGGCCTCCACTTGAGCAAAATCTGTATTGAAAGTTAGGTTGAGGCGGTAGGTTGGCGTAATTAAATAATTAACATCTCCTCCCAAATTTCCAACAGGTCTAATTTTAGAGTTTGCCCTTTCACCACCACCGATGGCATAAGGTTTTATCTCAACGAATTTTTTATTACTTAGTTGGTTTAAACCATGTATTTCTCCTGCCAAATTCACTTGCTCTATCCGGTTATTCCTGTTCCATGCTTTCCATCTAACCTGTTCTCTTTTTCTGCGTATATTTCGTTCAAAATTAATACCCCAAACTTGCTCTTTAATATCTGCCCTATATTTTAAAGTATAGAGCGGAATTTCCATTTCGGCAAACCAACCCTCGGAATTAACGGTAGTTTTGACATTCCAAACCCCATTCCAAAAAATATTAGTTGAGCCGCCGTTGTTAAACACTTGTAAGTCTGCACGCGCACCATTGGGATTGGTAACAAACATAAAACCATTTCTTTTGTCATTATAAGTATCAATGATAAAAATAAAGTTATCATCGATGTTATAATTGAAATCACGTTTGTTTTCCTTCGCAATTATTTCTTTAGGTTGATTGTCATAACACCAAATACCAACATACATTTTATCGTTACTAAACAAAATGGCCACTTCTGTTTTTTCTGTGGATTTAGCGCCTTGAATTAACTCTCTTTGAGTGAAATCGCTAATTTTTACAGCATTTTTCCATACTGTTTTATTTAGATTTCCATCTATTTTAATAGGTTCATCAATAAATTGTGCTTGTAATTTGTTATTTATAGTGTCTTGCGCTTGGAGTTTCCAACAAGCAATGAGAATTACAATAATTAAAGCCTTTTTTAACATTTTGGGCTGCAAAAATACATTTTATTCACAGGTTTTATCATGTTAAATTTAGGCTTTGTCTAACTGGTATTTGAACTATTAAATAAATCAAGTAAGTTTGCATTTTATAACAAAATGCCAAAAAGATTAAAAATTGCAATTATAGGATATGGTAAAATGGGCAAAATGATAGAAACTATTGCCCAAGACAAAGGACACAACATTCATTTGATTATTGATACCGATGCTACTGAAAACGATTGGAATAAACTTTCTGATTGTGATGTGGCCATTGAGTTTTCTCGTCCAGAAAGTGCTGTTAATAATATCCTTAAATGTTTTGAAAGTAAAGTTCCCGTTGTAGTGGGCACCACAGGATGGTACAACGCTTATGATCAAATATCTAATGCTTGCAAACAATACCAAGGGGCATTAATGACAGCTACTAATTTTAGTATTGGTGTCAATTTGTTTTTTCATATTAATAAGATTTTAGCTCAAGCAATGAATAACTTGCCTGAGTATAATGTAAGTATTCAAGAAATTCACCACACACAGAAATTGGATGCCCCAAGTGGAACTGCTATTACTATAGCACAAGGTATTTTAAATAGTTTAAGTCGTAAGTCCGAGTGGGTTTTATCTAACGAATATAACTCTGAAAATCAATTAAGTATAGACGCTATTCGCAAAGACGACGTTCCGGGGACTCACTCAGTAACTTATTCCTCTGCAATAGATGATATTGAAATAAAACATACCGCTCACAACCGTTCTGGATTTGCAATTGGTGCTGTAGTCGCCGCAGAATGGATGGTTGGAAAAAAAGGAGTATTTACCATGAATGATTTAATAGGTTTTTAATCGCAATAATATAATGAACCCAACTAATATATCAATTTTTCTAATTGTTTACATTCCACTTTTCCTTGCAACTCGCATAGGATTGTTTTTAATGTTTCGAAAAGCAGGTGTTAAGCATGCTTGGTTAGCCTTTGTTCCTGTGTTGTGTAATTGGCCATGGATACAACTCGTTGGAAGACCCAAAACTTGGATGATTTGGAGTCTTATTCCTGCGGCAAATGTCATTATTTGGTTCTCTTTGGTGATAGACTTACTTGAAAGTTTTGGTAAATTCAAGTTTGTTGAACAAGTGGTTGGCGTTTTATTTCCATTTTATTCCTACATACAAATTGGGCTCGACTCAAAAACACCTTTTTTGGGTGCTAGTAGAACCCCTGAGTTCAGAAAAAAATACCTAAGTGCTCCTAAAAAAATGCAAAGAGAATGGGCTGATGCTTTGTTTTTTGCGTTTGTAGTAGCCTATATTATTCGTACGTTCCAATTAGAGCCTTATAAAATTCCAACCTCTTCAATGGAAGACAGTATGTTGGTGGGAGATTTTCTTTTTGTAAGTAAAATGAATTACGGCCCTCGTTTTCCTATAACACCAATTGCTTTTCCATTGGTGCATCAAGATATTTTTGGAGCAAAAGCTTATTCAGATTTAATACATTTACCATACATGCGTTTACCGGGTTTTCAAAACATTAAACGCAATGACCCTGTTGTATTTAATGTGCCTTGGGATCAATTAGACCCAACCGTAAGAGCTCCAGATAAAATGCAAAACTATGTAAAAAGATGTGTGGGAGTTCCCGGAGATACCCTTTCTATCGTAAATGGCAAATTATATATTAATGGACAATTGGGTTATCAACCACCCAAACAATTACACCGCTATTTTATTAAATTTAAACCTAACTCAACAATCCCTACCCCTGAGACATTAACCAAAGAATATGACATCTATGATTACGTATTTATTGACAATCGCACCGTAGCAATTTCTGTTTGTTTGGAAGATTTGGAAGCGCTTAATCGTGATTTTAAGGTAGATTACGTGAAACAAGACTTATCACCAAGTAAAGGGAATCATTTTGCCCCTGACTATTTAGACTTTAATGCTATTGTTAGTGTAAAATCAGGTCAAAAATTATCAGACGATGATTTAAGAAAATTGGGAGTAATTTACAGTCAACCATTAAGTTCAAACTTAGAAAACTTATTGGTAATGATGGATGAAAAAATGATTGAACCTAGTCAGTATGCATCTGTAATTAAAGTAGATTCAATTAAAAGAAAAACTCAATTGCTATCTAAATCCACCAATGCTTTCCCTGACGAAATGCAAATTCATCCTTGGAATAAAGACAATTTTGGGCCAATCTATTTGCCACGCAGAGGAGAATCTGTTAAAATTGATGCCAATAATTTCTATCTGTATTACCGTGCTATTGTGAATTATGAAGGCAATGAAAATTTTGAATTGCGTGGAAGTACACCGTATTTGAATGGTGAAGCGATAGAATCCTATACATTCAAAATGGATTATTATTGGATGATGGGAGATAACAGAGACAATTCACTCGATTCACGTTTTTGGGGATATGTGCCTGAAAATCATATTGTAGGAAAACCTTTGTTTGTGTTCTTTAGTATTCAATACAAACATGCCGACAATCCTAAACCGGGAACTGATGGCAATGAGTATGTAAAAGTTAGATGGAATAGATTGTTTAAAGCGATAAAGTAAAATGCATTCAGAATTGGTCATTGGCGAAGAAATACATTTAAATCAAATAATAGAACTTGTAAAAAATCAAGTTCCAATCTCCTTAAGTAAACAAGCAAAAGATAAAGTAGAGTCTTGTTTTCAGTATTTGCAAAATAAAATCAACAACACAAATGAGTTGATATATGGCGTAAACACTGGATTTGGTGCTTTTTGTAACACCTCAATTTCAAATGAGGATTTACACCATTTACAATACAATTTGTTGCGTTCGCATGCTTGTGGAACAGGAGAATTAGTACCCACTCATATCGTTAAACTTATGCTGTTGCTCAAAGCGCAGTCCTTGTCATACGGTCATTCAGGCGTACAACTTCAAACCATTCAAAGAATTATTGATTTTTATAACTTATCAATTATTCCTGTGGTTTATCAACAAGGTTCACTTGGTGCCTCAGGTGATTTAGCACCATTAGCACATCTTTGTTTACCATTAATTGGTGAGGGTTTTGTTTGGCACGAAGGAAAAATAGTTGATGCAGATATCGTACTTAAAAAATACAATTTGGAACCTTTAACATTGACCGCTAAAGAGGGTTTGGCTTTAATCAATGGCACACAATTTATGTCAGCTTATGGTTTGCAAATGGTAATGGATTCTGAACGTATTTTCGAGCAATTGAATTATGTTGCGTCCCTTTCATTCGAGGCTTTTGATTGTAGAATCGAACCATTTTTACCACAAGTGCATCAAATTCGCAAACAAAGCGGTCAATCGTTTATTGCCAATCAAATTAAATCACTGGTACAGGGAAGTGAAATAGTAAGCAAAGTTAAAACTCAAGTACAAGACCCATACTCATTCAGATGTATACCACAAGTTCATGGTGCAAGTTGGGATGCCATGAATTATGTAAAGCAGGTTATAATGAATGAAATAAATTCTGTGACAGACAATCCCAATGTGTTTGTTGAAGATAATTTAGTGATTAGTGGTGGTAATTTTCATGGTCAACCTTTGGCGTTAACACTTGATTTTGCAGCTATTGCAATGGCAGAATTAGCTAATATATCTGAAAGACGAATTTATAAATTAGTAGGGGGAGAACGAGGATTGCCAATGTTCTTAACTACAAATGGTGGTTTGGAAAGCGGTTTAATGATTGCGCAATACACCGCTGCAAGTATAGTTAGCCAAAACAAACAATGGTGCACACCTGCAAGTGTAGACAGCATTGTAAGTAGCAATGGACAAGAAGACCATGTAAGTATGGGATCAAATGCTGCGACAAAGCTTTACAAAGTTATTGAAAATGTAAAACAAGTCATTGCTATAGAAGCTTTTACAGCTATGATGGCATTTGAATATCGAAGACCATTAAAAACATCTTCTGCATTGGAGCAATTCATTGTAAATTACCATTCAAATATTGAATTACCAAAAGGTGATGTGTTTTTATCTCCTTATTTATTAAAATCAAAAACGTTTTTATTTGAATAAACTATGAATTTGCAAGAAATAGGTTCGCGTTTTGAAAACTTAGATTTACTTGCAAGTCAGGTTGTGGAAGGATTTATTACAGGATTACATAAAAGTCCTTTTCATGGATTTTCGGTTGAATTTGCCGAACACCGTTTATATAACACGGGAGAATCAACCAAAAATATTGATTGGAAATTATATGGTAGAACCGATAAATTATTTATCAAGAAATACGATGAAGAGACTAATTTAAGGTGTCACCTACTTTTAGACGTTTCGCCAAGCATGTATTATCCCTCAGAAAGTTTGGATAAAATAAAATTTGGAGCAATGGCAGTTGCAGTTATTGGAAACATATTAAAAAAACAAAGAGATGCATTTTCATTAACTACATTCAATAACAAAATACAATTTACCTCAGATACACGCTCTTCATTAAGTCACTACAGGTTGATAATAAATGAATTGCAAAATATTGTAAATACTAAACCGGAGAAAACGACAACAAATGTAGCAGAAGTGCTTAACCAAATTGCTGAAAAAATACACCGCAGAAGTTTGGTCGTTATTATCAGTGACATGTTTGACGATGTCGAAAATTCAAATGCCTTATTTGATGCATTGAAACACATGAGATTCAAAAAGCACGAAATCATTGTTTTCCATGTAGGAGACAAAAAAACTGAATCGGATTTTGAATTTGAAAACAGACCTTACCGATTTACAGACATAGAAACAGGAGAGGAGCTCAAGTTATTTCCCGATGAAGTGAAAGAGATTTTCCTAAATAAAACAAAGGAGTTTGAAAAATCAATTAAAGAAAAATGTGTGCAATTCAAGATAGATTACAATAAAATTGACACAGCACAAGATTTTTCACAAATACTAATGCCTTTTTATGTAAAAAGGATGAAGATGAAATAAAGTAAAGTTTCAATTTTTACGACATCTAAATGGCATATAATCTTTATATTCCATATCTTTGCAAGATTAAATGCTCACACTTAACGAACTTTCTTTTGACTTTGGAGGTAGATACCTTTATAGAGATGTAAATTGGCAAATAAAACCAGGCGAGCGCATTGGTTTAGTTGGACAGAACGGAACAGGAAAATCAACATTATTAAGAATTATAACAGGCGAATACCAACCTACAGAAGGTGGTTTGTCGAAATCTAAAGATTGTACCATTGGTTTTTTAAATCAGGACTTGCTTAGTTATGAAAGCAATGAAAGCATCTTTAATGTAGCCCTTCAAGCGTTTGACAAGGCCCTTCAATTACAGAAAGAAATTGATGAAATAATGATTCGATTGGAATATGATTATTCAGATGAGGTTCTTAATGCTTTGGGTAATAAACAAGAAGAATTCGAAGCGTTGGATGGTTATAATATTCAATTCAAAACCGAAGAAATTCTGGAAGGTTTAGGTTTTAAAACTGCGGATTTAAAAAGACCATTGTCTGAGTTCAGTGGTGGTTGGAGAATGCGTGTTATGTTGGCGAAACTATTGTTGCAAAATCCCCGTTTGTTGTTACTCGATGAGCCTACGAATCACTTGGATTTACCATCTATTGAATGGTTGGAGGACTACTTGCAATCTTATGAAGGAACTGTTATTATAGTATCTCACGATAGACAGTTTTTGGATAAAATGATTAACAAGATTGTAGAAGTTGCTAATAAGAAAGTTTACGTTTATACAGGCAATTACTCTAGCTATTTAACTCAAAAAGTAGAACGTGATGACCTACAACAAAGGGCGTTTGAAAATCAACAACAATTTATCAAACAACAAGAACGCCTAATTGACCGTTTTAAAGCCAAAGCGAGTAAGGCTACAATGGCTCAAAGTAGAATGAAAATGCTTGATAAAATTGAACGTATAGAAGAAGTTCAAAACGATGAAGCAGTTATGAATTTGAAGTTTAAAATCAAGCAACAACCAGGAAAAGTATTGGTGGAATTAAAAAATATTAGTAAAACCTATGGAACACAATTGATATTTAAACAAGCCAATGCAACAATTGACCGTGGTGATAAAATTGCATTAATTGGTGCAAACGGAAAGGGAAAATCGACCTTATTAAGAATAATAGACCAAAGTGAAGGAACCCAATCAGGGTCTGTAGACTATGGTTATAATTTACTTAAAACATTTTATGCGCAGCATCAATTGGAATCATTGAATGTGCAAAAAGAAATATTGCAGGAACTTTCAGACATGGGTTCCGCAAAACTTGAAAATGAATTACGAACGATTTTAGGATGTTTTTTGTTTACAGGTGATGATGTTTTCAAAAAAATAAAAGTATTGAGTGGAGGAGAGAAAGCCAGAGTTGCACTTGCCAAAACATTGATTTACGAAGCCAATTTTTTATTGCTCGATGAGCCAACGAATCACTTGGATATTCAAAGTATGAATATATTAATTCAAGCATTGCAAGACTATGAAGGTTCATTTATAACAGTTTCTCACGACAGGCATTTTATATCACAAATTGCAAACAAAATATGGTGGATAGAAAATGGTGAGATAAAAGAATATTTGGGAACCTACGATGAATGGAAGTTTTACATGCAAGAAAGAGAATTGGCAATGAAACAAGAATCTGCAAATGCTAAGAAAAATGAATCTACTACAACCGTAACAAAAACAGCAGAGAAAAACCCCAATTCAGAGTCAGACAAACAAAAAAAACATTTTCAGCAACAATTAGATCAGATTGAAAAAGAATTGGAAACATTAAATCTTAAAAAGTCTGACATTGAATTAAAGCTCTCAGAAACCAATGATCCAAAGGTAATTGGCACACTTTCTGAAGAGTATAAAATATTAAAATCTCAAATTGATGAAAAAAACACGTCATTTGAAACAATATTTGAACAACTTTTAAGTTATTAAACCATTATAAGATGAAATCTATCTATCTAATTTTATTCTATTTTATTATTTCACAGGCACAAGCGGCTTATTTACCCTTGCAGTATATCAATACAACCTATGAAAGTAATATTAAAACCGTACTTATAACGCAGGAAAATTCATACGAAAGATTTCCTGCTATTGACTTAAATAGTCAACAAAAATTAAGATTAGAATTTGATGATTTAATGCCCGAAAACGACAATTATCAGTTTACTTTTATTCATTGTTCTTCAGATTGGAAACCGTCTAACTTGAAAAAAAACGAATACCTTGCTGGTAATTTCTTCCAAAATATTTTAGAATATTCGTTCTCAACTTCTACATTTCAAGTATTTACGCACTATGGTATTTCTTTTCCTTCAGACGAAATGAAACCTACTTTGTCGGGCAATTATTTATTAGTCGTTTACCGTAATTTCGATGAACAAGATATTATCCTAAGCCGTCGATTTATGGTTGTTGATGATAAATTTGTAATTAATCCTAGCGTAAAAATAGCAACCAATGCAGCAGATAGATTTATTAAACAAGAAGTTGACTTTACTGTTAATATTGGCGAAAACAGAGTCCCAAATCCAATGATGGATATCAAAGCGACTATCATTCAAAACCTAAGATGGGATAATGCTAAGATGAATTTGAAACCCCGATTTGTGAATGGTAGAATATTGGACTACGATTATGAGGATAACAATCTTTTTGCCGGAGGAAATGAGTTTAGATATTTTGATATTAGAAGTTTAAGATTTTTGAGTTTCAATGTCAGAAGAAAATACATGGAAGGTAATTTAAAAAATGTTGTTCTTTATAACGATGCAACTAAAATAAATTTACCCTACTTACAAACAATTGATTTTAATGGTAAATACGTTGTTGACAATAGAGATGGTGGAGTAAAAGGAGAAATAGAAAGTGATTATGCGCAAGTGTATTTTACTTTTGTTAGCGATAAGCTAGAAAAAGATGTTTACATTTTTGGGGAAGTAAGCGATTGGCAAATTAAAGAAGAGTTTAAATTGGAGTGGAATGAAAAGTTTGGGCAATATGAAAAATCAATGTTGTTAAAACAAGCATATTACAACTACCATTATGTAACCGTAAATGACGATCAATCGGTGAATTTACAGCAAACAGAAGGTGATTTTAGTGCTACAGAAAATGATTACCACATAATGATTTACCACAAAAATCAATTCATGCAATACGATGAACTATTAGGAACTGCCTATATCAATTCAAACAGAAGATAAATGAGAACCGATAAAATAAAAATACTTTGGGCGGATGACGAAATCGATTTATTAAAACCGCATATTTTATTCCTTGAACAAAAAGGGTATGAAATTATAACGGTAAATAATGGGAATTCAGCCATTTCAAAAACCATCAGCGAACGTCCGGACATTGTGTTTTTAGACGAAAATATGCCGGGAATAACGGGACTAGAAACCCTTAAACAAATAAAGGCTATAGACAATGATGTTAAGGTGATAATGATAACCAAAAGCGAAGAGGAGTATATTATGGACGATGCTATTGGTTCACAAATCTCTGATTATTTAATTAAACCTGTCAATCCCAATCAAATTCTTCATTCCATAAAAAAAATCATTGATAAATCGAGATTGGTTACCGAAAAAACCACTCAAAACTATCAGCAAGATTTTAGAAATTTAACCAACATGATGATGGATAATTCTAGTTTGGATGAATGGAAAGAAGTATATAATAAGTTGATTTTTTGGGAATTGGAATTAGGAAGGTCTTCTGATAAAAGCATGAACATGATTTATGAAAGTCAGAAAAAAGAAGCCAATCACAATTTTAGCAAATTTATAACCAAGAATTATATCAATTATTTACAACCTACAGGAGAAAATGGACCTGTAATGAGTAATAATTTGTTTAGAAGAAAAATAGTTCCTCAATTAACCGAGGAAATTCCAACCTTCTTTATATTAATCGATAATTTGCGATTAGACCAATGGAGAACAATAGCTCCAATTATTAAAGAGAAGTTTAAAATCATAGAAGACGACCAGTATTTAGCATTATTACCTACCACAACACAATATTGTAGAAATGCCATTTTCAGCGGTTTGTTACCTTCAGAAATAGAAAAACGTTTCCCTACGAAATGGAGTAATGATGAAGATGAAGGAGGTAAGAATAATTTTGAGGAAGATTTTTTCAATGATTTATTAGGAAGATTAAGGATAGTAGGTAAAACAAGTTACACCAAAGTTACCAACTTAGAAGGAGGTAAAAACTTGGTTGACAACATCAATAATTTATTCAAAAACTACATAAACGTTATCGTTTATAACTTTGTTGATGCCTTCAGTCATGCCCGTACAGATGTTAGTATTATTAGGGAATTGGCAGAAGACGAAGCTGCATACCGTTCTGTTACAGAAAGTTGGTTTAAGCATTCTCCTTTGTGGGAAGTGATGCAATTGATGTCAGAGAAAAAATGCAAAGTTATAATAACCACAGACCATGGTTCTGTAAGGGTTGATAAACCTGTAAAAGTAATAGGGGATAAGAACACCAATACTAACTTAAGATACAAACAAGGCAAGAATTTAAGTTATGAAGCCAAAGAAGTTTTTGAAATCAAAAAACCAGAATCAGCTTTTTTGCCAAAAGTTAATGTAAGTCAATCCTATATTGTGTGTAAGGAAGATGATTTTTTTGCATATCCCAACAACTACAATTACTATGTAAAATATTACTCCAATACCTTTCAACACGGGGGTATTTCACTAGAAGAAATGCTTATTCCTTTCGCTGTTTTAGAGCCTAGGTAAAATTTTGTTATTATTGTTTGATTTTATAATAAATAAGTCTATATTTGCACACCTAAAAAATAATGTCATGGCTGTAACCAGATTAAAAAGAAAAGATAGAAGAAATAAAGAGTTTACTAGAGTTAGAAAAACAAACTTGAAAAACGTTAAGAAAATGGTTTATATACAATCTCCATATAAAGAGGTTTCAGGTATCGTATTAGAAGACCAAGCTTAACATTTATTTACAAATATATTTAAGAACCCGCTTCAAGCGGGTTTCTTTGTTTATTATCGAAGTGTTATAAAATTGTCACTATTTAAAACAATTTAAAAAAATCACACAACTCTTCAAAATTATTAATTATTTTTGCCTTTTATGTCTATAATAACTCACGAATCTGCTTTAGAAAATTTCAATCATCAAATACAGTTTGCACTTGACCACAGTACTCCTCACGGACTTTCTCATTCTCAATTCAATAACATCGTTATTGCAGGACTTGGAGGTTCAGGAATTGGCGGAAGAATTGTAAAAACTATCTTCTCTAATAAATCATCATTGCCTATTGAAGTAATAAGCGATTATTCATTACCTTCATATACTACCAAAAATACTTTTGTAATATTAAGTTCATACAGCGGCACGACTGAAGAAACATTAGCAATGTATCAACAAGCAAAATCTTTGGGATGTCAAATGGTATGCATTACTTCAGGTGGTGAGTTATTGGAATTGGCAACTAAAGACCAAGTAAAAACGTATATGGTTGAATTAGGGTATCAACCAAGAATGGCTTTAGGATTTTCATTGTCCTATAACATTTTAATTTTAACTGAATTATTTAATCTTTCTCTAAGATCTGAATTGGAAAGCGTTTTATCGTTGTATAACGATACTGAATCTATGAAAAACCAAGCAAAAGAAATGATTAAGTTCTTTAGCCCATACCCTGACAATAAATTTACAATTGTTACAGACAATCAAACTGAAGCTATTGGAGTTAGATTTTGTCAACAAATTCAAGAAAATGCAAAAACTGAAGCATTTATAAATGTATTACCTGAAGCCAATCACAATGTTTTTGAAACCTATTATGGTGAATTACCTTCTAACTTTATATTCATCAATAGCAATACCAACGACAGAAACAACGGACGTTTTGCATACCTCAAAAAATTACTGGTTGATACCAATAATAAAGTGTATGAATTACCCCTACAAAATTACTCTCTAATGGAAATCTATAAATGTTTATATATTACAGATTGGTTCTCCATATACTTGTCTAACCAAAAAGGCAAAGACAACATGAGTGTTCCAAACATTATGGGATTGAAAGGATTTTTAAAAACATTTTAATATGAAATTAGTCACTTATTTAAATAACAACAATCCCAAACTAGGAATTATTGTCAATGATTTGATTTTTGATGTCAATGCACAAAACAATGCATTGCCCAACAATATGCTTACACTCCTTAATCAAGAAGAAAGAGGAATGGATGCTTTACGTGAATTAGAACGAAACATAAAAGAAGGTAAAATTATTGAAAATGGTATTTCATTCAATCAAGCGCAATTATTAGCACCTGTTCCACAACCAACCAGTTGCAGAGATGGATACGCTTTCAGACAACATGTTGCAGCAGCAAGAAGAAACCGTGGCGTTCCTATGATTCCTGAATTTGACTCTTATCCTATTATGTATTTTACCAATCACAATGCCGTTCAAGGCCCAGGTGAGGTTTGGTGCATGCCAGACCATTTTCAAAAATTAGATTTTGAACTTGAAGTAGCTGCAATAATTGGGAAAAAAGGAAGAAATATAAGCGCTGATAAAGCGGATGCATACATTGCCGGTTATACCATTATGAATGACATGAGTGCAAGAACCTTGCAAATGGAAGAGATGCTACTTAATCTTGGCCCTGCAAAAGGAAAAGATTTTTCAACCGTTATAGGCCCTTACATGATTACACCTGATGAGTTAGAATCATATAAAGTGGCAGCCAAAGCAGAACATGTCGGTAATAATTACAATTTAGATATGAAATGTTGGGTAAATGGAATTGAAGTTAGTAGCGGAAATGTTGCAGACATGGATTGGACTTTTGCCGAAATAATTGAAAGATGCGCATACGGTGTAGATGTTTTCCCAGGAGATGTAATTGGTTCAGGTACTGTAGGAACAGGTTGCTTTCTTGAATTAAATGGTACAGGTTTATTAAACGATAAAAACTATAAAGTACAATGGTTACAACCTAATGATATTGTAGAAATGGAAATTACAGGATTAGGTAAATTAAGCAATACCATAAAAGCTGTTGATACCGATTTTTCTATACTTTCAAAGAAAAAACCAGTTAACGCTTAAGTATAATTTATTTGGACTATAAAACACTATTTTCTTGGGATAATGATGAATTGATTTATCAAATTTCTTTAACTCAAATTCCTGGGGTAGGTGAATATTTAGCCAAATTATTGGTCAGTTATTGCGGAAGTGCTAAAGGTGTTTTTACTGAGAAAAAGTCATTTTTATTAAAAATACCTGAAATTGGAAATTTTACAGCACACAGCATCGCTAAATTCAAGCATTTTGATTTTGCAGTTCAAGAAATTGAATTGTTAAAAGCCAATAATATTACACCTCTCTTTTATTTGGATGAAAAATTTCCTACTAAACTAAAAGTATATGATGACAGCCCCATTTTGATGTATTATAAAGGCAATGCAAATCTTAATCATCAAAGAATAATTTCTATAGTAGGTACTCGAAAATCAACAGCTTATGGCAAACAGTTTACAGATGATTTAATCTCGGAATTAGCCAAATATGATGTTATGGTAATAAGTGGATTAGCCTCAGGAACAGATACTAATGCTCACAAAGCTTGTGTAAAAAACAATGTGACTACCGTTGGCGTTTTGGGACATGGATTTCATACTTTGTTTCCAACGAGTAATAAAAGGCTTTCTGAGGAAATGATTCTTAATGGTGGTTTATTGACTGAATATAATTTTAGCATGCCCGGAAATAAGGAGAATTTTCCAAAAAGAAATCGAATCGTTGCGGGGATGTCGGACGCAATAATAGTAGTAGAAAGTGGCATAAAAGGAGGAAGTTTAATTACCGCTGATATAGCAAATTCTTACGACAAAGATATTTATGCCTTGCCGGGAAGAATAAATGACCCTTACAGTTTGGGATGTAATAAATTACTTTACGACCACAAAGCGAGTATTATAGATTCTATCCCTGGGTTAATTTTTTCGCTTGGTTATCAAAAAAACAAACCCAATAAACAGTCTCAACAAATGCAAATGGATTTGCATTTAAGTCCCGATGAAAAATTGGTTTACAATGAACTGTCTAAAGGAGAACAAACAATAGACGACTTGTTTTTTAACACCAAAATAAGTGTTAGCAAACTGGCTTTAGTGCTTTTAGATTTAGAATTTAAAAATTTAGTTAAAAGTTTGCCGGGCAAAAAATACACATTAGCTTATTCCATGGGTTAATATTATTTAAAATTATTTACCTAATCTTGTAGTATAATTATAATCATTGAAGACAAATTTAAAAGATATTGATATTGTAAAAGAAATTGAAACTATTTTGACTGATCAAAATGGTAAGGTGCTCAATCATAAACAAATTTTTTCTAGACTTTCAGCCTCATTGAAGCCGACAAATCCAGAAAACTTATTGCCATATTTAACAGCAATGGTAGACGATGCCATTATTCACCAACATGATACTTTCAAATTTTCAATTCCTCAAACAGTTACTTTTATTGAAGGAGTTGTTGATATCTCAAAAAGTGGGAGAGTGTTCTTAATAGTTGAGGGTGAAGCTGAGGATTATATAGTTAATGATTCAAACGTCAAATTATTGCCATTTGACAAAGTAATGGCAGTTAAAACCAAAAAGAATAAGGTTGACATTATAAAACGAATACAGCATTCAGACAAAAATTATGTTGGCGTTCTTAATAAAAAAAACAGCTATTGGTTTGTTGTTCCCGATTCAAACAAGTTTAAACATCCTTTTGATGTTAAATTTTCTCACCATTTAAAAGTTGGTAATAAAGTAGTTTTCAAAATCATTGATTACCCTGCTCAATCTAAATTCCCACGTGCAGAAATAGTTGAAATACTAGGAAAACAAGGCGATCACCATACCGAAATGCACGCCATATTGGCCGAATACGGATTGCCTGAAAAATTCGAAGATGAAGTGAACGGTGCATCCGATTTACTGAGTGCTACAATTTCAGAAAGTGAAATAAAAAAGCGTGAAGATTTCAGAGGAGTTCTTACATTTACAATTGATCCTGATACCGCAAAAGATTTTGATGATGCCATATCATATAAAAAATTGGAAAATGGTAATTTCGAAATTGGGGTACATATTGCCGATGTTTCACATTACGTAAAACCAGGAGATATCATCGATAAAGAAGCTATTAAAAGAGCAACATCCGTTTATTTGGTTGATAGAGTTGTTCCAATGTTACCATTCAATCTGTCCGATTCTATATGTTCCCTTGTGCCTAATGAAGACAGGTTGACCTTTTCTGTAATATTTGAAATTTCGCCTGAATTTAACCTATTAAAGACCCGTTTTTCTAAAACTATTATTCACTCAGACAAGAGATTTTCTTATGAAGAGGCTCAAGAGATTTTGGATAATAAAGAAGGATTATACCATGACGAATTAGCCCATATATTGTCATTTACTCAACATTTAACTAAAAAAAGATTTGACAATGGCGCTTTGAATTTTGAATCAACAGAATACAAGTTTATATTAGACGAGAATTTTAAACCCTTGTCAATGGCTGTTAAACAAAGGCAAGCCACTAATAGATTGATAGAAGAATTAATGCTTTTGGCCAATCAATCGGTTGCTACTTTTATTTATACTCAAAAACCAAGAAAACCGTTTGTATATAGAACACACGATGAACCGAGTGATTTAAAAATTACAGAACTGAAAAAGTTTGTTGCCAAATTTGGTTATACTTTACAGATAGACAATGAAAAAATATTGCGAGATTCAATCAATAAATTGTCGCTAGCTATAGAAGGCAAAATAGAACAAGATGTGATTCAATCTATGTGTATTAGAAGTATGTCTAAAGCATCTTATACGCCTAATAAACCGAGTCATTATGGCTTAGCTTTTGAGTATTATACCCATTTTACTTCTCCTATCAGAAGATATCCTGATGTTATCGTTCACCGATTGTTATTTGGTTATTTAAATGGTCAAACTATGGCTGAGATATGCCATTGGAACATGGAACAGTTGGATGGCGCCTGCAAGCATTGTTCAAAAATGGAAATTACGGCTTCCGAGGCAGAAAGAGCATCTATTAAGTACAAACAAGCTGAATGGATGGAGCAGCATATTGGTCAAAAGTTTGAGGGAGTGATAACAGGGTTGACAGATTTTGGAATGTTTGTAGAGATTAAGAAATTCAAATGTGAAGGTATGGTCAGATTGAACTCAATAATTGGCGACCATTATGAATATGATTCAGCGATGATGGCAGTTATAGGAAGGAAATATTACAAGCAATACAAAATGGGAGACACTGTAATGGTTCAAGTATTGGATGCAAGTAAAAAAACAAGAACGATAGATTTAGTATTAAGCACAGATAATAATAAAAATAAGAAGAAAAATTATGGCCGATCATCACATCAATTCTGAAGCAATAGAAAATTATATTTTATCAAACCCATTCAAAGGTAAACCAGAGAATTTATACAATGCTATGAATTATATCATGCAGCTGGGGGGTAAAAGAATGCGTCCACAACTCATGCTTCTTTCGTATTTAGCGGTTAAAAATGAGGTGAATAACAGTGCATTTAATATAGCACTTGCTTTAGAAACTTTTCACAATTTCTCTTTAGTTCATGATGATATTATGGACAATGCCCCAATCAGAAGAGGTAAAAAAACGGTTCACGAAGAGTGGGATATTCCTACCGCTATATTAGTTGGTGACAACTTACTTATAAAGTGTTATGATCTCATTATGGAGACTGATTTTGAAAATAAGATTCCATTAATGAAAGAATTTACCAAAATGGCTAGTTTGGTTTGCGACGGTCAGCAATTAGATATGAATATGCCGTTCAAAGAATTTGTAACTGAAGATGAATATTTGAAAATGATAGAGTTAAAAACGGCTATTTTGCCAGCTTGTGCTCTAAAAATGGGAGCAATGGCAGCTGGAGCAAATGAGGTTGAATGTCAATTATTTTATGATTTTGGACTTAATTTAGGTATGGCTTTTCAATTGCAAGATGATTATTTAGATGCTTTTGGTTTGGAATCCCAAATTGGCAAACAAGTTGGAGGAGATATTTTAGAGAACAAAAAAACAGTGTTATTTATTCATGCATTAAATCATTTATCAGATTCTTTAAAAGAGGAATTATTAAATTGGTACGACAATAAATCGAATTCTGAAGAAAAGATTCAGAAAGTAAAAGAGTTATTTGAACAAGCAGACAGTAGAAATTATCTTTTGAATTTAAAAGCTTCATATGAAGCAAAAGCGCTTAAGTATTTAAGATCAATCACAATGAATCAAACCGTAAAAACGGAATTTGATAATTTGTTTGGATTTTTAAAAAGTCGCGCTAACTAATACTGACATTAATCAATTTAGGTTCTGACGTAGCTCAGTCTGTTCATTCTTAATACACTTTATGTTTGTAACATATTATAATAACAATGAAAGACTCATTATCACATTTACACTTACTATGCGAAGATTGGCATAGAGAACTTAGTTTTTTCAAAGTCGAATTAAAGATTTTCAAAAACAGGTTAGACGAAGTTGCGAGTAAAAACACGCACCAAGATATTTTAATCCAAGTTGAACACTTTGAAAACAAGTTTAGAATTATGTCAAATAACATTGATGAGTTATTACATGATGTACAATTAAAAGCAGGTGTAATATCACAGCAATCAGTTGCCCAACCGAAATACATACATGTTAAAATGATGGAAGTTGATGTGAATATTCAAGACTTAATGGAATATACTTCAAAAGATTTTCATGAAACCAAGCATGAGTTTTATAAGTTTTTAGCAAAAACGTTCTAGAAATACCTAACAAAAATTGAAGCCTGTCTATTACAAGACAGGCTTTTTTTTGCTTCTGTACTATTAACATCAATTTAATTAATGGGATTATTTAAAAAAAAATTAACAAAAAAGGTAGTTGTTAATGCTTATTTTTTTTTGAATAAAAATCTAATTTTAGTATTAAAACACAAGATTACAAGAATAAATTGAGTAAAAACAACCATATTTTCTCTACGAAAAGGTAAAAAAACGTTGATATTTTCCAGTTTTTAAATATTTATTTAACTAATAATCAATTATTTATGTAATTTTTGTAAAATTATTTTGCACATTAAGTACTTTATACTATGTTTGCATCACTAAATCTTAATTAACAAATTTATGAAAAATTTAACCTTAAATTTCAAGTTGTTCAACACAAGCATTTTTATGATTGTGAATATTCTTGCTATTTTAAATTCTTATTCTCAAAACACTTTTAATGCGAATGGTCAATCTTTGACATTTTCTAATTCAAATGAATACCATTTGAATAGAAATGGAAATACAACAAATGGAAGAAGTGAAAATGATCAAACCTTTTATCAAAATGTAATAACAATAGGTGGAACACAAATTCATTGCGTTATTACTACATTTGATTTAACGTCTGGAACAAGTTATTCTACATTTGATGAAAATACCTATACCAATTATTTCAGCCCAAGATTTGATTTTTCAAACTCTTCTGGTCAAACAGCTCATTTTGTTTTTGAATTCTTCAGAGGAGGAACTTATAACAGCAGTAACAGAACTTATACTGGAGGTACAGCCGTAACGCTTCAAAATTTATACATCAATTCATACGATATAGATGGAAATGGCAATAGTAATTCACAACAAAGTGTAGCCTTTAGTGAAGAAGTTGCATACACTACAGAAAGTAATAATTTAGTAGTTTCAAACAATACACCAACCGGTTTCAAACAATTTAGATCCCAAACTACAGTCAATAATAATAACATTTTTGACAATCAGAATAGAGTAAGAGTAGAATATGATGCTGTAAGTCGATTTGAGCTAATTATTGGAGGCAGAAATGGTGCAGCACATTATTATTTTGACTTTAGTATGGGAGCATCTTGGAGTTCATTATTAGATTTAAATACCAATGAATTAGGTGTTGACAATTCAGCGATAGTAACTGGAAACAATGCAGTTAACTTCACAGATAATGGGACTACTAATGTTGTAAGTTCTAGTATTGTTTCATATTTTGATTTGGAATATAATGCAGGTGAACTGTTAAATGGATCAAATGAGAGATTAATTATTAATGGGGCATCAAGCGGAAGTTCATTGGCATACAATCGAACTGCTAATCACGATTTTACATTAAATTCAAATAACTATAGAATATTTTACAATTCAGCTACTCCAACTTTACTTAGATTTTATAAAATGAATGGAACAAATACAACTACTATGTCTGTAGCTGAAGCATTAATATTGGTAAATTCTTTTCAATATCAAAATACGGCTTCAACACCTACTGGTGGTGACAGGGTGTTTGATTTAACATTTCGCAATACTAACTTAACAAGTAATGTTGCTAGTTTTAATGCAAGTATTCCGATTATCTTACCAATAAATATTATTAGTTTTAAAGCTGAAAAAAGTGATGAAAATATTGAATTGACATGGGATGTAAATCAAGAAGTGAATTTTAGTCATTTTGAAATAATGCATTCAATTGATGGAAAAAATTATTCTAAAAAAGGTCAAATAACTTCCAATTTTGAAATTAATGAAATCAATTCTTACCAATTCTTAGATCAAAATGCATCAAATGGGGTTAATTACTATAAATTAAAAATTGTAGATTTTGATGGCTCATTTTCATGGAGTAAAATAATAACAATTGAAATTTCCAAAAAGAGTTCAAATGAAATTAGATTATATCCAAATCCGTCAAACTCATTTGTAAATGTTAGTTTCTCTAACCTTGTTTTGGAAAATTATCAATTAGAGATTTTAGACATTAACGGAAAAGTAGTTTTGTCTGAATCAAATACTTTCTCAAATTCAAACACTATCTGTATTGACATCAATGCACTTGATAAAGGTATTTATACTTTAAAAGTTATAAATAACGATAAAATTGAGTGTATCAAAAAGTTTATCAAAAACTAGTTATTGATTTAAAAAAATTAAAATTGTTGTTCATATATAAGGGTTAAGTAATTTATTTACTTAACCTTTTTTAGTTTTGTTTGTAAATAATATTGTTTAAATTGTAGTATCAACCACTTATTGTATTGCATTAAATTAGTTTAAAAGAACTAAATATAACCCACAAACGTCTCAAAAACGATCTTTTTTTGAAGTAAAACACTTCTTTTTTAGTAATATATTTAATTAAAATAATTAATTATAGTATTAATATCCTACTTTTTAATAAAATTAAATAATTGTTAATCAATAGTTTATCTGTTTTATAACTTGATTTTGTAGGTTAAATTGAATTTTAATAGTATATAAATACTATCTTTGCGGTCTAAATTTTTAAATATGTAATGAAAACAAAAACAAACTTCTTCACAAAAACTATTTTAACAGTCATAATGACCACATCAATTGGACTATTATCAGCCCAAAATATTTATGATGTCAATTTCCAAAAACTGGTATTTAGTACAAATACAGGTAGAATTGAACATAAAGAGGGAGGGAATAGTTTAACTAACTCAGGTTCAACTACGATAAAAGTATACCGCAATGTAATAACTATTGGAGGTCAAGCCATTGACGCAGTTATAAAAATTGGTCAATATAATAACGTCTCTTCATTTAGTACTTTTGACCAATCTTCTACATCAGGAACAGGATTTTCAAACAATTCAGATGATTTCTTTTCTCCATTTCTTGATTTTGGTAGCGGTGGTGGAAATGTAATTTTTAATATCAACTTCATTGTAGGAGGTTCATATAATAACACAACTAAAAATGGTGTTCCTGTAATTTTACAAAATGTGTATGCTAATACTTATGATATAGATGGTAATGGTGGTTCTGGTTCAAATCAATTTAATGAATTTGGCGGTTTTTACACTTCTGAAATAGCAAACAATTCAAATATTGTTGTTACCTATAATCAAAACACAAACTTAACAAGATTCAGATCAAACACTAATAGCAACTCATCTTCTATACAAGATGGAGCGCACAGAATAAGAGTTAGATATTCTTATATCTCTTCATTCCAAATTAATGTTGGTGCTGGAGCAAGTGGATTAGCTTACTTTTTTCTTGATTTTTCAGCAGGCCCAACTTTCTCAAATCCTGTTGTGAGTTTAGCACCAAACATCGATTTAAATACATCTACCGCTGGTATTAACAATGATGTAAACATGGACTGTAAAGATACAGTTAATTTTACATTTGGTAATACTAACATCACCCATTCGGCAACCAATCCTTCTATAGACGAACTTGTTCTTGAATTTGATAGAAGCAATTTTAACGACAATGGTACTGACCAAATTCTAATTAAACAATCAAATTCTCACCGAACTATTCCATTGCGTTTTACGAACAATCAATCTTTTAGTTCAATCACTATTAATAATATTCAATCTAATATTACAGCAACAGTCAATGGAAATATCAGCAGATTGTCTTTTAAAAGACCTAATAATGCAACTTATTCTCTTGCACAAGCTGAAGCTTTGGTTGATCAAATAAAATATACTAAAAACTGTAATGATGGTGATTATGAGAGTTTTTCAATTATTGCAAGCGTTCGTTCCACTTCTTTCTTATCACCTCCAGCTTCATTTAATGTAATATTTAATATTCCATTGCCTTTGAATTTTGTTTCTTTTGAAAATAAAATTGAAAACGAGTCAGTGTTATTGAATTGGATAGTAAAAGAAGTAAGTAATCAATTGGTAACTTATGAAATTTACCGTTCTGATGACGGGATTGATTTTAACTTAATCTCCTCAATAGAATCTAAAAATATAAATGGATTAAATTTCTATCAATACAAAGACCAATTACCAACTCAAGGAAAAGCTATTTATAAAATTAAAGCTATTGACCAAAATAGCAACGCTCAAGTATATAGCAATTTAACTGTTGTAAACACAATAAATAACAATAACAATATTACTTTATTCCCTAATCCAGTTAAGGATATTGTAAATGTCGTGAACAATAACGGAACTCAAATTGTATCAATCAATATTTCTGATATTAATGGTAGAATAGTTGAAACAGTAAATACTCAAAATTTAAGTAATATTGAATCTATCAACTTAAATCTATCTCAACTGAATAAAGGATTATATTTCATTAATTTTACTGACGAAAACAATCAAACAACTAATATTAAATTCCAAAAACTTTAAGTATTTTAATTTTAACAAAAAAGCCCTTTTTCATTTTGAAGAAGGGCTTTTTTGTTAACCATTCTTTGTAAATATTTGATATTTACTCATTTGTTCTCAGACAAGTTGTTAATTAAAACAATCTTAAATAACTTTTATATCTCTTATAGATAAAATTAGCTAAATTTGCACTTATTAATGCAAAAGACAGTCGCGTTTTATACATTAGGTTGTAAGTTAAATTTCTCTGAAACAAGTACCATTTCAAGACAACTTCAAGAACATGGTTTTGAAAAAAAAGAATTTACCGATTCTGCGGATGTCTATGTCATAAACACTTGTTCTGTGACTGACCATGCCGATAGAAAGTGTAAGAAAGTGGTTAAAGAAGCATTAAAATACAATCCCAATGCTTTTATCGTTATCATTGGCTGTTATGCTCAGTTAAAACCTGAGGAAATTTCTAATATACCCGGCGTCGACATGGTTTTGGGTGCTGCAGAAAAATTCAATTTGGTTCAGCACATTGGCGATTCTTTTCAGAAGAAAGAAAAAGCTACAATTTTTAATAATCCAATCAAAGAAACAAATATCTTCATTCCAGGTTTTTCTATTGGTGATAGAACGCGTTCTTTTCTTAAAGTGCAAGATGGATGCGATTATTTTTGCTCTTTTTGTACCATCCCTTTGGCGCGTGGAAAAAGCAGAAGTAATACCATTGAACAAACAATGGAAACGATCCAAAAAGTAACTGAAACATCGGTAAAAGAAATTGTTTTAACAGGTGTTAATTTGGGCGATTTTGGTGTTCAAAATCAAGAAACTTTCTATGATTTACTCAAAGAAATTGAAAAACATGATGGTAATCAAAGATATCGTATTTCTTCGATAGAGCCAAACTTATTAAGCTCAGATATTATTAAACTTGTTTCACAATCTCGCAAAATAATGCCTCATTTTCATATTCCACTTCAAAGTGGTTCGGATGAGATTTTAAAGAGCATGAGAAGGAAATATCAAAAAGCTTTGTACCAAGAACGCGTTGCAGAGATTAAGCAACTTATGCCTCATTGTTCCATTGGTGTTGATGTTATTGTAGGATACCCGGGAGAGGATGAAGAACATTTTTTGGAAACATACCAATTCCTAAATGAACTTGACGTGAGCTACTTACACGTTTTTCCATATTCTGAGAGAAAACAAACAACTGCTGCTAAATTACCAGGAAAAGTGCATCAGTTTAAACGCAATGAAAGAACAGAAATGCTTAGAATTTTAAGCGAAAAAAAGAAACAACAATTTTACAATCAATTTATAGGTCAAGAAGCGTTCGTGTTATTTGAAAATGAAGAGAAAAAAAGTAAAATGTTCGGTTTTACAAGCAATTATATTAAAGTAGAGGTAGATTATGACCCGTTATTAATTAACGAAATTGTAAAAGTTGAACTTACTTCAATTAATACCGATGGTCACATGAACGCAACAATCAATTACACTAATCAACAATTATTAAATGTATCCTAATTTTTATTACATATTCCAAGACTGGTTCGGTTTAGAAATCGATGGTCTTAAACTTATTAACTCATTCGGTTTTTTTGTGGCAATGTCTTTTATATTGGCTAATTATATCATGACCAAAGAACTCAAAAGGAAATTTAATGATGGTGTATTGGGTAAAAAACAATTTATTACAATATTAAAAGGTAAAGCATTTTCTGTTTCTGATTACGTAACTGCCGCTATTACTGGATTTATTATTGGATTCAAATTTTTACCTGTATTAATTGATTTTTCAGTTGTAAACAATGACCCTCAATCCTATATCCTCTCAACAAAAGGCGATTTCATCTATGGACTAATAGTCATGCTTGCTTTCTTAGGGTTTAACTATTGGCAAGACAAGAAACAAAGATTACCTGAAATTGTCAAAGAACAAAAACAAATTGATCCTTCTTATCACATGGGAGCTATCACAATGGCTGCGTTTATTGGAGGAATTTTTGGAGCCAAGTTGTTCCATATCCTAGAGAACATGTCTCAGTTTTATGCCAATCCGATGGATTCAATTTTATCTTTTAGTGGATTGACATATTATGGTGGACTGATTGTTGGTGCAGCTTCGGTTTTATTTGTAGCCCATAAAAGAGGCATTCCTGTTTTGCACATGTTGGATGTAGGTGGCCCTGCAATGATGTTGGCTTATGGCACAGGTCGAATTGGCTGTCATGTAAGTGGTGATGGCGATTGGGGAATTGTAAATGAATTGCCTAAACCTAAATGGATGAACCTATTGCCAGACTGGATGTGGGCTTATAACTACCCTAACAATGTCAATAAAGTTTGTAATCCATTTACTGAAACCGATCCAAGATACTTAGAAAACATTAATTGTGATTTTAATGAAACTCCATACTTAATTGCCAATGTCTTTCCAACACCATTGTACGAAGCAATTGCATGTACTCTATTGTTTTTTATATTGTGGATGTTAAGAAAACGACTAAAATATGCAGGCGTTCTTTTTGGAATCTATTTAATATTGAATGGACTTGAAAGATTCTTAATTGAAAAAATAAGAGTCAATACAATTATGGATTCTTTTAATATGACCCAAGCTGAAATTATTTCATTTTCATTGATGTTGTTGGGCGTTTTATTAATCGTATTTAGCCTTAACAAAAAAATTCCTGTAAAGGGAAATGATAATGTGGCATAAGGATTGTGAATATTAAATTTATGAAATCGATAATTTTATCTTTATTTGTTCTAATGTCCTTTCAAACTATGGCGCAATCCAATTTGAAAGACAGCACATTAAAGAAAGATTCTATTCAAAAACAAGACAGTACACAAAAGCGCGACCGTTATGTTGTGAGAATAGGAGTTGAAATTGTAGATGGTGATACCATGTCTGTATATTTAATCAATCGATTTGTAAAGAGTAAAGAAACCATTACCCAAGAGGAAAAAGAAAATTATGCTAAATTGGTTAGATATGTAAAAAAAGCTTTGCCCTATGCCAAATTAGCAGCTTTCAGATTGCAAATGATGGAGGACAACCTTAATTTATTGACAACTGAAAAAGCCAGAAAAAAATATATTAAGGAAAGCGAAAAAGCAGTGAAAAAGCAATTCATGGATGATTTAAAAAACTTTTATGTTGAAGAGGGTAAAATTTTACTAAAGTTAATTCATCGTGAAACAGGTAAAACCACTTGGGATATTCTCAAAAACTACAGAGGTACTTTTGAAACTTTATTTTGGCAAGCAATGGCAAAAACATACGATGCCAATATGAAAGTTACTTATGACCCTGTTATAGATTACCAAATAGAAGAAATTATTAAATCATTAGAAGTTGACAATGTACCCAAAAATTGAATTATTGGCATTCGCTGCCCATCCTGATGATATAGAAATTTCTATTTCAGGTACTTTATTAAAACACAAAGCTGCCGGATTAAAAATCGGTATTGTGGACTTAACAAAAGGGGAGTTAGGTACGCGAGGAAACGAATCTATTCGTTCTCAAGAAAGTGAAAAGGCCTCTCAATTACTTAACTTAGATGTTAGAGTCAATTTAGGATTAAAGGACGGTTTTTTAACCAATGACGAAGCTTCTTTGAGAGCAATTGTGACCGAAATCAGAAAATACCGACCTAATATTGTTTTAATCAACGCAGAAAGAGACAGGCACCCCGACCATGGTAAGGCACATACTATGTTAAAGGAAGCTTGCTTTTTAGCTGGATTGCCCAAGTTAATAACAGAGGATAATGGCATAAATTTAGAAGCTTGGCGTCCTAAAAATGTGTTTTCTTATATTCAAGACTATTTATTAGAACCTGACATTTTAATAGATGTTACTCCATATTGGAAAACTAGAATGGATTCTTTATTGACTTATTCATCGCAATTTTACAATCCTAATTCAGATGAAATGGAAACTCCCATTTCCTCCAAAAGCTTTTTGGATAGCTTAGAAGGTAGAGCAATTCATTGGGGTAGGCTTATTAACTGTCAATATGCAGAAGGATTGAGGAAAGTCAATTATTTTGAAGTAAAACTACTTACTGATATTGCTTCATGATTAAGAATACAATAATTTCAATACTAATTATACTGATACCAATATCAATTTATTGGATATATACGTTTAATAAAATTGAAGCTCCTGAATTTGTTGAAGTTAAATTTTTGAATACCGAAGTTGTAGCTTTTGACAATGTCGAAATTGATGGAGTGGTTACTTTTTTTAACCCCAATTACAAAGATTGTAAATTGCTCAATACTGAATTAAAAGCGAGTGCAAACGGGATTTTTCTTGGACATATCGTTCAAATAGAAAAAGTTAAAATCCCCTCAAATGCGCCTTTTTCTATTCCATTAAAAATGAAAGTAAATCCAGTTCAAATAGGATTAACAGAAGGTATTTCTAGTTTGGTTGAAAAAGCATTAAACCAAAACAAATCTTTCAAATTGTATATAGAGGGTTATTCAAGAATAAAGGTTGGAGAAACCATTTATAAAGTTCCTATCAAGCAGGATTTATTGGTCAATTTGGATTAAATTCCAAATATCTTGGAGTGTAATTCAAAGGTTTGATTAAATTGATAATTAGATTGCTCAAAACTTTCAACCCAAACAATTCCTTTCGTTGCATTACTTAGGAAAACCTCATCCGCGTTTTTTAAGTCCTCTTCACTAATTGCTTTTTCACTGTATGATATTCCGAGTGCTTTCATTTGATTGATAATATGCTGTCTCATAACACCGTCTAAACAATATTCAGAAAGAGGAGGAGTGTGAACCACACCATCAGAGATTATGAAAATATTAGCATTAAAAGTTTCACAAATATTTCCAGCTTCATTGTATAATACAACCGAGTCAAAATGATTATCTCTTGCATAAATGCCTGCTAAAACATAATTGATTGCTGACAACGGTTTGAAAAAACTTACGAAATTAGAGGCTTTTAAAATTTGACCATAAGCCCCAAGTTTAAAACCAATATCATTTAATTTATACCTAGACTCACTTTCGGAAACTTCTATCAAAAAAGAAGTTTTATCTCTAGCAGGAGCATAAAAACCTTCACTTTCTCTATAAAAAACGATTCGACACCTTGCATTAATAAAACCATTTTTCAAACACAACCATTCTAAATGCTCTGTAAAATAAGCCAATGTCCATTTATCACTTAAAGGTAAATGAAATAATTTAGATGCCCTTAATATTCTATCGTAATGCAATTCAATTAGTTGTGGTTTTTTGTTGATGATTTTAATACTCTCAAAAAATCCATCACCATATTTATATATACGGCTAGAAGCATTGAAAAGCTTATCATCTGCGTGCGTCAGTACTCCATTAAAACTGATTAACATGTAACAAAAATAAAAAAAAAATTCAAATTAATACAACTTGAGTAGATATATTTAAAAATTTAATAAATAAAGTATATTTGTAAAATGAAAATAAAGTTACCAATTTTATTATCCTTGTTTTTTATTGTTACCATTACTAAATCACAAAATACAAACGATACTATAAATTTCCCTTATTGGATAAATATGATGCAAGATAAAAATGTTAATTTTTATCAAACACAAAGAGCTTTTAATCTTTATTGGCAAAATAAAACTATTGAAAAAGGCAGCGGTTGGAAAGCCTTTAAAAGATGGGAGTGGGTGGCTGAAAGAACGATTGATAGTTTGGGTAATTTCCCTGACGTAATTTCACAATTGAATCAATTAAATCAAATGATTCAGGATGATGAAAATCGCTATAAATACAGAACTTTTGGATTAGGGCCTGGGAATGTTTCTTGTAAAACACAAGGTGATTGGAAAGAATTTGGACCTATTTACACTCCAACTAATAATACCGGTCAAATCAATGGTATGGGGCGTTTAAATGCAGTTGCAATTCACCCAAAAGACACAAACACTATATTTGCAGGAGCCTGTGCAGGAGGCATTTGGAAAACAACAAATGGTGGTTTAACTTGGTCTGTTTATTCCGACTCTTTACCTACTCTTGGTGTCTCTTCTATAGCCTTTGATCCCATCAATTCCGATACAATGTACATGGGTACTGGTGATAGAGATGCCGGTGATGCTGCAGGATTTGGAGTATTTAAATCAATAAATGGTGGCAAAACATGGACAATAAGTAATACAGGAATGGGAAACAGAACGGTTGGAAAACTTATTGTTAATCCAAATAATCCAAGTATTTTGCTTGCAGCTACTAATAATGGCGTATACCGATCTACTAATTACGGTGCCAATTGGACTCAAATTACTTCTGCAACTGGCAATTTTAAGGATATTATTTTTAAACCAAACAATCCCAATGTAGTATACGCTACCAGGGATGGACTACTATTCCGTTCAACCGATAATGGAGTAAGTTTTTCGAATATTACAACTGGTTTACCTACTACTTCAGTATCTAGAGGGGTTATTGATGTCAATGCAAATATGCCCAATTTGGTTTATTTTTGGTTAGCAAATGGAAGTGTAAACAGAGGTTTTTATCTTTCAAGAGACAGTGGCACCAACTTTAGAACACAATCTACAGCTCCAAATCTTCATGATTATTCTACCAATGGAAGCGGAACAGGTGGTCAAGCTTGGTATGACAAAGACATGGTGACTGACCCAACTAATCCCGCTATAATTTATGTGGGAGGTGTTAATATTTTTAGATCTAATGATACCGGAAGAACTTGGACTATTGCTGGCTACTGGGTTAATAAAATTCATGCTGATCAACATGAATTGATTTCATGCCCAAAAACCAATAGAATATTTTCTGCTAATGATGGAGGCCTATACTTTACAAGAGACAAAGGCGTTAATTGGATTCCAGTAAAAAGCGGTCTTGCCATTGCTCAAATTTATAAAATGGATTGCTCCCGAACCCAAAAAGACATCTTAATTAACGGATATCAAGACAATGGAACTGCTAATTATAACAAGGGATGGTATACGACTAGAGGTGGAGATGGAATGGATTGTGCGATTGACCAAACAGACAATAGATACAGCTATGGTGAATTATATTATGGTAGTATTTTCAGGGTTTTTGGTGTGGGAACTCAAGCAACTATTGCCGCCAATGGGACTAATGGAATAAATGAAGATGGCGCTTGGGTAACACCTTTTGCTCTTAGAGAAGGAAGCGGCAATACCATGTATGTTGGTTACAAAAACATTTGGCGAAGCAATAACATCAGAAATAATCCTCCAACTTGGACTCGAATTTCCCTCAACTTAGGGGGTACTAATACCTCTAACTTCAACAGAGTGGAAAGTAACATCGCTAATTCTGATATTTTTTATGCAGGAAGATCTAATGGCACTTTTTACAGAAGTGACGACATTAATGCAACAACTCCAACTTGGACTTCTATCACACAACCCATTTCAGGTGTTGTAAATGCCATTGAAACTGATCCAAAAATACAAAATGCTGTTTATATTGGAATTGGAACCCGAGTTTACCGTTCTTTAAACAAAGGTGGAACATGGACGCAAGTGGCTTCTAACTTGTCACACAATGTTAATTGTATTTTATTAGATACTTCTAATTCAAAAAAAGGAATTTATGTTGGCACAAACGGTGGAGGCATCTGGTACACAGATACAACAATCAATTTTTGGAAATACTATGCCAAAGGATTGCCCCATTCTGTAAGAGTAACTGATATTAAATTATATTATGACAACTCAAAACAATGTAAAAACCATATCCTTTATGCCTCAACTTATAACCGTGGAAATTGGTTTGGACCTGTTTTAAATGATGGCGTCGACAAACCGATTGCAAGAATCAATGCCTATGATTCAGTTTTGTGTTTTAAGTCAACTTTAAATTTAACAAGCGATGCTTGTAATGTCCCTGGAAGGTATAAATGGGAATTTAGTTCTAACCAATTTCAATTTGTAAATGGAACAGACTCTTTCAGTAGAAATGTGTCCGTAAAGTTCAATTCCAAAGGGAATGTTTCTTTTAAATTTATGGCAGAAAATTGTGTTGGTATTGATACCTTAATAGGTTCTGTACTTATTGGAGACACCGTTATTTCTCCCACTTGTATTCCAACCACTACCAATTCTTTTGCGGGGTTGGGAATTTACAAAGTCAATATGAACGGTACCGAAAACATCTCAGGTGGTAGAGTGCCAGAAGGTGGGTATGTCGATTTTTCTTGTGGAAAGGTTTTTAAAGTTAAAAGAGGGAAAAAATACCTTTTAAATGTTGAAACAGGTGCTCTTAATAATGAGCAAGTAAAAGCTTTTATTGACTTTAATAATGATGGTGATTTTACGGATGCAGGCGAACTTGTTTATCAACCCGCTGCTGCTTTGTTAAACCATTCCGATACCATTACCATTCCGCTTAATTCTACAATAAACAAGATAATAAGATTTAGAATTAGAAGTGATTTTAGCTCATTGGGAACTAACCCTTGTTCTAATCTAAATTATGGTCAAACCGAAGACTATGGTATTATTATCGTCGATTCAATTGTTCCTAAATTTGAAACTAATAAAGCTATAGCTTGTAAAGACAATCAAGTACTTTTTTCTGATTCTACTGAAAGTTTAGGATTTAGTTATTTGTGGGATTTTGGCTCAGGTGCAATTCCTGCAAACTCAAACACAAAAGGTCCTCATTCTGTAAAATATAACAGCCCTGGTTATAAAAAAATTAGCCTCACTATTGATGGATTTAAAACTATAAAAGACAGCTTTGTAATGGTGAGTGAAGTCCCTAACACTGCTTTGAGTTTTACTTTGGGTGATTCATCTCTGTGTGAAAAGGAATCTTTTAGATTGTCCGCATTCGACCTCAACAACACTGCTACTACTTTCAAATGGTCCATAAACTCTATTGTTAATACCGATTCAATAAGCAAAACTTTTTCTAAACAAAATGTCTCTTTACCGGATTCAGGAACTTATCAAATAATAGCCTCTAACCAATATTGCAGTGATACCACTTCAAGAATTATTAAAATCAATCCTCATCCTTTGGTCAACTTTAATATTAATGATACCAATCAATGCTTAAGAGGTAACGTTTTTCAAATGACTAACATTTCTTCGATTTTGACGGGGAACATGAATTACAATTGGAAGTTTGGCGATTTAACTCAATCTACTTTACAAAATCCAAATAAAACTTATTCTACTTTTGGAACATTTAAAATCAGTTTAATAGCAAATTCCAATTTCCAATGTATCGATTCTATCTCTAAATGGATTGTTGTAAATGAAAATGCAAATTTAGATTTTACATTTAATCAAAATTCGGCTTGTTATAACAGTCACGAAATGGCTCTTAGTAATTTAACAAGCTTATCCAATGGAACTTTCAATACTCTATGGAGTTACAGGGATGGAACATCTGATACTGCATTTCAACCTGCTGCCAAGAGATATTCTAACTACTCTTTAAACAACGCTGTAAAACTTAAGGTAATTACAAATTTGGGTTGTGCCGATAGTTTGACAAAAAACTATACTTTATTAGCATCGCCTTCAGCAAATTATAATGTCAATAGTTTCAATCAATGTTTTTCTGACAATCAATTTAACTTTACTAATTCTACAACAATTGCTAATGGCAGTTTCAATTCTCTTTGGAATTTTGGTGACCTCTCATCTGCGACTAATATTAGTCCGACCAAAATATACACTAAAGATTCTGTCTATGATGTTAGTTTGATTGTAACAAGTAATATGGGTTGTAAAGACACTATTATTCAACAAGTTAATGTATTACCAATGCCACAGGTTGTAATAAGCGCTTCTGATACTTTAAGATGTTTATTGGACAATACCTTTACTTTAAATAGTAATTCTACGATTAAGTCAGGTTCATTATCAAATATTTGGAAGTTTGGTGATGGCGATACGAGTTCACAAAAATCAATAACCAAGGTCTATTCAAATGAAGGTACATTTACGCTCAAATTAATAGTGCAATCCAACTTAGGTTGTAGGGACAGTGCTAGTCAATTGATTTATGTAAAACCAAATGCTAATACAAATTTTAGCATCGCTTTAAATAATCAATGTTTCAAAAACAATGCTTTTAATTTCAATAACTTGTCGTCGATTTCAAATGGCACGTTCAATTCATTATGGCATTTTGGGAATGGCAGCAGTAGTTCTGTTAATAATCCTAGCGGTATCAATTACTCAAGCTTTAATGATTCCTTTATTGTTAAATTAGTAACTACAAGTAATTTCCAATGTAAAGATTCAATTCAGAAAACCGCCTATTTACGACCAAGCCCAATTGTGTCATTCACAATCAATGACAGCAGTCAATGTAAAAACCAGAATAAATTTAGATTTACCAATACTTCAAGTGTTGTCTCAGGAACTTTATTAAACAATTGGACATTTGGTGATGGAAACATTTCAACTCTTACAAACCCAATCCACGATTACGATTCTGTTAAAAATTATCTAGTTAAACTGAAAGTAAGTACCGACAAAATGTGTATTGACAGCCTTTATAAAACGGTCATTGTATTACCAAGTACCGATGTGAATTTCCTAATTAATAATTCGGCGCAATGTTTCAAAGGACATCAATTTTCATTAACAGACAACAGCGTGCTTAATTCAGGCACATATACGAATGCTTGGGAAATGGGGGATGCCTCGGTAAAAAATGGAACAACAATTACTCATAAATATTTGAATCCAGGAAATTACACTGTAAAATTAATCACCAATACACAGTTAAATTGCAAAGATACTTTCGCATCAATTGTCAATGTATATGTAAGTCCTAATGCTAAAATTCAAATTAATGACTCAGACCAATGTTTACTTGCTAATGATTTCCAATTAAACGACATTAGCACTAATGCAACTGTAGCAAACAGAGTTTGGACATTAATGCCTAACACAATCATTGGAAGTGCAACCCAATTGGATTACACTTTTACAAATGTTGGTGATTATAAAATTCAATTAATAGTGGAAACCAATCAGTTTTGTAAAGATACTGTTTTGCAAAATGTAAAAGTAGTTCCAAGTCCAGAATTTACGGTTAGTGGTGCTGTTAAGTATTGTCAAAAAGAGCCTATTCGATTAGAAGCAATCTCAACTGACCCTAACAATACTTACAATTGGCAAATTCCAAATGAAATTTCATTCAATGGAAATCCGTTTAACTCGATAGCAAATACATTGGGTAATAAATCGGTTCAATGCTTAGCGACAAATGCTTTTGGCTGTCAAACTACATTGAACTTAAACAATAGAATTGCGGTGTATCCAAAACCGGTTCCTATTATTGATACAAGTGTTCAAATGGTTAATAACAATTTAGTGGCCGAATTTTACGACATAACACCAATAGCAGTTAGTGTAAGAGCGTGGAATACAAGCCCTTTGAGTGGCGTTTTAGGTGGCTCTAGCAATCCAAACAGACTCAGTGTTACTATTAGTGATTCGGTAACTTTGACCGTTGCATTAACGCTTACAGACACAAACAATTGTTCAGGTACAACAGTGAGAAAATTCTTCTTTATCGTGCCTAATAACTACTATTTCCCAAACACGTTTTCTCCAAATGAAGACGGCATCAATGACCAGTTTAATATTGTAGGATTTAACAAAGTAAAGGAATTCGAAATGTTAATTTTCAACAGATGGGGTGAATTAATATTTAAAACCAATGACCCTGTAAATGGTTGGAATGGAAAATCAAAAGGGGAGGATGTGCCTATCGGAGATTATATGTACACGATTAAACTCAAAGATTTAAATAGTAAGATTATTATCAAAAAAGGAATGCTTACCTTATTGAGATAATAAAATTGAGCAAATAAACTTAGTTTGATTGAAAAGGTGTTTTTAAGGCTGCAAAAGCATTTCAAAAACTACATTTAAAAAGCTATAAATTATATTGAAATAGCTGAGGTTTTGAATGATTTTGCAATGTAAACCTTTGGTAAGTGAATACGCTTACCCTATAATTTTCATAATTATTATGCCATTAATTGCCAGCTTGTTATTTAATACTAATTTTTAAAACAGCTTGTTTTATTCAATTTTAATGTATTAGATTTGAATAACTAAATTACATTAATCATGGAAAAAATTACTTATTTACACAACAAAATCATAAGATACAAGGAGATCTATGATTCACATTTAGAAAGAAGTTGCCATCAAATTGTAACGGGTTACACCACTTATCATGAATTCATAAAAATGAAAAACAAAAAACTGTATGGCTACAAAGTCACAGTTGATGAATTCAAATGGTTTGAAATTCAAAGGTTCATTATTGTTCCCATTATTGGATTATTGATAAAATACAAATAACTATTATAAATAAAAAAGCCCTTAGAAATTAATCCAAGGGCTTTTTTTATTGTAGTAATACTTTATATTTTTGATTGAAGATGCATTGTATCGTTTACTCTTTTCTCTGCCAATTGAATTGCAGCTAATTGAGTGTTGATATTATCCGCTTCTGATTTGTCATAAATGCTAAGTACAGTATTGTAAATATTTTCTGTTTGAGCAAAAGCTATTTCTCTTACATAACCATTGTATTCACTGTAAACATTGATTAATCCACCTGCGTTAATCAAGAAATCTGGAGCATAATAAATGCCTTTAGCTTTAATCATATCACCATGAATGTTGTCATCTTCTAATTGATTATTAGCAGCACCAGCAACAATTTTACATTTTAATTGACCGATAGTGTTTGTGTTTAAAATAGCACCTAAAGCACAAGGAGCAAAAATATCCACATCTAATCCGAAAATTTCTTCTGGTTTTACGATTGTAGCACCATATTTATCTGCTGCAATTTTTAAACCATGTTCAAATATATCAGTTGCAAATAAGATAGCACCATCTTTTTTCAACATTTCTATCAAATGAAGACCAACTTTTCCTGTTCCTTGAACTGCAATTTTTTTACCAGCTAAATTATCGCTTCCGTATGCTTTTTTAGCACTTGCTTTGATACCCATGTATACACCATAAGCAGTTACAGGACTTGGATCGCCACCGCCACCCATAATCTCAGGTAAACCAACCACGTGGTCAGTTTCCATTGCTACGTATTCCATGTCTTTAGTTGTAGTTCCTACATCTTCAGCAGTAATGTATTTACCACCTAAATTGTCAACGAATCTTCCGAACTTTCTCATCAAATGTTCAGATTTGTGTTTGGTAGGGTCTCCGATAATTACCGCTTTAGCACCTCCTAAGTTTAAACCACTTATGGCAGCTTTGTAAGTCATACCTCTAGATAATCTCAACGCATCATTGATAGCTTCCGCCTCAGATGTGTAATTCCACATTCTTGTTCCTCCTAAGCCGGGTCCCAATACTGTGTTATGAATAGCAATAATTGCCTTTAAACCGGTATGATTGTCTTGACAAATTAAAATTTGTTCGTGGTCATAACGGGCAACTTGCGAAAACACATCAAACTGTGTTTCATTTTGTGTAGCATGTGATAAACTCATTTTTATAATCTAAGGTTAAAAATTTTAAGGTGCAAATGTAATATTTTAATTGATTATTTTTTTGTATTTATTAATTGAGTGTTTATACTCTATAAAGTTGAAGTTTAATTAATTTTATTACACATAAAATGATAATCGCAACTATTACTTTGCAGCCGCTCTTCTCAATCGGTCGTTAATGGCTTTGCCCAAACCTGTCTCGGGCAGAAGTTTGGCGTAAATAACATCGTGTTTTTGCTCGTCTAATGTTCGCATTGCATCAAATAAATGCTTTGCCGCTTCATTAATATCACCTTGAGGACTCAAATTTATGCAAGGAAAATCATTTAATTGCGCTTGCCCAAATGTTAAGAATGCTATTGCCAAAGGTTGTTTCTCATTGATAATCGGATTAAAATTATTAACCAATCTAAAAGGCGTTCTAGGTGAATAATGTTTATCTAGCTGCCCTGGCGCTGCAGGATTACTGTTTTGAGTTAAATGATATTCAACTTTTTCATTGATACCTTGTTCAATCGTTTCTATACTTAGTCCACCTAATCTCAAAATTTTAAAAGGCTGAACGGAACAGTCAATAATAGTACTTTCTAACCCAACTTCACACGATCCGCCATCAATAATATACGGAATTTTGTCCCCTAACTGCTTTTCAACATGAGCTGCTTTGGTCGGACTGATATATCCAAATGGATTGGCACTAGGGGCTGCGAGTGGAAAATTCAAATGGTTTAACAATTGTAAAGTTAAGGGATGATTGGGAATCCTAAGTGCTACTTTATCACTCCCCGAAGTAACTAAAAGTGGTATTTTATCGTTTTTATACAATAATAAAGTAAGTGGTCCAGGCCAAAATAAATCCATCAATAATTGGGCTTTTTCTGGAATTTCCAATACATAGTTTTTCAACTGTTCTCGGTTTCCAAAATGAACAATTAAAGGATCAAAATGTGGTCTGTTTTTGATTTCAAAAATTTTGAGAACCGCATTTTCATCACAAGCATTGCCAGCCAATCCATAAACAGTTTCGGTTGGGATAGCAACTATTTCGCCATTTTCAAGAAACCTTTGAGCTAATAAGAGGTCTTGACCAATCATTTAGCTTCTTTTTAATCCGTATTTGTCAATTTTATTGTAAAGGTGACTTCTTTGGATATCAATTTCAACCGCAGTTTTAGCCACATTCCAATTATTTTTTTTCAATTTAGCATCCAAAAACATGGCTTCAGCAAAATCTTTAAAATCTTGGAATTTATCGTGTTTGTCAACAAATAAGTTGTTGGTTTTTGAAACAGGAGTGGAGGGATTACTGTAGGCTATAACGTCGTCTTTAGTTATTTTAGAATCCGACAATATCACCAATCGCTCAACCACATTTCTTAATTCTCTTACATTTCCAGACCAATTAACATTTTTTAGTTCATCCAAAGCGTCGGAGGCAAATGTTTTTTTTACCCCATTTTCTTCACATATTTCCTTCAAAAACTTATCAGCAATAACAGGAATATCATCTTTTCTTTCATTTAAAGAAGGTACATGAATAACAATTACACTTAAACGGTGGTATAAATCCATTCTAAAATTGCCCTTTTCAATTTCCTCAGGTAGATTTTTATTAGTTGCAGCTATAATTCTAACATCAACTGAAACCGATTTATCGCCACCCACTCTTTGCAAGATGCCCTCTTGAATAACTCTTAATACTTTAGCTTGGGCCGACAAACTCATGTCACCAATTTCATCAAGAAATAAAGTACCACCATGTGCCTGTTCAAACTTTCCTATTCTTTGTTTAATAGCCGTTGTAAACGCTCCTTTTTCATGACCAAAGAGTTCACTTTCAATTAATTCGCTTGGAATAGCGGCACAATTTACCTCGATAATTGGAGCATTAGAACGATTGCTTTTTTCATGTATCCAACGGGCAACCAACTCTTTACCACTTCCATTTTCACCAGTTATTAAAACTCTAGCATCCGTTGGAGCTACTTTTGCAATGGTATCTTTAATTTTTGAAATAGCAGGGGTATCACCCACAATTTCTCTTGTTTTTGATATTTTACGTTTCAATACCTTTGTTTCAATCACCAAGTTGTTTTTATCAACGGCGTTGCGAAGGGTAATTAAAAGTCTATTTAAATCAGGCGGTTTGGAAATAAAATCATAAGCTCCTTTGCGAACCGCCTCTACAGCTAATTCAATACTACCATGACCAGAAATTAAAATAAAGGGGGTTTCAGGCGTAATTTCAGTTGCTTTAGCCATCACCTCCATACCGTCCAAACCAGGCATTTTTATATCACATAAAATGGCATCATAAGTGTGTTCTTGGATCATTTCTAATCCTTTTTTACCATTTTCAGCAATATCAACTTGATACATTTCAGCAGTCAGGATATTGGATAAGGCATCTCTTATTGGTTTTTCGTCATCTATTACAAGTATATTAGGCATAGCAAAATTGTGTATTCAAAATTATACAAGTTTACAAGTTTCGTATCAACAAGTTTTATACAAAATGAATTTAAAAATAAAAATCAGTTGAGAAATTGGATTATAAAATTTTCATTTTGACAAAAAGAGAGAATGTTGTTTTAAAAAAATATCACTTTATAAAAAAGACTTTTGGAAACAAATAGTTAAAGTATTATTTTCGCAACCTTTAAAAAATTCGAACATTAGATATATATCATGAAAAATAAAGGATTAGTCATATTTATTGCAGTTGTTTTAGCATTAACTTGTATTTATCAATTGTCATTTACTTATGTTGCAAGAAAATTTGAGGCAGAAGCAAGAACTTATGCAACCAAAGACAACAAGTTTGATTCTGAGAAATACAGAGAATACATAGATTCTTTGGGTAATAAAGATATCCTAGATTTTGGGTTTGTCAAAAGAAATTATTTCAAAACCAAAGAATCTGAGCTTAAATTAGGTTTGGATTTACAAGGTGGTATGAACGTAATTTTGGAAGTTTCCAAAGGTGAAGTTATTAAAACACTTGCTGGTCAGATGAACCAAAATGACAAAGCTTTACTAACTGCTATTGACAATACCAAAGCTGAATATCAAAAAAATGGCGGAGATTTTGTTGAAATTTTCGCTTCTAAATTCAAGGAATTAGCTCCTACTAGAACATTGTCTTCAATTTTCTCAAACAGAGAAAACAAACAATTAACTTCTAACTCTACAGACCAAGAGGTTGTTGAATACTTAAAACGTGAAATTAAAAGTAAATCAGACAACACAAGACAAGTAATCGAAGCGCGTTTAAACTCTGGTAGTATAAGCCAACCTAACATTCAAGAATTAGAAGGCGGTAGAATTTCAGTTGAACTTCCTGGTGTTGACAACCCTAAAAGAATAAGAAAATTATTAGAAGAAAGTGCTCGTTTAGAGTTTTGGGAAGTTTATGGTAACAATCCCAAAAATGAATTCTATGGTTACAAAAAGATTTATGAACCAATGAATTTTGCTTACAGCCAAAAATTATCTTTAAACAAAGGTCTAAGTTCAGAAGACTCATCAAAGTTAAATGGTTTAGATACTATAACTAACTTAAAACTTAAAGACAGTTTAAAAACAGCATTATTAAATGATATCAACAAAAGAGATTCCTCAAAATTCCCATTTGCTGAAGCTGGCTTATATCCTTATCAAGATGACAAAGGAAATATTGTAGAAGGTCCGGTGTTTGCTATTGCAGAAAAAAGATCATTCAATAAAATCAATAAATTATTACAAGACGAAACTATCGTTAAATTTTTACCTAAAAATTTAAAATTCGCTTGGGGTGCTAACCCAATTTCAAAAGGAAGTGAAGTTTATCCTTTATATGCTTTAAAAGGCAATAGAGAAGGATTAGCATCTATGGGAAGTGGAGAAGAAAACATGATTGCTGATGCGTTCCCAACAAGCAATACCAATTCAGGTAGAGTTGAGGTTTCTATGAGCATGACTACAAAAGCTGCGAAAGATTGGAAAAACTTAACCACTGCAAACGTTGGTCAATTCGTTGCCATTGTGTTAGACAATAAAGTTTTCTCAGCGCCAGTAGTTAATGACCCAATCACAGGAGGTCAATCATCTATCAGTGGAGATTTTTCAGTTGAAGATGCTACAGATTTAGCGAATGTATTGAAAGCAGGTAAATTACCAGCGCCAGCTCAAATTGTTGCTGAAGACGTAGTTGGTCCAACATTAGGAAAAGAATCTATCACACAAGGTATCAATTCATTCATTATTGGATTTATTGCTGTTATATTGTTAATGATGTTTTATTATAACCAAGCTGGTTTTATATCAGTCCTTGCTGTTATTACAAACGTATTCTTTATTATTGGTATGTTGGCTTCAGGTGGTGCCGCTTTAACCTTACCGGGTATTGCAGGTATCGTATTAACAATTGGTATGGCGGTGGATTCCAACGTATTAATTTATGAACGTATCAGAGAAGAATTAAGAGAAGGCAAAACGCTGAAATTAGCCATTTCGAATGGTTACAAAGCGGCATTGTCATCTATTATCGATGGTAACATCACTACTTTATTAGCAGGTATTATCATGTTATCAGTAGGAGCAGGACCCGTTTATGGATTTGCTATTACATTGATTATCGGTATCGTAACATCATTATTTACTTCAATCTTGTTAACCAGAATAGTTATAGAAAATAGATTGTCAAAAAACAAAGAAGTAAAATTCAGTAACAAAATGACAGGAGACTTATTAGTTAACGCTAATTATGATTTCATGGGAAATAGAAAGAAGTTTTATATTTTCTCTTCAATTGTCATTATTGCAGGTATGGCGGTATTAATAGGAAAAGGTGGTTTGAGTACAGGTATCGACTTCAAAGGAGGTTATGGCTATCAAATGCAACTTGAAAAAGGTATTAATGTAGAAAAAATTAAAACTGCATTAGACAAAGGATTGAAAGGAAGTAGTAATGAAGTTAAAACTATTGGTAGCGAAGGCCGTTATAAAATTGTAACAACATACAAAATTAATGAGACCAAGGTTAGTGCCGATGATATTGAAAAAGAAGTACTAGTTGCTTTATCATCCTTTAATGCAACAGAAGCAAGTATCTTAAGTAGTTCAGAAGTTGGTCCAACTATAGCATCAAACATCAGAACAAAATCAACTTGGGTTGTTATCATTTCATTGGTTGTTATCTTTATATACATCATTATCCGATTTAAGAAAGTTGGTTATGCCGCGGGTGCAACCATTGCATTGTTCCATGACGTGTTAATGGTATTCTCAATTTTTGCTTTATTAGATGGAATTGTTCCATTTTCATTAGAAATTGACCAAGCCTTTATTGCAGCAATTTTAACGGTAGTAGGATACTCTATCAATGACTCGGTAATTGTATTTGACAGAATCAGAGAATTTACAACAGAATTTAAAAGTGAAAAAGACACTTCTAAATTAGTAAATACGGCAATTAACAAAACATTAAGTAGAACCTTATTAACCTCTGGTACTACCTTAGTAGTAATATTAAGTTTATTCATTTTAGGTGGTGCCGCATTGAAAGGATTTTCATTAGCATTATTGATAGGTATAGCAATTGGAACATACTCATCTATCTGTATTGCAGCACCAATTGTAATAGATTTTGCTAAAAAGAACAAAGCTTAATTTAAAGAATTAAAAATTAATTAAAAAAGCCCCATAAATGGGGCTTTTTTGTTGGTATATTGTGGATTCAATATTAGGAAAATTAGCCTTAAAATGCTAGATTGCAATGTTTTTAAAATAATACAAATATGGATCAAAACCCAGATGAAAATTTCGTTGAAAGAATAATTCCCATTAATATCGAAGATGAGATGAAAACTGCTTATATCGACTATTCAATGTCGGTAATTGTAAGTAGGGCATTACCAGATGTAAGAGATGGATTAAAACCAGTTCACAGAAGAGTATTGTATGGAATGACTGAATTAGGATTAGCTCCTAACAGACCCTATAAAAAATCTGCACGTATTGTGGGAGAAGTTTTAGGAAAGTACCACCCGCATGGTGACTCTTCAGTTTATGACACCATGGTTCGTATGGCCCAAGAGTGGAGTTTACGTTACACAATGGTGGATGGTCAAGGTAACTTTGGTTCAATAGATGGTGACTCAGCAGCTGCCATGCGTTATACTGAAGCACGTTTGAAAAAAATTGCAGAAGAAATGCTTAATGATCTTGAAAAAGATACAGTGGATTTCAGACCCAATTTTGATGACTCGTTGAAAGAACCATCTGTATTGCCTTCAAAAATACCTAACTTATTAGTTAATGGTGCTTCTGGTATTGCGGTTGGAATGGCTACAAATATGGCTCCTCATAACTTATCTGAATCTATTGATGCAATTGTAGCCTATATTGATAATAGAGAAATTGAAATCTCTGAGTTAATGAATCACATTAAAGGTCCAGATTTTCCAACAGGTGCAATCATCCATGGAACTGATGGTATTCGTTCTGCTTTTGAAACAGGCAGAGGTAGAATTTTAATGAGAGGTAAAACAGAAATTGAAACTTTAAACAATGGTAAAGAACAAATCATTGTAACTGAAGTACCATACCAAGTAATGCCTCATCAAATTATTACCAGAGCAGTTGATTTGGTTCAAGAAAAAATCATTGATGGTATAGTAAGCGTAAGAGATGAGTCAGGAAGACAAGGTATGCGTTTGGTTTTTGAATTAAGAAAAGATGCAATTGCCAATGTTATTTTAAATCAATTATATAAATACACGCCACTACAATCTTCTTTCTCGGTTAACAATATTGCCTTAGTAAATGGTCGACCAGAAATGCTTAATCTGAAAGACATGATTAGACATTTTGTTGAACACCGTCATGAAATTGTAGTTAGAAGAACAAAATATGATTTAGCAGAAGCAAGAAAAAGAGCTCATATTTTAGAAGGTTTATTAATTGCCTTAGACAATTTAGATGCGGTTATCAGCTTGATTAGAAATTCTAAAAATCCAGATGAAGCAAAAGAAGGTTTAATTTCAAACTTTGGATTAACTGAAATTCAGTCAAAAGCAATTTTAGATTTAAGATTGCAGCGTTTAACAGGACTAGAACGTCAAAAAATAAAAGAGGAATACGACGAATTAATGAAACTGATTGCTTACTTAGAATCTGTATTGAACGATGAAGCTTTAAGATACTCTATTATTAAAGAGGAGTTGAAAGAGATGAAAGAGAAATATGGTGATCCAAGAAGAACATTAATTGAACACAGCGCAGGAGAGATTGACATTGAAGATTTGATTCCAAATGAAAAAGTTGTTTTAACAATTTCTCACATGGGATATATCAAAAGAACGAGTTTGAATGAATACAAAGAGCAAAATCGTGGTGGTAGAGGAAACAGAGGGGTTTCACACAGAGATGAAGATTTTGTAGAACATTTATTTGTGGCAAATACACACAACTACATGTTATTCTTTACAGAGCAAGGACGTTGTTTCTGGATGAAAGTATATGAATTACCTGAAGGTGGAAAAGCAACAAAAGGTAGAGCGATTCAAAACTTGATTGCAATTCCTAAGGAAGATAAAATCAAAGCGTATTTGAATATTGAAAACTTAAAAGACGCAGAATACCTTGATCAGCACAATATTATTTTATGTACTAAGAAGGGGATTATTAAAAAAACCACACTCGAAGCATATTCAAGACCAAGAACGAATGGTATCAATGCCATTACAATTAGAGAGGGAGATGAATTGTTAGAAGCAAAATTAACCAACGGAAATTGTGAAATCATTTTAGCTAAAAAATCTGGTAAAGCAATTAGATTTAATGAATCATTGGTTAGACCGATGGGAAGAAATGCAAGTGGTGTAAAAGGAGTAACCTTAGAAACAGATAAAGACGAAGTAATAGGTATGTTGGCAATTGACAAAGACAAACTTGCCGAAACGACCGTATTAGTGGTTGCTGAAAAAGGTTATGGTAAACGATCATTCTTAGTTGACCCAGAAACTGGAGAAGATGAGTACAGAGTAACTGGCAGAGGAGGTAAAGGTGTTAAAACATTGAATATTACCGATAAAACTGGTGATTTAATATCTATATCGAATGTTACCGATGAAGATGGATTGATGATTATCAACAAATCTGGCTTAACAATCAGAATGAGAGTTGACAGTTTAAGAACCATGGGTCGTGCAACACAAGGTGTTAAGTTGATCAATATCAAAAACAATGATTCAATAGCTTCAGTTGCAGTAGTTCCTGTTGAAGAAGAGGAAGAAGAAATTACGGAAGGTTCTGCAGAAGGTGAAATAAATTTGGAATCTGATGCTGATTCAAATCCAACAGAAAATTTAGATTCAGATACCCCAACGGAGCCAAACGATGAGAATGGCACAACTATTGAATAAGTATAAAAAAACAGAATAAGGAATGAATATTAAACATTTAATTTTAGCAGGATTTATTGTATTAGTAAGTCCATTAACCAACTTAGCTCAAACAGGTAAAATCAAAAATGTTGAGTTGATAATGTCTGGTAGTGATCCCAATATTGAAGATGCAAAATACAATATTGATTTAGCTGCAAGTAATGAGGCAACCAGTAATATGGCAGGCATGTGGGGTTGGAGAGGAGTTGTCTATTCAATTATAGCATCATCACAAGATCCTACAATTATTGCTTTAAACCCTAACAATGATGCTGCATTAATCGCAGGTCAGTCATTTCAAAAGTTTTATTCATTTCCAGAAAGTGATCAAAAGAAATACAGTGCTTTAGATTTTGCTAATAGTTACGTTGTTTCTGCTATCATTTCTTGTTTCAATGAAGGAGTAGCAAATGCTTCAGACACCATTGGTTTTCCAAAAGTAAAATCATACATGTCAATCGTTGATGATTTATTGAAATACGATAAAGAACAAGCTTTGTTTGGTAAAATCAGTAAAGAAAAAGCGTTATACATTTCATGGCAATCAGCCTATACCAACAAATTGGTCAATGAAGAGATTGAATTATTACAAAAACTAATTGATATTCCGAGTTACATGAACTCTTATGTATTCATTAGAATGAGCGAAATTTATCTAACGCAAAAAAATTATGACAAGGCAGTTTCATTTTTAGAAGCTGGAAAAGTTAAAATTCCAAGTAAATCAGGAGAGTTCTTAAATCAACAAATCAATATTGAAATAGAACGTAATAATATTCAAAGTTTACTCGTTAAGTTTACAGAAGGTATTCAAAATGAACCAGATAACAAAGATTACTATTTTTCAAGAGGGGTAGCTTATCACCAATTAAAAATGGAAGATAGAAACAATCAAGAAAAATCAATCAAAAATGATGAGAAACCGGCTAAAGACAAATACTACTTCAGTCAAGGATTAGCAGATTATGCCAAAGCAATTCAGTTAGATCCAAGTTATACAGATGCTTTGAACAATGAAGCTATATTATTGCTAGACTCTGCAGATTACATTTACAAACAACGTACTAGAGTAGAATCATCACAATATGCTAAATATGATAAGTTATCAGTTGCTTTGTATGGTCAAGTCGTTCAAAAACTAGTGGCTTTATATGAAATGAATTACAAAAAAGACCAAGAATTAGTTGATTTATTAAAAACCATTAAAAGTATTTATGCAAAGCTTAACGATGAGGAGAAAAGAAGTACATACGATAAGTTGTATAAACAAGAGAAGAGTAAGTTAGAATAACAATCAAATATTTGATAAGCCAAGCATTATGTTTGGCTTATCTTTTAAATAACTTAGTTAACATAATATTAATTATAGGACAAATTGAAATAACTAAAAAAACAACTAAGTTATTGAATATCAATTATCTTATAATTTGACGATTGAAATGTAAATGCTGTGTTTATACTTTGTTTTTTCATGAATTGGATAATTGGAGAATCCAAAGAAACAATAAAATAAGCTTGGTCTGAAATATTAACCAAACCAAGTGAAGCCGCAATAAAAAAAATCTTTGTATCGGTAATAATTAATGTTCCATTTTCAATTCTGTTCTTTTTTTCAATTTTTAATTGATTCAAGGAATTGATTTGTTGATTTATCATTTTTATTTGAGTTTGCATTTTTTCTTGTTCAATGTGCATCATTGATTTGAAAGTTTCATGTTTATCGCCAGCAGAACTTTTAGAATCCGTTTGTATTGAATCAATTAACGATTGGTAGATGACTGTTAATTCTTTTAATTTTAATTCAAGTCTATTTTTACAATATTCAACTAATGACTTTTTGAGTTTAATATAATCCATTTAAATAATGGATTCAAATTTATGCTTCTTATGCTTGTATTACACATAAATGTTAAAAAATAATATTTGAATCGTTAATATCTTATTTAGCGTCTTCTGTTTTTTTTATTAAATTTGAAGTTTATATTTAGAATCATGGACAAAATAGAATTAAAAGGCAAAATTAAGTTAGTTGGTAAAACTGTTGAAGTTGGAAATAATGGGTTTAAAAAAAGAGAATTAGTAATTGAAACTGAAGAACAATACCCTCAATTCATTTCTATCAATTTTATCAAAGATGCTTGCGACAATTTAAATGGTTATTCTGCTGGTGAAAAAGTGGCAGTTGGTATCAATTTAAAAGGCAGAGAATGGACAAGTCCTAGTGGTGAAATCAAATACTTTAATGATATTCAAGGATGGAGAATTAGTAAATTAGGTGCAGCAGACTCCACTCCTTCTACAAATTCTTCTAACGAAGTTCCAGTTTTCACAACTGAAAGAGAAGATTCAAACCAAGCCGTTGACGACCTTCCTTTTTAAATCATACATTTGAATGGATAAAAAAAGTAAAGCCTTTTTATTTAAGTATTTAAACAATTGTTCTCCAACCGGTTTTGAAACCAGTGGACAACAAATTTGGTTAGATTATATGAAAGCATACAGTGATGATTATATTTCTGATGCTTATGGAAGTGTTGCTGCGATTATCAATCCAGGCAAAAAGTACAAAGTTGTAATTGAAGCACATGCTGATGAAATTTCATGGTTTGTTAAATACATTACAGACGATGGTTATTTATATGTAACCAGAAATGGTGGTTCAGACCATTTGATAGCACCTTCAATGCGTGTAAATATTTTAACCAGCAAGGGTTCTGTAAAGGGTATTTTTGGTTGGCCTGCCATTCATGTTAGAATTGGTGAAAAAGAAGTAACCCCAACAACTGATAATATTTTTATTGATATTGGATGTTCTAACAAAAAAGAGGTTGAAGAAATGGGTGTTCACGTTGGTTGTGTTGCCGTATTTGAAGATGAATTAATGGAATTGAACGACAAGTACTTAACTGGCAGAGCATTAGACAATAGAATTGGTGGATATATGATTGCAGAGGTAGCTAAAAAACTATTTACCAATAAAGTTAAATTGCCCTATTCATTGTACGTCGTAAACGCAGTTCAAGAAGAAATTGGGTTAAGAGGCGCTGAAATGATTTCTAGAAAAATTAAGCCTGATGTTGCAGTAATCACAGATGTAACCCACGATACTTCATCGCCTTTATATGATAAAAAGAAACAGGGCGACCAAAAATGTGGATTAGGTCCTGTTTTGACTTATGGCCCTGCAGTACAAAATAATCTATTGAATATGATTATTGATGTTGCTAACAAAAATAAAATCAAATTCCAAAGAGCAGCAGTAAGTCGCAGTACTGGAACTGATACCGATAGTTTTGCATACAGTGGTGAAGGTGTTCCTTCGGCGTTAATTTCTTTGCCATTGAAATACATGCATACAACGGTTGAAACCGTTAACAAAAATGATGTTCAAGAGGTTATTGACTTGATGTATGAATTTTTAATAAATCTAAAATCAGGACATGATTTTAGGTACATTAAATAATTTTGGATAAAAGGGTTGTAAATTATATTGATTCAATAAAACCCGAATATAAAAGGAATTATATTGTTTTATTTGAGTTTATAAAAGAATATGCACCCCAAGTTCAAATAGAATGGAAATTTAATTGTCCGTTTTTTACTTATTACGGATTGTTACTCTACATTGGAATGGACAAAAAATCTAAAAAAGTATACCTTGGATTTTGCAATGGATCTCTTCTCAATGATTTTTTTAAAATACTTGATAACTCCACGACTACGACTGTCTATAAATGGTTTTTTGATGATGATGATTCTTTTATTAAAAACAAAGATTTTTTAAAAATATTGATTGATGAAAGTATGACCATTAATAAACTAAAAAAAACAAATCAATAATATGAGTAATAAAATTGCTATTTTTTTTCTTAAAATATTATCAAGACTTCCTTTATCGGTTTTATACATTTTTTCTTATTTTTTGTATTTCATCTTTTATAACTTGATAGGTTATCGAAAAAAAACAATAGTATCGAATTTGAAAATTGCTTTTCCTCATAAGAGTGAAAATGAAATTAATGTTTTAACTAAAAAATATTACAGATACCTCTCCCATTTAGTCGTTGAAATAATAAAAGGATTTACTATTTCTGCAGATGAATTGACTAAAAGAATAAAAACAGACAATTCAGAAATATACGATAAAATAACACTTGACAAATCTTCTGCAATTGTAGTAATGGGACATAATGGAAATTGGGAATGGGTTTGTCGACAAGCACCTTTGTACATTAAAACCCCTATTTGTGTCGCATACAAACCGTTAAGTAATCCTTATTTTGATGATTTGTTTAATAAAGCGCGAACTGAGTTTGGCACTTTAGTGGAACCAATGGCTAAAATTGGGAAATTTATTATTGAAAATAAAAACAAATCCTATCTCATTATTCTTACAGCCGATCAATCTCCTTCTAACCCTGAAACTGGAATTTGGGCTAAATTTTTTAATATTGATACTAGTTTTCTTTCTGGTTTAGAGAAACTTTCTTTAAAATACAATCTCCCAATTATTTTCCATGAAGTTAAACTGACTAGAAAAGGCTACTACCATTGCACAGTTCATCCTCCTCTATTAGCAGCTGATTTAAAAGAAAATCAGAGTATTACGCAATACTATGCCAACATGCTTGAACAAAAAATTATGGAACAACCCGAAATTTGGCTTTGGAGTCACAAACGTTGGAAACATAAAAAGCAATAAAACTTAAACTTAAAAATATAATTAATCGTTTGATATCTAAGGATTCAATCTTATATTTGCATCACTATGGCAATGAGTAAAAAATCACTTTTTGATTCAAATGAAGTAGAATTGAGCGTTCTGTGCAAAGCATTAGGACATCCAGCACGTATTAAAATCATTAAAATTCTATTGGCAAAAAACGATCAAACTTGTAAAGATATAGTAGAAATGCTTCCTTTGAGTCAATCTACAGTTTCTCAGCACTTGTCTGAACTTAGAAATGCTCAGTTGATTACAGGTAAAAACCACAAAACAAGTGTCATTTATAGTGTAGATAAAAACTATCTAGCCAAATCTCAAAAACTATTAAGTGAGTTCTTCAACGCTCACATCCTAAATGTTAGACAATCGACTCTATTTTAGTTGATTAAGTGAAACTTCAATCGATTCTAAGTCTTCTGTCAATTTCCCAACTCCCTTTTTTATCTTATTTATTTCTGTTATAAGCTTGTTTTTCAATTGTTGAATAACTAATTCCTTATTATCCCTTTTCATTTCTCCTTTACCTAATACAAGCCATTCTGGATTGATATCAGGGAACTGCTGAAGTATGGAAACCACTAAATCCATACTCGCTTTGTTACGACCTGACGACAAATGAGACAATACCGCATTTGATATATTTAGCTTTTGACTGAACTCTAATCTACTCAAACCTGATTGGTTAAATACCTCTAATATTCTGATTTCTAACATATTATATTATTTAATTAAGCTTTACAGATGTAATAAATACAACTTTACATCTGTAAATAATACCGTTTACAAATGTAAATCAATAGTTTTACATTTGTAAATAACTTTGTTTACATTTGTAAAGAACTTCTTAAGTGCCTATATTATAGGTAATTATAAAATATATTAATGAGTTATAAATAGAGTTTAGGCGTCAATTAATCGTTATTAACTACCATATAATTATTTAACTTAGTTCATCAGCTACATAAAAATACATTTACCCCACCTAAACTAATACTTTATAAAAACAACGTAAATATATGATTATTAGTATATTATATAAATTGTTTAACTTTTATTTAAAAGGATATAGACATAAAAAAAGGAAGTACTCCTTCCCTTTTAACTTAAACTGAACTATTAAAGACTAGATTGGTTTCTTTGTTTCGACTGAAACAAATAGATAATAAACAATGGAGACAATGCGAGTGCGGCACAAATTAAAAACACAATAATAAAATTACTTGTGTCATTTTGGTATACAAGTCCTCCTACTGAAGATCCTATGATTATTCCAAGCTCCATAAATACAAACAAAGTTCCTACCGCTTTCCCCTTTTGTCCTGGCAAAGAAAGATCGACTGCCCAAGCAAATACTGAAGGTGACAATAAACCAAATGCAATACCAAAACAAACAGACGAGATTAAATAAGTAACAATCTCATTGCTAAATGCCAATATAAACATACTAATAAAAAGCACCATACAGCCAATAACAACAATTTTCACCCTTCCATACCTGTCACTCCATTCTCCGGCCATTAGCCTTATAAAAACTGAAGCTAAAATATATACCGCCATATATAATCCCTTATTTTCAATGTGAATATACGCTGAAAATTCGGCAATCAATGCTAATATTGCACCTGATGAAAAAGCAGTCAAAAGAAATACCAATGAAGGCAATAAAACCTTTTTTTCGATAAGCTCATTTTTATTGATTTTGAGCACGCTTATCTTGAATTTAGCTTTATTAGGTATTGATTCCTTGAGAGTTGCAAAAAGAATCATAGATATTAACCCTAAAAACGATGAAAACAAAAACATCCAATCGAGGCCGAAATGTTTTGTAAATTCACTACCAATTACCCATCCTAATGCGTTACCAACATTATTGCTTACACCTATTATTCCCATCGCTTGACCTCTTTTGGCCAAAGGCACAATATCGTCTGCATAAGCAGTAAAGCCTGTTGGTGTAAAGCCAGCACTTAAGCCATGAAAACCTCTAAGAATTAAAAATAAAGATAAAAAAGGAATGTAAATATACAATAAACCACTGAAAGCAGTAACAAATGCCCCGAAAATCATTACAAAAACACGACCTACTGTATCGGAAATTTTACCACTAAATGGCCTGGATAATAAGGCAACAGTTGCAAAAGTTGGAATAATTAACCAAATATATTCTCTACCATTAAGTTGTTCTAACAGCAGCGGCAAATCAGGTAAAACCATCGAGAAGCTGCTAAAGAAGAATAAGCAAGATAAACAAAGTATCCAAAATGATTTTGGATATGCTTTAAAACCGTTCAAAATTAATCGTCTAGTTTTAATACAGCCATAAAGGCAGATTGAGGAATTTCGACACTTCCTACAGAACGCATTCTTTTCTTACCTTCTTTTTGTTTTTCCAACAATTTACGTTTACGACTTATATCACCTCCATAACATTTGGCAGTTACGTCTTTTCTTAAGGCACTTAAAGATTCACGGGCAATAATTTTAGCACCTATTGACGCTTGAATAGCAATGTCAAACTGTTGTCTAGGAATAAGTTCTCTCAATTTTTTACAAATTTTCTTACCTAAATCGTAAGCTCTGTCTCTGTGAATGATTGATGACAATGCATCGACAGGTTCTTTATTGAGCATAATATCCATTTTCACTAAATGAGATAATTTGTATTCACTTGGCGAATAATCGAAAGATGCATAACCACGACTAATCGACTTAAGTTTATCGTAAAAATCAAATACAACTTCAGCTAACGGCATTTCGAATGTTAATTCCACACGATTAGTCGTTAAGTAAACTTGATTTTTAATTGTTCCTCTTTTATCCATACACAAAGCAATTACTGGTCCTACGAAATCGGAACTAGTAATAATTGTAGCGTTGATATATGGCTCTTCTACATAGTCGATATGACTTGGGTCGGGCAAATCACTAGGATTATTAACTTCCACCAACTCGCCTTTATTGGTGTAAGCTTTGTATGAAACGTTAGGAACTGTTGTAATTACAGTCATTCCAAACTCTCTTTCCAATCTTTCTTGGATTATTTCCATGTGTAGCATTCCCAAGAATCCACATCTAAATCCAAATCCAAGAGCTGCTGAACTTTCTGGTTCAAAAACCAAAGAAGCATCATTAAGCTGTAACTTGAACATACTTTCTCTTAACTCCTCATAATCTTCAGTATCAACTGGATAAATTCCTGCAAAAACCATTGGTTTTACATCTTCAAAACCTTGAATGGCAATTGGAGTTGGATTGACAACACTTGTAATTGTATCACCCACTTTTACCTCTTTTGCTTGTTTTATTCCTGTAATTATATATCCAACATCGCCGGCTAACACTTCAGCCCTAGGCTCCATTTCCAACTTTAACGCACCCACTTCATCAGCATGGTATTCGTTGTCAGTATTCATGAATTTAACTTTTTCACCTTTTCTTACTTTGCCATCAATTACTTTGTAATAAGCGATAATACCACGGAATGAGTTAAAAACCGAATCAAAAATCAAGGCTTTGAGTGGTGCATTTACATCACCTTTGGGAGCAGGAACTCTGTCAACAATGGCATTTAATATGTCCATAACACCTTGACCCGTTTTACCACTTGCTGGAATTATTGAATCTCTGTCACAACCAATTAAATCAACTATTTGATCTTTTACCTCTTCGGGCATTGCGCCAGGCAAGTCCATTTTATTTAAAATTGGAATAATTTCCAGGTTGTGTTCAATAGCTAAATATAGATTACTTATAGTCTGAGCTTGAATACCTTGGGAAGCATCAACAATTAATAAAGCTCCTTCACATGCCGCAATACTTCTACTAACTTCGTAGCTAAAATCTACGTGCCCTGGAGTATCAATCAGATTAAAAACGTATTGTTGTCCTTGGAATACGTAATTCATTTGAATGGCATGACTTTTAATAGTTATTCCTCTTTCACGTTCTAAGTCCATATTATCAAGCACTTGTGCCATCATCTCTCTTTTAGAAACCGTATTGGTGTATTCCAAAAGTCTGTCGGCTAAAGTACTTTTTCCGTGGTCAATATGTGCAATAATGCAAAAGTTACGAATATGCTGCATAAAAATAAGTGTGCAAAAATAGATAAAAAAAAGAACAATTTAAGATGCTTTTATTCATAAATAATAAGCCTTCAAAAACAATCAACTATTGTTATAAATGACGACTTTCAACATAAAAAAAGAGGAACCTAAGTCCCTCTTCCTTTTTTTTAAAAAAAATCAAATAACAATTATTGTCCTAATGTAACTGAATGGGTATTTCTATCGTAATTAGTATTAGCTCCCGAATTTGTTTCTTCGTTTTCAACAATTTTTAACACCAATTTATCATTCCTGAGTTCATCTATGATGTAGGTTGAATATTTCATAAGCGTTCCATTAATATTAGTAAAGGCAATTATGGTTTTATTCCTTTTAGAATCACCCCACATCCAATTGCCTTCTAAAGTTTTAGTTGAAGTGTTACTTCCATTAGTTGAAGTTTCAACATAAATACATTTACCTTCTTTTTCAAGTGTTAATTTACCAGTATAAGTAACTGGATTTACAAATGGTGTTGAAGGCGTTCCATTAAAGGTTGTGTTTAAAGTAATTTTTGAGCCATCATACACTTCAACTCGTTTTGTTGTGTTAGAGCCATTTTTTATTTCGCTCACATTTTCATAAGAAAGTACCGACCACTCTCCGACCATTTTTTTATCTCTACTTCTGAAAGATAAACCTGAATCATTTTCGCTTTTTTTGCAGCCTACAAACATTGTAATAGCTAGTGCTAGAGTAATAATTTTATTCATAATATATTTTTATTTTATAACAAAATTATAATAATTATTAAATAAAACAAGTGTTTTTTTAATAAAAATAATATTCTTTACCTTTTCTTCTGTCTATAAATCAGCTTATTCTAACTTTTCATTCCTAATATTTTGTAATTTTTTTAAATGAAGTTACTTTAATAAAAATAACGAGTTAGATTGATAAAACATTAAAATAAAAGGTTGTCAATTAAATTATTTATGATATAATTGTACTGAATATTAAATCATTTTTCAAATTATTAGAACATAATTTAAGGCCTAATATCAAAAGAAAAAGAAAATCATCTTAAAATAACACAATATGAAAAACTCAATTTTAATCATTTTATTTCTATCATTTGGAAACATCTTAATCTCACAAAACAAGGAAGAGGCTAATATTAAAATAAATGAAGGAATAAAAGCGCATGACAAGGGCGAATACAAAGATGCTATTAAACTATATGACAAAGCTTTAGAATTTGATAAGGACAATTTATTGGCTTTGTATGAAAAAGCACTGACTTTGATGAGTCTTCAAAAATATGAAGATGCTATTAAATGTTGCATGAAGGCCATTGAAGTTCATCCAGGAAAGGATGATTTAAAATATGTTTATGTTGCTTATGGAAATGCCTACGATGCGCTTAAGAAACCCGAAAAATCGATTGATAAGTACAATGAGGGATTAAAATTCTTTCCAGATTTTTACCAATTACATTTCAATAAAGGTATTTCATTGGCTGGAATGCAAGAATTTGATGATGCATTGGCTTGTTTTCACAATTCAATAATGATAAACCCATTGCACGCTAGTTCTCACAATGCAATTGCAAGAATATCTGCTATCAAAAACAAAAAAATTCAATCAATAATGGCTTATTGCCGATTTTTATCTATTGAACCACAAGGAAATAGAGCAAGTGAAAATTTACAAAATTTACAAAAAATCTTAATTAGCAATGTTAAACAAACTGGAAATAATTCTATAACAATTAATGTCTCTGCTGACATGTTAAAGGATTCTACAGCTGATGGCAAACCCAAAGAAAACAACTTTAGCACTACTGATTTAATTTTAACCCTTTCTACTTCACTTGATTTTGATTCAAAAAACAAGAAAAAAAGTGATGTTGAGCTTTTTATTAGTAAAATGGAACTTATGTGCAGTTCTTTGAAAGAATCAAAAAAAGACAACATTGGATTTTATTGGGAATATTATGCGCCATTTTTCATTGAACTACATGAGAAAAAATTAGTTGAACCTTTTGCCTATATCTTATTTCTTTCAAGCGAAGACGCCAATGCTGAAAAATGGTTAAAAAACCATCAAGATGAAACCGGGAAATTAATAGATTGGATAAAAACTTATAAATGGAAATCCAATTAATATTATGATTTTGTTATTTATAAAAGCTACTAGTAATCAATTACCTTTACTATTTTAAATTAATAAACTACTTTAAAAGGGAGAAATAAACAAACTAAAGGGTTGATGACTTTTGTCTTTTTCTGATAAAATTGGATCTTTGATTGCCCAATCAATCCCAAATTCACTGTCATTCCACATCAAACCACCCTCCGATTCAGGATGATAAACATCACTACATTTGTATGAAAAAATAGTTTGATCAACTAAAGGGGCAAAACCATGAGCAAAACCAACGGGTACATAAAGCATCAAAAAGTTTTCTTCTGTTAATTCAATAGAAAAATGTTTACCATAGGTTTTTGAATTTTTGCGAATATCTATAACCACATCCTGAACCGCACCTTTAATTACTCTAACTAATTTTGCCTGTGCATGTGGTGGAGACTGAAAATGCATTCCTCTTACTATCCCCGTGTTTGACAATGACTGATTGTCTTGTATAAAATCATCATTAAACCCTAAGTCATTAAAATTTTTTTGATTATAACTTTCGAAAAAATATCCCCTTGGGTCCTTAAATACTCTAGGTTTTATAACTTTTAATCCTTCTATACCAGTCTCTATGATTTCCATTTATTGGGCAAATTTACTTAAAGAATTAAACAAAGAAACACTTTATAACATTTTTTAAAGAAAGTTTTCATTCCTGATTTTTAAATTTAACTTTGTGAGTGCCATTTATCAATGAAAAAAAAAATATTTAAATCCCTTTTAATTTTCGTAATAGTTATTGTAATAACCTTTGGATATTTATATTTTATTATCTTCTCACAATCTGCATTGGATGTTAATCAATCACATTATTTAAAAATCAACAAAGAGGATAATCTTGAAACGATAAGCTCAAAACTAGAAAATGAGTTTGGACTCAAGCACCCTTTTCTGTTTATTAAAATAGCTGAAAAAATGAATTTGAATAAATTCATTAAAAATGGTAGATATACGATTGACCAAAACATGAATTTAATAGAACTCATCAAAGTATTGAGAAATGGAAAACTTCAAACCGTAAATTTCACTATTAGACCCATGATAGATTTAGAATCTTTTGTTGAATATTGTGGAAGTGAATTGGAGCCGGATGCTGAAGTTTTTGCTTCCATTTTAACAGATTCTTTGTTTTTAGATTCAATCGGTTTTAACAAATCAAACATTTATTCACTATTACTTCCAGATACCTACAATCTTTATTGGCATACCAATGCAGAGGAATTATTATTTCGATTAAAAAAAGAATATGATACTTATTGGAATGAAAAAAGAACTAAAAAAGCTGAAAATATTGGATTGACACCTCTGGAAATTTCAATTTTGGCGAGTATTGTTTCCAAAGAATCCAATAAGGTTGATGAAATGCCAACTATAGCAGGCATGTATTTAAACAGGTTAAAGTTAGGAATGCCATTACAAGCTGACCCAACCGTTAAGTTTGCTTTAAATGACCCTACCATTAAGCGAATTTTAAAAGTCCATTTATTGGTTGAGTCTCCTTACAATACTTATCTCAACAAAGGATTACCTCCGGGGCCCATTTGTGTACCTAGTAAACAATCCATTGAAGCAGTATTGAATTATCAGGAAAATGATTTTTTATACATGTGCGCAAAGGAAGATTTTAGCGGTTATCACAATTTCACAGTCAACTATAAAGAACATCAACTTAATGCACTTAGATACCAAAGTGCATTAAATCAACGTAATATAAGATAATTAATTTTGAGATGCACTTAATCTGATGCTTAATTCAGCATCAATAGCATCTAAAAATTCTTGAGTGTATAAAAAGTGTTCACCATGGTTCACTTTATTCCCATGAATACAAACGGCTAAGTCTTTTGTCATTTTTCCACTTTCTACAACATCAACACACACTTTTTCTAAAGTATGGCAAAAGTTAATTAACGCTTGATTATTGTCTAATTTACCTCTGAATTCTAATCCTCTTGTCCAAGCAAAAATCGAAGCAATAGGATTGGTAGAAGTTGGTTTGCCAGCTTGGTGGTCTCTAAAGTGACGAGTTACTGTTCCGTGAGCAGCTTCAGCTTCCATTGTTTTACCATCTGGAGTAACCAAAACAGAGGTCATTAATCCTAAAGAACCGAAACCTTGTGCAACTGTATCAGACTGAACATCACCATCATAGTTTTTACATGCCCATACAAAATTGCCATTCCATTTTAATGCAGAAGCAACCATGTCGTCAATCAATCGGTGTTCATAGACGATTCCTGCTGCTTCAAATTTAGATTTATAATCTGCATTATAAATTTCTTCAAATATATCTTTAAATCTACCGTCATACTTTTTCAAAATTGTATTTTTAGTTGAAAGATACAAAGGCCACTTTTTTTGTAGGGCTGTATTAAAACAAGAATGAGCAAAACCTTTTATAGATTCATCGGTATTATACATTGCAAGAGCTACCCCATCTCCTTTGAAATTATAAACTTCAAATTCTTGAATTGTACCGTCTTCACCTTCAAACTTTACGGTTAATTTTCCTTTACCTTTAGTTACAAAATCCGTTGCACGGTATTGGTCACCAAAAGCATGACGTCCAATACAGATTGGGGCAGTCCAGTTAGGAACTAATCTTGGAACATTTTGACAAACAATTGGTTCACGAAATACAGTACCATCCAAAATATTTCGAATAGTACCGTTCGGTGATTTCCACATTTGCTTTAAATTAAATTCTTTAACCCTTGCTTCATCAGGTGTAATAGTCGCACATTTAATACCTACGTTGTATTTTTTTATAGCCTCAGCTGCGTCTATCGTTACTTGGTCATTCGTTGAATCACGATATTCCATTCCCAAATCATAATATTTAATATCTAATTCTAAGTATGGAAGAATCAATTTATCTTTGATAAACTGCCATATTATTCGGGTCATTTCATCACCATCTAACTCAACTATTGGGTTTGCTACTTTAATTTTTGTCATTCTGTTCTATAATTACTAGAGGCAAAAGTAATTCTAAAAATTAATTAATAAAACATTTGAAACTAATATTCAATTATTTTACAAAATACCTAAAAGTAAAAGCAAAAAATACCAATTATGATTTGTCTATTCTTACCCAAGTACAGAGTGGTAAATTAAATCCAGTTTCTGAAAACACCAGATTTTCGCCCCATTTCCCTTGAACACCAAAATGTGCTTTGAGTAAATTAACACCAATGGTTCCGCTTAAACCCATACTATAAAGATTGAGCAAAACAAAGAAATGTTCTTTATCTATTATTTTGCTGCAATGCTCAATGAGTTCATTAATATTTTCCTCTAAAACCCATTTTTCTCCTCCAGGGCCTCTACCATAAGCAGGGGGATCAATTATTATTCCTTGAAAAATCGCGCCTTTATTTCTTTGTCTTTTTACATATTTTAAAGCATCGTCCACTATCCAACGAATTTCTGGCGCATTAGAAACTTGCCTGTTTTCATTGGCCCATGTCACCACATTTTTCACAGCATCCAAATGAGTTACATCAGCGCCAGCTTGAGCCGCAACAATACTTGCAGCACCTGTATATGCAAATAAATTCAAAACTTTGGGTGGCGAATTAAATAACCTCACTTGTTCATCGATGTAATGCCAATTTTCTATTTGTTCAACAAAAATCCCAACATGTCCAAATGAAGTTAATGATATTTTTAATTGAAGTTTCAATGGTTGGTATTGTATGACCCAATTTGTAGGAATATTTTTATAAAATTTCCACCCACCATTTTCATTGTTCACGTCTCTGTGACTTTTTTTGGTATGGTCTCGTTCAAAACGCGCATGTGCTTTTTCTTTCCAAGTTTGTTCACTCAGAGTTTTTGGCCATAGAGCCTGAGGTTCAGGTCGAATTAAAATATACTTTCCAAACCTTTCAAGTTTTTCGAAGTTTCCACTGTCAATAAGTTCGTAATCGGGCCAATTAAATTGTTGCATCTTATTTAAAATCTCTTAATACATTGATGGCCTCTTGAATATAAATATCTTTTTCATATCCTTTATTCCAGTCATTTTTGATTTTCAATTTAAGTTCATCCACTTTCAATTCGTTGTAGTCGGCAGATGTGTTAAGGAGTTTCAGATTTTCTACTTTTTTGATTAATTCATCATAGCGTTTGTTATCCTCTTCATTTCTCTTAATTTCCGCTTGATACTCAACCAGATTCAAAGTATAAGAAGTTCTTTTATTTTGAATTTCAATTCTCTTAGCAATGGCTTCTATTTCAACAAACAATGAATTTTCCTCAATTCTTTTTTCACTTTTTGATTTAATATTCATAATTTGAGGAGAATATTTCTTATTAATATCAAATTTAGCTTGTGGAATTTTATCAGCTTCTAATGAAAACTCATTAGATTTTTCACCATAGTCTAAATATCTGTAGCGGTCTGGAATAATTACATCAGGAATAACGCCAATTTTTTGGGTAGTTGTTCCATCTATTCTATAGAATTTTTGAATCGTAATTTTGATTGAACCCAATTTTTCGCCTTCAGGTGAGTTGAAAGCATCATCCAAGTCAAAGAATCTTTGAACGGTTCCTTTTCCAAAAGTTGGTGTTCCTATTATCATTGCTCTTTTGTAATCCTGCATAGCTGCTGCTAAAATTTCAGAGGCAGATGCACTGTTCTCATTGACCATTATCGTTAACGGGCCTGCCCACAAAACATCTGGATTTAAATCTGCTAAAATCTCAGGTTTACGATCTCTTGATTTAACCAATGTAATTGGTCCTTTATCTATAAAGAAACCTCCAATATCCACAACATCCGACAAAGAACCACCACCATTATCACGCAAATCCAATATTATTCCTTTTACATTGTCTTCTTTTAACTTTTCAATTTCTGTTTTTACATCCTTAGAACAAGAGCGACCATTTCTGTCATTCATGTCTAAGTAAAAAGAAGGTAAATAAATATAACCAAATTTATCCCCTTTAACCTCTATTATCATTGATTTGGCGTAAGTATCTTCCATTACAACAACATCTCTAATGATTGGTACTACAAGAATAGTTTCATCAGGTTTTTTTACAGTAAGTCTTACTTCAGTTCCTTTTTTACCTCTTATTAATTGAATGGCATCGTCTATTGGCATATTACTAACATCAACAGGTTCGCCTGCACCTTGAGCCACTTTGATAATAATATAGCCGGGTTTCAATTGACCTTGCTTGTAACTTGGACTTCCCGGTACAATAGAAACAACACGAATTTGTCCATCTTTTTCTTGTAATTGTGCGCCAATTCCTTCCAACTTTCCACTCATTCTAATATCAAAATTCTCTTTGTCTTTAGGAGGAAAATAGTTGGTATGTGGGTCGAACATTTCTGTTAGGCAATTAAAATAAATACTTAAACGCTCCGTTTTATTGAATTTTTTTAATCTTTTAAACCAGTCTTCTTGCAACTTGAGCACTTCTATTCTTGACTGACTTTCTAATGTATCAAATGGCAATTTTTTAAAAACAGTATCTTTCCTTAATACCGCTTTTTCTTGAGCCTCTATTTTTCTAGATAATCTTTCAAGTACTTGTTGTTTGAGAGATTTACGCCAAAATTCTTTAAGTTCACTTTCATTATTCAAGTATTTAGGACTGTTTTCATCAAATTCTAGGGTTTCTTTAACTTTAAAGTCAAATGGATTTTCAAGTATTTCTGTGTACCATTTTTCAACCAAATTGATTCTTTGATTGTGCATGACATTTACTTGATTGAAAAAATCATATCTTCCTTCTCTGAGTTGATTGTCTATATCAACCTTATGTTCATAGAGTGTATCAATATTTGACTGAATGAAAAATCTTTTTCTAGCATCAATTCTATCCAAATACATTTGAAATAGTTTTTCAGAAAATTCATTGTTAACCGTTTTAGGTTCATAGTGGTAATTTTCTAAAACATCAACCAATGCCTGAGATAAAAAAGGATCGCTTTCTCTGTTTTCTTTAAAACAAAAAGCCAGAGTTAATAAAACAACAGAAGGTAAAAAGTAAATAAGATATTTAATTTGTTTCATGATATATATTCAGATGGGAAAAAAGTATGCCAATAATTAGGTTAAAGTGTTTGTTATTTATTTTTTAGACGAATCGATTAATTCTTCGCCTTGTTCAAAGATAATATCAACCGGAATTTGCAATTGTAAAAGTTTGTTTAAATCGTTTTGCAAATCAGTAGGAATTTGTCCTTTTTCTAACAATAGCTTTTTGACACCTTCAACATCCCCATCTCCTTGTAATTTAAGAATTAAGGCAGACAATTCAGTCATTGCAATTTTCATTTTTGCCATGTCAATTTTATATTTTTGTGTATTTGGATCTTTTGTAAATGCTCCTTTTTCTTGGAAATAGTTAAATCTAATCATGTTAGCTTTTCCATGTGCACTTGCTGCACCAAACCTAACAGAACGGAAAATACCAGCCATAAATGTAACATAATAATCCATTAATTGTCCTTCCGTTAGTACTTGTTTGTTATATAACTCTGTAATCATATAAAGGCCCAAAATATCAGCTTTTCCCTCTTCCAATGCATTGTAATTTGCACCTAAAGCTTCTCTTACTGTTCCTTTTCCATTAATTGTATTTTTAATACCTAAACCGTGGGCCACTTCATGAAACATTGTATTGGCGAAAAAAGCATTAAAATTTACATATTTTATTTGAGAAGAGTCAATGAGCGCTTGAGTAATAGGCATCATAATGTGGTCAAATTTTGCTTTCATCACATTTTTAATTTGACTTCTTCGTGTGCCGTAATTGATTTGCAATTGCTCATCGTTTGGAAGGTTAACGGCAATGGTTTTACTACCTGAATTACAATCACCTCCATAATAAATGGCATCATAAGCGTTTATTTGACTGTTACCGCCTGTTTTTTCTGCTTTATATTGCTTTTCAACGGGTAGATTTTTTTGCAATTCCGGTAAATAAGCGACATATTTTTCTAATCTTTTACTCCATTCAATATCTTTCACCAATACATAGGCTTCATAAGACGTTTTCAATCCATACAATTGGTCTTCATAATTCTCAATTGGACCTATAATAATGTCATATTTATTTCCCTTCATTTGTAACCAAACCTTATCACTTTCATCATATTGATTTGTAATTAAAGCATCGGCCCTAGCTAATAAATAGGTTTTTAAAGGTGGATCTTGTAGCATATCTGCAGCATTTCTTAGAAACATACTTGCTTGATCTAAGTAGGAAATATAAACTTCATTGTATGGCTTAACAAGCAAACGACCTTCTTCTCTTACTAATATCGTATAAGGACTATTTTTTCTTACATCCTCTAAACTATCGAATTCGGATTGACGCATGTTTGCTGGATAATAATTAGCGCCTAATGGTTTAGGACCTATTCCAGTAATAAATGGTTTATTATCATTTAAACGATCCCATGGTCCATAATTGATATCCATGTATTTTTTTACAACTTCATTTGTAATAGTATCTGTAATTGGATGACCTGCAAAAGCTTGAAGTTTAAATATTTCATTAATCATTTCTGCGGCTCTTACCAAAAACATAAGTCCTTCTTTTTCCATACCATTGATACTTGATAAATCCGTAGAAAGACGAACCGTTTTATAAGTTGATAGTTTTTGAGAAACTGAATCTATTGAATATTGTTGAGAATAGCAGTTAAAAATACTTGCAAAAAATAATGTGACTAATGTTTTTTTCATTGTATGCTTCAAATTTATGTAAATTTTATAATTAATATTAATTGTTTAATGATTGGTAAGCCAAATAAGCCATTAAGCCCACTCCTGTTTCTATTGCATCTTCGTCAATATCAAAACCATTTGTGTGTACAGGTTTGGTTATTCCTTTTTCTTCATTTCGAGTACCCAAACGATAAAAACACGATGGAACTTGTTGACTGTAATAAGAAAAATCCTCGGCAGCCATCCACATATCAAGTGTTTCAACCTGAGTTTGACCTAAATATAATTGTGCAAAACCCTCTAATTGTTGGGTTAGTTTTTCTTCATTTTTTAAATAAGGATATCCATCAACAATTTTAACCTCAGCTTGTGCACCAAAAGAACTTGCTATTTGCTCTGACATAGATATTATTAATGACTTTGCATTTACTCTCCATTTTTCATCAAATGTCCTTAAAGTACCTTCTATAAATACTCTGTTAGGTATAATATTAGTTGCGCCACCTTCGGAGTTTATTTTACCAAAACTTAATACAGTTGGAATAATTGGAGAAGCTTTTCTACTAACAATTTGTTGCAAGTTGGTAATGATTGCAGCAGAAACAGCAATAGGGTCTACACCCATGTGTGGCATTGCCCCATGTCCGCCTTTTCCAGTTATTGTCATGTAAATTTCATCCGTACTTGCCATATAAAGCCCTTTTCTGAATCCTACATTACCTGTATTTATTAATGGCATAACATGTTGACCAATCATAAAATCAACCTGAGGATTAGTTAAAATACCTTCCTTAATTAACAAACTAGCACCACCAGGCAATTTCTCTTCTCCAGGTTGGAATATCAATTTAATGTTTCCATTTAATTGGTCTTTTAGTTGATTTAAAATTTTTGCAGCACCAAGCAAACATGATGTATGAACATCGTGACCGCAAGCATGCATAACACCTTTATTTTGTGAAATGTATGGTTTGGTAGATTGCTCTTCTATAGGCAATGCATCTAAATCGGCCCTTAATCCAACTGTTTTTCCGGATTTTAAACCTTCTATCATTGCCCAGACACCCGTCTCTGAAATACGATGTGTTTGCAAACCAAGTGATTGCAAGTAACGTTCTACAAAATTAGCCGTCTCATATTCCTGAAATGATAATTCAGGATTGGAATGTATGTGATGCCTAATTTCAATAACCTCTTGGGCAATCTCTTTTGCTTTGTTTTTTATGATATCTTGGACAGTTGTTGACATTGTTAATCGACTTAATTTTTTTTAGACATTAAAATTCCTCAAATTTGCACTTTAAAATGAAATATTACAAACCTTTTCTATCTGTTTTATCGATAATTTTTCTTTTGTCGAGTTGTGATGACAAGGAAATTCCTGCTATTGACATTAATGAAGTTCCTAAAAAGTTTTTTAACATCCAAAATGGCTCCAAACTTACCTATGTAAATGTCAATGATACCAATAAAGAGACTGACTATTATGTAGCTAACTATTACAATACCTATGTAAATCCAGATATTTCTAACAATGAAGTTTTGTACTATGAACTGGTTAGCCCTTCAGAAAATGCCTCTTTTTTGATGAGAATAGAGTCAGGGGGTAAAGCTTTAAATGCTTTCAACGACCGTATTTCTATGATTTATAAACAAAATGACACTTTCACAGTTGGTGCATTATTCTTTTATACTGATGCTAAATTTTTACCACCTGTTGAAACCGGTGATTCTGTGCAGTTATTAGACAATAGAACTATTGGTAATAGAACTTTTCAAACTGTAATTAGAGTTAAACTAAGAAATAATTTAATATTCCGTGAAGTCTATTTTGCTGAAGGAATTGGTTTGGTCGGCTATATCAGAAAAAATGGAAGTATAGTTTATCTTAAAAAATCTACAATTTTAAGATAGATTCTTAATTGTTTCGTTCACCCAATCGATAGCAATAGTCAACTGTTGCTCCCTTGTCATTTCAGAATTATCCAAAATACGTGCATCTATTGCGGGTTTTAAAGGACTAATTGAACGTGAGGAATCCATTGAATCTCTTTCCGTTAAATTACTTAGAACATCGTTATATGAAGTATGGGTGTCACCACGCGAAACTATTTCGTGATGTCTTCTTTGCGCTCTAACTTCAGGTCGTGCTGTCATAAATATTTTTAATTCAGCATCAGGAAACACAACTGTACCAATATCTCTACCATCCATAACCACCCCTTTGTGTAAACCAATTTGTTGCTGTTGATTAACCAAAAAATCTCTAACTTCTTTTATTGCACTCACTTCACTTACAAATCTACTTACCTCCATTGACCTAATTTCCTTTTCAATATTTTGGTCATTTAGGTAGGTTTGGTAAAACTTGTCTTGTTCGGAATAAACAAATCTAATATTGATTCTACTCAGTAAATCCGATACTTTGTCAATATGCGTTAACTCTATTTTCTCTTTCTGTATAGCCCAAGTTACAGCCCTGTACATGGCACCTGAATCTACAAATAAATAATTGAAATGATTGGCAAGCGATTTTGCTAAAGTTCCTTTACCACAACTTGAATAACCATCAATGGCAATATTTATTTTAGTATTCATCTTAATTGAAAAGTGATTTTAAAAAATCAATGGCAATATCTACCTCTTCTTTTTTGGTAGTTTTACCAAACGAAAAACGAATTGGTGCATAACCTTCGTTCATTTTGATTGCTCTAATTACATGCGACCCTTTGTTACTTCCCGAAGAACATGCACTTCCACCTGAAACAGCAATTCCATTCAAATCGAATTGGAATAATAAAGTCTCAGTTGCCAAACGCGGTGGAATTGCTAAATTTAAAACAGTGAATGAACTTTGTCCATTAGAATCTCCATTGAATTTAATTTCACTAAGTTCTGATTTAACTCTATCTATAAAATACGATTTAATTTCTTTTAAATGATTTTGTTTTTCGGTTAATCCAGAATAGGCAATTTCCAAAGCACGTGACATACCTGCAATTCCATAAACATTTTCTGTACCTGCTCTTAATTCACGCTCTTGTGAACCGCCACTTATAAGAGGTTTAAATTTATGTTTTTTCTTAACATACATAAAACCAACTCCTTTAGGACCATTGAATTTATGAGCTGCCCCAACTGCAAAGTCAATGTTTACACCAGTTTGTTCGTTAAAATCCAATGAATAATTACCCATCGTTTGAACGGTATCACTGTGAAATAAAGCATTGTATTTTTTACACAAGTCACCTACTTCTTTAAGGTCAATCATGTTACCAATTTCATTATTGGCATGCATCAAACTCACTAAAACATTGCTTGAATTTTGCAGCAGTTGTTCCAAATGCAACATATCAATGTGTCCATTAGGCGTAAGATTTACATATTCAACATTGATTCCATTGTTTTCTTTTAACTCTTCAATAGTGTGAAGAACTGCATGGTGTTCCAAAGGTGAAGAGATTATTGTTTTAACACCCAAGTCATGAACACTTCCTCTTAAAATTTGATTATCGGCTTCAGTACCACCAGAAGTAAAAATAATTTCGGCAGGGGTTACATTCAGTAATTCAGCAATTTTCTTTCTAGACGTTTCAATGTAGGCTTTTGCTTTTCTCCCAAAAGAATGCGATGAAGATGGGTTACCAAAATCATCCTTTAATATTTGGTACATTAATTCAACTACCTCAGGGTTGATGGGTGAAGTAGCTGCATGGTCGAAATAAATTTTCATTTTATTTTATAGATTGGTGTGCTGAACAATAGCCTAATAATTTATACAAAAGTTTAGCTAAGTTAAATTGAGATACTATTTCGCCTTCCTTTGGGGCACATTCCACAATATCAAAACCAATAATTTGTTTTTTTTCGGCAACTTTTCTTAAAAACTTTAAACCTTGATGCCACATTAATCCTCCCGGTTCAGCTGTTCCTACTGCAGGAATTACGCTTGGGTCAAAACCATCGGCATCTATTGTAATGTATACTTTATCTTCAAGTTTTGAGATACAAGCATCCATCCAATCGTCATTGTCTTGTATTTGGTGTGCGAACCAAGTATTGATAAGTGGTGAAGATTTTATTAAATCTGCTTCTTGTTTACATTGTGCTCTTATACCAACCTGACAAATAGGCAATTGCAAATCGTGAACACGCGCCATAACACTTGCATGCGAGTATGGATTATCGTGATAAGCCAATCTTAAATCGCTGTGAGCATCAATTTGTAAAACAGAAAAATGTTTGTATTTATTTTTGAATGCTTTTACAAATCCGTATGTTACAGTATGTTCTGCACCTAAAGAAATTACAAATTTGTCATTGTTTAAATGCTTTTGAGTTTCTTGTTCAATAATATCAATTGCTTCTGCATCTACTTTACCATTAAATTGCATTTCGGGCAAGGTACAAATACCAAATTTAGCATAAGCTTCATGGTCTGTTTCCTCATCATAAAACTCAACAAAATGACTTGCTTTAATAATTTCGTATGGGCCAAATTTACTCCCTTCAAGATACGATGAAGTGTGCTCATAAGGAGCAGATTGAATAACGACCTTTGATGAATCGTACTGAAATAACTCAGGTTCAGTTATCCCTAAGAAATTAGAATCGCTTGTTAAAAAATCCATTATTTTACTCTTTCAACGTATTCTATAGTTCTTAAATCAATTTTAATTTTATCGTTAGTATTAACGAAAAGTGGAACCATTACAGAAGCGCCTGTAGAAACTGTTGCAGGTTTTAATGTATTGGTTGCTGTATTTCCTCTTTCACCTGGTTCGGTGTAAACAACTTCTAAATCAACGTGTGTTGGAGGAGTTGCGCCTATTGGAGTTTCACCATTTTCAAACGAAACCAATACGGTCATGTTTTCAATCATAAATGCAGCAGCATTGCCAAAGAAAGCTTCAGGAATATTGTATTGTTCAAAAGACTCATTGTCCATACAGATTAAATCCGTTCCATCTTTGTATAAATAGTTAAGTTCTCTAACCTCTACTCTTACTATTTCAACCTTTTCACCTGTGTTAAATCTGTTTTCAGCAGACTTGCCATTTTTAACGTTTTTCATCTTAACTTGATAAAAAGCTCTTAAATTTCCTGGTGTACGGTGAATGAACTCTGTTATTTGAACTAACTCTCCATTGAACTTAATGAACATTCCTACTGATAAATCTGATGCTGTTGCCATATATATATTTTTGGCAAAAATAAAACATTCTCTTTTTTTATCCAAAGATTAGTTATACCAACTCAAGAAATGATATAATTTGGTCAATTGTGACTTACTAAACCTTCTGCTTTTACTTAAAACATCAGATTAATTTTCGTTTAGTTTTCTATTTTTTCAAAGATGTGTATGTCATATTGTGTCACATTTTCTGTAGGTTTAATGTGTCCTTCAATGTAATGCAATTTCTTGTATTTGGGATTTTGCAGCAACCATTCTAGTGGCATATTTCCCTCGCGAACAGCCGAAAAACCATCCCATATTACAATAACACCTTTAGCAGCCCAGTCGTTATTTTTGTCAATCGACCACACATAATATGAATTTTTAATATCCAAATAATCCTTATCGAAATAAACATTAAAGTATGGAGATTGATGAATAATGGGTCTGTTCATTAATTTATTCTCTATCAACCACTCTCCTGCTTTTATGAAATTAACTTGCGACTCATCTTTTTTCACTGTTGCTTTATTAAGTTGATAAGGTTTGGCATATCCTGTCTCTTTGTATCCTACCCAAACCACTACTAATGCTAGTGTTAAATACAATTGTTTTTGATATTTAAAGTTCGTAAAACAAGTATTTATGAAATAAAATACACTTAATACCAAGGCAGGCGCTATTACTGCCATAACTCTTGTTAGACCATGTGAACCCAGAATTCCCCAATAAAAGATTAGAGTATGCGCCATGAAATAAAACCAAAAAACCAAAATAGGTAGCAACCATTTAAAATCCATTTTCTTGTTTTTGAAGCTCAGATACACAAAGGTTAAGTTTGACAATACAAAAAGTAGTAACAATGGCAAACCAAACAATGCACGCGCTTGGTTAAAAAAATGCAAAAACGGTCCATTTCCGGGATCAAAAGTCCCTTCTAATTCATGTTTTAAGTATGGATTTGATGTTATAATCCAAAAGGGTTCTTTGGTAATTACAAATCCTACAATATTCATTACCAAACTTCCTATCAATAAATACAATAAAAGTCTTGATTTTCTTTGCAAAATAACCAAAAAGAAAATTGCCGCTAAAATCACGAAACCCTCTGTTCTAACATAAGGTAAAAAGGATGCAACAATAAGAGTTGATTTAGTGTAATCCTTCATCCATAGATAAAAAACTAAGGACAATATTAAAACATTGAGCGGTTCGGTTAGTCCTGAAATGATGTTAGAAAGTAAGATTGGTGTAAAAACAAGCAATGGAATAATAATCCAAGACTCTTTAAATGAAGTTTGGGATAATCCTTGCGCTAGTAACCAAGCACTTAGAACTATACAAAAAATATTAAATGCAATTAATGCATTAAATCCAAACTGACAAACCCCAAAAGTAAGCCAAGTAAAAACGGGTTTATTCCATTGGTCGAGAAATAACTCAGGATGTTTTACCGATAATTTTGAAATAAGGTAATGATTCCAACTGTCTAAGCCGCCTTCAACACCTTGACTTTGAAACCAAACAAAACCTAATAATACTAGGACTATTAATGAGACTAATATATTTCTTTTGTCGTATAAAAACATTAATTAGTTAGTTAGAATAGAAAGTCATACTTCTATCTAACCCTTGTTTGTCATTGTCTAAATAAACAGTATGTGTAGTTATAAAATTCAATATTCGTTTACTAATAATTCCCCATTGCATTTGATAAGTATCTGCAATATAAATGTAAGGCAAAATAGTCCTTTCACTTGCATTTGGAGATTTGCGATTGAGGTAGTAATAATATTCTTCTTGAAGTGTTTCATTGTCTTCAAAATTTGTATTTACAGCGCCTGTAAAAAACATTGAGTTTTTGAAATTTGGTTTTTGCGTCAATCTAAATGGAACAGACTTTTGGATGGGTTCTCCTCCGAATGGATTTACAATTTCTTTGGCAATACTGTAAGTTTTATCTGTTGTATACGATTGTCCAAAAAATTCAAGAAACTCAATAACTCTAGGGATAACGGTTTCTTCTACTATTTCCTGATTGTGATAGTTGATATAATAATATTTGAGAGTATTAGAATCCAATAAATTTGCTTGGTACTCTTTTTTAATATTATCTATTAAAACTTGGGCGAAGAATTCCCAATTAACCAATTCAATAAATTCTCCCTTAGGAGTTAGTGCAATTTGATAGGTTTCAGTTTTTAAAAAATTAAACTTATTCATTTCATCGTTGGTGAAAACTCCATTTTTGAAATAATCAGAATAATTAAAATCAATTAAAATCAGAGTATCATTAACATCCTTAACTTTAAATACCATGTAAGAAGTATCATACATTAGGAATGTAAAGTGTCCATTTACATTTTGTTTGAATTTGGTTTCAACCAATTGGTAAACAAGGCGTTCACCTGTTTTAAATTGAGGAATAAAATCGGTTTTTATGACTTCCTCCGTTGTTTGAGCAGAAAGAGAAGAAACGGAAAAGAAAATAAAACCAATCCATTTTAAAAACCATCGATTTATACTTTTCATTGTATGTTGTAGATTAAATTTTGAAGTCAGAAGTTGTATGGAACGTAATTTTGGGATTTTGTTCAATTGCTGAATTCAAAATCCACGCCGTTTCTGCTAAAAACACTAAATTATCATCTTTGTCTTTTACAATATTTTTGTGTCTAAATTTTATAAAATCATCTATAGCAGTTTTATCTCCTGTCATCCAACAAGCTTTATGGAAGTTTCTTGGTTCAAAACGACATTTGGCATTGTATTCATTTTCCAAACGGTATTGTATCACTTCAAATTGTAACTCACCAACGGTTCCAATGAACTTTCTATTTCCTGGATCTTGTCTGAACAATTGTGCAACCCCTTCATCAGTCAGTTGTTCAATCCCTTTTTCTAATTGCTTAGATTTCATAGGGTCAAGATTGATAAGTTCTTTAAATATTTCTGGCGAAAAACTTGGAACCCCTTTGTACATAAAGTTCTCGCCTTCTGTAAGAGTATCTCCAATTTTAAAATTTCCAGTATCATACAAACCAACAACATCTCCTGCAAAAGCATCTTCTAACAATGCTTTACTGTCTGCCATAAATGTAAATGGACTCGCAAATTTCATATTTTTATCGAGTCGAACATGATGAAAAAACTTATTTCTTTCAAACTTACCTGAGCACACTCTTAAAAACGCAATACGGTCGCGGTGTCTTGGGTCTAAATTGGCATGTATTTTAAATATAAATCCAGAAAACTTAGGTTCTTCAGGGGTTATTAATCTTTCACTACTTTGTCTTGCTTGAGGATAAGGTGCTATTTCTAAAAACTTTTCAAGCAATTCTTTGACCCCAAAATTATTCAAAGCACTTCCAAAAAAAACAGGAGCAACATCTCCACTCAAATAATAATCAATATCAAATTCACCATAAACACCGTCGATTAAATCTACATCGGCTCTCAATTTATCAGCATCTTTCTCCAATAGTTCATCTACCAAAGGACTATTTAAATCATCAATTCTAACAACATCTTTCGAAATTTTTGTTTTGTTAGCTTCAAAGAAATTAAAACTGTTGTCATACAATTTATAAACGCCTTTAAAATCTCTACCACCGTTGATAGGCCAACTCATAGGACGAACACTAATGTCTAATTTTTTTTCTAGTTCATCCAACAAATCAAATGGGTCGCGACCGTCACGGTCCACTTTATTTATAAAAACAATAACGGGCGTATTTCGCATGCGACATACCTCCATCAAGCGTTCGGTTTGTTCCTCAACCCCTTTAACACAATCAATAACCAATATCACACTATCAACAGCCGTAAGGGTTCTGTAGGTATCTTCAGCAAAGTCCTTGTGGCCGGGAGTATCCAAAATATTAACTAACTTCCCATTGTATTCGAAAGTCATTACGGAAGTGGCAACAGAGATTCCTCTTTGTTTTTCAATTTCCATAAAATCACTGGTTGCTGTTTTTTTAATTTTGTTAGACTTTACAGCACCTGCCGTTTGAATTGCCCCCCCAAATAATAGAAATTTTTCTGTTAAAGTAGTTTTACCAGCATCCGGGTGACTGATAATTGCAAAGGTTTTCCTTTTATGGATTTCGTTGACCAAATTCACGTTGCAAATGTATTGTGAATAAACGGATTTAAAAATCACATTTTTTTAAGAATAAATTGAAGTATTAATAGTTTAAATTTCATTAATTTATATTTGTTTATACCATTTTTGATTATAAATTTGCGATAAATAATGAGGATTTCATTTCTATTGATTTTATTACCATTTATGGCATGCCACAATAAGGACAATTCTTCCAACAAAGAAGTATTAACTGAATTGGCTGTTAAAAATGAATGGCTAAATCAAGAAGAATCTTTTGAAAAAAATGAAGATAATTCAAACAAAGAAGACAATCAATATGATTCTGCAAAAGAATTAGTGTTTGTATCAGACCTCAACAATGACGAAATTAAAGATTCTATTTGGCGATATTTTAAAGCGGGAAATCAACACTTTGTTTTTTCTTTTTCAAACATCCCTCTTATCATTTCTGGACAAAGACCATTTAAATTTTTCAATTCTGGTGATTTAAACCAAGACAATTGGAATGAAATAGTATTGGTAGAAGAAATACCTGAAGGATGCTGGGCAGAACTCCAAGTATACAGTTTTAAAAAGGAATGGCTATTAAAATTAAAAACCATAACTAGCTTGTGTGCAGGTGATTTTTACTTTAAAAGTGAAACTATTGATAAACGAAATGCCATATTTACTAGCTTTGGTTTTGTAAAAGACAGTATTCAAAACAATGACACAATAGAAATTGTGGACCCCAACTCTCCTGTTCGCCACACTATTACTTGGTAAAATTTAATTAATTTGTAAGGTCTAGTTTCAAAATTACCCTTATATTTGCAAACTTTTTGTTCATTATCAATGCTATCTAGAAGGAATATCCGAATCAAAGTTCTTCAACAACTCTACGCTTTCCAACAACAGGAACAGTTATCATTACCTAACTCTGTTAAGTCATTAAAAGAGAATTTTAATAATATCTATGATATTTATTATTTCTGCTTAGAATTTCTATCTGACTTTAACACTTACTTGGAATCTGAAAGAGAAATAGAAACCCAAAAATACTTTCCATCAAAAACGCACATACTCAAAACTCACGTCATTGATAAGCTAGCCTTTTATACTGCTTTAGAAGAAAGTGAAGATTTCAGATTGTGTAAATCAAAATCAAAACACAATTGGCAACAACATGGCAATTTGTTTGACAAACTTTTTGAAGATTTAGTTCAGTATGATTTCTTTATCGAATACAATATCTTTGATGAACCTTCATTAGACGCTCAAAAAACTTTTTTAACAAACTTATATGAGTTGTTGTTTAATGAATTTGAGTTATTTGACAGTATCTTGTCAGATGAATATGTGTTGTGGGAAGATGACTCTGCGGATGTTTTACAATCAATAATCAAAACCATTGACAAGTTTTATGAAAAACAAAAGCTTTCGATAGAAAAACCTGCTGCAAAACAATTAGAAGCAATGCAATTTGGCGAAGAGTTATTGTCAAACTGTGTGGTTGAAAAAGATTATTTGGATGACCTTATCAGCAAAAACACATCGAATTGGGATTCAGAACGATTAACTATTATGGACATTATAATGTTAAGAATGGCGTTGTCTGAGTTTTTATATTTTGAAACTATTCCTCCTAAAGCTACAATTAATGAGTATTTAGATATTGCCAAAGTATACAGCACGCCTAAAAGTCATGTGTTTTTAAATGGTGTTTTAGACAAAATTAGAAAACTATTGGTAGAAGACGGCAAAATGATAAAATCAGGAATTGGATTGAAAAACGATTAATATTATTATTTTTGCAAGCAATACGAATATCATTATGAAAAAAAATATAGCATTCACTTTAAGCACTTCTCTTATCCTTACAGTTTTGAGTTCATGTGGCAACCAACCTGCAAGTGAAACAAACAATGTATCAGTTGATATGATAGAAAATCCATCTACATCAGCCGATCCAAGCAAAACAACAACAATGTTATCAGAAATGACCTTTGACAATTTGAATCACGATTTCGGCGACATTATTGAAAAACAAAAGGTTGAACATGTTTTTAGTTTTAAAAATACAGGAAAAGTCGATTTATTAATTAATAACTGCGAAGCTGCTTGTGGTTGTACTGTTCCAAGTTGGCCAAAACAACCTATTAAACCAGGAGAAACAGGAGAGATAAAAGTTATATTTGACAGTGATGGCCGTTCGGGGGTTAACAACAAAATGGTAACAGTTTATGCCAACATTCCAGATAACAAAATCGTTTTAAATTTCAGAGCTAACGTAAGAGCCGTTCAAAATCAACAATAATTCAATATGTTACATTTATCTATATTAATGCAAGCTCCTGCACAAGGAGGAAGTCAAACCTCATTTTTTATAATGATGGGGTTAATGGTCGTGGTTATGTATTTTTTCATGATCCGTCCTCAACAAAAGAAAGTAAAATTACAAAAAACCTTTGTTGAAGGTTTAAAAAAAGGTGATTTAATTGTTACAACTGGTGGAATTCACGGTAAAGTGTATTCTGTTGATGATGCAACAATAGTAGTTGAAACTGAAGGAATGTCTAAATTAAAAATAGAAAAAGCTTCAATTTCGGCTGACTTAAGTGCACCGTTAAACAAACAAGCTTAATTATATTTTGCCATGATTAAACTTGGCATTACAGGTGGTATTGGAAGTGGGAAAACCACTGTTTGCAAACATTTTGCTCAGTTAGGTATTCCCATTTACAATGCAGATGAAAGAGCTAAATACTTAGTCAATCATCATAAAGATTTACAAAAAGAAATTATTCTTCATTTTGGTGAAGATAGTTTTATTAACGGGGAATACAATAAACCGTATATCTCAAATATCGTTTTTAACGATTCTCAAAAACTTAAGATTCTCAATCACATTATACACCCTTATGTATTTAATGATTGGGAATCTTTTTGTTTAACACACCAAGCATCTCCTTATGTTATTAAAGAGGCTGCAATAATGCTTGAAACTGAAAGTAAAAATACAGTTGACCGCATTATATTGGTTTATGCACCTATTGAATTACGTATAAAACGTGTTATGCAAAGGGATGGCATTGATGAAACTTTAGTACTAAATCGCATTAAACAACAAATGCCTGACGAGGATAAAATGAAACTTGTTGATTATATTATTTACAATGACGAAAACCATTCAATAGAAAATCAAGTGATGAACCTACACCAACTATTAACCGAAAAATCAAACTAGTTTTCAGTTTTTGGCTTATGCAATAATCCTTCAGACTTAGCAATAATCATTGCAACAACAGCATCACCGGTAACATTAATTGTAGTTCTAAACATATCTAATGGTCTGTCGATAGCAAATATTAATGCCAATCCAGCTTCAGGAATTCCAGCTTGAGCTAAAACAATAACCAACATTACCATACCAGCACCCGGAACGGCTGCACTTCCTATCGAAGCCAATGTGGCTGTAGCAATAATTCCAATTTGCGCTGTAAAACTCAATTCCATTCCAAAAGCTTGCGCAATAAAAACAGCTGCTACTGCTTGATACAAACTAGTTCCATCCATATTTACAGTGGCGCCAATTGGTAGCACAAAACTGGCAACTTCTTCGTCAACCCCTAAATGCTCCTCTACCCTTTCCATTGTTACAGGCAATGTAGCAGCACTTGAGCTTGTTGAAAACGCCAAAAGTTGAGCAGGTAAAATTCCATTCATAAAGAATTTGGGTGTTTTTTTGGTAAATACATAAACCAAAAATAAATAAAACATCATCATTACTCCCAATCCTAAAATTACGGTAATAGCATATATACCTAAAGCTTTAAACAAATCTATAGAGGGTGATTCTACGACCAAAGCGGTCATTAATGCAAAAACTCCAAACGGAGCAACTTTCATAATTAAATCAATGATTTTTAAAATCAACTCATTGAGACTGTCAAAGAAATCAATCAATGGTTTTGCTTTTTCTTGGGGTATTAATATTAAACCAATTCCCATTAGTATTGCAAAGAAAATAACTTGAAGCATATTTCCATTGTCTGAGGCTGCTTTAACAATATTGGAAGGAACAATGTCTTCAATGGCTTTTAACGGACTTTGACTTTTTTGGGTTTCGGCCATCTCGATTTTCGATTGGGCTTCACTTTCAAAGTTTTTAAGAAGTTCTTGCTTTGTAGATTGTTCTAGAAAATCTCCAGGTTGAAGAACATTAACCATAACAAGTCCAATAGAAACCGCTATAACGGTTGTCATCAAATAAATTCCAATGGTTTTGAAACCCATTTTTGATAACTTAGAAATATCCTTTAAATCAGTAACACCTTTAATAAGTGATGCTAATATTAAAGGAACAGCTATTACTTTAAGAGCATTAATAAAAATATTACCAAAAGGCTTAATCCAGTTGACCGCAAATGATTTACCAAAAGAAAATTGAATTAACAAAATGGCAACCAAAACACCCATGGCCATTCCAAGTAAAATTTTCCAATGTAATGCAAGTTTTTTCATACAATCTATTATTGTTGCAAACATATTACAATTTCTAATACAATAAGCGACTATGCTATAATTTTAGCAATATTATTGAATTCAATTTTTCTACTATTAACTTTTAACTATTTAATCATTAACTATTATATTCGCAAACAGAATGCGTATATCATTGAATTGGCTTAAAAGCCTAGTATCACTTGATTTGAATCCTATTGAGATTGAACAAATACTAACTTCAACAGGGCTTGAGGTTGAAGGTTATGAAGAAATTTCAACCGTTAAGGGTGGATTAAAAGGTCTGGTTGTTGGTGAAGTAATGGTATGTGAAAAACATCCAAATGCTGATAAATTAAGCTTAACTAAAGTTGACGTTGGCAATGGTGCTTTATTGTCCATTGTATGCGGGGCACCAAATGTTGCCAAAGGTCAAAAAGTAATTGTTGCCACCGTTGGAACAACCATTTATCCTGTAAAAGGAGAATCTTTTACTATTCAAAAAGCAAAAATTAGAGGTGAAGCAAGTGAGGGAATGTTATGTGCCGAAGACGAAATCGGTTTAGGTGAAAGTCATGATGGAATAAAAATACTCCCTAACGACATCCAAATAGGCACTTCTGTTGCTGATTATTTTAAAGTCGAAAATGATGTTGTATTTGAAATTGGATTAACCGCCAATCGTGGTGACGCGGCCTCTCATTTAGGCGTTGCTAGAGAATTGGCTACAGTTTTAAACTTACCATTAAACACATTATCTAGCCTTCCTTTACAAGCAAGCGCTACTTTTCCTGTTAATATCAATGTAAAGCAAACTTCTGCTGCTCCTCGATATTCGGCATTAATTGTAAAAAATGTAAAAGTTGCAGAAAGCCCTGAGTGGTTAAAAAATAAATTAAACACAATTGGCATTAAGTCGATTAATAACTTGGTTGACTTGAGTAATTATGTTTTGCATGAATTGGGACAACCGCTTCATTTTTTCGACTTGGATAAAATTAACAATCAATCATTAAGCATTGATTTTTCAAAAGTCAGTGATAAATTCATTGCTTTAGACGGTAGTGAATACAATTTGAAAGGCAATGAGTTGATGATTTCTGATGATAAACAACATTTGTGTATGGCGGGAGTTTATGGTGGTTCAAATAGTGGTGTAGCCGAACAAACAAAAAACATACTAATTGAAAGTGCCTATTTTTCACCAGATACTGTTAGAAAAGCCGCCAAACAACATGGAATTTCAACCGATTCCTCTTACCGTTTTGAACGTGGAACCGACCCTGAAATGACGGTGAAAGCGCTTGAAAGAACTGCTTATTTATTAACTGAACTATTGGGTCAATCTATTGAAATTAGTACTTATTTTGATTTTTATCCAGAGACATTACATCCATTTAATGTTAAACTTTCCATTTCTAAAATTAAAAAAATTGCTGGAATTGATATTCCTGAAGAACGTATCCGACAAATTTTAAACGGATTGGGAATTACGATAAGTCAAGCCGAAGGTGATAATTGGCAATTATTAGTGCCAAGATTCAAAGGAGATGTAACGAGAGACATTGATGTTATTGAAGAACTTCTAAGAATATATGGGTTAAACCAAATTCCTTTGAATAAGCAGATTCATATGTCACTTGACTACAGACCTGCAAACACACTGTTTCAAACTCAAAAACAAATTACAAGTTTGCTCGTTGGAATTGGATTTCATGAAATAATGACCAATTCATTGAGTTCAGACAAGTATTATGAAGACAAGTCGAAATTGGTTTACATGAGCAATCCTCTGAGTAGTGAAATGAATGTAATGCGTCAAAATTTACTTTATTCAACTTTAGAATCCATTGCATACAACAAAAATAGAAAACAGAATAACACCCACTTTTTTGAGTTTGGAAAAACCTATATCAATAAAGAAGAAGGTTTTGCAGAACAAGATCAATTAATCATTGCTTGTTCGGGCTACAATCAGAACGAAAGTTGGGAAAGTAAACAAAAACCAGCCGACTATTACTTTTTAAAATCTATAGTTTCTAGAATTTGTGATTTTTATCAAACTCCAATTAAACAAGTTAAAATAGAAAAAGTCGATACTGCAACCCTAAAGGTTTTCAACTTGAAAGATGATGTTTATTATGCCATCATTTATTGGCATGATTTGGATAAAAACAAATCGCAAAAGACATTTAAACTTGAAGATATTCCTGTTTTACCAAGCGTTAGAAGAGATTTGAGTTTGGTATTGGAAAAACAAGTGAATTTTATTGAAGTTGAGAAAATAATAAAGAAAGCGGGGATTAAACACTTGATAAACACCAATGTTTTCGACGTTTATCAGGGTAAACCATTAGAATCAAACCAAAAATCCATGAGTTTGAGTTTTGAGTTTTTCAACAAAGAAAAAACGCTGACTGACGAGGAAATAGATCCACAAATGGAATTATTAATGACTCAATTTGAAAATCAATTAAAAGCAATTATTCGAAAATAATTTAGTTTATGGAAGCGATAATTCAACGTTTGGAAACAATAAAGTCAAAGATTGCATCAATTCACTCGAGCAACAGTGAATTATCCGCCATTATTAAACAAAAAAACAAAGAAATTGAACGCTTAAAAAAGTTAATTGAAATTCAAAATAACACAATCAAAGAGCAAGAATATAAACTAAAAGTAAAAAGTATTGCAGAACAAGCACTCTCAAATGATGATGAATCCAATCAATCGTTAAAAAAACGTGAATTGAAATTCAAAATTAATGAAATGCTTAAAGAACTAGACAAACTATCTCATTTAATACATCAATCCTAATGAAACACTTTTCAACACACTCTAAAATCTGGATTTACTTTTCGAGCGTCCCAATTACAGGAGAAAAAAAAGATTTTGTTTCTTCAAAACTTGAGCATTTTTGCAAAGATTGGACTGCACACAATCAACAACTTAAATCTGCATTTGATATTATCGATGAACATTTTATAGTGCTGTGTGTAGATGAATCTCAAAATACTGCTTCAGGTTGTAGTATTGATAAAAGTGTACATGTTTTAAAAGAAATTTCTAACTTTTTGGAAGTGAATCTTTTCGATAGAATGTTACTTCCCTATCACAATGGGAATGGTATAGAATTTTGTCATTTTCAGAACATATCTAACCTTTATAAAAACAGCACAATCACTGATGATACCCATTTCTATAATTTAACAATCAATTTTTTGTCAGACTTACAAACAGAATTTAAATTGCCATTAAAACAACATTGGTTGAGTAAACACATTCACTAACAATGCAATCAAACTACAGAAACTACAATACTTGGTTCAGACTTACCCATTGGTTATTAGCCTTAGGGATTGTCGTCATCTCTTTAACTATATTTTTGCGATTAAATTGGATGAACAAAGATGTAATGTCCACAATATTGCAAACCGAATTGGCTAAAATTGACATCGTTATTGAAAAAGATGCAAGCATAAAAATAGCTAAAAAAATAAGAAACGAAATGTGGCAATGGCATGTTTACACAGGTTATTTTCTGGTATTTGTATTTTTACTTCGCTTATTAATGGCAAGTATCGGTAAAATGATTTTTCTTAATCCTTTTCAAGATGGATTAACAATGAAACAAAAGTTTCAAGCTTGGGTTTATCTTAGTTTTTACTTTTTAATGTTTGTCTCACTCTTAACTGGATTATTGATTGAATTTGGACCTGATGACTTGCATGAAACCATGGAAACTATTCACAAACTGTCTTTGTATTATTTAATAAGTTTTATTGTTTTACATTTTGGAGGATTATGGATTGCTGAAAAAGTAGAAAAACAGTCTTTGGTTTCAAAAATTATTGCCTCAAAAGAATAAACATGAAAAAAATAATTATACTATCTTTTCTCTTAAATTTTGTGATAACAGCTTGTAATTCAGGCAAGACGACCGAAAAAACAAAAGTAAAAGACTCTGTAGAGAATGTCGAAGTTAAGTCTGTAGAAACAATTATAAAGAACGAAGATTCGCTAATAGAGGCGAAGAAAATGGAATTGGGTATCGAATAGAATAATTAAAGTGTAAAAGAATCTTCGTAAGCAGGAAGTACAACACTTTCTAAGGCTATTTTGTCTTTAAACTTTTGCATACTATTCAAATCTCCATGAACTAAAAATATCTTTTTCAAGGATTTATAGTCACAATCATTCAAAAACTTCATCAAACCATCTTGGTCAGGATGTGCGCTAAAAACGTCGGTTCTTGCTATTTTGGCATACACTTGTTTGGGTTTATTATTGATAAACACCATTGGTTTTCCCATCAATAATTCGTGACCAAAAGTACCTTCTGCACAAAATCCCGCTATTAATATCGTACTGTATGCATCACTAATATGATTTCTGATATGTTCTTGAATTCTTCCACCTTCTACCATCCCGGCTGCAGAAACAATAACCGCTGGCTCGGGAGTTAAACTTATCAATTCACTGTCTTTAGAGTTTTCAATCACATACAAATTCGGGAAATTGAATAAATCGCCGTGTTCTTTGGTAAACAATTGCGCTTCTTCATTGAGGTATTTCTTGTATTTGTCGTACAATCTAGTCGTTTTTATTGCTAAAGGACTATCGGTATAAATCTTAATTGTTTCAGGAAGCAAACCTTTGATAGACAATTGTTTCAAAGTAAATATAATGGATTGCGTTCTTCCAACACTAAAAGCAGGAATCACTAATTTACCACCATACTTAACACAAGTTGCATTGATGTATTCTAATAGTAAAGCTTCGGCATCATTGTGAGGCGTATGTAATCTTCCACCATAAGTACTTTCAGTAACTAGGTAATCTAATCCCGGCATTGGAGTAGGATCTTTAACTAATTTAGAATTGTAATTTCCCAAATCACCCGTAAAACCAATGACTTTAGTTTCTCCATTTTCATGAATAGTTAACTTAACAGAAGCCGCCCCTAAAATATGTCCTGCTTCAAACAGCTCAATTGTTAATTCGTTATTTACAATGAAAGGTTTATTAAATGCCAAAGCAACCATTGCATCACTCGTTTGATTGATATGAACTTTTTGGTATAGTGCTTTAGCGTCGCTTTTGGTATTTACTTTTTTGAACTTGTTTTTTTTACCCTTGTGTTTTCTTGTTTCTATTAGCTGAACATTCAAAGAATCGAGCAATAGATTGGTGGTAAGTTCTACTGTTGGTTCAGAACAAATTATTTGACCGTTATAACCTTGACTTATTAAATTTGGAATATTTCCTGAGTGATCGATGTGAGAATGGGTTAAAATCAGTAAGTCAATTTCGTTCGGCAAAAAGGGGAAATTTCTATTATTTTTTTCAAAATCATTTCTATTCTCGTAATCCAAACCACAGTCAATCAAAACCTTGTAACCACTATTAAGCGTTAGTAAGTGCATACTTCCGGTTACTTGCTGTGCGGCACCATAAAATGTAATATTCATTGTAATTTATTAATAAATGATTTTTCTTAATTCAACGTAAATAAATGTAAAATATAAAACCTAAACATTCGTTGAATTGTTATCAATCATTACATGCAAACAAAAGTATTAATAAGAAGTTTAAATTTTGATAAACATTATCAACATTGGTTAGTAAATCAGAAGGAAGAAATTTTGAATATCTTTAATCAATTAATGTCAGATGAACTACTTGGAGAAGAAAATGACGGCTTTACAATCTCTAAAACTTCATCACAAACAACCTTAAGTTGGAACGACAATTCATTACCAATAGATACTTTTAGTTTTTTGATGGATTATTTTTTTACTGTATTAACTCAAAATAAGTACTACAAATACATGAGTGATGAGCGAGTTGAATCCTCAAAATCAGATGCATTACTTACCATTTACAGACATTATTTAAAACCGGATGTTCCATACGAAGAGTCCATTAAAAACAATGCTTATTTGTTATTTGGGAATATTACCATTGAACATCGATTTAACAACAATACCAATATGTTAGGAATCACTTGTAATTACTACAGTCAGAAACAGTATGATAGTTTTGAAAAACTGATGGAAATTCTTTTAAAACAAACAGTTTAATTGACGGTGTGGAAATAATTTTTCACTTTTTTTTATATTATTTAATTTGAATTTATTTATATTTGTTATAAATATACCATAAAATAATTATTTTTGGAATAACAAATATGAAAAGACGTTCATTTTTAAACCAAATTGTAACTGAAAAAAAACCGCCTGTATCTATTCCGGTTGAGCAATTTCAAAATCAGAAAATCCCTGACCATTTAGAACTAGGAACAGCATCTGTTGCCCCATATACAGGAACTTGGGATGAAAAAAAACTAAAACACTTATTGAGAAGGGCCTTATTTGGTTATACAAAAGCTGATTTAGATTTTTTTAAAACCAAATCAATGAGTGATGCTGTGGATTATATTATGGATATTCCTACAACACAACCACTCCCTCCTGTCAATGCATACAATAACCCACGAGAGACAGATCCTAATATTCCCGCAGGCTCTACTTGGGTCAATGGGCCTGATGATGTTAATTTTATTAGACAAAGAAGAGATTCAATATATTCTTGGCATATGAAGTTAATCATCAATCCTGACAGGCATATAAGGGAAAAAATGACACTTTTCTTGCACAATCATTTTGCGACTGAAACAGAAGAGATTCCCTCTCCTATTATTGCTTACAATCACCATAAACTATTAAGAGAAAATGCTTTAGGAAATTTCAAGGACCTAATTAAAAAAATTACTATTGATACTTCAATGTTGTTTTATTTAAATGGCTATGTTAATACTAAAACAGCACCTGATGAAAATTATGCTAGAGAATTAATGGAGTTGTTCACTCTTGGCAAATCGGCTGAAACTCAATATACTGAAGATGATGTTAAGGCTGCAGCAAAGGTTCTTACAGGATGGAGCATTGACATTAATACATTGGGTTCTTTTTTCAACCCCCAAAAACATGATACAGGTTCAAAAACATTCTCATCATTTTACAACAACAAAGTAATAAATGGGCAAACTGGTGTTAATGGCGCTAACGAAACAGATGAACTCATCAATATGATTTTCACCAAAGAAGACATTATTGCAAGGTTTATTGTTAGAAAATTATACCGATATTTTGTCTATTATGTTATTGATTCAAGCATAGAAACCAATGTTATTATTCCTTTAGCTAATTTATTCAAACAAAATTGGGAATTAAAACCTGTGGTTACGGCATTATTAAAAAGTGAACATTTTTACGACGATAGAAACATCGGTTGTATGATTAAAAACCCTGTAGATGTGATGTCTTCATTTTGCAAATACTTTAATGCGTCTATTCCAAATTCAACAATAGAACAAGAGTACAGTTCATATTACACGTTATGGGGTGCAATTGCGCTTACTGGTATGAATGTTGGAAATCCACCAAATGTTTCAGGATGGCCTGCCTATTATCAAACGCCGCAATTTCATCAACTGTGGCTCAACTCAGATACACTTCCTAAACGTATTTTATACACGGTTGCAACGATAGCCAATGGTATTGACATAAGAGGCGGTGGTAAAATTACTGCCGATGTAATTGCATTTGCAAAACAATTCCCCAATCCTGAAAATCCTGATGCCTTAATTCAAGACACCATCAATTTACTGTATGCCATGGACTTATCAACAGAAAGTAAAAACAAATTAAAAGAAAGTACCTTACTATTTGGTTTGACTGAGAATTTTTATTGGACCAATGCTTGGAACGACCACATTGCCAATCCAATGGATAATGATAAGAAAAACATAGTCGTTTACGGACTAACTATGATGTTAAAATATTTACTAGACCTTGCTGAAAATCAATTGGCTTAAAATAAACGAAACATGAAAAGAAAAGAATTTTTAAAAAAAGCAGCTCTTGCAGGTGTAATGCCTTTTGTAATTGACGGTCTAAGTTTTAAAACACATGCCGCAACTCCAATGTTGAAAGCTATAGCAAAAGCTTCTGCACAAAATGGAAGAGTGTTTGTATTAATACAACTAAATGGTGGTAATGATGGTTTAAACACGGTTATTCCTACTGACCAATACTCTAATCTCAGTTCACTCAGAAGCAACGTATTGATTCCTGAATCCAAAGTTTTAAAACTGAATGGAATTAATGGCACCGGTTTACATCCTTCCCTTTCTGGACTTCAAACAATGTTCAATGAGGGGAAATTAAATATTGTTCAATCTGTCGGGTATCCTAATCCTAATTTTTCACATTTTAGATCAACCGATATTTGGCATACAGCAAGTGACAGCAATCAATTCCTTACATCAGGTTGGGCAGGTCGTTACAACCAACACTTACACCCTGATTTTCCAGAAAATTATCCTAACACCGAAAGTCCCGACCCATTAGCTATTTCAATAGGTTACACAGTTTCAACTATGTTAATGGGGCAAACTACTAATACGGGGATGGCTATTTCTGACCCAAAATCTTTTTATGAATTAGTGTCAGGAACAGTAGATCCAGCACCAAATACGCCTATGGGACATGAGTTAACGTATGTAAGACTAATTTTACAACAGACTCAAAGTTATAACACCACTGTTAAAAATGCTGCTTTAAATGCTACAAACAAAGCAACTTATCCTAATAATAATTTAGCAAATCAATTGAAGATAGTTGCTAATCTAATTGCGGGTGGATTGACAACCCCAATTTACACAGTTAGTTTGGGCGGATTTGACACACATGCCAATCAAGTTGCTACTTCTGGAGGCAATGAAACGGGAGCGCATGCCAATTTATTAAAAACACTTTCAGATTCTATTTCAGCGTTTCAAAAAGATTGTGAATTATTGGGTGTTGCCGACCGTGTTGCAGGTATGACATACAGTGAATTTGGAAGACGTATTAAAAGTAATGACAGCAATGGTACAGACCATGGAGCGGCAGCACCTTTAATTGTTTTTGGAACTCAAGTTAACCCTACGGTATTGGGAAACAACCCTCAAATACCTAGCAATGTTACTGTTAATGACAATATACCAATGCAATATGACTTTAGACAAGTATATGCCAGTGTTTTACAAGATTGGTTTCAAACCAACGCCTCTGTTGTTCAACAAGATGTTCTATTAAAATCTTTTAACACGATTGCTATTTTCAAGCAACAAGTAAATGTTAAAGACAAACACAAAATCAGTAAACTTCAATTGTCGCAAAACTATCCTAACCCATTTAAATCAAAAACAACAATTGATTTTTATTCCCCGGGAGGTCATGTGGAGCTAAAACTATACAACCATCAAGGTCAATTGCTATTAACTTTAGTTGATGAATACAAAGAAGAAGGTTTACATCATTTTCATATAGATGGTGAAGGTTTGGCCAATGGAAATTATTATTATCAATTGGTTACACCTATCGGTCAGTTGAGTAAAACTATGATTAAATTATAGTCACTACTGAAAATCTGTCTTTATTTGAAATAGGTATTTTTAAATTTTAAGGTCAAAATGGCTTAATAATTGACATTTTTTCAGTGTTTTATTGTGTGGGTTAATATTTGAGAATTATTAATCAAAAAAGTATGAACATTAATAAATTCACAATAAAAGCCCAAGAGTGCATTCAATCTGCACAACAATTGGCATTTGAAAATAATAATCCTACCATTGAAAATGCTCACATATTAAAGGGCATTTTAGAAAATGACGATGAAATCTGTTCCTATCTTTTCAGTAAAGTTGGGGCCAATTTAAACCGTGTTAAAATAGCAAACGATGCCATTTTAAAAGGATACCCTAAAGTAAGTGGAGCTCCCAATCAAACACTTTCTAATTCCAGTTCGAATACATTAATGTATGCTGAGAAGATGATGAAAGAAATGGGAGATGAATATGTATCTGTTGAACATCTCATATTATCGTTAATAAACAATAATGACAATGTTGGCAACCTAATGAAAGATGCAGGCATCAAATTGAGTGATGCTAAAAAAGCAATTTTAGAACTTAAGGGAGACAGTAAAGTAAGTTCGCAAGGTGGTGGAGAGCAATACAATGCTTTAAAAAAATATGGATTAAATCTTAACCAAATGGCTTCTCAAGGCAAACTTGACCCTGTCATTGGACGCGATGAAGAAATCAGAAGAGTCCTTCAAATTTTAAGTCGTAGAACCAAAAATAATCCTGTATTGATAGGCGAACCTGGAGTAGGTAAAACAGCAATTGCTGAGGGATTGGCAAGAAGAATCGTTCAAGGAGATGTACCTGAAAATTTAAAAACCAAAACTATTTATAGTTTGGATATGGGTGCATTAATAGCGGGTGCAAAATACAAAGGGGAATTTGAGGAGCGATTAAAAGCAGTTGTAAACGAAGTAATTAAAAGCAATGGTGAAATTATTTTATTTATAGATGAAATACACACCTTAGTTGGCGCTGGAAAAAGTGAAGGCGCAATGGATGCAGCTAATATTTTAAAACCTGCATTGGCAAGAGGAGAACTTAAATCGATAGGTGCAACTACGCTTGCTGAGTATCAAAAATACATTGAAAATGACAAAGCATTAGAAAGACGTTTTCAAAAAGTAATGGTCGAAGAACCTGATATTCAAGATGCCATTTCGATTTTACGTGGATTGAAAGAGAGATATGAAGTCCATCACAAAGTAAGAATAAAGGACGAAGCCATTATCAATGCTGTTGAATTGTCGGCCCGATATATCAGTGACCGTTTTTTACCCGACAAAGCTATTGACTTGTTGGATGAAGCGGCCTCAAAACTCAGAATTGAAATAGATTCATTGCCTGAGGAATTGGACGAAATGAACAGAAAAATAATGCAATTAGAGATTGAGAGAGAAGCCATTAAAAAAGAAAATGATACTGACAAGTTAGAAAAACTCAACATAGAATTAGCCAATTTGAATGAAAACCGTTCGACTTTGAATGCCCGTTGGAAAAGAGAAAAAGAGGTTGTTGAATCGATTCAAACAGCAAAAGGACAGATTGAACAATTCAAATATGAAGCAGACCAAGCGGAAAGAAATGGAGATTTTGGTAAAGTAGCTGAGTTGAGATATGGAAAAATTAAGGAAGCAGAGAACCAAGTAATTGAATTACAATCAAAGTTAGCCGATATACAAAGCGACAAACCTATGGTAAAAGAAGAGGTTGACGCTGAGGATATTGCAGAAGTGGTGAGTAAGTGGACTGGTATTCCGGTGAACAGAATGTTACAAAGTGAACGAGAAAAACTGATTCATTTGGAAGCCGAATTACACCAAAGGGTTGTTGGACAAGATGAAGCAATTGCTGCCATTTCAGATGCGGTTAGAAGAAGTAGAGCTGGATTACAAGACCCAAAAAGACCTATAGGATCATTTATATTTTTAGGAACAACAGGGGTAGGTAAAACAGAATTAGCCAAAGCATTGGCATCCTTTTTATTCAATGACGACAATGCCATGGTTAGAATAGACATGAGTGAATACCAAGAAAAACACACTGTAAGTCGATTGATTGGTGCACCTCCAGGATATGTGGGTTATGATGAAGGCGGACAATTAACCGAGGCTGTTAGAAGAAGACCATACTCTGTAGTGTTGTTAGATGAGATAGAGAAAGCGCATCCAGATGTGTTTAATATTTTGCTTCAAGTGTTAGATGATGGCAGATTAACGGATAACAAAGGACGTACAGCCAATTTCAGAAATACAATAGTGATTATGACAAGTAACATCGGTTCTCATATTATTCAGGAAAACTTTGAATTAATTAACGATGACAACAAACTTGATGTGATGGCTAAAACCAAAAGTGAAGTTTATCAAGCATTAAAGAATACGATTCGACCAGAGTTTTTGAATAGAATAGATGAAGTCATTATGTTTGAGCCTTTAAGTAGAGAACACATCCATGAAATCGTTAAAATTCAAATGAATTCAATAACCAAACAACTTAAAGAGAGTGGTTTCGAGATAGAAATAACCGAAGAAGCTATTGATTGGTTGGCTCAATTGGGATATGACCCACAATTTGGGGCGCGTCCAATGAAGCGAGTACTTCAAAAAAGAGTATTAAATGAATTGTCTAAGAAAATTTTGATGAATGAAATCAAGAAAGAGGACGTAATTGTTGTAGATGCAATTGAGAATCAGATTATTTTCAGAAATAAACTTTAGTCTAAGGTTCTAAACTGATGTTTTCATCCCCATCCTCGTAATTCATATAAGTGATAATAAACTGAAGCATTTCATCGGTAGTGCGCATACTAGCACCACCGTTTTCAAGTCTTTCGGCAATCTTTTGAGGTGGTTTATTGGGATTATTGGGATTGGCTGAGGTATTATCAAAAGAGGCATTTACAATAATTCTACTGCCTTTAGGAATTTTAACAGGCTTTTTAAATGTGTAGAAATATTGCCATTGAAAGCGCCATTTAGGAATTTCAATTAAGGGAATTGTGTCACCATTAGGTTTAACTGCAAAAGCTTTAAATGACTTACCAATGAGGTGCATGTGTGGGTTAATCGTTAGTACAGAAATGGAATTATAAATGGTAATTTCGCTAACATGATTGCTTATTTTATTGGGAGGTACAACCAAAGGTGGAACTATAGGAGACACACCATTTGTCCCCAACATCAGCTCATAAGTGTTTCTTTTGATGGGTTTATCGGTGAAATACAAATACAATTTAGAGCTATCGGTTAGTCTTTTAGAGGAAGGTCCATAGTGAATATCATTGCCTACGAAAGCCCCATTTTTTTTGAGCACAAACCCTCCTATTCCATCTGGATATTTAACACCAAAAGAACCTGGAAGATAGTTTACCGCAGAATGAATTCTCTCAGGAGTTGTTTGGTCGTTGTTCAACAATTTAAGTTGAGCAAATTCATTTATAAAATCAGGAGATTCAATAGAAGCAACTCTATTTCCATCAAAAGGATTGGTTAAATCATTAAAACCCAAATAATGACCATTGAAATGATGGACAACCTTTTTTTGTCCAGGAATAAATTCTACTGCTTTTACAATTCTTTCTTTATCAATTTGATAAGGAATTTTAACAGTTAAAAATTGGTCTAACTGATTGGGCAATATATCAATTGGCGGTAATGCAATAACCATATCCGGTTTACCTAAAACTGATTGATACACTGGAAAATTAGGTGTTTTTAAACCCGAAGTATCTCCTGCTTTAGCTCCAGATTTATACCAATCTTGAATGAGTTGTATGTCATTTTCCGACAGAACGCGTTCATTGATAAAGTGAGAATACTTAGGATTTGCAGGCCATGGTGGCATATATCTAGATTGGGTAACAAATGCTACCATTTTCGCTCTTTTTTTTACATCGTTAAAAGTAATTAACGAAAAAGGTGCACCACCATTAGGATTATGACAAGGTGTACAATTTTGATGAATAATGGGTGCTATATCTTTAGAAAACGTAATGTCGTTGCATGAAAAAAAGACACTACTTAGGCTCAATAAAACACCCGAAAGCTTTGGTTTGGACATCCTTAATAGGTTCATTTTTCATCAGCGAATTTAAGGCATTTGACAAATAATCTATATATATTTTTGATTGAATGACTCCCAATTCAGTAAATCGGTCGTCCAACAAACCGCTGTAAACGATTTTTTTATTCTGAGCAACTACAACTTGTGGGGTTACTTCAGGTTTAAAGGTATTGTAAATTTCTAATTGTGAATCAATAATAATTTGAGAGGATTTAATTGAGTCGGAATTAAGGAAAGACAGGCGACTTTCCATATTTTGATCATCATAAAAAATATAATAAAATTTAACAAGAGGAAACTGTTTTTGGTAAAAAGAGAATCGTCCAACTAATCGGTTACAAAGCGGACACTCTGTATTTAGGAAAAAGTAAACTGAAGTTGAATCAGACCATTCAAACGGCTGACTATTAGCCAATTTAGTTTCAGGCTTATGGCATGACAATAGCAAAAAAACCAATAAAAGATAAAAAAAAGATTTAGGCATTAAACTATTTCACATTAACTTCGTCAAAAGTAAAGATTGAGAAACAAAGAAACAATTTCGGACAATGATTTATTCAAAGAATTTGTGGATAGCGGCAAAGCAAACCATCTATTCAATGAAATTATTAACCGATTTAAGTATAAAATTTATCACCAAGCCAGAAGGATTGTTCTTATCCATCAGGATGCAGATGAAGTTTGTCAATTGGTTTTTATTAAGTTATGGAAACATGCAGATAGTTTTAAATTTCAAAGTCAGTTAAGCAGCTTTATCTATAGAATAACCTACAATGAATCAATCAGTTTACTAAAAAGGAATCAAAAGCATTACAATATTGATGATTATTTGGACAAAGATGGGCATTATCAATCAATGGTTACACAAGGAGAAACAATTTCTTCCGATGAAATTTTAAAAAATCTGATTTCAGCGACTTTAACATTGCCAGAAAAACAAAGGCTTGTATTCAATTACCGCTACTTTGATGAATTGAGTTACAAAGAAATAAGTGACATAACAGGAACAAGTGAAAGCGCTTTAAAAGCAAGTTATCATTTTGCAGTAGAAAAAATAAAGAAAATAATCAATCCCGATTAAACTTTTACTAAACGAATGAGTCAAAATATAAACAACATGAAAGAAAACAAACCAATATTACAATATGAATTTAATACCCCACCGGAGTATTTCAATCAGTTGAATGATGTAATTTTAAATCGCTTAGAAACCGAAAAGAATAACACGGGTAAACTATTTAAAATTAGATTAATACAATGGTCGGTTGCAGCCTCTGTTGTTTTAATGATTGGAGTTGCTTTTTATGGCTACAACACTCAAAATACAGCACCATTGGTAAGCATTAACAACATAGAAACTAGTGAAATAGAATCCTATTTAGAAACGAATGAAATAAGCGAAGAAGACCTGATAGAATCGCTTGACATCTCGGAGCTTTCATTAAACGAAGAAATACAATATAACGAAATTTTAGAAGATGTTGAAGACGATTTACTTTATCAATACGAATAATTAACAGACAAAATGAACATACAAAATCAATTTAAAAGAATGGCATTAATGGGCTTAATAATGTTAAGCACTTTGAATTTAATGTCCCAAAAAGGTCAAGGCGCTAAAAAAGAAGACAAAGGCGCCAAGCATGAAAAAATGAAAGTTCTATTTAAGCAGTATCTGAATGATAAGTTAGCATTAACAGAAACTGAGAAAAAAGGATTTTGGCCAATTTTTGATGAATACAAAAAGAAAGAAAAAGAACTAAAAGATTCTTTCAGAAAAAAATACAAACCCAACAGTATTCCGTTTATGGACGACAAGCAAGCGGAAGCCTATCTCAATGATTTTTTTCAATTAAATGAGAATATTAATCAACTTTACAAGGAAACCACAATAAAACTTAAAAAGGTAATTCCAATTAAAAAAGTGGCGATGATTCCACATACAGAAAGGGAATTCAAAAAGGAGCTGTTAAAGAAAATGCGAGAAAAAGGTCAAGCCCCACCTCCACCTGACGAAGAATAAATTCATAAAAAAACCGAGTTATACTCGGTTTTTTTATGAAAAATAATTTTTGGATTTAAAATGTCATTTCAAATGTAACAACAGCGATACGAGGCAGACCAACTCTAATACCTTGAGGTCTTCGGCTAGCTATGTATCTTTCATTGGTCAAGTTTTTAACAGAACCTGTCAATTGAGCGTTTATTTTTTTAATCTTATAATACACATTTGCATCAAAAACTTTAAAAGCTTCAATCATTCCTTCTCTTCCATCATTGCTTGGCTCAATTGAATTTAATTCATCTCCAAATTGTTCACCTGTGAAGGATGCATTCGCTACAAAACCTAATCCCATTGGTAATTCATAATTCAATGATGCTGTATGGAAATACTTAGGTGCATAAGGCGTATAATTGTCTTTAATATTAATTTGTTCAGACCCTGAATTGATAAATCTATCTTTGTTATAAAAAGCTTTAATAAAAGAAAGGTTGTTTTGGAAAAATATTTTCGATTTAGATTTTGACCTTAACATATTTAAGATATTCAACTTGTAAGAAGCTTCAATCCCTTGGTGAATTGTTTGTCCTCCATTGACTAGTCCTGAACCTGTTCCTCCAGATGATTCAGAAACGGGAATAATTTGGTTTTCAAACTGCATGTAAAAGCCTGTTAATTCATAAGTTAGAAATTGTTTGAAAGTCCCCCTTGTTCCAACTTCATAATTCCAGCTTTCTTCAGCATCTAACTGATAAACAACCCCTTGGGCGGTTATTGCATCTTTCAAACGAGGAGGTGCAAACCCTTTATGTACCCCTGCAAATATCGTATTGTTTGGTTTAATATTAAAGTTTAAACCAGCTCCGGGGATTATAGTCATAATAGTGTTTCCGGCAATTAAATTGGTATCAACTATTCTATTTACGTTATTAACTCTAAATGTATTTCTAAGAATATTTCTGTTGTAATCATAATTTTCGAATCGAACACCTGCTGTAAAAATAATTTTAGAAGTCAATGCCAATTGATTGTGAACAAACGCACTTATAGCATTACCAGTTCTAATTTCATCTTCAACCAAATCCCCTGACTTAGCATCGTATTTTTTACCATTTTTTCTTTGTTCAAAAGCTTTTTCTGATAAATATCTAACACCAACTTTTACTTCAGAAGATTTTTTTAAGAACAAATATTCGTGATTCAACTTTGATTCCATTCCAAAAACTTGAAATTGTCTATCCCTGTGTGCATTTTGATTTCTCATATAAATGGCACCATTTTCCACACTTGTATCTCCCCAAATCACACCAGTTTGATTGCTTGTTGATTTAGAGGAACTAAAGTCCTGACGTTGCCAATTCCTAGTGGTTGTGTATGCGTATACATTCGATTGTAAGGAAGTTTTCTTGCTAAATTTATAAAGATGGGTTAAGCTTGAAGAGTATCTTCTAATTTTCAGCAAATCGGCTGGTGCCATAAGCGTAAAATCCTGATTACCTTGATTAAACATGGTTTGAGTTAAGCCAATGTAAGTTGAATTAGAAGTCTCATCATAAATTCCTAACTTATAAATCAAATCAGCCTTTTTGTTAAGTTTTAAGAATAGTTTAGTATTAAAATCAGTTATTCCAAAGCTAACATAACCCAATTGATCGGCACGTTTACGCATTATTGAGGTATTTAGACCAACATTGTTATTAATTTTGGCACTGTGGTTTATAAGCAAATTAGCCAATGCGCCACTACCTGCTGAAATTTTTACCTTTAATTCATTTTTATCAGGCATTCCTGAGGTAAGATAATTTACAACACCTCCTATTGTTTGGGGGCCATAGATAATTTGACCACTTCCTTTCATTACTTCCAAGCCAGACATTCTATCAATCACAGGAGAGTAATACAATTCAGGTTCGCCATAGGGATTAAGAGATACAAGAATTCCATCTTCAAGCACCAAAACACCACGACTTCTATCAGGGTCTAAACCTCTTATTCCAATATTTATTCTCATACCTACACCCTCTTCATCCACGACATGTACACCCGAAAATTTTCTAAACATTTCATTTGCTGAAAGTGGGGCAATTAATTTAATGTCATTTTTTGACAAGGACCCTGTAGATCCAGGGATGTTTCCAATGATACTATTGGGTTTACTTTTCTTAAAAATAATAGAACCTAGTTCATAGGTTGAGTCATTAATTGTAGTTTGAGTTTGAGAATAAATAGATTGACTAAATACAAAAAGAAAGAGAAAGCAAATTAAACGTTGCATTATTTAGATTGATTATAAATTATGGTGCAACATTAAAACTTTTTTTCGAAGTTTTCAAACTTTATTTAGATTTAGTCTAAATAAATGATAAATATCAGTTTTAATAAAAAAAATTATACTGAGTACTTGATTTTAAGATAATTATAAAATTCTTCTTGGGAGCGAATTGATGGAACTTTAGTTGGTTTATAGTCGTTAATTTGGTAAGTGTCTATTATTCTAGCCTTAGTATTGTCACTTTGTTGAATATCAAAGAGCGCTCTAATATCATTTTTGATATTTGTATCTATAACGGGGAATGTAACTTCGACTCTGTTGTCAATATTACGGGTCATTAAATCCGCAGAACCCATATAAATTTTTTCTTTACCCCCATTTCCAAAAATATAAATTCGAGCATGTTCCAAAAATTTATCGACTATACTTATTGCTGAGATAGGATTTTTGACTGAAGAAAAGTCAGGATTAAGACAACAGATACCTCGTATAATTAAATCAACTTTTACACCTGCTCGTGAAGCTTCATATAATTTATCAATCATTTGCTCATCAACCAAACTATTCATCTTGAACTTGATATAGGCAGGATTTCCTGACTTTTTATGAGCAATTTCATTGTCTATCATTTCAATAAATTTACTACGCATATTGATCGGAGAGACAATTAGTTGATTAAACTTATATTTTTCTGGTTTAAAATCTTGAATAAATGCAAACACTTTGTTTATCTCAGCAGTCAATTTTTTATTAGATGTTAAGATTGAGTGGTCACAATAAATTTTGGCAGTGTCACCATTGTAATTTCCTGTCCCCATGTGGGCATAAAAATTACTTACTTTATTTTCTTTTCTTTCTATTATACATAGCTTGGTATGCACTTTGTAACCAGAAATACCATAGATAACTGTTGCCCCTTCTTCTTTTAATTTATTGCTCCAAAATATATTATGTTCCTCATCAAAACGGGCTTTAATCTCCATTAAAACAATTACTTTTTTGCCATTTTTAACAGCATTTATAAGTGCATTTACCACATTCGAATTTTCTGCAACTCGGTATAATGTAATTTTTATTGTCGTTACATTGGGGTCAATTGCAGCTTCCCTCAACAATCGGACAACATAGGCAAAGGGTTGATAAGGATGGCTTAACAAAATGTCTTTTGTTTTAATTACATCAAAAATAGAACGGGCATTGTCAAGGTCTTTTATATAAAGTGGTTCAACGGGTTTATATTTTAAGTTCAACTTTTTTATACTTGGAAAACTTATAAAATCCCTAAAATTGTGATAACGTTGTCCTGGAATTAACTCTTCAGATTTGATTTTTAATTTTTGATTAATAAATTTTAGCAAATCATTGGGCATTTCATTGTCATAAATCAATCTAACCGGCTCCCCTTTCTTACGAAGTTTTAGTGAGTTTTTCATATAATCCACTATATCAACTGATAAGTCACTTTCAATATCAATTTCTGCATCTCGGGTCAATTTAATTGTATAAGCCTCAAATTGATCGTATTCAAAACTCGAAAAAATAACATCTAAATTTGCTCTAATTACATCGTCAATAAACATCACATAAGTAGTTCCACCCTCCTCTTTTAATAAATAAAAACGTTTTTTCAACTTAGTGGGCAATGGAATTAATGCAAATTTTTTAGCTTTTGTCAACTTATTGCTCAGTTTACACGCCAAATAAATAGTATTGTCTCTTAAAAAAGGAAAACTTCTTTTAACATCTAGTATTAGAGGGAAAATTGTATTTATGATTTCCTCTTTAAAATATTTCCTTACTTCTAGTAATTGTTGAGAATTCAATCTCTTTTCATCAATAAAATAAACTTTTTTTCCTTTTAACTCATCAATAATATCTTCATAAATTTTATTGAATTTAGCTTGTTGAATTATTACTTTATTATGGATATCAATCAGTAAGTCTTGAATTTGTTTTTTATTAATTGGCTGTTCTTTAGTGCTTTTAACTTGTAATAATCTTTTGTTTGTTGCTACTCTAACCCTAAAAAATTCGTCAAGATTTGAAGAAAAAATCCCCAAAAATTTTAACCGTTCCAAAAGTGGGACATTTTTATCATTAGCTTCTTGTAGCACTCTGTCATTAAAAGACAACCAACTTAACTCTCTATTTATTAATTTAACTTTCTTTGCCATTATATCAATTTAATTTTAATACGATGGGTAAATGATCACTATAACCATTTTCCCATTTTGTTCCTTCGTAATTTCTAAAAGGGACTGAATATCCTTTTTTTGTTCGCTTTAACAACCAATCTGGTTTAAACACACTCACAATTTTTGATTTTTCGTTAATCAAATATTTTTTTATCAATGAATTACTTACAATAAATTGGTCCAACTTCTCCCACTTTCCTTGGTAGTTATAAGACCCTAGTTCTTTGTTTGAATTCCACATTAGGTTATAAAGATTAGTTTCTTGTTTAGAATTAAGCGAATGTGCATTTAAAGATTTAGACAAAGAAATATCCCAAGGCTGATCATTAAAATCACCCATTACAATCCAATGTTTATCAACACCAATACCTTTCATCCATTTTGAACAAACCTCTGCAACTTGAATTCTTTTTTCTTGCGAAACCACAGCGCCTCCTCGTCTGGAAGGGAAATGAGCTAGCATAAAATTTATAGTATCGAGGTTATCTAACGACTTACATTGCACATACAACAAGTCACGTGTTTTGTCATTTGGCTGACTATTAAAATAGACGGAAATAGGTTTAGAATTTAAAACAACCCATTTTTTTTTATTGTAGGCAAAACCAACATCAATACCTCGTTCATCAGGTGAATCAAAGTGGACTATATTATAATCGTTTAAAGGCGATACAGTTTTAAACAAATCTTCCAAAACATGTCTATTTTCAATTTCACAAAAACCTAAAAAGTCAGGTAATTCTTTCGATTGAGATTTGATAACACGAGCTATATTGTTTATTTTCGATTGATATTTAAAAGTATTCCAATTCAATTTTCCTGAGGGTGTAAAATCATCGTCATTTTTAGACAAATCATTCAATGTATCGAACAAATTTTCTACATTATACCACATCAATGAAACGGCATTGTTTTTCTTTTTGGTTTGATAATCAAAACTTAAGCACGTCCAAAGCAAAATAGAAACACAACCAATCACCCATATTCTTTTCAACATTCAACTGCAAATTAAGGAAATTTTTAATAAAAGAATATGAATTTAACATGAAAATTACAATAATCTTTCAACATCTGACTTGTTAGTAATCTTTTTAGAGTACAAGCAAAAAAGAAGTAAATTTGCAGTCCAATTTTAAAAAATGACACTAATAAAATCAATCTCAGGCTTTAGAGGAACAATAGGCGGTAAAACAGGTGACAACCTGACCCCCATCGATGTTGTTAAATTTGCTTCGGCCTATGCTTGGTGGGTAAAAACTGAACTAAATGGGACAACTATAATCTTAGGTAGAGATGCGCGTGTATCAGGTCCTATTATTTCTGACTTAGTTTCTTCTACAATCCTTGCTATGGGCTTAAATGTTATTGACTTAGGCTTATCTACTACCCCAACTGTGGAAATGGCTGTAATGTTAGAAAAAGCAGATGGTGGTATTATTTTAACAGCTAGTCACAATCCTAAACAATGGAATGCACTTAAACTATTAAATAATAAAGGTGAGTTTATTTCGGCAAATGAAGCTGAAAAAGTACTTGCAATTGTTGAAGAAGAACCTTTTGTGTTTGCTGAAATTAATGCTTTGGGTAAATATTCAAAAAACAATCTATATTTAGAAAAACATATTGATGAAATTCTTAAACTGCCTTTAGTGGATGTTGCTGCTATAAAAGAGAAAAATTATAAAATAGCTGTAGATGCTGTAAATTCCTCAGGCGGTATAGCTGTTCCAATGCTACTTAGAAAATTGGGAGTTGAAAATATCATAGAAATCAATTGTGAACCTACTGGTTTGTTCGCTCATAATCCAGAACCACTTCCTGAACATTTATCTCAATTATCAACTTTGGTTAAAACCGAAAAATGTCATTTAGGCATCAGTGTTGACCCCGATGTTGACCGTTTGGCTTTTGTATGCGAAGATGGTGAAATGTTTGGTGAAGAATATACTTTAGTTGCGGTTGCTGACTATGTGTTAAGAAACACAACAAATGGAAATACCGTTTCGAATCTTTCATCAACAAGAGCACTTAAAGATATTACTGAAAAATTGGGTGGAAAATATACGGCTAGTGCAGTTGGTGAAGTGAATGTAGTAACTGTGATGAAAGAAACCAATGCTGTTATAGGAGGTGAAGGAAATGGTGGCATTATCTATCCAGACCTTCATTATGGAAGAGATGCTTTAGTTGGTATTGCCTTATTTTTGACTCATTTAGCTAAACTTAATAAAACTTGTAAGGCTTTAAAAATTTCATACCCTAGTTACATCATTTCAAAAAACAAGGTTGAGTTGAGCGATTCTATTAATGCAGATGATGTGTTAGAGAAAATAAAAGACAAGTACAGTAAGTTTCCTATCAATACAGAAGATGGCGTAAAAATTGATTTTGATGAAGAGTGGATTCACTTGCGTAAATCAAACACAGAGCCAATTATCCGAATTTATGCAGAAAGCAAATCGGAAACAACCGCACGCAACTTAACGACAAAAATTATTAAAGATATTGGTGAAATCGCCAAAAGTTAGTTGAGAATTCTATTGTCAATAATTCCAATAGAATTTCAATTAATTTAAATTAAGATATTTTAATACCTTTGTCCCTCAAAAAAATTCAAACCAAGTAAATAAATAATATGTCATTGCAATGCGGTATCGTTGGCTTGCCCAATGTTGGAAAATCTACCTTATTTAATTGTTTAAGTAATGCAAAAGCACAAGCTGCTAACTTCCCTTTTTGTACTATAGAACCTAATGTTGGTGTTATTACTGTTCCCGATGAGCGTTTAACAACCCTTACTGAAATTGCTAAACCCCAAAGTATTGTTCCTGCCACTGTAGAAATAGTTGACATTGCTGGATTGGTAAAAGGAGCTAGTAAAGGCGAAGGATTAGGTAATCAATTTTTGGGAAATATTAAAAGCACCAATGCAATCATTCACGTATTAAGATGTTTTGAAAATGACAATATTATACACGTAGATGGTTCTGTCAATCCAATAAGAGATAAAGAAATCATTGACACTGAATTACAGTTGAAAGATTTAGATACCGTTGAAAAATCAATGCTTAAAATTGCTAAACAAGCAAAAGCTGGCGACAAAGAGGCTGTTAAAGTTTTGGATGCATGCGAAAAATACAAATCGCATTTAGAAAAAGGTTTAAACATCCGCACAATGGAAGGATTAACTGAAGAGCAAATTGAATTAACATCTGATTTTAATTTACTGACTTCAAAGCCTGTATTGTATGTATGCAATGTTGATGAAAAAGGATTACCAAACGGAAATGCATGGGTTGATCAAATTAGAGAAATCGCCAAAGGTGAAAATGCCGAGGTATTAGTTATATGTGCTGCTGCAGAGGCGGAGATTGAAGAATTGGAAGATCCAGAAGAGCGTTCAGTATTTTTGGCTGATTTAGGTTTACAGGAAAGTGGTGTTGCTAAATTAATAAAAGCGGCTTATCGTATATTGAACTACATAACCTACTTTACCGTTGGTGAAAAAGAAGTTAGAGCATGGACAATTACCCGTGGAATGAAAGCGCCGCAAGCAGCAGGTGTTATTCACAGTGACTTTGAAAAAGGATTTATTAGAGCTGAGGTGATTCAATATGACGATTACGTGAAATACAAATCAGAGCCAGCGATAAAAGAAGCAGGAAAAATGGGAGTTGAGGGGAAAGAATATGTTGTTCAAGATGGTGATTGTATGCACTTTAGATTTAACGTATAAAATAATCATTTTTTTTTCAAAAAAACTTTGATTTAATCCAATATTAACATTACATTTGCACCACTATTAAAAACAGAAGATTCCGTAGCTCAGTTGGTAGAGCATTACACTTTTAATGTAGTGGTCCTGGGTTCGAGTCCCAGCGGGATCACAAAAACAAAGCCTTCCATTCGGAAGGTTTTTTTGTGCCTTTATTTTTTTTGATTTTTTGTGAAGGAAATTTTGATTTTTTACGAAAATCAGAAACTGAAAAATGATGACTTTAAGTTTTGATTTTAATAGGATTGTAGGATAAACATCCTTTAATTTTCCAAAACCAATCACTTTGAATTTAAACGCAAATCTCCTACTCTAGCGGATTAGATTCCAATATTTTATCTAAAAAATAATCTAAATCATCATCATTTAATTTTGAAAAAATATCATTCCAAAATTTGAAATTATGACCAATCATATCCATATCTAAATTATCGTAAAACTCATTAACAATGTCAATAGTCCAGTCCATTTTAATATTAAAACATAGACCCCTCCAATTGATTTTATCTTCGAAACGTTTTAAGGTTTGCAAATCCCATTTAACAAGTCTAGTGCAATCAAAATTATCGAAAAAAACATCGTATTGATAATATTCACAACCATTAACTATAACAGTTTTTCCTCCACTATCACTCGAATTAACGACGATTTCAATGGATACATCATTGAGTAATATTTTGTCTTGATGTCTGTTAAAAAAATCAATTGAGAAAAAGAGCCTATCATTGAATGCCAAACTATTAAATTCAATTTTATCAATGTATTTTTCTACAAGAGTTTCATTCCAAGGAAAGGATTTATTTATTACCAATTGATACCAATCAAATTTGTCGGCATGTTTTTCTATAAACTCATCAGTCCATGGCAAATAAGTGTTTTTTGACAATTGATACCAGTTAATATTAGAAAACAATTCAACTTCAGACTCCTTAGTTAAAAACAGTTCAAAACCGTGTGAAAATTCTTTTAAAAGATTATTGAGTATATAATCTGCATAATTAGAAGGCGTAAAGTTTAAAATCATCTTCTTAAACTCTTCCGAGAAATATTGATATTGATCGTCATCAAAGACTTTTTGAATCTCTTTATTGAAAATTTTACAGATTTTGGGACTAAGAAAAAGAAAATCATTTTTAAGTAAAGGCTCCCATTGTAAATATGATTTATACTTCAACAGCCTTTCTTCTGTCCACATAAAATAATCTTTATCGTAAATACTAGAGTATTCACTATGCAAAATAAGATCTTTAAACTCATCCACTAAATACTCATCAATGTTCATTTTTGAATTTGAAACAATACTATACCAATACAATATATCCTTATACTTCCTTAGCCTTTCAATTGAAATTGGCCAACAATTACAATAATGAAATAAAAAGTTATAGCTATTCTCTGTAAAGAATTTTTCATATTTTTCTATGTTCATGTTGATAGAGCGAATATAATATTAATAAAATTGGGAAAAAACTGCTTTTAAAAATAGGTTGCCTAAAAATACATAAAAAAACCCCTCATTTTGGAGGGGCTTTTCTTACTAAATTAAACCAACCGTTTTATTAATTGCTTTTATTGCAATTTTTCATAAGTAGTTTCTTGATTTTCCTTTGAAGACTAACAGGGATATTTACAAATTGCGGTTTAATACAATCAAAATCCCTGTTAATACATAATATTACTTTGCCTCTAACAGACAACAGGTCGCCTTCCACATTCTTTAATAAAGTTTTGTATAATTCGATGATTTCTCTTAATACTTTTAATGTATATATATTGGAGATTTCGCGACCACTTATTCCATCATAATTCACATCTACTATGTCATACACATTGTCTATCTTGTGGTAATCATACCCGATTTTTGAATTTATAAATGAGCTATACATAATTATTATTATTAAATTTGTAGTACAAACTAAACGAATTAAAATTAAAAAATCAAGTATTTTGTATTAAATTTATATTACAACTAAGTATTTAAATACTATTATTAATATAAATATCTCATTTTCATACTACTAAAATAATAAATTTTTTGTTATTTATAATAGTTTTAAATAATTTTATATGTACTTTAACTCAATTAATGCCCAAATCAGAGCTTTAACACAATACAAATGGTAATAATATACTCATAAAAACGCCCTTTATACATAAGCATATATACTATATAATCTCCTATTAATTATCCCAAACCTATAATAATACCAATGCTACAAAACAAATACTGGATATAAAAATATTAATGTCAATGAAAATAATAATTTAAATTTAATTTAATAGTGTGACATATATCACAAATCTTTGAAAATTATGATAATATTAAATTTTGTAAAATCCCTATTACACAAACGCAAACTTATGTAAATCAAAAAACCCCTCTTTGTGGAGGGGTTTTTCTTACTAAATTAAACCAACCGATTTATTAATTGCTCATAACGCAATTTTTTATAAGTTGTTTCTTAATTCTACGTTGCATAGCCATAGGAATATTTACAAATTGTGTTTGAACACAATCAAAGCCCCTATTAATACATACAACTATTTTACCTCCAACCGACTTCATCTCCAACTCTATATTTTTTAATAACGTTTTATACAACTCTATGATTTCTCTCAATACTTTTAAAGTATAAATATTAGAAACATCTACGCCACTAATACCATCATAATTCACATCAACAATATCATAAACACTGTCAATTTTGTGGTAATCATACCCGATTTTTGAATTTATAAATGAGCTATACATAATTATTATTATTAAATTTATAGTACAAACCAAACGAATTTAAATTTACAAAACAAGTACTTTGTATTAAATTTGTATTATTTGTGCTATTTTTATTTAATACCTTTACTAAAAGTCACATTTTCAATTAAATAAAATAATATAAATTTTTAATAAAAATACATTGACGAGTATTATTTGTGTCATTTTACTTATTTAACCCTCATTTTATCCTTAAATTTGGGACAAAACTCACTAAAAAAAGTTTAAATGCTACCTTAATTTTAAATTAATGCCCTATAATTTACAAAAATTCACCCAGTTTTTACTATGTTATTTAAGTGAATCCAATTTATGTATTGTAATAGTTCTATAATTGAACCGAAATTAATGCCCTACACTTACTCCACCATCAAAATTGATTCCTTGTTTTTTCAAACTTTTATTAACCAATAATGCAAAAAGTGCTAAGTACACAAAACATAACACCGCAATTACATAGGATTGATGTATTCCTATTATGTCTGACAATTTTCCTTGAATAGGAGGAATAATACCTCCACCCAATATCATCATAATAAGGAAGGCAGAACCCTGTGAAGTGTATTTTCCTAATCCAGCAATGGACAAATTAAATATAGCTGGCCACATAATACTACAAGCCAAACCTCCTGATAAAAAAGCATAAATAGCAATAGTTCCTGTGTTTAACATACCGATAACCATCGCAATAACACCCAAAACCGAAAATATTACCAAAGTTCTTACCGGTTTGTCTTTACTTACAAAAAACGCAATGATTTGTATGACCACACATATAACATAGTAATACAATGTTTCCATATTTTTACCTGTTAGTGTATTTAACACAACTATCAATACAAAGGCAACTAACGGAACAATAATTAATGCAATTACTCTTTTGGATTTGTTCAAATTAAAGGCACTAATAGCTCCTGCCCATCTTCCTATCATCAAACTTCCCCAATACATGGATATATAAGGTGCAATTTCTGAGGATGAAAATCCTCCAAACTCAGGCTTTTTTAACAATTCTCCTAAATTACTGCCAATGGCAACCTCCACTCCTACATATGTAAATATCGCTAACATACCCAAAACTAGTTGCGGATATTGCATAGCTCCCCAGCCCTCTGGTTTTTTTTGTGCCGACAAATAAGCATATAACAACCCAAAAACCACAACCATTAATGCTCCAAACAACCAGTACATTCTCTCCTTTTCTATTGGAAGTCGAATTATTTCTATTTTTTCATTTAATTCCTTGACTTGTATCTCCTGTTTATCAAGCTTTTCTATTATGGAAATTACCTTTGATATAGAAGCTTGTTGTGACATAGAATCGTTGTTTTTTCGCAATAAATTCAAATGCGTCAATGTATCTTTATAACTTTTGATGATTCCTTTTGACACATTAACTTGATTTTCTAATACTGACATCTCCTTCACCTCCTTGCTATTATAACTCGCAAAAACAGGACTAAAAAAAACGATTAACAGTCCAGTCATTACTAATAAAACCTTGAGTGCTTTATTAGCTTTTTCAATAGGTTCTATTGAAATACCTGATGGCACTTTCTTTGAAAAATAAAACAAAACGGCTGCGGCAATAAACAACAACCCTACACATGTGTACATGAGTATAACTTTGTTTAACTCCAATAGTTGTATTTGTTCATCTGTTAGCGATTTTGCTGACCCAAACAAGGCTAATGCAACTATTATTGGTCCAATCGTAGTTCCAAACGAATTAATACCCCCTCCCAAATTGACTCTACTCGCCCCTGTTTTAGGGTCGCCTAATAAAATTGCAAATGGATTTGCCGCTGTTTGTTGTAAAGAAAACCCCAATGCAACAATGAATAAACCGAGCAACATACCAATATAAACATTCGACTGCACTGCAATAATCATCGCCAATGCCCCTAAAGCTGAAAACAATAAACCTATAACAATGCTTTTTTTATAACCCCATTTTCCTACAATGTCTTTCCCATTTGAATTTCCAAATGCAAATAAACCAAGTGCACCCAAATAATAAGCTGTGTAAAAAGCAAAGTCGATCAATTGCGATTGAAATTGGTCGAGCTTAAAATAACTTTTGCAAAAAGGAATAAAGACACTATTGCCTGCTGCAATAAATCCCCAAAAAAAGAAAACGGTTATTAATGTACTTAATGCCCCGTAATTGGTCACTTGCTTATCTGTTCCTAATTGACTCATATTGTTTACTTGTAGCAAGCAAATATATTCAAACTATTCTTTTTTTGAAATTTTATTGCGCTTTTAAATGAATCCTTTTCTATGTATAAGGTTTCAAACTATCTTTGCACAATATAGATTATTAAAAATATGATTATAGTTGCTGACAGTGGAAGTTCAAAATGCGATTGGATTATTTATAAAAACAAGGATGAACAACAGATCATTCAAACCATAGGGTTTAACCCTTGGCACCATTCTGAGGCTTTTATTGAAGAGCATGTTTCTGCTGCATTCAACAATTTTTCAATTAATGAAATTGAATCCGTTTATTTTTATGGTTCAGGAAGTAGCACAGAGGAAAGAAAGCTAATGGTTAAAAATGCCCTTCAAAAGGTATTTACCTCTGCCACCATTTCTGTTTCCCACGATTTGGAGGCTAGCGCTATTGCCACCTGCGGAAGTAAGGAAGGATTGGCTTGTATCCTTGGTACAGGAAGTAATATATGCCATTGGAGTGGAACTTCGATTGTTCAACACGATGCTTTCTTTGGTTTGGGTTATATTTTGGGAGATGAAGGCAGCGGTTGCTCAATGGGGAAACAACTAATTCGTGACTTTTTATATTGTAAAATGCCTGAAGAAATTTCATCACAACTGATAAAATTGGGATTAAATAAAGACGAAATTATTAATAAAGTATATACCCAAAAAGGGGCCAATGTATATTTAGCTTCTTTTACTCATTTCATATTTGAGAATAAAAAACACCCTTATATACAAAACTTAATTCTTCAAAACTTTGATGAATTCATCAAATCTCACGTTTTAACATTTTCAAACCATTTGGAAATACCTTGTAATTTTGTTGGTTCTGTTGCTTATATTTTTCAAGTCGAACTAAAACAAGTAGCTGATAAATACAACGTTAGAGTTGAAACCATCATAAAACAACCCATTGACAATTTATTGAATTACCACTTAAACAATAAATAAACAAAATTACCCATTTCCTTTAATCGATTAATTAGTTCTGTTTAAAGGGTTTATTCCACTAAATTTTTGAAATATCCAAAAAAGGTTATTTTTGCATTTCCTTAATTTTAAATTTATACTAATAATGAAATCATATAAAGTCATTGGAATTATGTCAGGATCGTCTATGGACGGCGTGGATATTGCACTGTGTCATATTAAAGAGGACAATGGTGCTTATAGTTTTACCATAGAACAAGCAGAAACGATAGAATACAACGAGAAATGGAGAGTACGATTATCACAACTTAGAAAAGCAGATTCTTTGGCCTATGCCAAAACCGATGTTTTTTATGGCCATTATTTGGGACAATTGGTCAATGATTTTATCGCTAAACACCAAGTTAAAGTTGATTTAGTTGCTTCTCATGGTCACACTGTTTTCCATTATCCAGAAGCTTTGATAACCCGTCAGGTTGGCGATGGCGCTTCATTGTCTGCAATATGTAATTTACCAGTTGTAACAGATTTCCGAAGTATGGATGTTGCAAAAGGTGGTCAAGGGGCTCCTCTTGTTGCTATAGGTGATGAAATGTTTTTTAGTCAATATGATTACTGCCTAAACCTTGGTGGTTTTGCAAATATTTCTGGAAAAATTGGTCAATACCGCGTCGCATTTGACATTTCTCCTGCCAATATTATCCTTAATAGAACAGCCCGTGACTTGAACTTGGAATACGACAACAATGGTGAAATTGCTGCGCAAGGCTCCATCAACTATTCCATGTTAGAAAATTTAAATAAAATAGATTACTACAATTTACCATTCCCAAAATCATTAAACAGAGATTGGATAAACAGTGAACTATGGCAAATAGTAAAAGATGGAGATAAATTATCCCCTCAAGACAAAATGAAAACCTTTGTAGACCACATTGCTTATCAAATTGCAAATAGCATTGACTATTTAAGTCAAAAACAGTCTGAAGGTAAACGTGTGCTAGTAACAGGTGGTGGTGCTTACAACAAAACATTAATGGAACACATTCAAAGTCACAGTGATGCAACTTTTGAAATCCCAGATAATAAATTGATTGAGTACAAAGAATCTCTAATTTTCGCATTAATGGGAGTTTTAAGAATTCAAAACAAAGCCAATATATATAAAACCTTTACCGGTGCAAAATCTGACAGTATCAGCGGAAGTTTAAACGGAGATTTCTCAGCACTGTTGTCTATTTAATAATTTTTGATTATTTTCGTAGGTGTTAAATAATTTGTTATGAAGTCTGTCTTTTATTTTTTGTTGATTCTCCCCTTGTTTGTTTTTAATTCTTGTAAAAAAGAGGAAAAGAAAAACTTAATTGAAATTGAATACCCACTTTCTTTTTTTGATAAATTTGTAGGAGAAACTCATGGCTTAGATTCATTAATCACTCGTGAATCGTTTGAATTCCCTACCTCTTTGGATGGTGAATTAGCAAAGAAAAACACCAATAAAAGTAAAATTGTATCTGCTCGACTCACCTATATGCGTATTCAAGTTATGGATTATGCTTGGGAAGATTCTACTAAATATTCAAATCTAAAAGACATGTCTTTTCTTTCTATGGATCTTAAAAAAGCTGGTGTTGGTCAGGATTTAGTGGCGAGTAAAAACATCCCTGACCTTCGCACAAGGTTCGTAAACCTCGAATTAAATGACGTTGAACTTAAAGAGTATTTAGCTCAAGAATCTTTTGCGTTTGTTGTAAAATACATCAAAAGAAGAGGAATGCTTCACGACATGCCTTTTGCTATCAATTTGAAATTTAAAATAATAGCCGAAACTCTTTAGTTGCAATCCACATCGGCAATAAAGACCAAAGCTTTATAATTCTCACGTTTTAACAAGTAGTCATACACTTCTAAAACATACTTTTTAATATTGACGCCTTCTTGGGGATTAGTCCCAAATTTAATCAACAAATGGCGGATATACATATTTCTTAGTTTGGATACATGAGGGGTTTCTGGACCTAAAACTCTGTTTCCCAATTGTTGCTTTAACAATTCAGTGTATTTTGCAGCCGCTTCATTCACCAATTGGTTTGACTTATGCTTAAATGTTATCTTGATTAACTTACTGAATGGAGGATAATTAAACTGCTCTCTTTCACTGATTTGTTGATGGTACATTTCCAAATAATTGTAATGCTCAACTGATTTTAATACAGGATGATTGGGCTGTTTTGTTTGAATAATCATTTCGCCTTTTTCTCCATGTCTCCCTGCCCTACCTGCCAATTGTATCAACAGTTGAAAGGTTCTTTCATTCGACCTAAAATCTGGAAAATTAAGAAGTTGATCGGCATTTACGACACTTGTTAATGATACATTTTTGAAATCAAATCCTTTAACTACTATTTGAGTACCAACTAACACATCTATTTTTTGATTCTCAAAATCATTGATGATGGTTTTAAAAGCATGCTTACTACTTGTACTATCTTGGTCGAACCGAATCACATTAAGTTCGGGCAATAATTGCTGCAACTCTTCAGTAATCCTCTCAGTACCATAACCTTCCATCGTTAAAGTATGATTGCCACAAGCCTGACATTTTACTATATTTTCGTGTTGAAATCCACAGTAATGACATCTTAAATTATTGGAATACTTGTAATACGTTAAGGATATATCACAATTTATACATTTACTTACCCATCCACAAGTGGTACATTCAATAATAGGAACAAAACCCTTTCGATTTTGGAATAAAATGGCTTGCTTGTGTTCACTTTTTAATGATTTTAGTTGTGTATAGAGCGTTTCACTGAAAATTCCAGACATTGTTTTTTTCCTAATGTCTTCCTTTACATCCACAATAGTCATTTTTGCTGACAATGAATCTCCGTATCTTTCATCCAATTTTACCAATCCATACTTTCCAACTTGGGTATTGTAATAGGTTTCAACTGATGGTGTTGCTGAACCTAATAGAACCTTTGCTTTTAACTTATGTGCCAATACAACTGCGCAATCTCTGGCTTGATAACGTGGTGATTTTTCCGATTGTTTGTATGTATTCTCATGTTCTTCATCAACAATAATTAGCCCCAATTGATGCATCGGCATAAACAAAGCCGACCTAGCACCCAATAAAACCTTGGCTTTACCTGACTGCACATGTTGCCATATTTCCACTTTCTCGTTAAAACTATATCGACTGTGTGAAACCATCAAAGTATCACCAAAAAAACCTTCAAGTAACTTAATAAACTGATGCGTTAAAGCCAATTCAGGCACTAAAACTAAGACACTATTCCCTTTTTCTAGTTGCTTTTTAATCAACTCAACATACAATAAACTTTTGCCAGACGCTGTAGCACCGTACAACAAAACAGTAGATTTGGACTCAAACTCGGTTTCAATAGCTTGAATAGCCTCTGATTGTTTGGGGGTTAATTGATAAGCATTATTTTGAGCCAAATGATCCCCGTATTGGAATCTATCGACTGCAATTTGCTCTTCGATAATTACTTTTTTAGTTACCAATTGCTTAATTGCAGACGACTTTAATTGGTAAGTGGTAGTTAATTTTGTTTTTAAAGCTTGCCTTTCGTGACTTCCAATTAAGCAAAGCAAAACATCAAATTGACTTTTTTTACTTGCATTTTGCTCAAATTCGTTCATCAAAGCCATTAATTCAGCTTCGCTCAAAGCTTTATTTATCTTTAACAACTTTTCCGTTTTGGGTTTGTATTTTTGACCTAAATCTTCAAAAATAACAAGATAACCACGGTCGTACAAACTTTTAATAACCTTAACAAAAGAAGTTTTAGATTTGAGGGTGGTTTCCAAATCAGCAATTTTAATTTTTTCTTTACCTTCTAGAACCTTTAAAATCTGCACTTCACGTTCATCCAACTCCTCGGGATTGTAATCCAAATCATCCTGAATACATACAAATGTTTCGCTAGCCAACCTTAATCCTGAAGGCAATGCTGCCAACATAATATCTCCCAATCCACACATGTAATAACCCGCCATCCATTCCCAAAAAGCCATTTGCTCTTCGGAAATCAAAGGATTGTCATCAATAATTGAAATTATATTTAAAGCCTCATACTGTTGAGGCGCAACAGTTGTAATAGATTTAATTATTGCAGTATAAACTTTTCTAACCCCAAAAGGCACAAAAACTCTTTTTCCAACTACTGCTAATTCTAAATATTCACTTGGAACACGGTAAGTAAACAATTTCTTTAATGGCAAAGGTAAAACTACCTCTACATAGACTACATCAGATATGAAATCATCCTCAATCAAAGAGACTTAGGATTTAACATTTCATACAAATCACCTTGGTGTAACCCAAAACTATTTTCCAACTCAAACAAAGCATACCCTGTAGTAGGCAATTCAGGACAACCTTTTTTTGAGAGTAGATTAGCCAATTCACTTAACCCCATGTTGTGCCCTACTAAAGCTATAAATGGATACTTAGGGGCATACAAATTAATTATATCTAATATTTGTGATGCACTTGCATGATACAACTCATCTAAGTAAATGATATTGGGCTTTAAATCCAAAAAATCAAAAAATAGTTCAGTTGTTTGTTTTGTTCTATTTGCTGAACTTGATAAAATTAAATCAGGAAATGGATATTTTGAAAAGTAATATTTTTTAACTTTTTGAATATCCAATAAACCTTGTTCACTCAGATTTCTCTCAAAATCAGATTTTATAAAACTTAATTCCTCCGATTTTGAGTGCCTTAGTAAAAGTAATGTTTTCATGCTTTATTTATTCTGTTTTATTATTAATGATTTTAATTCCAATAATTGTCCAACCTAATATCATACTAACACCTGCAAAAGGTGCAACCCAACCCATTTTTTTCAAAAAAAGTAACCCTTCTAGTTCATAAAAAGAAACTAAATACAAGCTCAAGCTAAATAAAACCATGCCAGCTAATACTAAAAAAATTATTTGTTTAGAAATCTCAATTTTGTAATTAGTTTTGTATTGAATAAAAACAATCAGCGCAATAGATTGAATGGCCAAGTAATAATTAGCTTTATTAAAAACCTTCAGCCTATCTTCTGAAAGAATTTTTTCCAACCCATGAGCCCCTAATGCTCCCATAGCAATAGAAAAAGAAAAAAGTATGAAACACAAACCAATTATTTTTTTATCTTGCTTCAATAAAAACATTTCACAAAAATATATGAAAAAACAGATTTTATACATTCTAATTATATTTAGTTTGTTAAATAATTATTGCCTCAAATTACAATCGCAAACTTTTCTTGGATTACAACACAGTAATTATGGCGGAATTCATCAATCTAATTTAAATCCTGCCTCAATTGTTAACAGTAGACATAAAATGCATATTAACGCTTTTACTTTTGGATCAGGTTTTAACAATGACTATTTAAGTTTAAACATGCCATTTTCATTACTCAATTTAATTACGGGTAATGTTCCTGCCCAATTCAAAAACCCAAATGGCAGTGTAAAATTTGATGAAAATTGGCTTAAAGAAAATATAAATGGTAAATCGAAAAACGTAAATTTATACCTACAAACACGAGCACCTGGGTATATGCAACAGATAGGAAAAGGATTTGCATTTGGTTTTCAATACAAAAACACTCTTTCTTTTCAAATAAATGATTTTGCAGAGCCGTTGGCAAGACTAGCAAGACACGGTATTGATAGCAGCAATGGTTCTGTTACTTATAGTGGTCCCAATCAATTCAGCGTTGGGCAAACCTTTGGCGACAATGCCTTTACTGTGAATATAAATGCTTATGGTGAATTTGGAATAACACTTGCCAAAACCATTATTAATAATGAAAATATGGTTATTAAAGCAGGAATTACCCCAAAATTGCTGATGGGTTATGCGACAGGTTATGTCAAAAACAAAGGGGTCTCTTTCAGAGCTACAGGAAGTGATTCTATCATTTTCAATAAAACAGATATTGAATATGGCTATACCGATCCTAGTTATTTTGAGAATATCAATGCGGTAAATTTTGATATTTTAAGAAGTAAACTTCAAGGAACTGGTTTTGGATATGATATTGGTGGAACCTTCGAACTGAAAGCAAAAGAAGATAGCAAAACCCAAAATAAGAAAAATCAATATATCTTTCGTGCCGGTTTAAGTTTGTTGGACGGCGGAAGTATTACTTATAAAAACAATTTAAAAAACACTAGAATTACTAATGGTGCAACCGATAAAGTACTGAAAATTGACACCAATTTTATCAATGCATTCAGCAATGGTCAAGATGAAGGAATAAGATATGCAGACAGTACCCTAAGAACTATTTTTCAAATAGACAGTTTTGACTCTCAAATTGTAACTGCAATGCCAAGTACAATCAATCTTCAATTTGATTACAATATCTTCAAATTTTTCTATGTTGGCGCCAATTGGTCGCAAGATTTAAGAGGCAAAAAAGCCGTTGGCGTTAGAAGAGCTTCCTATTTTATGTTAATTCCAAGAATAGAAACTAAACTATTAGAAATCGCCTTACCTTTTGGATTAATGAATGATTATAGAAACGGAAGAGTCGGTATTTATTGCAGAGTAGGTCCTGTATTTGTTGGTTCTGATAATTTAATCGGTCAGCTTAAAGGTAAAAACATCTATGGTTCTGATTTTTACGTTGGTATAAGTGCGGGAATTACTGGTAAAAAGAAAAAAGACTAATCAATTTAATTATTGTAATAAAATCGTCTAAAAAAAGGGGCATTTTGTAAGAGATGTTTGCTAATTATTTCATGTTTTAACAATATTACATTAGGTTTGCAATTTATTAACCAAATGTCGAATCAAAAACATATCAGCGAATCAATCGCTCAACGTCTAAATAGAATTGCCGAATCAGAAACGATTGCAATGGCAAAACTAGGAAGAGCGCTAGCTGCAGAAGGAAAGCCAATTATTAATTTAAGTTTTGGTGAACCAGATTTTAGAACGCCCGACCACATAAAACAAGCTGCTATTGAGGCTATCAATCAAAATTTCACTTACTACACTCCTGTTGCAGGTATTCCTGATTTAAAAGAAGCTGTAAAACTTAAGTTTAAAAGAGATAATAATTTAGAATATAACACAGACCAAATTGTGGTGAGTACTGGTGCTAAAAATTCAATTATGAATACCGTTTTAGCGTTGGTAAATCCTGGTGACGAAGTTATTATTCCACAGCCATATTGGGTTAGTTACTCTGATATGGTAAATTTAGCTGAAGGGGTTTGTGTATTTATAAATACAAGTATTGACGACCATTACAAAATATCACCTCAACAACTTGAGGACGCAATTACTCCTAAAACTAAGTTATTCATGTTTAGCAGCCCCAATAATCCAAGCGGCATGATTTATAATGAAAGTGAATTAAAGGCATTTGCAGAGGTTTTTGAACGCCATCCTCATGTTTATATTTTAAGTGATGAAATCTATGAACATATAAATTTCAACGAAAGACATTACAGTATCGCCAATTATGGAACTTTAATCAATCGTACAATCACTGTAAATGGCGTTTCTAAAGCTTTTTCAATGACTGGTTGGAGAATTGGATATATCGGAGCGCCCAAAGAAATAGCATTTGCTTGTGAAAAATTACAAAGTCAGTTCACTAGTGGCACAAACTCTATTGCCCAAAAAGCTGCAATTGCTGCATTACTAGGCGATATGCAACCTACCTTCGATATGAGAACTGCTTTTCACAGTCGTCGCGACTTGTGTTATAACTTATTGAAAGATGTTGAAGGCATAAAATTATTAAATCCTGATGGTGCTTTCTATTTATTTCCAGACATCAGTCATTTCATTGGTAAATCTTATAAAAACTATACCATTCATAATTCACAAGACCTATGTATGTATATTCTTAATGAGTTTTATGTAGTTACTGTAGCAGGAAGCGCTTTTGGAAATGACCATTGCATCCGTTTATCGTATGCTACCAATGAAGAAAACTTAACAATAGCCCTTAATAGAATTAAAGAAGCACTTAGTTTACTTAAATAATGAATCCAATTATTGAACAATTTTCTGGTAAAAAAGTATTAATTATAGGTGATGTAATGGTGGATTCCTACATTATGGGTAAGGTTGAACGTGTATCACCTGAAGCCCCTGTGCCTATTGTTAATATTGAATCATTGGACAATCGTTTAGGTGGCGCTGCTAACGTGGCTCTAAATATTCATGCCTTGGGAGCTACTCCTTTGTTGTGCACCGTTATTGGCGATGACAAAGAAGGAATAGAATTTCTAAATATTCTTGATAAGTACCAAATGGGACATCATGGAATATTAAAATCGGCTGATAGAAAAACCACAACTAAAACCAGAGTTTTGGGTAATAAACACCAATTACTTAGGTTAGATAATGAAGTAACACACGACCTTTGTGAACATGACCACATTGCATTATTAAACCTTGTAAACGACATGTTACCAATGTGTGATGTGGTTATATTGCAAGATTACAATAAAGGCGTTTTAACCTCATCCAATATTCCGTTGATAATACAAATGGCGAAAACAGCAGGTAAACCTATTGCTGTTGACCCTAAAAAGAAAAACTTTTTGAGTTACAATGGTGTCACTTTATTTAAACCAAATCTAAAAGAAATTAAAGAAGGCTTAAACAGTGATCACAATTTAAAAGTTAAGTCTAACCTTATTGAAGCTGTAAAGGAATTGAACAAACACCTTAACAATTCAATTACAATGGTTACGCTTTCAGAGGATGGAGTAATGATTACCGACCACCAAAACTTTGATTTTATTCCTGCACATCTCAGAAACATTTCAGATGTAAGTGGTGCTGGAGATACCGTAATCAGTGTTGCCTCCTTATGTTTAGCTTGCAATACTGAAATGCACATTATTGCCGAGTTGTCCAATTTGGCTGGCGGATTAGTTTGTGAAGAAAATGGGGTTGTCCCTATTGACTTAGAAAAACTTAACAAAGAGTTTTCGGCTTTATTCAACAAAGAATCAAACCATTGAACACCAAGAGTAAAATAGAACGTTATATTTATCTTCACCAATCTTTGATATTAAAAATATTGAGATTTCTGATGATTTTAGCTTCTATTTTAATTTCATCAATGATGGTTTACAGATATGGTTTTAACCATTCTGAAGAGAATATCAATACCATTTTATTAGGAACCAGATTTTTCTACCTTATTTTTATCTTGTCTTTTCTCATTCGGTATTCATTGGCATTAGATAAAAGACAACATTTAACTAATAACGCACTAGAAGCAATATTAATACTTTTGGTTATTTACGATGGAATAAGTTACTTTCTATTTGGACACCCTGTATTAGAGAATTTATTAATACGATTAAACGTATCCAATTACCGTGATTTTTATGATTTTTCAATTCAATTTGTACTTCTCATTTTTGTAGCTATTGAATTTGTTAAGTCTATAAATTTAATTTACACATCCAAACTTAAACCTACTACTCTATTTATTTTCTCTTTTATACTTTTAATTCTATTAGGTTCATTTTTATTAATGTTACCCGGATTTAACAATACTGGAAAGCCTTTAAATTATGTCGATGCCTTATTTACAAGTGCTAGTGCAAGTTGTGTTACTGGTTTATCGGTTGAAAATACAGCTCTTTTTTTTAATCTGAAAGGTCAGTTAATTATCTTATTTTTAATTCAACTTGGTGGAATAGGAATTTTAACTTTTGCTTCTTTTTTTGCAAGTTTTATAAAGAAAGGAATTGGTGTAAAACATCAAATTGCAATGAATGAATTATTAGATTCGGAAAATCTATCAGGTAGTTCTTTCTTATTGAAAAGAATCTTAATAATGACTCTCGTTATTGAGTTTATGGGTAGTGTAGGAATTTATGTCCTTTGGGGCGATTACCAATTTCTAAGTGAAGGTGATAAAATATACCACTCTGTATTTCACAGTATTTCTGCTTTTTGTAACGCCGGATTCTCCACACTTGAATTTGGATACGAAACACCTTTGGTAAATGAATTATACATGCTTCATATTTTTACAGGAGTAATAATCATTTTTGGTGGTTTAGGATTTCCTGTTTTAAGAGATTTATTTTCACCCCTCAAACTCAAACAAAGACTAAAAGAACCATGGAAAGACTGGAATTTAAGCACTAAAATTGCCGTTTATACAAGTTTAGTCCTTATCCTCTTTGGAACAGCATCATTCTATTTCCTTCATGTTCAACATTTAAAACATATTAGCTCTCCAATTGGAAAGTTTGCAGCTTCTTTCTTTCAATCTGTAAATACCCGAACTTCTGGTTTTAACACCATTAATATGGCAGAACTGTCAAATCCATTGTTAATGATTTCTATGTTCTTAATGTTTATTGGAGCCTCTTCTGCCTCTACGGGGGGTGGTATCAAAACAAGTACTTTTGTAGTGATGATGATTGCTGTTCTTGGAACAATCAGAGGTAAACGTGAAATGACCCTAGGTAACAGAACTATTGGCATCGAACTTATTTACAAAGCATTTGCAGTAGTCGTTTTCTCTGGTCTGTTTGTGCTAACCACCATGACTGTTATTTCTTTTACAGAACCCACAATCCCGTTAAGCCAAATCGCATACGAATGTGTTTCAGCTTTCGCAACGGTTGGTTTGTCAACTGGCATAACATCGAATTTAAGCGATGCTAGCAAGTTAGTACTTGTAATTTCAATGTTTGTGGGTAGAGTTGGAGCTCTGTCTTTAGCCTTTTCTCTTAGCTCTAAAGCCATACAAGCCGACTACAAGTATGCCAAAACACACTTAATGATAGGCTAAAAACGAGCCGCTACTATAACTGGGATTTTTTCTTTGATTACCGATTTACCTTCCAATGAAAAAGCGGTTATCAAAATAACATACTTTCCAATGGGCGTTTTCTGATTATTGAAATCTGTGCCATCCCAATTCACAAACCCCTCCCTTCCTATTAGTTCGTTGTTTAATAACAGTTTAATATATCGACCCTCTTGGTCATAAATCTGAATTGTTGCCACATAATCTGAATTTGGCAATTGATAATTAATAGACAAATAATCCTCAAAACCATCACTGTCGGGAGAAATCGTCATTTGATTGGTCGAAAAATAACGCCCTGTTTTAGATTCATTATTTTGAATTTGTGAATTTATTCTCCCTGGAGTGGCATTGCCTGACAAATTGGAAGCACTAAACCAATTATTGGAGTTTTGTGTTGCAGATTGATAACTAATTCGCTCTAAACTTATTCCATCTTTATTGGAAATTAAATTCAAATGCCACGATTCGGAATAATACAGACTGTCAATGATTAAGTCTTGTTGATTTACCAACAAAAATCGTCCTTCAGAATCTGGCATTGTCGGAAGCTTACTCATTTGTTTTTTAATACAATTAATTGTTCCGCAAGTATAAAATTGACATATATTATTAGTATCCTCACTCAATAGTAAAAAGGTTTGAGGCGGTAAGATTCTGTTTTCTTTTTCTATAGGTAATACCTTTTCATATTGACCCAATTCATCTATTTCAACTAGAAACAAAGTGCTTATGTCAATAGCATACTCACTTTTATTATACAATTCAATAAAATCCTTTCCCCCACTCCTGGGATTGAATAAAACTTCATTTACTATAACATCACTTTTTTGAGCTACGGAAGGCCACTGCCAATTAATTATTTGCTTGTGAATATTCCCAATACAATCTGCTAATCCTAAAAACTCCAATTGATATTTCATTTTCTTGTCTGGAAAGAAATCAATTTTAATTGTTAATTTATTACTTAATTCATTGTAGCTAATCACTTTAAAATTCAAATTTTGTTGATTGAGCTTTATTATCAAATTGGCAATCGAATTGGTATCAATCCATTCTGACATTGTAAATACAAGGATAGAATCATTGTTAAGTGGAAATAATTGAATAACAGATGGCGCAATAGTATCAAGAGTTAATTCCGTTTTTACAGAATTAACTCCACCGGGTGTCCCTCCCATTAACGAAATACTAGCCATCCAATTTTCTGCACGAAGGCAAATCTTATTGGGGTCTATCATTTCCAAACTATAACCCCCAATTTTTTTCAAATCGTTCCTATACCATTCGTCTGTATAACTTACTTGATGAATCACTTGTCCGGAAGAATCGCTAAGCCAAATCCTATCAGAGGTATTATTTAAACTTGGAATTTGATACAAAACAAGCATGGAGTCAGGTTCTAAAATAAAAAAAGGCAAACGAATAGATTGGGTCGGGTCGTTAATAAAACATTGGTTCAATTGGATAAACTTATTTGAACGGTTATAAATTTCTATGTATTCGCGACTAGGCAATCCTACACTTGGGTCGGGGTCTACCATCATTTCATTAATAATTAAGTCAAAAGCTTGAGGATTCTGTGTTTTATAAATATTGAACTTGTAATTAATCGAATCCAACAAGTTACCCTCTAAATCCGCAATATTTTTAATTCTTAAGTTCAATAATCTATTAAACGGTAAAAGACTATCAAAATAGACTAAAATGGACTTCCCATAATTTAAAATTGTGACATTACCAGCAAATCCATAATTTTCCACCTCATAGTTTGACTTATTTTTCAAAGAAATTGTATCGCAAACTTCCGACAAAAAAATAGAGACTTGTTGTTGATTCAAGCATTTTATTGAATCAATAACAGGAGAAATAGTATCCCAAATAATGGGTCCTGCATACAAATTATCAAAAAAATGTTTGTTAAAAAAAGAAGATGTACTTTGCCTAATTCTAAATCCGATATTGTTTGCCAAATCGAGTGATGAATCATTAACAAAACCTTCAATTTTCAATAAATTGGTCTTAAAATCGAGTCGACTCAGCTGAAAAGAATCTTTGTATTGCTTTAGTATTACTTTACAATTAGAAGTAGAGGCATTTAAAAAACCATTTTCACCATCTATTAATTTAGTTTCAATTCCATTTACAGTTTTAATCAGTGAAATATCATCAGATACACCTCCTAAACGAATGAGGTAATTTGTTTTTGATAAGAGTAAATTGAGCGAATCGGATTTAATAACAAAATCTACATAATTGGTAGAGGATGTATTGAAAAGTAAATTAACATCAATGTGCCATTCATTTATAACTTTTGACTTATTTTGTGAAACAATGTAAAAACTAGAATTTGCCACAATATGATTGCTTTTGAGTCTTTCATTTTCAATTTTGAAAGATGATAAATGCCCTGTCCACAGACCATTTATCAATAAATTCGTGTCTTTAAATTCCTCAACATCTTGAGCATTTGCAAGAATTGTAAAGAATAAAGAATAAAAAATAAAAAAGTATTTAAGTAAAGTTGTAGTCATAAAATATTGTTGATTTTTGCAACAATCCTTTTATAAATTTACAACCAAATTACGATTTAAAAAACATCACATCATTGTGATATCTTTAGGAGATAGAATTTAAAATTCTTTAACTTGTTGTACCACCAAACCTGTTCTTAATTTAGGTTCAATATAAGTTGATTTAGGAGGCATGATTAATAAATCATCTGCCACATCAAAAACCTGCTGAATAGTACAAGGAAACACTGTAAATACTAAATCATATAAACCATCATTGACTCTATTTTCCAATTCTTCTAAACCAATTTGCCCATTGATAAAAGTAAGTTGTTTGTCTGTTTTAGAGTCATTAATATTTAGTATAGATTGAAAAACATCATTTTCAAGAATAGAAACATCCAACGTTTGAACTGAATTTAATTCAGCAACGTCTCCTTTATAACCAAGTCGAAACCATTGCCTGTTGATGTACAAACCAAACTCTTTGTCTTTGTGTGGTTTGAATGGACTTAAAACTTCATCAACAAAAAAATGAACCTTTAATTTATCAATAAACCCATTCGAATCAAATGTATTATTGCATTTATACGCTCTATGAAAACTGTCAATTTTCAGAAATTCAGGAGGAACTATGTAAGCCAAATATCTTCCATTTTGCAAATTATTTTTCTTAAAAAACCCTGCAGAAGCGGCACTTCTATGGTGACCATCAGCAATGTAAAGATTATCTAACAATTCATATTTCTCTTTTATTTGACTAATTTCATTTTCGTTTACGATTCTGTAAACAGAATGTCTTCTTTGTATTTCGTCTTCAAACTCAAAAAACAAATGTGAAGAGTCCTCAAAATGGTGTAAAACATCATTAACAAAATCATTCTGAGGATGGGTCATTAATACAGGTTCTCCTATTACTCCCGAACAGTTTATATGTTCAATTAGCTGTTCTTCTTTTTCTGTAATTGTATTTTCGTGAATCTTAATTCTATTTTGATAATAGTCATCTACACTCACCAATGAAATAACCCCAAGAAATTCATCTCCATTTACCTTATTAAATTGACGGTAAATGTAAAAGGCGTCTTGACTGTCTTTTTCAATGATTTTAGATTGAATCAATTTATCCAATTCAATTTTAGAAATAGGAAAATGTTTGCTAGGGTCTTTTTCCTCATTATAAATTAGATATGGTTTTACAACTCTTAAATAAGAATGTGGGTTGTTGGCAACCATTTCTTTTTGTTTGTCAATATCATCTAAATGAGTATTGGCAGACACGCTTCTTTCATTTCCTTTACTAGGAAACAGTGCTTTGAATGGATAAATCTGTAACAATTATAAATTAAAATGATGTAAAATTTGCTGAACTATTTCTTCGCCTATTCTTTTTTGAGCTTCTTCTGTACTAGCACCAATATGCGGCGACAATGAAACATTTTTCATTTTCAAAATTGCATCGTCAACGGGAGGTTCTTTTTCAAAAACATCAGTACCTGCATAAGCCAAATGTCCGCTTTCTAAAGCAGCAATTAATGCTTTTTCTGAAACAGTTCCGCCTCTTGCACAATTGATAAGTCCTGCTCCTTTTTTCATCATGGCTAACTCATTTTCAGCAATGACATAACCTTGACCACCAGGAATATGCAAACTAACAAAATCAGACTGTTTTAAAACATCTTCTTTTGAAATCGTTTTTACAGATTTTTTAATACTAGGAATCTGCGTATCGGGATGGAATGTAATTTCCACATCGTGTTCAGCAATCATTGGGTCGTATGCCAAGACATTCATTCCTAAACCATAAGCGATTCGGGCCGTTTCTCTTCCAATTCTACCAAATCCAATTAATCCCAAAGTTTTGCCTTTTAACTCAGTTCCCTTTGAAGCTGTTTTTTTAAGTTCATTGAATTGAGACATTCCGTTTTCAGGCATTTCTCTATTGGTAATTTGCAATAAACGACAAATTGAAAACAAGTGAGCAAATACTAATTCAGCAACACTTGTACTACTTGCAGCAGGTGTATTTACCACTGCAACATTGTTTGCCTTAGCACTCACCAAATCTACATTATCAAGTCCAACTCCTGCTCTGCCTACCAATTTCAAATTGGGAATACCCGCTTCAATGATTGAAGCTGTTACTTTAGTCGCACTTCTAACCAAAAGAACATCAAACTCACTGATACGTGATGCCAATTCCTCTTGCGATATTTTATTGGTTTCAACAAAAAAACCCTTGCTTTCTAATAAAATTTTGGCCGACTGATCGATACCATCATTTGCTAATATTCTCATTGATTTATGAATTAAATGTTCTCATTACGTTAACCAAAGCTTCAACACTTTCCAAAGGAAGAGCGTTGTACATACTAGCTCTGTAACCACCTACAGAACGGTGACCAACAATACCTGAAATACCGGCAGCTTTCCAAGCGGCGTTAAATTTCTCTTCCAAAGAAGTATCGTTTAACAAGAAACAAACATTCATTTTTGAACGATCCTCAACAGCAACAGTACCTACAAATAAAGGATTTTGGTCTATTTCACTGTAAAGTAAATTTGCTCTTTCTTCTGCTCTTCTTTGCATTTCAGCAACACCGCCTACTTTTTTAACCCATTTTAGGTTTTGCAACATTGCAAAAATCGGAAATACTGGTGGCGTATTGAACATGGTTTCTGATTTAATGTGAACCGCATAATTCATCATACTTGGAATTTGACGGGTCACTTTTCCTAAAATATCTTTTTTAACAATCACAACTGTTACACCTGCAGGTCCCATGTTTTTTTGAGCACCAGCATATATTAATCCAAATTTAGATACATCGACAGGACGACTCAATATGTCTGAACTCATGTCACACACCATCGTAACTGGACTATCCGGGAAAGATTGCATTTGTGAACCATATATGGTATTGTTACTGGTGCAGTGAAAATAATCTGCATCCGTTGGAATAACGTAATTTTTAGGTATGTAGTTGTAGTTTGCATCCTCTGAGCTAGCTACGACTTCAACATTGCCGAATAATTTGGCTTCTTTTACTGCATTTGCAGCCCAAACTCCTGTTTTTAAATAAGCACCTTTGTTTTCTAATAAGTTGTAAGCAACCATTAAGAATTGCATACTTGCACCGCCACCCAAAAACAAAATTTCATATCCTTCAGGAATATTCATTAACTCTTTAATTGTAGCTTGTGTTTCCTCAACTACACGAACAAACTCTTTGCCTCTGTGAGAAACCTCGAGTAGTGATAATCCAGTGCCTGAAAAATTTTGAATTCCTTCTACACACGCTTGAATTGCTTCTTGCGGAAGAATAGATGGACCTGCCGAAAAATTATGTACTTTTGTCATTTAAAAAATATTTTTTTGCAAAAATAATCTAATATTGAAAAGTATAACAATGAAAGTTAAGAACAATTTATTATTAATGTCATTTTTAGTAGCATTTTCTGTATTAAATGCCCAAGAGTCTCAAAATCAGTCAGATTCTACTCCAAAACCCCGTTTTAGAGACCGCTTAACCTTTAATATGGGTGGTGGATTAATGTTAGGTACGTTTACGAACATCAATCTTATACCTCAAATAGGGTACAGAATTAAACCCAATTTGATTGCTGGTGTTGGTGCAAACCTTCAATATATAAGAGACAATCGATTTTTTCCAAGTCAAGAATTTTTGGTATATGGTGGCAATTCTTTTGTTAGATACATTGTCAATGATCAGCTTTTTTTACAAACCGAATATCAGAAATTATTTTCTACCATAGGCAATGGCGATTATGTAATGGCTGGCGGAGGTTTTACGCCAAGTCGTTATTTTAGCATTTCTGCTTTTTATCTCCTTTTATACCCTACCCCTAATATTTATGGTCAACCATTTGTTGTTAGAGGAAGTTTCTTTTTTTAAAAACACAACCCATGCTTAATCTTACCCAAGACCCCAAAATTTGCATCAAAAATCCTAAGGATTTTAAACTTAATAATTTAGATACCAATTACAAAGCTGGATTTTATTCTGAATCTGAATTGAAAGATTTTTTAAACTCTTATTCTGAAAAAATTGCAGGGTTACAAGAAAAATTATATGCGCAGGATAAGTATTCTGTATTATTGGTTTTACAAGCCATTGATGCCGCTGGCAAAGACAGTTGTATTAAACATGTATTTACTGGTGTTAATCCACAAGGTGTTCATGTTGTTAATTTTAAACAACCTAGTAAAGAAGAGCTCGACCACGATTATATGTGGCGTATTTACAAGAATTTACCCGAAAGAGGCCTAATTGGGGTCTTTAATCGCTCACATTACGAAGAAGTGTTAGTCACCAAAGTTCATCCCGAGTATCTTTTAAATCAAAATATTCCAAATGTCGAATCAATTAATGATATTAATGATGATTTTTGGGAAAACAGATACAACACCATCAATCAATTTGAAAAACATTTACACGACAATGGAACCATGATTATTAAAGTGTTTTTGAATTTAAGTAAAGACGAACAAAAGCAAAGATTTATTGACAGGATTAAAACTCCCAAGAAAAACTGGAAATTCAGCTATGCTGATTTAAAGGAGAGAAAAAGATGGGATGATTATCAAATTGCATTTGAACAGATGATTAAAAATACATCTACAGACTATGCCCCTTGGCATGTAGTGCCTTCTGACAATCAATGGATAAGCAGAGCAATTGTGAGTGAAATACTTTTAGAAAAGTTAGAAAGTTTAAATCTGAAATATCCCAAACTAAACGATGAAGAAATGAATTTGTTAAAGCAAGGTTTGCAAGAACTTGAATCGGAATAGTGCTTATTTCACTGTTTTAAAATTACGGTATTCCCCAATTCGCCAACCAGATATTTTTTCAATCCAATAAAGAATTCTTTTCTTTAAACTCATTTTCTTTCTTTTTATGTCAAAATCAAAGGTCCAATTTTTTTTGGAAATGCGGTCAAACATAATTTGTGGATGAATTCCCTCAAATCTTTTAAGTGAATCAATGCTTGAAAAATCAAACTCTAATTCATCCTTGTACTCTTTTTCCAAAAAATCATCAGAATGCCACAACTTTCTGGCTTGTTTTAATTTTTCTAATTGCAGTTTGGGGTGTTTTACCCAACCATAATGGTACACACTTGCTTGAGTTTGAGCCACAGATAACTTTTGATTGTTATGCTTTCTAAACCCTTGGGCATCTTTGTATGAAAAAATTTCAGGTTTGTTTTTGATGATTCTAACTTCCCTTTTGTACCATGCTCTACTGTCGGCTAAGTAATCGTATGTCCCATAAAAATGGTTGTAGTTAAAAAGTAAACCATCAATATTGTCATCACTTTTATACAGTTGCATCATTTGCCTAAGATGAACATAATCTTTTTCGTGTAAACATTCATCAGCTTGAATGTAAATACACCAATTGGCATTTGGATTAACAGCCTTTAAAGCTTTATTGGTTTCATCTGCCAACACCCTTCCTCCTTCTCTTAAGCTATCATCCCAAACGGTTTCAATGATTTTTATTTTATCAGAGTCTATCGTTTTGATGTATTCCAATGTTGAATCTTCACTTTTACCAACAGCCACTATTACTTCATCGCACAAAGGCAATATTGACAAAATAGCCTCATTGATGGGATAATCCGCTTTAACAACGTTTCGGGCAATCGTAAATCCTGATACAAACATTACTGCAAATTAAGTCAGATTATTGGTATTTTCGTTTGACAGTTTTAAGAATAGACAACATGTCGGTTTTCCACTTGGCAAAATGATTAAAACGGCTCGACATGAATTCAATTAATTGGATATCAGTTGGCGTTTTTTTGAATTTTTCAATGTATGACTTTTCAATCATTTCCATGTAAATTTTAAAATCAAGCAAACATTCAAACCAGTTTCTGTAAATAGCATAATTGGTGTTTGTTTTCCCAATAGCATACGTTTTCCTATTGCGGGGAAATCTCATGCCACATAAGTTAAAATGAGTAGTAGATAACCAACTGTAGTGATAGTCGTTACCACTTTCTTCAATTTTTATTGCCACAAATAAATGCGCACGATTTCCTATAAACTCTTTGGCAACTTTAAACAATGTATCTGTTGAAGGGACCCTGTTTAAACTTACAAAATCGATTAAGTTACTATCTCTCGATGTTTCAATACAATTCAGCGAAAAGTTGTTTGACTTTACCCAGTGGAATTGAAAGACCAAAATCAATAATATGATAGCTTTTAGATTAATCAAATTAATAACAAAGATATTTTAACCCTTACTATGTTTATTAACAATTTATTGTCAGCCTTTTTTATTCCAATAATTTCAATAATTTTGTAATTCATTTATGTTTTGTAAAAAATTTGTCATTATCTCCCTTTTATTACTTAATGGTTTGCTTTCTAATCATTTATTTTCACAAAATTTTACGATATCGGGTTTTGTGACAAATCAACAAACAGGAGATATAATAGTGGGTGCTTACGTGTTTTGTCCACAAATTGGTGTAGGTGCCATAACAAATAATTACGGCTATTATGCTTTAAATATTCCTTACGGCACAAAAAATATCATGTATGTCCATGAAGATTACCAAGGTATTATTGACACACTAATCATTAACAGAAACCAAACGATTAATAAATCTTTAATCCTTTTAGATGAAGAAACAACTCAAATTGACCCTTTTGACAATCCTAATACAGATATTGAAGAGATAGACGATGAAAATGACACCTTCAAGGTAAAAAGAATTTTTATAAAAAACTCTCAAAACATCAATGATTTAATACAAAAAGTTTTAGAAACCAATTTCAAAACAATAGACCGAACAGAAAACGGTTTTATCAATATTTCTGGTCAACAAATCAATAGTATGCCCTCTTTGGGTGGGGAAATTGACGTGACTCGCTCTGTAAAATTTTTACCCGGTGTAATGCCTGGGACGGAACTCAACAATGGAATGTACATCCGTGGAGGTAGTCAAGACCAAAATTTGGTGTTAATGGATGGCGTTCCGGTCTATAATATGAACCACTTGTATGGTTTTTATTCTATTTTCAATTCTGAAACAGTGAACAGTATTAATGTTACCAAAAGTGGCTTTTCTGCCAAAAATGGCGGACGTTTATCTGGAATTACCGATGTAGTTACCAAAGAAGGAAATACAGACAGAGTCAGAGGAATTTACTTAAATAGTTTGGTGGCTTTGACACTCGATGTTTATGGACCATTGAGTAAAGATGGAAGAACAACTTTTGCTATTTCTGGTAAGCGTTCACATTGGGATTTATTTACAAGAAGTGTTTCGGGTGATTCAAATAAATTATGGTTCACTTTTTATGATTTTAACACTAAAGTTAGTCATCGTTTTAATGACAGAAGCAAACTAATTGTGAGTTTTTACAGTGGTAGAGACCGATTGTACACCTTAAATCAATCTACCGAGGACAACAATGGAACACGGGTTTACAACCGATTTGACATTGACTTAAGATGGGGAAATTTTATAGGTTCGGTAAAATGGAATAGAACTCACAATCAAAAATTATTTTCAAGTTTATCTTTTAATTACAGTCAATATCAAGCCAGTTTTGGTTTGGGAATAACCTCAATAATAGACAGTTCAATTTTTAGTGATAAAGCTTTATTTCAATACAAATACCGCAATTTCATTAGAGATATTAACCCAAAATGGGACTTTGAATACACATTAGATAAAAAGAATACCATTCATTTTGGTGCTTCAGCTTCAGCAAAGCAATTTTTACCTAGCCGAGATGAAATCAATTATTACTCAAATGATGTGTTAGATAGACAAATTGTAGAAGGTTTTGAAAAAAGTGTCAGAAATTTTGAATTGGCCGCTTATGCTGAAGACCATATCAATATTGACCAAAATTCAAAAATGTCAGTTGGGATGAGATTGGTTAACTATTTTTATAATTCAACGGTGTTTATAATGCCTGAACCTCGCTTGTCTTATAACAAAAAAATTCAGAATAAATATTCAATAAAAGCCAGTTATTCTATGATGCATCAACCATTGCACATGATGGCAAACAATTTAAATTCTGTATTTACCGACCGTTGGTTACCTGCTACCGACCGAATTAAACCACAAAGGTCACAACAAATTTCTTTGGGTATTGCACAAGCCTTTACAAACAATGTAGAATTAACTATTGATGGCTATTATAAATGGTTAGACAGGGTTTTGGAAACCAAGGAAGGTTTGAGCTCAACTGGCACTGTAGCTACAGCAAAAAACTGGGAAGATGAAGTCATTTTGGGAACAGGCTGGTGCTATGGTTTTGAAGGAATGTTACACAAAAGAAAAGGAAATACAAGCGGTTGGATTGGCTATAATTTATCATGGGCCAAAAGAAACACTCCGGGTGTTAACAATGGAAATGACTACTACTTCCAATTTGACAGACGCCATTATATAAACATTGTACTTCAACACCGCATTGATGATTATTATAAATTTAACATCAATATGGTATTCTCTACAGGGAATGTTCAATCTATTCCAACGGGTAAATACATTGGAAGTAATGGAAACATTATTTATGAGTATACCGAAAGAAACAACTACCGATTGCCATACACTCTTCGTTTTGATGTAGGTTTAGATAAAATTAAATCTGACGATATTTTTAACGAATCTGGATTTAGATTCTCTATTTATAATATTATGGCTAGAAACAATCCTGTGTTTATCTACATTGACAATCAGGATGTAACCCAACCGGTGGCCAAACAACGAAGCTACTTAATGTTTATCCCGGGCTTAACTTATTATATCAAATTTTAAAATGAAAACAACTTATTTCAATACAACTTTATTCGTATTAATTTCCTTATTCATGGTCTCTTGTGATAAAGAAGTAGAGCTTGATTTGCCTCCTTACAAATCAAAAATTGTGTTAATTGGTGAATTTAACAATTTTGAAACCATGGCTGTCAATGTAGGCAGAAGCATTCCGGTATTAACGCCTGTTGACACAACTGGATTTGCCTTAGAAAATGTTACTATCAAATTTTATGAAGGAACAATGTTGTTGGGTAATGGTAGTTTTTTCAACAATCAATATGTTTATAATTGGAAGCCTGAAGCTGGAAAAACTTATATTATTGAAGCTTCTCATCCCGATTTTACTTCAGTAAAAGCTACTGTCAAAATGCCAAATGCTGTTGCATTTTCAAGTTCTTATAAAGATTCAATAGGTGTCGATCCTGAAGGATTAAACATTGGAGAAATAACATTGAATATCAATGACAATAGAGCTGAAAAAAACTATTACCAATTGCTTATTAGATATTACAATGCTTCAATAAATGAATGGTTCCCTTTCGATTTTTCTTCTAATGATATTGTTTTCCTTAATAATGAAAAATACGACGATGGCAGTTATTTGTTTGGTGACAATACTTTCAATGGCACTCTAAAAACAATCAAACTAAACGTGCCCTTTGGTTTGGCTTTAGGAAGTCCTAAATTTGAAATTTCTCTAAAAAGTATTGATGCTGTTTATTATGAATATATCCAAAAAACCAACAGAGACGATCAAAACCTAAACCAAGCTTTTATTAATCCTGTTATACTTAACTCTAATGTTGAAAACGGTTTGGGTTTTGTTGCAGGAGTTTTAAACCGTAGAGATACTATCAGATAAATGTCATTTTTTTTCGATTACATACTAAATTTAACAAAATTTCATTTTACTAGCGCATGAAATTTATCTTGACTCTTTTTGTTTTCTTAAATTATTTTCAAATAATGGCCCAAGTGGGCGGCAAAGGCACCTATTCTTTTTTAAATGTTCCTGTTTCTGCTAGAACTTTAGCTTTAGGAAGTAATTTTCTTTCTTCTGACTATAATAACGATCCAAGTTTAGCTTGGAATAATCCATCGATTTTAAATTCCAAAATGCACCAACATGTTTCTGTTTCTTATCACAACTATGTTGCAGACATTAACTCTGGATTTTTTACTTACGCTAGACATTTCAAAAACAAAGGCACCTTTAGTGTAGGTGTCAATTATTTGAGTATGGGCAAATTTGATGGTTACGACCCTGCAGGTATTTCTACAGGCACTTTTACTGCAAACGACCAATGTTTCTATTTGGCTTATGGCAATCAACATAAAAAATGGAGTTATGGAGCCTCTTTAAAATACATCTATTCCATTTATGAAAGTTTTGTAAGTAGTGGGGTTTCTACCGACCTCTCAGGAAGTTATAGGGATACATTAAATAATCTATCCGTTACTTTATTCGCAAGAAATTTGGGCTATCAAGTTATTCCATACAGCAATACAGATCGAGATTTATTGAAATCTGAATTAGCTATCTCTATTTCCAAAAAATTAGAACATTTGCCCTTTACCTATCACATTGTTTTGCATAATTTACAATCCCCTGACTTTAGATATAATATTGAAAACACAGGTGTTAAAAATGAATTTGGCGAAAACAAAGTACAAACCATGACAATGGGTGACAATATTTTGAGACATTTTATTTTGGGTGGTGAACTTAATTTTTCTAAACACTTTGTATTCCGCTTTGGTTACGACCACATGAAAAGAAGAGAATTAACCCAAGAACAACGGAAAGGCACAAGCGGTTTTGGTTGGGGATTAGGAATTAAAATTAAGAAGTTCCACTTTTCTTATGGTAGTTCAACATTCTTCCCCGGAATTAATGCCAATCAATTTAGTTTAATGACCAATTTGTCTGAATTTTAAGCTATGAAATGGTAAAATCAAAATTCATATTATTCTTAATTTTATTCATTTTTATAGCTGATGCGTGCAAAAGGCCAAGTAAATTAGACAATGTTGTAGAAGATTTTGATGTTGATGAACTAAGGTCTAAAATAGAACTTGAACTAAAAACAATTCCTACCCAATTCAAATTTAAAGATACATTGATTGACTTTTATAGTCAAAATGAGTTTTATCCATTGTGGTTAGAAAAAATCAATGATTCTTTGTTTAGAGATACTTTAAATAAAATTGCTGAAGATTTGGTTTATGATGGCTTATTGAAAAAACATTACCATTTTCAAGAAGCACTTAAGCTAATTGACAGTTTTCAATCTAAGAAAACGCCCTACGAAACTTTAGCCAAAATAGAAATTGCCATCAGCTCTTCTCTTATACAACTATGGCACGACAAAGTATTGGGCAGAACAAATCCTCAATTAATCTTTGGCAACAAGTACACACTTCCCTACCCTAATCATCCTACATTTAATTTAATGAGTGCTTTGGATACTTTTAATGGGTTGAATACTGTGTTAAACTATGTCCCAAATGATTACAATTATATCAACTTAAAAAATTTAATTAAAACCCAATTTGCAAATATTTCTGGGGTTGAAACGCGAATAAACCCGAAAGGTATAGGTAAAATTTCTTTAGGCGACTCTTCCCCAATTATACCCTCATTATTTAAAAGATTAAAAGAGTTGGAGTTCCTTTCGGATACCCTTCAACAAGGGAATGACAGTTTAAAATACACTCAAACGCTCAAAAATGCAGTGGTAGAATTTCAAAAACACATCAACATTAGTGATGACGGCGTAATAGGATTAACAACCATTAAAGCACTCAACTTTTCAAGAAATGAGAAACTTGATGAAATAAGGGCCAATTTAGAACGAATAAGGTGGAAAGGTCAAAAGCCAAAACCTCCATATATTGAAATTAATTTGCCTGAGTTTATGTTGTATATGCAAGACACTGCTGAGTTAAACGGCATGAAAATCTGCATTGGAAAAGGGAAAGAGAAAAATTACGAACAAAAAAAGATGGCATTTGAATTAAGCGGTCGCTATATGGATAAGCCGCTCAATCATGAAACACCACAGATATATTCAAATGTAGAATGGGTTATATTAAATCCAACTTGGACTGTTCCCTCTAGTATTGTAGGGCGCGAAATGTATAATCAAATCATTAGAGACCCCGGATATTTGGTTCGCAACAACTACCAAGTTTATTCCAATGATAAATTAATAGACCCCTATTCAATCAATTGGCGCAAATATAAACCCGGGAATATTCCTTTTAAAATTAGACAAAGTGCAGGTGATGACAATGCATTAGGTAAAATTAAGTTTACTTTCAAAAACGATTTCAGCATTTACATGCACGACACCCCACTCAAAAGTAAGTTTAATCAGAATAACAGAGCTGTGAGTCACGGATGTGTAAGGTTAGAAAAACCAACTGAATTGGCAGAGTTTTTACTAAAATACAACAAGAAAAACACAAGTGATGATTTTTTAATCATGATAGGACAATCACCCAAAGACAGCTTAAGAGCAATAGAATGGGAGAAAGACAGTTTAAAAAATGATAAAATCATCAAAAAAACACACTCAATAAGGGTTGAAAATAGACCAATTGTATGGTTCAACTACCGAACCATCATTTTTGAAAATGGGAAGGCTAGATATTTATTTGATTTATACGATAAAAACAGATTGGTTGTTGATGAAATGAATAAATAAAAAAGGTGTTATAGCTAATTATTCATAATTACAACCCGCATTTAACCATTGAATGAATGGGTTTATTAATACAGGTTCAAATTTAAAAAACTCATTGTCAGCAGTTTAATTTAAAAAATTTTAATAATTGTGATAAAGCGATTATTATTGTAGTCATATGTCAAACAAAGAATCTTGGGGCTCGCGTGTTGGATTAATACTTGCAATGGCAGGAAATGCGGTGGGCTTAGGTAACTTTTTACGTTTTCCTGTTCAGGCCATTCAAAATGGTGGAGGTGCATTTATTATTCCTTATTTGGTTTGTTTTTTATTAATGGGTTTGCCTTTGTTATATGTTGAATGGGCAATGGGTCGTTTTGGGGGTAAAAGTAATAACCACTCCACCCCATTTATTCTTGACAGCATGGACAAAAAAAGACTTTGGAAATACATTGGTGTATTCGGCATTTTCACCAATATCGCTGTTGCCGCCTATTATTGTTATTTAGAAAGTTGGACATTGAGTTATGTATGGCATTCAATTAAAGGAAGTTTTGTAGGAAAAGACCAAATAGAAGTAGCCCAGTTCTTTGGAAACTATATTTCATTAACTACGATAGAACCTATCATTTTTTGGGTAATTTGTTTATTATTTAACACATGGATATTAAGCAAAGGCCTAAGTGGTGGTGTTGAGAAAACCGCCAAAATTGGAATGCCTTTATTGATTTTATTTGGTGTTATTTTGGCTATTAAAGGTATAACACTTCAAGGTGGTGAGAATGGGGCAATCAATGACGGAACAGTTGGTTTAAATTACTTGTGGACTCCAGATTTTTCATCCATTTGGAATTTCAAAGTATGGTTAGCCGCTGCAGGTCAAATATTCTTCACACTCTCTTTAGGGATGGGAAGTATTCACTGTTATGCCTCTTATATCAATGAGCGCGATGACATTGCATTAAATTCTCAATCGGCAGGTTGGATGAATGAATTTGTTGAAGTGGTTTTGGGTAGCTCCATTTTAATTCCAATAGCAATCGGCTATTTAGGAATTGACCAAGTTGTAGAAATGACAAAAACAGGCGGATTAGGATTAGGATTTAAAACATTGCCATACTTATTCCAACAATGGGGACCCGTATTAAGTGTTCTTGCAGGTGTAATGTGGTTTGGGTTACTATTTTTTGCCGGCATTACCTCTTCATTGGCAATGGGAACTCCGTGGATGGGTTTCTTAAAAGATGAGTTTGGTTGGAGCAGAACAAAAGCTGCTTGGTCGTTTGGTCTTGTTGTTTTTATATTAGGACTTCCCACTGTTTTATTTTTCAACCAAGGTGTTTTTGATGAATACGATTATTGGGCAGGAACTGTTTCTCTTGTTGTTTTTGCATTAATAGAAATCATTTTATTTTCATGGATTTTCGGTATTGACAAAGGATGGAGAGAAATAAATTTAGGATCTGATATTAAAGTCCCTTTGGCATATAAATTTATCATTAAATACATCACTCCTGTTATATTATCTGTCGTGTTTTTTGGTTCATTGCCTACCATTTGGAATGTTATTAATCACACTGAAGTAAAAACAGAAATTGCTTATGCGAATAATCCAAGCTCTCTATTGACTGAAATTGAGCAAATTAAACAAGATAAACTTCAACTTATTCCTGATTCAATCATAGAATTTGGTCAAGAAATAATGAATAATAAATCACTTACAAAAGACCAAAAAGCTGATATCTTTGCTGTTAGAAATAAGCGCTCAACTTTTGAAAAATACAGTTCAGCAGATTTCAACAAACCCGCATTCATAAACGAACAAGAAAAAATAATGAAATTCAAAAACATCTCACGACCATTTTTAATTGTTGTTTTTGCCTTAATTACCTTTATGGTTCACCTTGCAAACAAAAAAAGAAAATTAAAAGCCTCAAATTCTTAATATTAATACATAAATACAATGAACTCAAGCGCCCTTGCAATGATGATTACCGCTATAGGAACTGTTTCCTTTATGACTATTTATTACTTTATTAAAGTATTAAGAACTCCCGTTAAAAATCCCGAAAAGGATAGTTACTCTGAAACCAATTAATTCAAAATGAAAGATTCCCTAAATCAAGTTACCGTAGGTCAATTTAAAACCAGTTTAATTCTCTCTGAAATTATTATTACAGCAATTGTTCTGTATGGTTTCTTTTTAATCTTTAACAGGTTCAACAAAAAGAATACTGAATTCAAGAAAAAATCAAACTAATTTTTAGCTGCTTTTTTCTTTTTCTTTCTGCTTCTGAGTGAAATACTGTTAAACTCCTTGGTATAAACAACCCCTACACCAGACGTAGTAATTGGATTGTTCAACGACGTTGTATTCACTTGGTTAAAGTTTGAACGTGTATATGCTTTAACCTTAATATTACCCTTTTTCGTTACCTTATACTCGAAATTCAAATTAGGTCTGTTGGTTAGGTTACTAAAACTACCATCGAAACTTAGTCTGTCCTTGATAAATTTGCTACTTAAAATCACTCCATATTCGGCAGGTAAGGTCAGTGTTCCATTTTTATAAATAAAATTCACATTCCAATTGGGGTCTATTTTATTCAACCAATTGCTCAATTGTGCTGAAAGCAAATCACTTCCCGCAGTTGACAAAGCTTGCGAACCTGCATTAGAAATACCAATTGAATTTTCGGCAAATGTAGGTGGTAAAAATTGTTTCATAATTAACAAACTAAAGACCTGACGACTTACTTCATCTTTGTCTGATTTTATTCTGCTAATAACGGACTGTAGGGCGACATAATCGTCTTGTATTTCGTATTGTAATTTTGGGAAATTTAATCCAAAACTGATTTCAGGCGTGAATAAATTTCCTTTAAGGTACAACTCACTTTCTGCTGTTACCAAACGATTTGAATTAGAAGTATTGGTTGACAATGAATTATTCAAAGTCAATGCAATTTGCAGCGGATTAGGATTGGCTCGCTCTGAGTGAAATGCAACAAGGTCTAATTTTGCATCGAGTGGGTCGCCATACCACGTAATTGTTCCACCCGGACGAATAAAAAATGGTTTATTGTATAAATCAAATGCAGTAAATAAATACTTTCCTTGAGCTACCTTATAGGTTCCAAACATGTAAAAATCACCTGTTTTGTTCATCTCCATTCGGATGTTACCATTTCCATTTCCTGTAATTTTATCTCCTAATGTTTCATCAAATATAATTTCCACATTGGCATCTGTATTGGCTTCAATATCAATTATTAACGAGTTCAATGGAAAATCATCTTTCTTTCTTTCAAAACGTTTTTTTGGAGTTTTAAAATGGACATAGTTGGGCAAATCTGAAGCATCGCCTTCATTGATTGGTAAATAAAAAGCAGTATTAGGCATTGTTTTACCACTTATTTTAATGTCCAATTGATTAAATGGTCCTGTTAATGAAGCATTTCCCGACATATAACCTTGACCATAAAAAAGGGAATTGTCTTTTGAATTGGTATTTAAAACCTGAAAATTATCTAAGTCTTTTAAAAACAAATTGAGCTTAAAGTCTGACAAATGTTGATGGGTTATTGAACCACTTACTTTTCCCTTTCCTCCTTTTCTATCTTGAATAGGAAACTCAGGTATCACAAATTTGTTGTTCTCTATTAATATTTGAGCATTAAAAGCTATAGGGACATTTAAATAATCAACCAAAACTTGTGTATTGTTCAATAATACATGTCCATTTAACTGAGGTTCACTGAATTTTCCCGAAATCAACAAACTGTCTTTAATCATTAATGTACCTTTAAATTGACTCAAAATACCTTTCATAAAGGGTTCAAAAACTTTTAAATTGGTTTCTGGCAAATGTGCGTGTAGCTTCAAATTGTTTTTATCACTAAAATAATCTACATCCCCCTCAATCCTCAAATCATTAAGCAAACCCTCTTTTACTTTTATTTGCAAATGTTGTGGTTCACGCAATCCCCTGTTTTCTGTTAATACTAATAAATTCCCGAAAGTATCACTTGCGTATGAGAAATTATTTATTGTTAAATCGGAATAATAAATCGGCAATTTCTCTTTTTTCTGATAAGTAATAAATCCATTGGTAACACCTCCAAACTTCTCAATATCAGGGTCTTTAACAAAATTATTGATTATATCTAAATTGAAATTCTCAAGTGATAAATTCATTGCATTGAAACTTTTTTCACCGTAAGAACCTCTCATTTCCAATGCTTCATCTAAACTTGTAATTTTAAATTTTTGAAGATAAAAACCCGATTGTACAAAATAAGCCTGACTTGTTTCATGTAACGACCATAGTTTTTTATTAATCTTTAAATCTGATTTTATAAGAGAAAGTTGAATAGAATCTTTATAAAAATTAAAAAATCCATTCGAATTTAAATCAATTTTCCAAGTGGTGTCTTTTGCTGAAATATCAAAGTCAATTATGTTGTCATATATATTCGATACCAATTGAATGTCTTTGATAGCAACAATATTTTCATTTAAAACACCTTTACAATCTACTTTAACATTCAATTTTTCATTTTCGTTTTTAAGTGCATTCAATGAAATTTGATTGAGTTTAATATCCTTATAGAAAACCTCCCTGTTTTGAGTCACCAACTTTAGTTCATTCTTTCTGGAATGGTAATACCCCGAAATATTAAAAGGTTGCATACTGAAATCAGGCCAATACAAAGCTGTAATTTGATTAGGCTTTTTAATGTCGAATGAAAAATCAATATCCTCATTTGGCGACTTTTGTTGTGGCGATTTTATATAGGCGGGTAATAGCAAGTGAGCAAACTCCATTAATGAAATATCTAATTCCGAAAGTTTATAATCTCCTACAATATGTAAATCAAACAAATCGGAAAGACAATGTATTTCTCGTTTCCCCAAAATCTCATCCGACGTTAGTAACAATTCTGGAATATCAACTTGCACGTTATTCCTCAAAATACTTACATTTTGGGCTACAATTTTTCCTTGTGCATTGTCGATATTTCGACCAGTGAAGTCAAAATCAAAATCTCCTTTTATAATTTGATTAACGGAATCTAACCCAATAGAGGCTAAATTAAAATGATTAATTTGCGCTTTAAAGTCTGCTTTCGGAATATTATTTACCGTTTGGAACAAACCATCAAAAACCATGTCTAAATCAGGGTCTTTTACCACAATAGTTCCACTGAAAAAATCCTTCTTTAAATGTCCTTTTGATTCTATGTCAGAAAAAGTGTGACCTTGGTAAACCAACTCATCTATTTTACCATCTAAATTTAAATCAAAAGACTCTGCAGACAAGCCCGTGCCGTTTAATGCCAATTTAAAACTAATATCATCAACAGGTGCAAAGCTTATAAATGATTTCAACTTAAAATGATTGCTGTTCAATTGTCCTGAATAAACGCCTTTGTCTAATCCATCTTTGAACTTAATATTGATATCCGCATCAAAGTCGCCTAACTCTGTTTTAATTTTTCCGTATGCAATAAAATCATTGTAAAATCCAGAGAAATTTCCATTGTAAACGATAGGACCTAATGTTTTAAAATTATCAGGAACATTATTCAAACTAATTTTTTGCAAATCAGAATAATTTGTCTCCAACTCTTGAATGTCAAAATCTAAAATCGTATTGTCAAAATCAGGTAATCCATACAAGGACCAATCCCCCTTGAATTTAGTTGATTCAAAAATTCGCAATTGTGTGTTTTTGCCTTTGAGTTGTCGCAGGGTTCCTGAACCTTCCCCACTTATTTCAATGAGGGTGTTATAACTTTTAATGTTATTGCTAAAATAACTCAAATCACTTGTGTGTATTTTGGCATCCTTCAAACTGCCATACATGGTTACTTCATCGTTAAAGTTGTTATAACTTTTCCAACTCTCAGTTTTCATGATGAAAGAGTTTCCAATGGTACTTTTTTCGGTTTCCAAAAGCAAATCTTCAAGTTCAATTCCCTTCCAATGAATTTTTGTCTTAGCTGAAATGTTCAACACCTCAAAACCACACTTCTCTTTGGTTGACAAATACTTAGTTTGGAAATTCAATGAATCATCTATCAAGTAAAACTGATTAAGTTCGGCATTAATCTCTCTAAAACTAAAATCATTGTAATTGAAATCTAAAAAATCAGGTTTAGGTAAATTCCAATCAAAATAATCAAACCTAGAATTTTCAATTTCCACTTTTTTACTAAAAAAAGTCCACAATATCTTAGGCTTACTTGGATCTCTTGGGGAGTCAAAATAATCAAGGAAGAATTCATAGTTCAAATCTTTTTCCCCTTTGTGTTGACCAAATAAAATTTTAGCCCCAGTCATTCCCAAATAATTCAACTTAACAATGTGCTTGTTTTCATCGTAAGAATGATAGTCAACTTTTAATTTTCTGAAATAAAACAAAGTATCATGGTGCTGGTCCTCAACATAAACATCTTCCAAAACAGCGGTTTTAAAAAAGTCAATATCTACACCACCAATCGATATTTTAGCCCCAATTTCATCGGACATGTAAGTGCAAATTTTTTGGGTAATCCATGTTTGAACGGGCGAACTTCGAAACACAATGTACATCAACCCTACAAAAAAGAGTAAGGTCAATATAAAAAAACGCGCTATTTTCGATATTTTTGCGAGCAACATTGCAAAGTTAAGCAACTATTCGCAATGTCTAATTAACAAAATGACCCAAAAACAAGACAGTCCTTGTATCCTTGCCATTGAATCTTCTTGTGATGATACTGCTATAGCTGTCATTGCTAATAACAAAATACTTGCCAATGTCGTTTCAAGTCAAAAAATTCATGAAATACATGGTGGTGTTATTCCTGAATTAGCGGGTCGTGCTCATTTACAGTTTATTGTTCCTGTGTATAATAAAGCTCTCGAATTGGCTGGAATCACAGCTCAACAATTAGATGCAATAGCCTACACTCAAGGCCCTGGATTAATTGGGTCTTTGCTTGTAGGGGCACAGTTTGCCAAAGGCTTGAGCCTTGGATTAAATATTCCTACTATTACTGTGAATCATTTACAAGCCCATATTTCGGCCCATTACCTTTCTGACACTCCTCCACAATTTCCATTTTTGTGTTTATTGGTCTCAGGAGGACATACTCAAATCGTGTTAATGCACAGCCATTCTAACATCGAAATTATAGGATCAACTATTGATGATGCCGCAGGAGAAGCTTTCGATAAAGCCGCAAAAATGATGTCTATCCCCTATCCCGGCGGACCGCTTATCGACCGTTATGCTGAATTGGGAAATCCGTTGGCTTATACTTTTCCAATTGCCAAACTTGAAGGTTTTAATTACAGTTTTAGTGGATTAAAAACCTCTTTGTTGTACTTTATACAAAAACAAACAAAAATTGACCCTGACTTTGTTACTAATAATCTGAATGATTTGTGTGCTTCCATTAGACATACTATTGTTAAAACACTGATTCAAACATTCGAAAAAGCCATTTCTAAATATCAAATCAAGGAAATAGGAATTGCAGGTGGTGTAAGTGCCAATCGATTATTGCGACAAGAATTGTTAATTTTAGGTCAAAAACACCAATTAAAAGTTCATATTCCCCCTTTTGAATATTGCACAGATAACGCCGCCATGATTGCCGCAGCAGCTCATCAACACTACCTTAATAGTCAGTTTGCGAAACTTTCTGACACGCCTTTTGCGCGATAACTTATTAAGGTTAGCGGTATAATTTCAATTTTTTAACCCTTTTCATAAAACGATGTGCCCGATTTGCAAATGCAGGCGTTGCGTTGGGTAACTGTTTTTCAAGTTCAAAGTTTATCTCATCCAAAAACTCTGGAAAATCAACAATCAATCCTTCTAAAATAGTAATAGAATACGATTTAACGGCGATGGTTTCTTTTGGATTCTGCAAACAGTTTAAACAAATAATTCCCAATTCCTCTTTAACTGAATCCGATTTTTCAATAAATTGAATGGCCTTAAACAAATTGCGCTTTACACCCAAATGAGTACTTGAATTTGCCTTTGTTATGATTTCAAATATATAAGGATTAAGTAATTCCGGTTTAATTTCTGACAAATCGCTAATTATCCATGAGCAAAGGTATTGAGTTTTATCATCGCCGTTCAACAATGAATGAATCAGTTCTTTTTCATGCCATCGATTTGCTAATATTAAATTAACGAAATCAACAACTTGCCTTTTGTTTATTGGGACATTTTCCAATTCCATAAACCTGAACGACCAATTTATTACTCCTTTTTACTTTGCCAATAAGAGTTTTATTTTCTCCTCTGCATCCGCTTTTTTCTGACGCTCTTTCGCTATGACATCTGGTTTGGCATTTGCAACAAATTTTTCGTTGTTCAATTTAGCATCTACCGACTTCAAAAATCCTTGTAAATAAGCCAATTCTTCGTCTTTTTTCTTTTGTTCTTCGGCTTCATCTACTGGCGCTTCAAATGGGATAAATATTTCATCGGTTCCTACCAATGCACTTATGTATTTGCTCGGTTTTTCTTGATTGTAAAACACCTGATTGATATTGGCTAACTTGCAAAATGTGTATTCCCACAATTTGTATTCATCAACTTGGTCGGTATTGATATAAACGTCAAAAGCCAATTTAGGAGACAACCCTTTACTGTTTCGAATGGTTCTAATTTCGGTAATTAACGATAATGCTTTGTCATTTATTACAGGTATTGAATCTTCAAGCATTGGATATGCACTTACAACCAAGGGTTTGTTCACCTTATTTTCATGTAAAATATGGAACAATTCTTCGGTAATAAATGGCATAAATGGATGTAAAAGAGACAGCACATTGATGAAATTTTGCTTTACATCTTCCATTGTAGAAGCATTGATTGGTTGACCATAGACTGGTTTTACCATTTCCAAATACCAAGAACAAAAATCGTCCCAAATCAACTTATATGAACACATTAAGGATTCGCTCAATCGGTAATCTTTAAACAAATGATGAACCTCGTTTACTGCATTATTGAATTTCATGCTAAACCATTGGTTAGCCAATTGGTTTGATTGCAATATTTCCTTAGAAACTTGAGAATCGTCAACCACTTCCCACCCATTTAACAAACGGTAAGCATTCCATAATTTGTTGCAGAAATTACGCCCTTGCTCTATCAATGTTTCATCATAAAGGATGTCGTTTCCTGCAGGTGCAGAAAGCAATAAACCCATACGAACACTGTCTGCACCGTATTTTTCAATTAAATCGAGCGGATCAGGACTATTGCCCAATGATTTGCTCATTTTACGCCTTTGTTTGTCCCTAACTATCCCTGTAAAATAAACATTGCTAAATGGTTTTTGTCCTTTAAATGCATACCCTGCCATTACCATTCTAGCAACCCAAAAGAATATAATATCCGGTCCTGTCACCAAATCCTGTGTAGGATAATAATAGTCGATGTCTTTCTGATTGTCTTTTTTGAAACCATCAAATACACTCATCGGCCAAAGCCAACTACTAAACCAAGTATCCAAAACATCTTCATCTTGGTGTAATGCCTCTTTGGTATTTAACAATTGCTGCGCCTCAATTTCGGTTTTAGCAACAGCAAATTCACCATTTTGATTGTACCAAGCAGGAATTCTTTGTCCCCACCACAGTTGTCTGCTTATGTTCCAATCTTTAATATTTTCGAGCCAATGTTTGTAAGTGTTTTTAAACTTAGCAGGATGAAATTTAATTTCATCGTTCATTACCGAATCAAGCGATTCAGGGTATTTTTGCATAAACAATTGCATGTTTACAAACCATTGTGTTGATATTTTCTTTTCTATTACAGCATCTGTTCTTTCACTGTGACCAACGGTATTTTTGATAGGTTCTATTTTTTCGATTAAACCTAACTCTTCTAAATCTTTAATGATTTGTTTTCTACAAGCAAAGCGATCCATCCCCACATAAACACCAGCACGTTCGTGAATTTTACCATCATCGGTCAATACATCTATCATTTCCAATTGGTGCTTAACGCCAATATTATAATCATTCTCGTCGTGCGCCGGAGTAACTTTCAAACAACCTGTTCCAAATTCTCTGTCTATATAATCGTCTGCAATAATTTTGACAACTCTGTTAGAAATGGGCACCTTTACGGTTTTTCCAATCAAGTTTTGGTATCGTTCATCCTCAGGGTGAACACAGATAGCAACGTCGCCCATAATGGTTTCGGGACGGGTGGTCGCAACGGTTAATCCAATTCCAGAAACACCAGTTTGTGCAATGGTTTCTTCGGTAAATGGATACACTACATACACTAATTGACTGTTAGTTTCTTTAAAAATAACTTCTTCATCACTCAATGTAGTTTTACCAGCAGGGTCCCAATTCACTATTTTAGTTCCTCTGTATATTAATCCATCCTTGTACAATTGAATAAAGACATCAATAACGGCCTCACTCAAATCCTCTTCCATAGTAAAGCGGGTTCTTTTCCAATCGCAACTTGCCCCCAGCTTTTTCAACTGTTCCAAAATGATTCCACCATATTTTTCTTTCCACGACCAAGCATGTTTAAGAAATTCCTCTCGAGAAATTTCTGATTTTTTAATCCCTTGTTCGGCCAACATTTTCACCACTTTGGCTTCAGTAGCAATACTTGCGTGGTCAGTTCCTGGAACCCAACAGGCATTTTTACCTTCCATTCTGGCTTTTCTAATCAATACATCCTGAATGGTATTATTAAGCATGTGTCCCATGTGTAAAACACCTGTCACATTTGGCGGAGGAATTACAATAGTATAGGGTTCACGTTCGTCAGGTGTTGAATCAAACAAACCGTTTTCGATCCAATATTTATACCATTTGTCCTCTACAGACTGGGGATTATAATGCTTATCAAGTTCCATAAAGTGCAAAAATAGAAATAAGTTAGGAGTTTTTTGTACTCAAATAGATTAAGAAATAATATTTTTAGTATCTTTATAATTTCTTTATACACAAAAATTTACTTTTGTATCAACTTAATAAAATGTTATTTTTAAAAAACATAAAGAAAAATAAACTAAAACAGTATTTGTGGAGTATTTCAATTGTACTTGCTAGTTCGATATTGTCTTATTTTTTTGTTGAGTACATTGGTTATCGTGTTGTAGCTCTTATTTTATTACTTATTGTTTCATTTTTGGCAATGATATTTGATATATTGCCTGTTTTGTTAACTGCATTTTTAAGTGCAATAATTTGGAACTTCTTTTTTATACCTCCTACATTCACTTTCCATATCAGTACGCCCGAAGATACTTTAATGTTTTTGATGTATTTTGTAGTTGCATCCATCAATGCAGTTCTTACTTTTAAAATTAGGCAAATGGAGAAAAAAACAAGAGATAAAGAAGAAAAAGAAAAAACAATTAAACTTTATAACACCCTTTTAAATTCTTTGTCGCATGAATTAAGAACGCCCATTTCTATGATTATTGGAGCTATTGATACCATTAATGACAACAAAAACAAACTTACAGAAAGCAACATTACAGAATTACATAATGAAATAAAAATTGCAGGCTACAGATTAAATCGTCAAGTTGAAAATCTTTTAAGTATGAGTCGTTTGGAATCTGGTACACTAAAACCCAATTTAGATTGGTGTGATTTAAAAGAACTTATTTTCTCAATCATTAATAATTGTAAAGAAGACGCAATCCATCATAGAATTCAATTTGAACCACAACACAATTTACCTCTTTTTAAAACAGACAGAGGTTTTATTGAACAAATAATTCATAACATTATTTTCAATGCATTTAATCATACACCCAAAAATACATTAATAACAATAGAAGTTAAAGAAATTGATAGTAAATGTCAAATTGAAATTACAGACAATGGATATGGTTTCCCTGTTAATGAAATCAACAATGTATTTGATAAATTTTATCGACTATCAAAATCATCAACAGGAGGTATTGGTTTAGGTTTGTCAATTTCCAAAGGATTTACAGAGGCCTTGAATGGCAAAATCGTACTTGAAAACTTAAAAACTGGAGGTGCAAAATTTACCCTATTAATTCCAATGGAAACTTCATTCATAAACGAACTTAAAGATGAATAAAGCTGAAATTTTAATTATTGATGACGAACCACAAATTCGTAAACTGTTGCAAATTAATTTAGAAAGCAACGACTATAAAGTTATTCAAGCAAGTAATGGTAAAGAGGGAATTGCATTTACAGCCAGTTATTCGCCCGACCTAATTTTATTGGATATAGGATTGCCAGACAAAAGTGGTCATGACGTATTAAAGGAACTAAGGGGATGGTTTAACAAACCGATTATAATTCTTTCGGTTCAAAATGACGAAGTAGATATAATTGCTGCCCTTGATAATGGTGCAACCGATTACTTAACCAAACCATTTAGAACAGGCGAACTTTTGGCAAGAATTCGTTCGGCAATTAATAGAAATCAGAATACTGCAAATGAAATATTGATAAAATGCGGAAATATTGAAATAGACGTAAGTGCAAGAATAACAAAGCTAAACGGAACTATTATAAAACTAACTTCAACAGAATACAATCTATTAGTATTATTTGCAAAAAACGAAGGAAGAGTTTTAACACATCAATACATTCTTAAACAAATTTGGGGAATTGGCAGCCAAACAGAAACTCAGTATTTACGGGTATTTGTAGGAACACTTAGAAAAAAGATAGAACTAGACCCCAATAATCCACAACACATTTTAACAGAAAGTGGTGTTGGATATAGATTTCAATAATCTTTATAAAATCTTTATATATCAAGATTAAACCTTGATATTTTCCTTATTCTATTCAAATGAATTTTGTGCCTATAATTTAATACGATAAAATTTACTCAAAAAAATAGAATAATGAACAATCATTTGATTGATAAAGAAACTTCCCTATTGATAGTTAATGCTTATCAAAAAATCAATAAACTAAAAAGTATATTGAATGATGAACCTTATATAAAAATTAAACAAATCATTGATAGCGGAACTTTATTAAATAAATCTTTGAACGAGGCTTTAATCAAAGAATCCTTTATTGGATTAATTTCAAACTTAAAAGCTATTTCAGAATATTTAGAAATTCAGATTTCAAATTCTTTAAGTGTAAAAGCGCTTGAACAAAATGAAGAAATAAGCATTATATACACTGAGTTGTTAAAAAATATAAATTCAATATTAATAAAAATCAATGAAAAGCAATAAGTCGATATATAAAACAATGATAAAGCAAGTGGCTAGCTTACAAATAATTTTAGGATTTGTAATGTTTACCCCCTCAATAATTGCAGTTATTTATCAAGAATGGTATTCATTATTTGGTTTCCTTATCTCTGGGCTGCTTACAATTATAGTTGGATATTTAATCTATCGCATGTTTGAAAACACGGAGGAGCCTCTATATAAACATTCACTTGCTATTGCTGCAATTGGCTGGTTGATGATAATTGTAATTGGCGCTATTCCATATTTTGTTGTTGCTTGGATTACTCCAATGGAGATTATGAGAGAATTTGTTCCAATTGGGCTAACTTATGAATCAAGTTTATTAAATTTTAGAAATCCGCTTCATTGTATATTTGAGAGTACCAGTGCTTTTACAACTACTGGTTTAACAATGGCATACCACGAACCCTCTGTTGGCAGAACCATTAATTTTTATAGACATTTTTCGCAATTTATTGGTGGGGCTGGTTTTATAGTAATGGCAATAGCCGTTTTTAGATCATTACCAGGACAAGGCGCTATATTTATGTATGGTTCGGAAGCAAGTGGCACAAAACTAAGAACCAATGTTATACAAACAACACGAGCCATTTGGAAGGTTTATATTTTAATCACTTTTATTGTTTTTTTAATCTTGTTAATTGGAACAATAATTATACTACCAAACTATCCAATAAAAGAAGCTCTTTTTGACAGTTTAAATCATGCCATGGCTGGTCAATCTACTGGTGGATTCAGTAATCTTGATGACAGTATAGCCACATATAAATCTGCTGCAATGGAATGGCTTTATATTTTTCCAATGTTAATTGGCGGAATGTCATTGCCTTTTTTATATCGCTTTATTTTTTTAAAACAATTTAAAGAAATATGGACTGATATTCAAACTAGAGCATTGATAATTGCCACAATTATTGGAGGAGTATTTCTATCATTAGCATTAATGAAATCAAATACAGTTCCTTCACCAATAAGAGAAGGCGTTTTTCAGTTTGCAACAGCTATAACCACCACAGGATGGCAAACATCAAACATTGGCGCTTGGGATGATTTATCGATATTAATTATTGTATTTGGGGCTATGATAGTTGGCGGTTCGGCAGGCGGTACTGTTGGGGGTATTAAAATAATTCGTGCATTATTACTTCAAAAAGGATTGAGATGGCATGTTAGCAAAGTTTTTTTATCAAAAAACACTATAAAAGCCGTAAAATTTAATCATAAAATAATGCTACCAGATGAGATGAATTCTGAATTAGCTAGAGCAAGTATTTTCACTATCATTTATCTCATATTTGTGTTTCTATCTACTATTATAACTGTATATTTTATGTCAAGTAACTTTACTTTATCCGATGCCTTATTTGAATCAGCTTCAGCCATGGGTACAGTTGGATTATCTTCGGGAATAACCGACCCAAGTATGCACCCAATATTAGAAACATTTTACATTATACAAATGTGGGCTGGTAGAATAGAAATAATCCCAATATTGGTTCTATTAAGAGTGATGATTTATGGAACAAAACCAAGAATTATATAAAAAAAATAAAATAAATTTATGCATATCATTATTATCGGTTCAGGTAAAACAGGAAAACATGTCATTGATGCAGCAGTAAAAGACAATCATGACGTATTTGTAATTGAAAAAAACAAAGAAGCAGCAGAGTGGGTCGCTAGCCACTATGATTGTATTGTTATACATGCAGACGGAACATCAATAGAAGCACTAAAAGAAGCCAATGCAAAAAAAGCAGATGCAATTATTGTAACTACAAATGATGATGCCGTTAACTCTCTTGTTATTTTGCTCGCCAAACAATTAGGGGTTAAAAGGTTAGTTAGTTCGGTAAACAATGATGAACATCTTAATATTTTTGAACAACTAGGTACAGATACTGTTGAAAGTCCATACCGTTTGAATGGACGCTATTTGTACCGTGCAGTTCAAGGCCCAAATGTTAAGGAGTTTTTAGATTTAGGCGATGGCTTTGAAGTATTAGAAATGGTGGTTGAAGAACATTCGCAAATTGCAAACAAACTCATAAAAGAACTCAATAAAGAGAAAATTTTACCCAATGAAACACGTATTGTTCTAATAAAAAGAAACAATCAAATCATCATACCTGATGGTGAAACAAGGGTATTTGTAAAAGATATTGTGGTAGTACTTTCTAAGAGAAATAAAGTGCCTGAAGTATCAAATTTATTTGGAAAATAAAAATCATCTGGATGCAAAAAATCATTTCAACACTGGTAATCATCTTTGGGTTTCATTTTTCATTATTTTCACAAAATGAAACAGATAGTTTATCAAATTGGCAAAAACACCCCAATATTAATATTTCTGGTTTTGCTGAAATTTATTATGTTTTTGATATCAACCAACCTCAAAATTCACAACGCCAATCATTTCTCTTTAACCATAATAGACATAATGAATTTAATTTGAATTTAGGGTTTATTAAATTAAATTTAGACCATTTAAAATATCGGGCTAATTTTGCTCTTCATTCAGGAACCTATGTCATGGATAATTATATAGCTGAACCAACTGAGATGAAAAATATTTTTGAAGCTAATATTGGTTTATCTTTAAACAAAACAAATTCGGTATGGATTGATGCAGGCATTTTCCCATCACACATTGGATTTGAAAGCGCTGTTTCTACAGATAATTGGACTATGACAAGATCATTGTTAGCCGAAAATTCGCCTTACTTTCTCTCAGGGTTAAAATTAACACATAAGCCTAATAATCATATTGAAATAGCAGGATTAATTTTAAATGGATGGCAACGAATTAAAAGGCTTTCAGGCAATTCAATACCATCATGGGGCACTCAATTAAAATTAACACCAAAGGAAGATATTACTTTAAATTGGAGCACATTTATAGGAACTGATTCGCCTGATTCAATTCGGAAAATGAGATATTTCAACAATTTATTTGGTCAATTTCAAATAACTAAGAAAATTGGTTTAATTGCAGGCTTCGATTTTGGTGTTCAACAAAAGACTAAACATAGTGCAAAATACGACTTTTGGTATAGTCCCGTTTTTATTACCCAGTATTCTATAAATAAGAAATGGAAGTCAGCTATTAGATTTGAATACTATCATGATGAAAGTGGGGTTATTATCTCAAATAATTCACCAAATGGATTTAAAACAAAGGGGGTATCTTGGAATTTTGATTTTTTACCAAATACATTCATCATGTGCAGATTTGAAGGACGGTGGTTTAATAGTTCTGAAAAAATATTTACAACTAATAAATCTATATCTAATTACAATGTCTTTTGGGGTGCGTCAATGTCAATGAAATTTTCTGAATTATTAACAAAATAGGTTGTAAATTAAATTCAAATTTATAGAAATTCAACCCTAATACTTGAACCAAATTGGAGACTAGAATTAGAAAATCTGAAAGTAGAATTATCTTGGCTATGTTATTTAGACTTTAGTTTTATTAAAAACCGATAAAATTAAATAATAATGATCTGAAATTAAATTATCCTACTGTTGCTACTTTCCTTTTGTTTACCAAATACCCAAAAAGTGCAGCAGTAAAGAACATCATCAAACTGTAAATAGCGGGAGGAATACTCATTGCACTGTTATTTAGAACATTAAAGGCAATGTATATCGCCATAGTGCCATTGTGTATCCCAATTTCCATTCCTATTGCCACAGATTGTTTATGGTTTATTTTGAACAACTGAGGAATGTAATATCCTATGGCCATACTTAGAATATTGAACAACAACGCCGCAACTCCAACTTGCTGAAAATACAATGCAACATTTTCTTTTTCTTTCAAAACAGCACCTACAATAATTAAGGCTAAAAATAAGGCCGACAATATTTTAACAGGCTTGTCTAATTTTTGCGAAACCATTGGTTTTTGTGCTTTTATAACCATGCCTATTGAAACCGGAATTAACACAATAGCAAATACTTCAACTATTTTGGAAAACTGCATCGGTACTGCCATATCTGTTTGCATAAAATATTGAATAGAAAAGTTAACTATAAACGGCAAGGTTAGGAGTGTAATTAAACTGTTCATAGCAGTTAGGGTAATATTTAAGGCTACATCCCCTTTGGCTAAATGGCTAAATAAATTGGCAGTTGGTCCTCCAGGAGAAGCCGCCAAAAGCATTAATCCCACTGCAAGTGCAGGCTCTAAGCCAAATCCTTTGGCAATAAAAAAACAAACCACAGGCAACAATAACATTTGACAAACCAAACCTATAAATACTGCTTTAGGATATTTTACAATTCTTTTAAAATCATCTAAGGTTAACGATAAACCTAATCCTAGCATAATAACAGACAAAGCAACAGGCAAAAAAACATTGGTTAAACTATTTGCAGCAGGTGCCGTTTGTGTTTGTAAAATTTGTAATAATAAACTCATATCTATTCTTTTTTAAAAGACAAATGTATTATTAAAATTATATAATGCAAGTATTTTTAAAATTCTGTTTAGAATTTATCTTGTAATTTGCCGTTACCTTATTGACAAAAAAAGCAAGATTGAATTTTAATGAAATTTGGAATGAAATTTGAAAATAAATCTAATGATTAAACTATTAAGATGAAATATATACTATTTTTAACATTGCTTTATTTTCAAAGCTCTTCTATTTTTGCTCAAAATCAACAAAGCAAAAGTGACACATTAAGCAATTCACCCACTATAATAGAACCTTTTAATTATTCAATTTTCCGCACTAATGATGAATCTATTTTTATTAAACTTGATTCAAGAAATGGGAAAATGTGGCAAATTCAATTATACATGGATAAATCAAGTTGTTGCGAAACTGTTCTAAACTCTTCTCCTTTGGTAAGTATTGAACATGAGCAAAAAGGAAGATTTACTATTCAAAGGTCAAATTACTTAAATTACTTCTTGTTATTGGACCAAATAGATGGTAAAATATATAAAGTTCAATGGTCGAACAAAGAAAAGCAGAGATCTGTTATTCTTATCAATTAATTATTTACGCCATTCCTACCTTACCAAATTATCCAACACAATAGCGGTACTTACAGCCGCATTTAAAGATTCTGCGCCCCCGATTTTAGGAATAGTGAGTTTGTAGGCTGCCCTTTGCATTATCTCTTTACTCACGCCATGCCCCTCATTGCCTATTACTATCATTCCCTTTTGCTTGGTTTGGAATGTATGTACGTTTTCTCCATCGAAACTCGTTACTATTAGGGGTAGTTGATACTGTTCCGCTAATTGAATAATATCGGCATAAACCACCTCAACCCGCAAAAAACTCCCCATTGTTGAGCTTATGCACTTGGGATTGTAAACATCGGTACACCCTTTACTACAAATCAATTTTTTAATCCCATACCAATCGGCAATCCTGATTATTGTTCCCAAATTACCTGGATCTTGGATTTCATCTAAAGCCAATGTGTAATCATCGGCCGACAATTGTTGATTAAATTGAGGTATTTTTACGACCGCCAAAACCCTTTGTGGCGCTTGATGAAAAGATATTTTTTTTAATTCTTCTTCAGTCACTTCAATACACTCCAATCCTTTTATAAACAACTGATTTTCAACAATCCATGAATTTATGGCTACTAATTTTACAATTTTGTAAGAGCTTTTCAACAATTCGGCAATACTTTTTTCACCTTCTACCACAAATTGGTCATATTTTTGTCTCTGTTTTTTATCTTGAAGACTTTTAATAAATTGAATGGCAGTTTTACTCAACATGGCTTTTGGGCTTGGGGATTGCTATTTATATTGTTAATGAATGCTTGCAAATCTACCAAATTAGTTCCCCAAGACAAACATTTATTAGTAAAAAATAAAATAAAAACGACTGTAACTGATAATAATGTCTTTAACAAAGTCATCAGTATATTGGACAGAGACCAAGCTATTTATGTAAAACACAAGCCCAATCGTAAAATATTGGTATTAGGGAAATTTTACTTAAGCCTCTATAATATTGGCAGCAGCAAAAATCATCCCGAAAAAAACGACAGCACTAAGTGGCGCAAGTATCTTCGAAAAATTGGCGAAGCTCCTATCCTACTCGACACCAACGAAATACAAAAAACCAAAGTCAATCTAAAAAAATACTTAATAAACAAAGGATACCTGAATTGTGAAATTGAACACCAAGTGGTTTACAAAAAGAAAAAAGCAATAGTCACCTATTTTATCAATCCTAACAATGCCTTTACCATTCGCAAAGTAATGTTGTTTGCCGATGATGCTGAAATTGACCAATTGCTCAACCAAAACATGAAGTTTTCTTTGCTTGATTCAGGCAACAATCTGGACATTGAAGTCATTTCGCAAGAACGCAATAGAATGACTGAACTTCTTAGAAACAGTGGCTATTTCGACTTTAACAAGGATTATTTCGATTTTGAATTGGATACTATTAAAAAAGTGAATCAGGTGGATATTGTGATAAATGTTTCCAATAAAGCAAATGGTGACAGATTTATAAAAAAGAAAATCAATGCCATTAATGTGGTATTTGAAAATGATGAAGAAACACAAAAACCTGAATCTACCATTTATTTCAACGGCATATCGTTCAATTTCAATGGTTACCCCTTAAAACCTTATGTCATTGCAAAAAATATCACGATAAAAAAAGACTCATTGTTCAGTGAAAACGAACTTGAAAATTCTTATGCCAAATTGAGTGAGTTAAGTATTTTTAAATTTATCGACATTTCTTTTGTGCCGAATCCTCTGGATACTGTCAACTCATTGAATGTACTTATAACGTTAAGAACAAACTTAAGACAATCATTTTCCATAGAACCACAGGGGATTATATCACAATTAAACAGAATTCAAAACAGTAGTTTGAGTTCCAATTCTTATGGTATCGCGAATAGTTTAATATGGGCACACCGCAACTTATTTCGCAATGCTGAATTGTTTGAAATCAGTTCAAATACTAGAATGGAAACACAGTTTTACCGCGATGTAGCAAGCAATCAGTTATTCTATACCAACTTGGCGATTCAACAAAGTTTGAATGCGAGTATCACCATTCCCAAATCTTCTTTTCTTAAACCAATAGAACGTTGGAAGAATGTAAAATCGGTAAAAACTAACTTTAATGTGTCCTTTTTATACGAGTTGAACCCCGATTATATTCGAAAAATTTTACCATTAACCTATCAATATCAAATACAATCAAAACGTTTTACATGGTATTTAAACATCGCTGAAATCTCTTTTAGTAGAAATAATCTAACCGATGTTAACTTATTGGGACGGAATGACAGTGCTTTTATAACCCGTATTTTTCAAAACAACTTGATTACATCGAGCAGTTTAAATTTCTTTTTTACTAATAAAAACACAACTAAAAGCAGAAGCTTTTTTATAGTTCGTGCTAATGTTTTAGAATTAGGTGGCAACATTCACCGTTTGGCTAGACGCATTTTAGACAACCAAAATAATGCAGACACTTCATACCAATTGTTCAATGTTAATTATTTCCAATATGCCAAAACAGAGATTGATGCGAGATGTAGTACCAAATTGAACGAAAATTCATCCCTTGGATTTCGGTTGAATATGGGTGCCACCTACCCTTATTCCAATCAGAAAGAAGTGGCATTTGATAAATTGTATTTTATAGGTGGAGCTAATAGTTTGAGAGGTTGGCGACCACGAACCATTGGGCCGGGGGTTTATTATCCAAGCACCAATAATTTCAGAATAGACAGAGCGGGAGATTTAGTGATACAAGGAAGTATTGAATACCGATTTGATTTAATTAAAAACAAATTAGAAGGTGCTTTTTTTACAGATGCGGGCAATATTTGGATATTGAGAAACGAGAACAACGTGAATCCAGACAAATTATTCAAAATAAACCAATCCTACAAAGACATTGCCGCGAATGCAGGAATTGGTGCTAGAATAGATTTTCAGTTCTTTTTATTCCGTTTAGACTATGGGTTTCAAATCCACAATCCAGAGTTTGTAGGCACAGAGCGATGGGTGATCAAAGATTTTGCTAGAAACCAATATTTTAGCAAATATGGATTACTTAATTTCGGTATTGGATATCCTTTTTAAAATCTTTTTTTGAATATGTATTTTTTTTATATATTTGCAATCCCAAAAAACGGTAGTCATAGCTCAGTTGGTTAGAGCATCGGTTTGTGGTACCGAGGGTCGTGGGTTCGAGCCCCATTGATTACCCCAAAAGACAGATTTTAATTAATCTGTCTTTTTTTTTGATTTAAACAATATGGTTGCGGAGAAAAAAAAGCAAAAGAGATTAAGTTATATATGAAAAAAATCGCGTTATTATTTTTCTTAATTATTTTTTCCTTCAATGGATTTTGTGATACAGTTGATTATTGGCACGTTTATATTTACGACAAGCTCATTGCTGAATTTAATTTAAATTCTAAAACCTTGACAGTTAATGTCAATAAATCAGAATTAAATGATAATGATTTCATTACTGTTAGATATGCTAACGACCACCCTTGTTCAGATTGTATTTATAGGCTAACAGTTTTAGCAGATTTTAAACGCAAAGCGCCTGAAGTTGAAACTAAAGAGCCTTTTGGAAAATTGTCTATTTCGATTAAGGAACTATTGGATATTCAAATGACAGATGGAATTAATACGTTTTATTTCAACTATTATGAAAGAAACCTCCATGAGACTAATCAAACAAGTAAACTACTTTTCAAGCTGACTATTACTGACAAATAATAGCATTTTTTTCTTCTAAACACTTAAAAAGCTTAATCTGCGTTAAATATACTTTTCCTAAATTAATTTTATAATATTGAATTGAATGCAACCAATCACAAAATCACTAAAAGTACCACTCCCATTCAACTTAATTAACTTATCCACAATTTCACCACGACTTATCCATTGACAATGGGGAAAAATTGAAAGAATAAAGCAAATGGATTATTCGAGTTAATCTTATTTTTGAAAGTTGAAACCTCGCTGTAAAAATGAATATTAAATACTTTGGCCATTCTTGTTTTGCTATTGAAATAAACGGAATGAACCTTTTGTTTGACCCCTTTATTACTCCCAATGAATTGGCGAAGGAGATTGATATAAAATCAATTAAAGCCGACTACATTTTTATCAGTCATGCCCACCAAGACCATATTTACGATGCCCTTGAAATTGCCAAAAACAACGATTCAACCATAGTTTCGTGTTGGGAAATTACCGAATGGGCCGTTTCTAATGGTCATACCAAAACACACCCTATGAACATTGGTGGTACTTGGGAATTCGACTTCGGAACCGTTCAAATGGTTAATGCCGTTCACTCTAGCTCTTTTCCCGATGGTAGCTATGGCGGAAATCCAGCAGGCTTTGTTTTCAACTGCCCTAACCATTGTTTTTATTACAGCGGTGATACTGCATTAACAATGGACATGAAACTGATTGCCGAACGCTATAACTTAAATTTTGCTTTTTTACCTCTTGGTAGCAATTTTACAATGGATATCTATGATGCCGTAAAAGCCTCAAAATTCTTAAATTGCAAACACATTATCGGAATGCATTTTGACACGTTTCCTTACATCAAAATCAATCATTCAACAGCCGAACAAGCTTTTGAAAATGGAAATATTAAACTGACACTACTACACATCAACGAAGCAATAGAAATATAACATGGGAAAAATAATAACAATAGCCAATCAAAAAGGCGGTGTCGGTAAAACCACTACTGCTATTAACCTTGCAGCTAGTTTGGCTGTACTTGAATTCAAAACGCTGCTTGTTGATGCCGACCCACAAGCAAACTCCTCTTCTGGTATTGGGTTCGACCCACAAAATGTGAAAGTAGGTTTGTATGATTGCCTTATCAATGAACGCCCTGCTTCGGAAGTTATTCTAAAAACAGACCTAAAATTCCTTGACTTACTTCCTTCTAATATCAATTTAGTGGGTGCTGAGTTGGAAATGATTGACTTGCCTAACAGAGAAAAAGTCATGAAAAAAGCCTTTGAACCTCTTAAAAAAGAATACGAATTCATTATTATAGACTGTTCGCCTTCTTTGGGTTTAATTACAACAAACTCACTGTGTGCTGCCGATTCTATCATTATTCCTGTTCAGTGTGAATATTTTGCATTAGAAGGATTAGGTAAGTTGTTAAATACCATTCGTATCGTTCAAAAAGAATTAAATAAAAATTTAGCCATTGAAGGCATACTACTAACCATGTATGATTCACGCCTTAGACTGAGCAATCAGGTGGTTGAAGATGTAAAAATGCACTTCCAAAACATGGTGTTTGATACCATCATCCCTAGAAATACCAAATTAAGTGAGGCGCCAAGTTTTGGTATCCCTGTTTTATCACACGATATAACAAGTAAGGGGTCTACAACTTACCTTAACTTAGCAAGAGAAATCTTACAAAAAAATGGTTTAACTAAATTAGAAAACAGCGAAAAAGTAATTTCATAAAACAAGCAGACAACTCATTAAAGAATGGCGAAAGAAGAATTAAATATCAAGAAAAAAGGTGGATTAGGAAAAGGATTATCAGCATTACTTAATAATGCCGATACCGATATTACTGTATCAGACGAGTACCGTGCTGGTGGTGGTGTAAACTTTATTAAAATCAGTCAGATTGAAGCCAATCCATTTCAGCCTAGAACAGAATTTGAGCAAAAAGCATTAGAAGAATTGTCGGAATCCATTAAAATACATGGATTAATACAACCCGTTACGGTTCGTAAAATGGGTTATGATAAGTTCCAACTTATAAGTGGTGAACGCAGAACTAGAGCTTCGATATTAGCCGGTCTTGATAAAATCCCTGCTTATGTAAGAATTGCCAATGACCAAGAAATGCTCGAAATGGCATTGATTGAAAATATACAACGTGAAAACTTAAATCCTATGGAGGTTTCATTAAGTTACAAGAGATTGTTGGATGAATGTCAGTTGAAACAAGATGAACTGGGCGAACGTGTAGGAAAAGACAGAAGTACGGTAAGCAACTACCTTAGATTACTTAAATTACCTGAGGAAATCCAATTGGCACTTCAAGCCAATAAAATTTCAATGGGTCACGCCAAAGCCATTCTAGCGGTTGACGAAGCTATTGAACAAATTAACCTTTACAGCCGAATTATCAATGACAACTTAAGTGTTAGAAATGCAGAAGAATTGGCTAAATTGGCTAAAAACGATAAAGCGTCTGGATCAGGTGTATCTTCAGGTGCAAAACCTAAAGCTAATGCTTTTGACATAGACGATGCACTTAAATTGAAACTCGACTATTTAAATAAAAAGTTGAAAACAAAAATCAGCGTTAAGAATAAAGGTAGTAAAGGCGAATTGGTCATTCCTTTTAATCAATACGTAGATTTGGAACGAATTTTGACTGCGTTAAACGTCGATGAATAAATTTGTCCTTTTATTTTTTTTCAATTTTTGCCTATTGAATGCGTGGTCATTAGATACCATCAAATACCACCATTCTCATTCTCTTTCTCAAACTTTCAAAAGTACTGAAGAAAAAAAACATTCACCACACAAAGCGTCCATTTACAGTGCTATACTTCCCGGTTTGGGACAAGCATACAACAAAAAATACTGGAAAATCCCAATTGTATATGCTGGTTTAGGTGTAACAGGTTATTTTTTATTAGACAATCGTCAAAAAGTGCGCGAATTACAGCAAGCACTTAATGTATTGTACGACAACGACCCCAATACTGTTCCTGAAGCTAAGTATAGTAAAGTTGACCCTGAGGTTTTACAAGCACAAAGGAACATAGCGCGCACCAATCGCGATTACAGTATTATTGCATTTTCTGGCGTTTATTTAATCAATATAGTAGATGCCGCAATAGATGCCCATTTTTATCAATTCAACATAGACAAGCCATTGGCGATGCAACGAAAAAAGAATTGGAACCTGCATTCATCGTCGCAATTCAATCAACATCAGGTTGGTTTGAGTATTCGATTTTAGATTATCGTATAATTTTATTCATTTTATCTACTATAGTCTTTGCAATTTCATTTTGTTTACCTTGAGGTAGTTTTATTTTTGTTTTGTCTCTCATTAAGATATAACTTTCACCATCTTGCTTTATTATTTCACTAACATATTTTACATTAATTAAAGTCCCTCTATTTACTTTAAAAAACAGATGAGTAGGCAATAAACTTTCAAAATGTTTAAATGTTTTTGTGGCTCTGTTTTTTTTATCCTCATAGTATATATCAGTATATGAACTTTCGGCTTCTAACCTACTTATATATTTATAGTCTAGAAACAAAACTTTATCATGACTATTTACCATAAGAACACTATCCAATACATTTGCTTCATTTTTTATCTTATTTAATCTTACTTTTTCAATCGCTAATTTTAATTCAATGATAGAAATAGGCTTCAGTACAAAATCAAAAACAGAATGTTTAATGGATAAAATAGCATATTTCTCATGACCTGTAATAATTATTATTTTTGTTTCTATACTTTTGGGTAATAAGTTCGTTAAATCAAAACCTGTCATATTAGGCATTTCGACATCTAAAAACAAAATGTCTGGCTCATTTTCAATAACTTGTTTTAGACCTTCCATCGGTGAGGAGTAGGCTCCTTGTATTTCTACAATATCACTAAAATACTCCTTTAACATAAGCGTTAAAGTTTCTATTACATTTTTGGAATCATCGATAATAATTGCACTTAATTTTTTCATTGGGGGATATAATATTATTTAAATTAAATAGTATGGTAACTGAATAATCACTTTGGTTCCACATGGTTCATTGTTTTCATTTTTTAAATCTATAACATCAATAAATAAGGATTGTTTAAAAATCTTTCCATAAAGCTTAATCCTGTTCTCTACATTTGTATTTCCTTTAGATTCTTTTTTCGAATTATTAGAATAGAAACTTCTTCCAACACCGTTGTCTTGAATAATACAAATTAATTTTTCATTAAATTCAAAATGAATACTTAATTGGAATGGCCCTGTTTTCTTTGGCATTAAACCATGATTAATAGCGTTTTCTACATAAGGTTGTATTAGCATAGTTGGCAAACTTATTTTATCCAATAATTCATTTTCAATTTCATCATAATGGATTGAAAAATCCGGTTTTTCATAAAACAGCATCGCTTCTAATTTTATATAATAATTTAAAACTGATATTTCATTTTGTAAAGAAAGAAATGACTTTTCAGAATTATTTAAAATACCACGCATAACATTGCCATACATACTTAAAGCTTCTATTGCTTCAAATTTATCATTTTTTAAAATCAAGCTTTGTAAACTCATCATGGAATTACTGATATAGTGTGGATTAATTTGTGCTTTCAATGCTTTTAATTCACTTTCCATAAGCATTAATTCATTTTTTTGTTTCTTTTGTTTAATTCTAAAAAAAGATAGAATGATAAAATATAATAATAGACCTAATGAGATAACATAAACGGCGTAAGCCCAATTTGAATTGTACCACAGAGGTAATACAGTTAGTTTAAAATACACATAATTATTGGCATTATTCTCTCCTATTTTTCTAAAACAAATATTATAATCTCCTTTTTTTAAAGAAGTCAATTCTAAAATATTTGATTCCAATTTCAACCAATTAGAAAAACCTCCAGAAATTTTATATTCGATACCGCCTGAATAGTAATTACCTATATTTGCTTGTGCTAAGACAATTTTTAAATCAACAAATCCTTCTTTGATTGATAATTGATTAACTGAACCCAAACTTCTATCATTAAAAATAACATCATCTATCAATATTGGAGAATTTAATAAATCCTGTTTGATGTTGTTGGGGTTAAATGTAACAATTCCGTCTACATTTGACAAAGCAAAATTTCCATTAGGTAGAACAACACCTGAATTAAAAAAACGTCCATTAAATTCATTATTCATCAAACCATGCTCAATTGAAAAAAAATTATAATTAATTTTATGATTTGAATTTTTAATTTTCATAATCAAGTCTGTTTGTTTGAATCTAAAAAGCCCATTATTGGTTGGAATCCAATAGAAATTAATTGAATCTTGTAAAACATAGTGACCATAATTCAAATAACTCTTTTTGTCAATATCAAGAGTAGTTACTTTTAAGTTTTCATCTAACAAAAATACCCCCATGCCATAAGTAAATATCCAAAAACAATTTAATTTAGAGTCATATTTGATATAACGAACAGACTTATTTTTAAAAAATAGTATTGATTTTATACTTTTTTGTTTTCTATCGTAATATTTTAAATCGCCACTTTTTAGGGAAATTAACCAATTTTTTGTTTTGTCTGACTTACATGCATACTCTATTTTAAATGGAAATTTCAGATACAATGTTAATTCCAAATTTTTTGTTAAGTACAATATTTGAGTTCTTGTTAAAACTATAAAAATATTTTTATAGTTTAAAACTTCTAATACTTCATCTTTTACTATGTTAGAATCAACTTTAACTTTTTTGTAACTGTATTTACCATCTATATAATAAACCATGTTTTCATAATTAAAATAACAAACTGTATCCTTATTTAAATTAAAAATAACACTTTGATTCAATTTTAATTTCTTGTTTAATTTCTCAGTAAATGGCTTTTCAAAAACATTGTTTTTAATGTAAGTTACTCTCAAATTATTTTGACCAACATATTTTAGTTTTTTATTTTTGAAAATGTTTTTTTTAACCACAAACAATCCTTTGTTAAAAGAATAAAAAAAAATTGTATTTATATTATTTTCAGGAATATAACAAGCTAAACGATAAACTCCATTAAATGGCAAATTATATCTTTCAAAGTTAATTTTACCTTTTCTGTAGTGCATTAAATAAAAAGAATCCTTTATAAAAAAAGAAACGTAATCATTAGTTGGGTTAATAAAAACATCATTTATATTTAAATTAAATTTAAATTTAATATCCTTTGTCAAATTTGAAATATATTCAATTTTATCTTCATTTATTTTGTAAATTCTCTTAGATACTGAAATAAAAAACAATTGGTTTGAAAGTATAAAGTAAAAGTATGGCTTATCTTTAAATTTATCAATTGCTATTGAAGATTTCCCATTTAAAACTATTTTTTCTGAATTAATGAGATAAAACAAATTATTATTTGTGGTGTAAAGTGAATATCTACCTGTGTTTATATCTTCAAGAATTTTATTGGAAATCAAAGGAAAATTTTTAAGAGGAACTAATTTGTAATTTGCATCTCTTATATAACCTTTCAAAAAAGTTAAATTATCAATAAGTTCGAACTCTGATTTTTTATTTATTCTAAAACGTTGATAAATTGAATTAAAAGCAATAAGAGTTGAGTCTGAGTCTCTCTCGATTGAACCGAAACGATTATTTTGAATAAAAGGTGTATTATTTTGATTATAGACCTTTACTTCAATCCCATCAAATCTAACAATACCTGCTTGAGTAGCAATCCAAAGAAATCCATTATTATCTGTAACACAACTTTTAATAGCATTACTTGGCAAACCGTTATTAGTACTTAATGTTTCAACTATATATTGTTCATTTTGAGCAAAAATAAAATTGATTGAAAATACGAAAACTAATAGCTTCTTTAACATTAATTTGAAAAATATTATTTAAAATTCAATTATAATTCGATTTGAAAACCGAGTTAATATCAAAATATAAACCCATATAATTCCAAAAACATAAATTGAACTAATAATTCTACTTTTTTGATATTGTATCTGTACTAATTTTCTATATAAATTTTTCCAAAACATTACATTAATCACCAATAAATAAATTTATAAATAATTTACACTTTCTAAAGCTTCAAATTTAATACTTTTTATATATTAATACTATATTAATTAATTAATATAGTATTAAATACTTGTTAAATTAAAATCAACTACAAATCAAGGGATTACTAAGAATTCCACGCCCGAATACATTACTAATATCAGACTTGAATATATAAATCCCTCCCTATTAAATATTTATTTTTGTATTATTCATACTATTCTTTTACTATTTTGTAAGTTTTATTATTTATTTCATTTTGAAGTTTAACGACATAGACCCCAGGTTTAAAATCATTTGTTGAAATCATTTTAAATCCATTCAAATGTTTCTTAAATACTAATTTGCCTTCCGCATTATAGATTTCACAATCCATAAAATTACTAACTGAAGACAACTCAATAAACAATTGATTTGAAAAAGGAATTGGATAAATTTTCGCTTCTCTTACCAACCCAATTGAACAATTGGCATAAACAATATTTGAAAAACTATAATTAGAATCATAATCAACTTGTTTAATTTTGTAACAACTTACTTCCTCTTCTATGGGTTCTGTATCAAGATAAGAATAACTAACCATTTGATTGCCATTACCCTCTCCTTTCACTATGCCTTTCACTATCCAATCATCATTGTATTTTTTCAAAACTTCAAAATGACTGTTGTTTATTTCTTGATTGGTTTCCCATTCAACGAGAACAGCATTTGTAGTACACGTTGCACTTAATTTTGTATATTTTACTGGAAGTGGAACCAGTTTCGAGTTGAAAGACTGTCTAATACATGGGTTATTGGTTTGGGCAACAATAACATAATATTCATTATTCATTAAACCCGAAGTACTACTGATATTTAATGTAGAGGTTGTTACACCGCTGTAAATAGAATTATTTGAAAGTGCAGTTCCTCCTGAACTTGGGTCACCCAAATACCATTGGTAAATGGTTTGAGAATTGGCATTTCCTAAAGAACCATAAATAGGAACTAAACCAGACCATGAGGTATTATTTGATGCCTGTGTTACAATACTAATTGAGGCAGGCTGACCTGAAGTATTAACTGTAAATGAAGATGGAGGCGAAATTACGGAAAGATTTGTTGCAATACTGGATGAACCTATAGTTTGTCCTGAACCAACTAAATTAGGTATTCCGGTAGAACTTACACCACCTTGATTAATTAAATCTATTCTCCCGTTACTTAATAGTTGACTTTGAATCAAACTACCTCCACCTTCTATAGCATCGTGACAACCATCATTATCGCTATCCAAGTCTAGATAATTTGGAAATCCATCGTTGTCTGTATCAATTTCTGAAACTACTGTAAAAATGGGTTCTTGAAATCTAATTGTTGCATTTAATGTGCCATATGTTATTTCTATTCTATCTATAATATTTAACTTAAAGTCAAATACAAGTGTACCTTTGCTATCAGTTTGGGACAAATTAACATTGTATTCAACCCCTTCAAATCTGTTAGCAATAGTTGTACTAGCTTGAATATTACTGCCTATCCAAAATACATAATCTTTTGCATTTAATAAATTATTGCCCATATCGTATGCATTAACAATAATGTATTCGTATCCATTTGAAAAATTACCACCATCCCAATCAGATAAAGAAAATTTAAGATTGGATACATTTGCGTTGAAATTAATGCTGAATGACGAAGAACCTCCACTTAAGCCAAAATCATCTAAACGAAACCCATTAGTTGAAACTTGGGGTGGAGTGTTAAAATTGGTGATATAAGAATTTCCATTAAAATTACTTGCTTTAGACCAAGTATATTGTGAATTACCTGACCCATAAGTTCCGTTTGCAAAATTCGCTGACACCAATGATGAAAAACTTAAAGATCCAGACGTGGAAGAATAACCTTCATTTGCATCGGTAATTCCATCGTTGTCATTATCTAAATCCACATAATTTTGTACGCCATCTCCATCTGTATCAATACTTGTTGTACTGGGATTAACAACAAACATTAATGCTGCAGCTCTTATTGATGATGACCAAGAATAAGTTCTTGTTCCTGTAGAACCAGGAATATTTATAAATTCTTTTGCAGCTGCGTAAGAGGGTATATTTGAGGAACCATTTCCACGGTATATTCTTGCCATGTATTGAGGCATTTGAAATTCCTTTAATTCCCCTGTTGGAACTACACCAAGTTCAGCTGTAAAAGCAGAAACCAAAACACTCGATTGATTAGTTATAGTTACTCCTGGTATACTTATATTAGTGGAACTTGATCCGGGTCTTACATTAGAACTTGGACCTATTGGAGACGAAATGTTGTGTCCAGTAACTCTTATAGCTTGTATGCTAAAGTCTTGATTACCAGAAGTGATAAATGTATAAGAAGTAGGTTCAGAAGTACCTGCAATTTTATAAAAGGCATAAACTGCTGCTGGATCACCCGCATTTCCAACAGCTGAAGTTATTTGAGTAAAACCTGAACTAGAAGGTTGGGTTGTAGGTCGATTATTAAAATGTATGATAACGAGAATTAAATCATTTTGTACAAGTCCTAACGGTCTGTTAACGGAAGGACTAGTGGTATTTGTTCCAGTTGCGCTTTGTAAACTTTCACTATAAAATTTAATTTCAGCATTTAATTGTAAAAAAGAAAAAAAAAGTACTGTTGATATTTTCTTAAGTATATTAGAATTTAACTTCATATTATTTTTTTTATAATAACAATTTTTAATTTTCTTGAAATCTCGAATTAATGTTTATTTCTAAGGATGAAAGTTTATTTTTATCTATAACATAGGGCATAAAATTCAATTGTCTACTTTGAATTAAATCTAAATTTTGAAGAGAAATAGACTTATAGTAATATCTAATTTTTTGTTTTTTTTCTTGCTCAATAGCCTTGACTAATGAAAAGTTATCAAAAAACACTGATTGAGATAAAACTCGCTTAAAATAAATATTAAAAGATTTAATACTTAAGCTTTTTGTGAATAATCCATTGACATTGTATGAATATAATTTTAAAAAATCTACATTTAATAATTCCGCTGATGATACAATTAATTTCAATTTTTGATTTTTTCTTTTTAATTCCGAAAAAAACAAATCAAAATCGGGAAGTATAATTTCGTTATAGTCTATAAAAATAATATCAAAATTTGATAAATTCAAATGTCCAATATCTTCTAAACTCTTTTGATAAATAATATGGGAATCGGCTGTATTTTTTAAACTTTTTTCAATACTATTTTTTAAACCTAATGCATATATATGAGATTTATCAACAATACATATATTATAAAATGGCAATTCTGTTTTTTTCTGTAATTCTATTTTTTTATTCATATTCTTTTTATTTTTATTTTTTATTAATTGTAATAGTTTTTATTCACTTTCATCTTTGTATTGTAATGTAAATTATAAAGTTCTCCTTTACTATGTATTCTTAGTTTTTTATAAATTCTACTAATGTGCTTTCTTGTTGTATCTATTGATATATTTAGGTTAATAGAAATCTCCTTGTAAGAAATACCACTAATTAGTTGTTCAAAAACCATTAGTTCTCTTTTTGATAGTGTGTCATACCTATCTATTTCTTTTCCTAATATGATTTTATTGATATCTTGAATGTAATTAAAAATTTTGTGAATAATAATATTACTTATATAACAACCGCCCATACTTACTAAAGCAATAACATCTAGCAATTCACTTATTTTTTGAGATTTGTGTACAAAGTTTGTAACTCCCATTTGAATGGCACTAATTAACAACTCATCATTTTCTAAATCATTAAAAATAATAAATCTTGAATTCAAAAGTGGTATAAAATTCTCTAATGTACCGTTACAATATATTGTAATGTAATGATTAGTTTTATGCGGTAGTAACTCAACAAATGTCTCTAAACTAGGAAAAACACCTTTTACATAATGTTTATTTGAGAGCCTTGATTTTAAATTTTCTGCTTCAAATTTATTTTCATTTATAATAATTAAATTATACATATATCTTCAATATTATTGATACTTTAAAAAAATAGTAAGTTTGAAATTTTAATATAACTTTCTAATATAATTCTATTAAAAATAAATTAAAGTTAATTTTAAATATTTTTCCATAATAAATTCTAATTCCTAGTGCATCTTACAGGAAACGCAACAGAAGTATTTAATGTATTTAGAGCAACAGATGTTGCAGTCCAACCTAAATATTGATGACTTCCAGAAACAATAGTACTTGATGATAGATATCCAAAACTACCAACTGAGGATAAAGTTCCAGCGCCACTTCTATATCCTGAACGAGGAAGTGCTAATATTGATGAAAATGCACCTGCTGCATTTGCAGTCGCCCATGTACCAAATTCAGTACTTAATTCAGCAGACGTAGGTAAACGATAACCAACTGGACAAGGATTATTTTCACCACCAACACCATTCCATAGTTCTTCATTTAAACTAGTCCTCCAATTGGTAGTACTAGTTATAAACATTCCATGACCTGGTGAATTATTTCTACTTAGAGTAGTTGTAGTAGAAGAGTTTCTGCATTGATGACCATCTTTTGCTCTTCCCCATTGGTATAAATCACCATAACTGTTAGCATCAGTACTACTAGTAGCTACTTGAATTGCTCCCAAATTTCGATCCATCCAAACTCTTCCTGTTGACCCATTTATTACATCATTCCATATAAAAATACTACCATTACAATTTATTTGAGTAAAGGAATTAGTGTTTTTTTGAGATCCAGACTCTTCAATAACAAACCATTGAAAGCCATTATTAATTATCCTTACTGATTGATTAAAATTATCTAACAAATAGGTTGATGATCCATCAATAGTTTCACTACCATTTCCATCTATCAAAATATCATCTCCAAGAGTATTTATATTCTTAATATAATATACCTTACCCCTATTGGTAGCAACTGGTGGAAGTGTAATTGTATATGGACCATTATTACAGACAACAACATTGTGATTCTGATCTAAAGTAGTAGCTGAATTAATATTGCTTATACGATATCCTAAACTTGTTTGAACATCCAATCCACTTAATGGAGAAGTTGTTCCTAACCCTACATTTGTTCCATTGTTAAATAGAGTTGAGTTAGCAATCCATTTAGTACCATCATGTCTTAATGTTTGACCATTTGTACCAGATGTTAATGATGCAACTTGCCATATTGGCGAACTAGATGAACCAATATTTACCTCTGCATTTGAAGTCGTTGTGTTGTATATCACCAAACCAGTTGCTGGATTGGCTATTGCATTACGCTGTGTTGTAGTCATTCGTGGCAACAACAAACCCTGGGTAGTACTCTCT